>Ga0136618_10000411_pt1 | contig 14459 bp, 15 predicted proteins | sample AntDrymUQ3302106_2_FD_104805 | JGI IMG/M metagenome (GOLD analysis project Ga0136618, IMG submission 104805) | Polar desert sand microbial communities from Dry Valleys, Antarctica - metaG UQ330 (21.06) | ecosystem: Environmental > Terrestrial > Soil > Desert | place: Antarctica: Dry Valley... | reverse complement strand
TGATCGAGATGGCCGAGGAGATCGGCGGCGACGGCAAGATCCAGGTCCAGGGCGCGCAGTACGAGGGGCTGACGGTCTGGTTCAACACGCTGGTCAACTCGGCCGGCGGTCGGATCACGGACGAGAAGGGAACGCCGAAGCTCGGCCCCGGCTGGGTGAAGGCCGCTGAGATAATGCGCAAGCTCGCGACCTCGCAGGCCGCCGATCCGTCGCTGTCGAACTCCAAGGAGGACCCCGCCCGTCTCGCCTTCGAGTCCGGCGGCTCGAGCTTCATGGTCAACTACACCTTCGTCTTTCCCAGCGCCAAGGAGAACGCCCCCGACGTGTTCAAGAACCTCGGAGTGGCACGCTTCCCGGGCGTCGAGGAGGGCAAGCCGAGCAAGGTGACGCTGGGCGGTATCAACCTGGGTGTCTCGGCCTACTCAAAGAAGCCCGACCTCGCCTTCGAGGCCGGGCTGTGCCTGCGCAACAAGGAGAACCAGATCAAGGCGGCGGAGCTCGGCGGGCTGCCGCCGACGATCGCCGACCTCTATCAGGATCCGGCGATCAAGAAGGCCTTCCCGTTCGCCGACCTGCTCGAGGAGTCGTTGCGCGACGGCGTCCCGCGCCCCGTGACCCCGCAATACGCCGACATCTCGCTCGCCGTGCAGAAGACGCTGCACCCGCCGAGCAAGATCGATCCCGAGAAGGACGCGAAGGCCTTGGCCGACGCGATCAAGACCGTCATCGGCGGCGGTCTGTTCTAGTCATGGGCGCCGTCTCCGCCACCGCCCAGCCGGCGGAACCGACCGCCAAGAAACCGACCTCTGACCGCGCGAAGTCCGAGCGCCGTCTCGGCTACATGCTCTGCGCGCCCGCGGTCCTCGTGATGCTCGTCGTGACGGGCTATCCCATCCTCTACGCGGTCTACCTGTCTCTGCAGCGCTTCGACCTCCGCCTGCCCGACGAGAAGGAGTTCGTCGGCCTCTCGAACTACGTCGAGGTGCTGACCGCGAGCCAGTGGTGGCAGGACGTCTTCAACACGCTGCTGATCACGGTCGCCTCCGTGACCCTCGAGCTCGTCCTGGGCATGGTGCTGGCGCTGGTCATGCACCGCGCGATCTTCGGGCGCGGCGCGGTTCGCGCGGCAATCCTCATCCCGTACGGCATCGTGACCGTGGTGGCGGCCTTCGCCTGGCGCTACGCCTTCACGCCCGACCTCGGCTTCGTCCCGGGCTTCGCCGGCGCGGTCTCCGACACCTACGCGCCCCTGACCAACCAGGCCGGCTCGTTCTTCGTGATCGTCCTGACCGAGGTGTGGAAGACGACGCCCTTCATGGCGCTTCTGCTCCTGGCCGGCCTGGCGCTCGTGCCCGACGAGCTCCACGAGGCGGCGAAGGTGGACGGCGCGACGGCACTCCAGCGCTTCTTCCGGATCACACTGCCGCTGATCCGCCCGGCCATCCTCGTCGCGCTGCTCTTCCGCACGCTGGACGCCTTCCGAGTGTTCGACACGGTGTTCATCCAGACGACGGGCGGCGCCAACAACACCGAGACGGTGTCGATCCTGGGCTACAACCAGCTCATCAACCGGTTGAACCTCGGGCTCGGCTCGGCGGTGTCCGTGCTGATCTTCATCTGCGTGATCCTCATCGCCGTGCTGTTCATCAAGGGCCTCGGCGCTTCGCCGGCGCAGGACGAGGACTGATCGTGCAGGAAACGGGCCGCCAGAAGGTGCTGTGGACGATCGGCATCGTCGTGGTGATCCTCTACGCGCTGATCCCGGTGATCTGGATCGCGTCCCTGTCGGTCAAGGACCCGGCGACACTCGCCGAGGGCGGGTTCTGGCCCAAGAAGTTCTCGCTCGAGAACTACAAGGGGATCTTTGACTCCTCGGACTTCGTGTACGCGCTGCTCAACTCGATCGGGATCGCGATGATCGCGACGCTGATCTCGATCTTCCTCGCGGCACTGGCTGCCTACGCGCTCTCGCGGCTGGAGTTCCGCGGGAAGTCGGTGATCCTCGCCGGGTCCCTGGCGATCGCGATGTTCCCGCCGATCTCGATCGTCGGCTCGCTGTTCGAGGTGTGGCGCACGCTCGGCCTCTTCGACACGTGGGCCGGGCTGATCATCCCCTACATGACCTTCACGTTGCCGTTGGCGATCTACACGCTCTCGGCGTTCTTCCGCGAGATCCCGTGGGAGCTCGAGCAGGCGGCCCAGATCGACGGGGCGACGCCCTTCCAGGCCTTCCAGAAGGTCATCGTGCCGCTCGCGGCGCCCGGGGTCTTCACCGCGGCGATCCTCGTGTTCATCTTCGCCTGGAACGACTTCCTGTTCGCCACGGTGCTCACGTCGACCAACAGCTCGCGCACCGTCCCGGCCGCTCTGGCATTCTTCACCGGCGATTCGCAGTTCTCAGATCCGACCGGGGCCATCGCTGCGGCGGCGGTCGTGGTGACGGTTCCGATCATCATCATGGTGTTGATCTTCCAGCGGCGCATCGTCGCTGGCCTCACCGCCGGCGCAGTGAAGGGATAAAGGGGAGACGATGGCCGAGATTGCACTGCAGGACGTGACGAAGCGGTATCCAGACGGCTTCGAAGCGGTGAAGCACATGAACCTCGACATCTCCGACGGGGAGTTCATGATCCTCGTCGGGCCGTCCGGCTGCGGGAAGTCGACAGCGCTGCGGATGATCGCGGGCCTCGAGGACATCTCGGACGGCAAGCTCGTGATCGGCGGGGAGACCGTCAACGACCTCGCTCCGAAGGATCGCGACATCGCGATGGTCTTCCAGAACTACGCGCTGTACCCGCACATGACGGTGCGCGAGAACATGGGCTTCGCGCTCAAGCTCGCCAAGACCGACAAGGGTGAGATCGATCGCAAGGTCGGCGAGGCGGCGAAGATCCTCGATCTCGAGCAGCACCTCGAGCGCAAGCCGGCCAACCTCTCCGGCGGCCAGCGCCAGCGCGTCGCGATGGGGCGTGCGATCGTCCGCGACCCGAGCGCCTTCCTGATGGACGAGCCGTTGTCGAACCTCGACGCGAAGCTCCGCGTCCAGATGCGCACGGAGGTCGCGCGCATCCAGCAGAGTCTGGGCACGACGATGGTCTACGTGACCCACGACCAGACCGAGGCCATGACCCTCGGAGACCGGGTCGCGGTCATGCGCGGCGGGATCATCCAGCAGGTGGCCTCCCCGAAGGAGCTCTACGAACGGCCGAAGAACCTGTTCGTGGCGGGCTTCATCGGGTCTCCCGCCATGAACTTCATGCCGGGCCGGATCGAGGGCGACTCGATCAAGCTGCCCTTCGGCGACGCAAAGCTCCCCGATGAGCTGCGTCAGCGGCTCGAGGCCGGAGACGGCGGGAAGGCGCGCGAGGTGATCGCGGGCGTGCGGCCCGAGCACTTCGAGGCCGCGGAGATCGCGGGGGCCGAGCACGCCGGCGTGCGCTTCAAGACGAAGATCGATGTCCTCGAGTCGATGGGCTCGGAGCTCTACGCGTACTTCACGATCGAGGGCCAGACCCAATCGGATCAACTCACCGAGCTGGCCGAGGACGCCGGCCTGAGCGATCTGCCCGGAGCCGAGAACGCCTCCCAGGTCGTCGCGCGGCTCGATCCGGAGGCCGACGTCCGCCAGGGCGCCGAGGCCGACCTGATTCTCGACACCTCGAAGATCCAGCTCTTCGATCCCGACGGCGGGAAGAGCCTGACGGTCGGCTGACCCAGCGGTTTTAGGCGCGGTTGAGCGCACGCCGCCTAACGTGGGCGGCGTGAGCTTCCAGGCGCCGCTATTCCTGCTCGTCCTCGCGCTTGCACCGCTGGCGGTCGTCGCTTACGTTCGCGCGCAACGCCGCCGCCGCCGCTTCGCGGTGCGCTTTCCGGCGCTTGACACCCTTGCCGCGGTGCTCCCACGCCGCGGCGGCGTGCGTCGTCATCTGCCGGCGGTGCTCTACGGGATCGCGCTCTGCGCCCTCGTGGTCGCCCTGGCCCGCCCGGAGGCCACGGTGGCGGTCGACCGCGAGCGGGCATCCGTCATGCTCGCGACGGACACGTCGGGCTCGATGCAGGCCACGGACGTGTCGCCCGACCGGATGACCGCGGTGCGCCGGGCGGGCAACGACTTCCTCGATCGGGTGCCCGACGAGGTGCGCGTCGGCCTCGTGTCCTTCTCCTCCTCGGCGCAGACCCTCCACTTCCCGACGGTCGATCGGAGCGCCGTCCGCCGCGGGTTGGCCGGGCTGCGACCCAAGGGCGGAACCGCGACGGGCGACGCGATCGACGCCGCACTGCGTTCGCTGAGGCCGCGCCGGTCGGACCGGACCCCGGCCGCCATCGTGCTGCTCTCCGACGGCAAGGAGACCAAGGGCGTCAACTCGCTCGAAGCCGCGCTCCGCGCCCGCGACGCGCGCGTCCCGGTCTACACGGTGGCCCTCGGAACGCCGACGGGCTCCATCGAGGTGCGCCGGGCCAACGGGCAGGGAACCCGGCGCCAGCCCGTGCCGCCGGACGCCGACACGCTTCGCGAGATCGCCCGCCGGTCGGGCGGCCGCTTCTTCTCGGCTCCCAACGCCAAGGACCTCTCGACCGTCTACGAGCGGCTCGGCTCGAGCGTCGCGCGGGTGAGGGAACGTCAACAGGTGACGGCGGGGTTCGCCGGTGGCGCGTTGGCGCTCGTGCTGGTCGCCGGTGCGCTCTCCCTGCTGTGGTCGGGACGGCTGCCATGATTGCTCGAGGGCGATAGCGGCGTCCGTCAGCGGGTAGGACCCAAGCAAGACCCGAATCAGAGGAGACCACCATGGCCACGAACCACCTCCACGAGATCGAGGCGCTCGGACAGGCCGTCTGGCTGGACAACATCTCGCGGGCGCTCGTCGAGGACGGGGAGCTCGCGCGGCTCGTCGAGGAGGACGGCCTGTCCGGCGTCACCTCCAATCCGACGATCTTCGAGAAGGCGATGGGCCAGGGCGATCGATACGACGACGCGTTCTCCGAAGCTGTGTCCGCCGGGGTCGACGATCCGCGCGACGTCTTCTTCCGCGTGGGTGAGCAGGACATCCGCGATGCCTGTGACATCCTGGCCGCGGTCTTCGAGCGCACGGACGGCCAGGATGGCTACGTCTCCTTCGAACTGCCGCCGGACGTGTCCGACGATGCCCAGGGATCGATCGAGATGGCCAAGCGCCTGCGCGAGGAGATCGGCAAGGACAACGTGCTCATCAAGGTGCCGGGCACCGAGGCGGGTGTGACCGCCTTCGAGGAGCTGACGGCTGCCGGAGTTTCGGTCAACGTCACCCTGCTGTTCGCGGTCGCCCGCTACGAGGAGATCGCCGAGGCCTACCTCCGCGGGCTGGAGCGCCGTTCCGAGGCGGGTGAGCCGATCGACCGGATGGCGTCCGTGGCGAGCTTCTTCGTCTCCCGGGTCGACTCCAAGGTCGATGCGGCGCTCGAGAAGCTCGATCGCAAGGACCTCGCCGGCAAGGCGGGAGTCGCGAACGCCAAGATCGCGTACGAGAGCTTCTCCCGTATCTTCTCAGGGCCGCGGTGGGACGCCCTGGCCGCCAAGGGCGCGAACGTGCAGCGGCCGTTGTGGGCGTCGACGGGTACGAAGAACCCCGAGTACCCGGACACTCTCTACGTCGACAACCTGATCGGTCCGGACACGGTCAACACCATGCCCGACGCCACGATGGCGGCGGCTCGGGACCACGCCACCGCGACGCGTACGATCGATCAGGGCCTGGACGAGGCCCACGCGCTCGTCGACGAGCTGCGCGAGATCGGCGTTCGGTTCGACGACATCGTCTCCGTCGAGCTCGTGGAGGAGGGTGTGGCGGCATTCGCGAAGTCCTTCGACTCGCTCATGGAGACGATCGACGAGCAGGTCCGCCAGACCGCGAAGGCGTAGGCGAAGCCGCCTCCTCACGCAATCGCTCGAGGATCTCGGGCGTCCATTGATGGGTGCGCAGGAGGCGGTAGCGCTGGGAGGCGACGCGCATGTAGGCGTCGGCCTCCGTCTCGGGCGCGGTGATGTAGCCGCCGTCTGAGAGCATCTGCACCACGGGCGCATACTCTTCGGTGAACCACGTTCGCGCGACCTCGCCGCGGTCCGTGAAGGCCAGGCGCTCTTGCATGACCCGGAAGCCCCACGCCTCGACACCCTCCGCGAGCGGGGCGTACTGCCAAGGATCGGAGAGCACTACTTGAGCGCGCTCCTCGGAGGAGAGCGGCACCCGCTCTGAGAAGAGACGCTCGTGGCCCTTGAGCGGCAGGTCGGTGAGGCGGATGTCACCGGCCATGCCCACCCGGGTCTGCACTTCGGTGACGGTGGCGTCGATGTCCTGACGACCGAGCGAGCGGGCCACGGACACCCGGTGGTGGCCGTCCCGGACGAAGTACAGATCCTCGATCTTGTACAGGGAGATCGGCGGCATCGACTCCCCGCGGCGCTGAGCGGCGGCGATGCGCTCCCAGCGGCCGCGTACGCGCCGCGACAGGGGGCGGAAGCTCCGATCGAACTCGCGCGTGCGGTCGACCGTGCCGACGATGCAGTCCAGGTCCACTACCCGGTGGCCGAGGTAGTGCTCACCGACGCGACCGAGCGCCTCGACCACCTCCTCGAAGGGGAGGATCAAGGCCACGTCGTTCGGCTCCCGGCGCAGCCGCCGGCCCAGGTCAGCGAGAACCCGTGCGCGACGGGCGCGCTGGAAGTCGTTCTGAGCGTCCGAAGTGGGAAAGCCGGTGTCCAACGTGGTAGCGCCCGGGGCGCCCGGTCAGGTGTTTGCGACGGCGTCGGCGCGGCTCGCCACGATCTCGAACACCCCGTCCAACCCGGTGATCTTGAACGTGTTCATGATCGTCCGATCATCGCAGACGATCACCAGCCCGCCGCCTGACAGCTTGAGTTGCTTGTGAGCGCCGATCAGGACGCCGAGGCTCGAAGAGTCGATGAAGGTCACCGCTGAGAGGTCGACGATCACGCGCGACGTTCCTTCGTCGATGGCTGCGGTGAGACGAGCCTTGAGCTCAGGAGCCGTGAAGAGGTCGATCTCCCCGGTGACCACCACCAGATGCGTCGACGCGTCGACGGGCTCGTCATCGATGTGGAACGCGATCTCCACCCGGCCGGAACCCATCAGGATTCAGCCGGCGTACGCCAGCCGGACGTGCAGGTACTCGTCTGCGCCGTCCGATTGCACGCTGAGGTCGTCGGCGAGCTGCTCGATGACGTTCCCGACGCCCGGGACGGCGGCGTCGACCACGAGTGCCTGCCCGCCCCCGGGTCGCAACGGTCCGACCACGAACAGCAGCGAGCGGTCGCCGGCCTCAAAGCCCACCCGGACGTCGTCCCCGCGCACATGGGCCGGAGCCCGGGCTGCGATCAGGTCCGCGACCAGGATGGCGTCGTCGAGCCTGTCGAGCGGCAGGTCCGCACGAGCTGCGAGCATCCCCACCACGCGCCGTAGCACGGGACCGACGAGCGGGCCCGCGGCGATGGAGACGCTCGTCGAGGGCGTGACCGCTGACTGCTCGCTCGTTGTCCCGACGCTCACGTCGGCTTGACCGGAGCGGCCGATCGGCTGAAGGACATGGCCACCCGGCTTCCCGACTCTGTGGTCCTGTCGATCTCGAGGGTGTCGGCCAGCGTGGCCATCATCGGAAGTCCAAAGCCCGGTCCCTCCCGATCGGTGGACGTGCCGATGCCCCGACCCGTGTCGGCCACCTCGATGTCCAGCCGGTCCGGATACGGCCGGATCTGTATGTCCATCAAGCCGTCGTCATCGTCGTAGGCGTGACGGACGACGTTGGTGCACGCCTCGGTCACCGCGAGGCGAACGTCCTCCACCACACGGCGTGGCAGGTCGAGGGTGTCACCGAACGCCAACATCACGTGGCGTACGACGGCGACGTTCTCAGGCACCGCCGGCAGGGAGAGGTGGACCGCGGCGTGGGGTTGGGTGGCTTGAAGTCCCATCCGTCGCTTCTTCGGGTACCCCAGCGCCAGAGCGGGCTAACTTTCGGTTGGAAGGATTGGACGGCCCCTCGGCGGGGCAGGTGACGCGGGTGTCCAGAACCAGCACGCGCATCGACGCAACGCCCGAGCGGATCTTCGAAGTGCTCGACGACGCCCGAACGTACGAATTCTGGGTTGTCGGATGCACGGACATCCGCGGGGTCGATCCCGAGTGGCCCGCCGAAGGCGCGGCCTTCCACCATTCCGTCGGAGTTGGCCCCCTGCACCTCAAGGACAGCACGTCGATCCTCGAGCGCGATCCGCCGCGGCGGCTCAAGCTGCACGCCCGCGCGCGCCCGGCGGGCATCGCCCATGTGCTGATCGAGCTCACCCGGAGCGGTTCGAGCACCGACGTGGTGATGTCCGAGAAGCCCGTCGAAGGGCTGCCGGCCAAGCTGCACAACCCGTTGCAGGATCATCTGATCCACCGTCGCAACGTGGAGTCGCTGCGGCGGCTCAAGTGGCTCGCCGAGCGCGGCTGACGGCGCCGGCCCCGCGGGTCAGTGCTCGGCGCGGGCGGGTAGCGGCGCGGACTCGGCCGCCATCGAGCTGAGCTCGGCGAGCGCACGCCGGAGCAGGCGTGACACGTGCATCTGGGAGATGCCGATGCGCTCACCGATCTCCGACTGGGTCAGGTCCTCGTGGAATCGCAGTTCGACCACCGTTCGTTCCCGGTCCGGCAGGCGACGGAGCAGATCGTCGACCGTCGCGGCGTCCTCGGCACGGTGATAGCCGAGGTCGATGGTCCCGAAGCGATCGATCAGGGTGTCCCCGTCGTCCTCACCGTCGGGAATGGCCGGGCGGTCCAGGGAGATGGGCCTCATGGCATGAGAGGCCTCGCGGGCTTCGAGCACCCGTTCCACGGGGACGTCGAGTCGCGCGGCGAGCTCGGCCGGGGTGGGAGGGCGACCGAGCTCGGTCGAAGCGGCTTCCTGCTCCTTGTTGACGCGCAGCGACATCTCCTGGAGCTCCCGCGGGACGCGAATGGTCCAGCCCTTGTCGCGGAAGTGGCGGCGCAGCTCGCCGACGATCGTCGGCACGGCGAAGGAGGCGAACGCCGTCCCGCGTTCGAGGTCGAAGCCGTCGATGGCCTTCAGGAGGCCCAGGCTCGCGACCTGCTCGAGATCCTCCAGCGGCTCCTCGCCGCGCTGGTAGCGCCGGGCGAGAGAGCGGACCAGCGGCATGAACGCCTCGACCGCCGCCCGGCGGGCGGCCGGAGAACCCTCCCGGCGGGCGCGCTCGATGTGGGCACGATCGGAAGCGTCTCGCGCCGCCCGAGAAGTCGGCCGTTCGGCCACGGCGGAAGCGCGCATGCGGCTACGCAACATCGGCGGCGATACGGCAACGGACTTGGTGGACGTGGCCACGCGCGAACTCCCGGGCTAGATGAGCAGACACACCAGATTTGAGGGAGTCCGCCGCGCGCCAGAACCGCCGAGCGAATCGCGTCCTACCTAACAACGCGGCGATCAGAACCCTGGTTCCGGAGACCGATCCCGTGCGAGAAGATGATTACCACTTCGAGGGCGGAACTAGTCCTCGACTCGCGCTTTCTGCACCTCGCTCTGGGCGCACAGCCAGGAGAACCCCGACTGCAGGAAGTCGTTGCCCGCCGAGGTCGCCAGGATCGTCGTAACCGTTCGCCCGACCTCCGGGGCATTGAGGCGTAGTCCCACAAGGCCCAGCGCGGTCCACGCTCCGAGGCACCGCGTGCACGTGAGCAGCTCTCCGACCGCGTAGCGCATCCCATCCCCCTTCGGACGTCTGCCCTCCGGAAGCTCGTCGACGAAAGGTTGGCGCACCCACGTCTCCACCTTCTCCTTGCCGATCAGCTTGGCGAGCGCGAAGGAGGCTGCGGCCAGCGGGACGAGCTCCGTGCGTGCGAGCGGCGCCTCCCTCCTGGATCCGTAGGCCACCGCCGACAGCAACGACGCGTAGGTGAGCGTGCGGGCGGCGTAGTTCGCCGGCCGGGTCGGCGTGGTGGACACGGGGTCCACCGGGGATCAGATGGGCAGCGGGTTCGGGTCCGGCGGCAGCGGACCCGGGTCGGGCGTCGGGGTGGGCGGCGCCGGATCGGGCTGGGGCGGACCGGGGATCTCTGAGTTCATGCCCGATCGCTACCCGCACCGCAGGGCGCTTAGCCTTCCGATGCGACCCCGACCGCCTTCAAGGAGCTCGAATGGACAGCACGACCGACAATGCGTCCCCTGCCGTCATCCTCGACGTGGACGGGACCCTGGTGGATACGAACTATCACCACGCGATCGCGTGGTCGCGCGCCCTTCGCCTGCACGGCGTCGTCGTACCGCTGGTCGAGATCCATCGCCACATCGGCATGGGCGGCGATCAGCTGGTCGGGGCACTCGCGGGCGAGGAGTTCGAGCGGGACCACGGCGAGGAGGTCCGGACGGTCGAGCACGCGCTGTACGCGCAACTCATCGGCGAGGTCGAGCTGCTCGACGGGGCGCGGGAGCTGATCGGGTGGCTGAAGGACCGTGGGCACCGTGTCGTGCTCGCCTCGTCGGCCAAGCAGCAGGAGATAGACCACTACCTCGACATGCTCGGCGCCCGCGAGATCACCGACGGGTGGACCTCGTCTGCGGACGTCGAGAACACCAAGCCCGAGCCCGACCTCGTTCTAGCGGCGGTCGAGAAGGCCGGAGGCGGCGAGTCGGTCATGGTCGGCGACTCCACCTGGGACTGCCGGGCGGCCGGCAGGGCGGGACTGCAGACGGTCGCCGTGCTCACCGGCGGCTTCTCGGAAGCCGAGCTGCGCACGGCGGGGGCATCGCACGTGTTCCGCACCCTTCCCGAGCTGCTCGAGAACATCGGGGACACGCCGCTGAGGTAGAATGCTGACCGCTTGGAACCAACGCCCGACCCGGCAGCCTCGCGGCCATCGACCCGTCGGGGTGAGTTTCCGATCGCATCGGTGCGCGGTCGCACGAGCTCCGTCTCGAGTGCCCGGCTCGATGAGGACCGACGGCTCCTTCTCCGCTATCACCGCGACGGCGACGGCGCCGCGCGCGACGAGCTCGTCAAGCGTCTGCTTCCCCTCGCCAAGCGGATGGCGCGCCGGTACCGACGTTCGGAGGAGCCGCTCGACGATCTGGTTCAGGTCGCGACCCTCGGGCTGATCAAGGCCATCGACCGTTTCGATCCCGCCCGCGAGACCGCCTTCTCGTCCTACGCCGTGCCGACCATGCTCGGCGAGCTCAAGCGCTACTTCCGCGACAACGGCTGGGCGGTCCACGTCCCCCGTGGCATGCAGGAGCGGGTGATGGCGGTCGACAGCGCGGTCAAGGCCCTCTCGCGAGAGCTCGGGCGCTCGCCTTCGGTGGCCGAGATCGCCAAGGCGATCGACCTGAGCCCTGAGCAGGTCCTCGAGGCCATGGAGGCGGCGGGCGCCTACGACGCGGTGTCGCTTGACTCCTTCCGCTTCGGCGAAGATGGCGACGGCGAGACCTACGCGGAGTCCCTGGGCTTCGAGGACGAGCGCTTCGATCTGGTGGAGTACGGGGCGACCATCGCCCCGACCCTGCGTGCCCTGCCGGTGCGCGACCGCATCGTGCTGCAACTGCGCTTCGTGGAGGACCTGACCCAGGCTGAGATCGCCGAGCGGGTCGGCGTCTCCCAGATGCACGTGTCCCGCCTCCTGCGGCGGGCGCTGGACAGGTTGCGCGCAGGAAGCGGGAGTACTTCCTAAGGCGTCGTCAGGAGGGCGCTTGTTTGAGAAGCGCTTCTAGGCGGCAAGACGAGCCGCAATGTCCAGAACCGCTTCTCTGTCAGATCTCGCACCAGCGGGTGGGCGGGCGTGAAGGTTCTCGGTGTCAACGCCGTCTTCCACGACCCGGCCGCGGCCCTGGTCGTCGACGGCCTGACCGTCGCCGCGGCGGAAGAGGAGCGCTTCTCGCGGCGCAAGCACGGGAAGGACCCGGTGCCCTTCTCGACGTGGGAGCTGCCCGAGCAGGCGATGCGCTGGTGCCTCGAAGTCGGCGGGATCGAGCCGGGCGAGCTTGACGCCGTCGCCTACTCCTACGACCCGGCTCTCGCGGCCCGGCCCGGGGGCGACGACGTCACGGCTGACGCCTGGGAAGGGCTGCGGACCCTGTTCGTCGAGCGCGCTCCGCGCTTCCTCGAGACCGCGCTGCCGGGTCTTGACCGCTCGAAGGTCCGCCACGTCGGTCACCACCTGTCGCACGCCGCGTCGGCCTACGCGGCCGCCGGGTGGGATCCGTGCAGTGTGCTGGTGCTCGACGGGCGAGGCGAGGCCGCGTCGCACCTCGCCGGCAGGGCGGTTGGCGGGAGCTTCGAGTCGCTTGCAGCTCAGGCGCTTCCGCACTCGCTGGGGTTCCTCTACGAGGAGCTGACCGCACACCTGGGCTTCCGCCGCTCCTCGGACGAGTACAAGGTGATGGCGATGGCGTCCTACGGGACGCCCACCTTCCTCGGCGAGCTGCGCGGCCTGGTGCGGACGGACGGCCGAGGTGGCTATGAGATCGATCCCGTCGACCTGGGCCGCTTCGCGCCGGCACTCACCTCAGGCGAGGCGTGGACGCCGGCGCACGCCGATCTTGCGAGCTCCGTCCAGCGCCGACTGGAGGAGGTGCTCATCGAGCTCGCGACGTGGCTGCACTCACAGACCGGGGACTCAGATTTGGTGATGGCGGGGGGTGTCGCGCTCAACTGCGTGGCCAACTCGAGGCTCTGGGAGGAGGCCCCCTTCGAGCGCGTGTGGGTCCAGCCCGCTGCCGGCGACTCGGGAACCGCGCTGGGCGCCGCGCTGTACGTGGCCCACGAGTTGGGCGACGAGGTCCTGCCGATGGCCACGGCGGCTCTGGGTCGGGGATTCTCCGACGACGAGGTCGAGGCTTGGCTGCGGACCGCCGAGATCGCCTATGAGCGTCCGGACGACCTCGCGGACGCCGTCGCCGAAGTGCTGGCCGCCGATGGCGTCGTCGCGTGGTTCCAAGGGCGGTCGGAGTTCGGGCCGCGAGCGCTCGGGCACCGCTCCCTGTTGGCCGATCCCCGCTCGGTGATCAACACGGAGAAGCTCAACGACATCAAGGGCCGTGAGCAGTTCCGGCCCGTGGCGCCCATGGTGCTGGCCGAGCGCGCGGAAGAGGTCTTCGAGGGGCCCATGCCCTCGCCGTACATGCTCTTCACCCATCGTCTGCGCTCGGGGTGGGCAGAGCGGATCCCGGCCGTCGTCCACGTGGACGGCACTGCGCGCATCCAGACCGTCCACCGGGAGACCGAGCCGCTCGTGGCGGCGATGCTCGAGGCCTTCGAAGCTCGCACGGGCGTTCCGGTGGTGGTCAACACCTCGCTCAACACGGCCGGTCGGCCGATGGTGGACGACCCACGGGACGCGCTCGAGTGCTTCGGATCGGCACCCGTGGATGCGCTCGCCATCGGGCGCTTCCTGGTGCGACGACCGACCAGCCGGGCGGCTCAGACAACGGCGGGCGTCGGCCGAGAGGTGCCGGCTTGACGGCTTCGGGCGCCGTCGGCGTCGATTTCGACGTGGTCATACCGTCGGCCGGCCGCGCCTCCCTTCGTACGCTGCTCGCGGCGCTCGCCCGCGATCGGGAGGCTCTCGGCTCCATCATCGTGGTCGACGACCGGGGTGCGGGCCTCGAAGCCGCAGACCGGCCGGCGGGTCTTGCCATCTCCGTCGTGCCGGGACTCGGACGCGGACCCGCGTCCGCACGGAACCTCGGCTGGCGTACCTCGAACGCGACGTGGGTCGCCTTCCTCGACGATGACGTGGTTCCCGAGCCAGGGTGGGCCAGGAGGCTCGCCGAGGATCTCGAGGCCGCCGGTCCCCGGTGTGCCGGTTCGCAGGGCCGGATCGTCGTTCCGCTCGCTCAGGATCGTCGACCGACGGACTGGGAGCGCAACGTCGCCGGCCTCGAGCGGGCGCGCTGGGCGACCGCGGACCTCGCCTACCGACGGGCGGTGCTCGAAGCCGTCGGCGGGTTCGACGAGCGCTTCCCACGCGCCTACCGGGAGGACTCGGAGCTTGGACTGCGCGTCGTGGCCGCGGGCTGGGGCATCGAGCCCGGTCTGCGTCGCGTCCTGCACCCCGTGGGCGTCGCGAGTCCGTCCGTCTCCCTGCGCAAGCAGGCCGGGAACGCAGATGACGCGCTGATGGCGGCCCTGCACGGGCGGGGCTGGCGCGAGCGGGCAGGCGCACCCGCCGGGCGCCGGCGGCGCCACGCGACGACGGCCGTCGCCGGGCTCGTCACCGCTCTGGCCGCGCTCGCCCGCCGACCGGGCGTGGCTGCCGTGGCCGCCGCGGCATGGACGGCAGGGACGGCCGAGCTCACGTGGGCGCGGGTGGCTCCGGGCCCACGTACCCGACGGGAGGCCCGGACGATGGCCTGGACCAGCCTGTTGATGCCGTTCGCGGCCACGGGCTGGTGGCTCGTGGGACTGTGGCGGGCGCGCCGGG
>Ga0136618_10000410_pt1 | contig 14486 bp, 8 predicted proteins | sample AntDrymUQ3302106_2_FD_104805 | JGI IMG/M metagenome (GOLD analysis project Ga0136618, IMG submission 104805) | Polar desert sand microbial communities from Dry Valleys, Antarctica - metaG UQ330 (21.06) | ecosystem: Environmental > Terrestrial > Soil > Desert | place: Antarctica: Dry Valley... | reverse complement strand
GCCACCCGAGGAACGTCGCGTGCGCGCCGAGGCGCTCCCGCAGCGTGCGCTCCTCCGGGCCGCCACCCGCGAGTACGAGATGCAGTCGGGGGTCGCGCCGGTGTGCGCTCTCAAACGCGTCCGCCAGCAGATCGACGCCCTTCTCCCGGGTCAGCCGACCCGCGTAGAGGATGTTGACGCGGCCCTCGCTTCCGAAGTACCCCGGTACCCGCCGGTGCGGCCCGAAGCGCGTCACGTCCACGCCGCGATCCCACCGCCCGATCCGCTCGAGGCCGATTCCGAGCTCGGCGAGCCGGGCGTCCGAGACGGCGCTCGGAGAGAGCACCGTGTCCGCCATCCCGTAGAAGGCGCCCAACGCCATCCGGACGCCGAGCTCGAGGCGGTCCATGCCCGTCCGGACGCCCGCGTAGGCCGCGAGTTCCGTGTGGTATGAGCCCACGGTCGGCAGCTCCATCGCGCGTCCGACGAGGGCGGCGGCAACGCCGGTAGGCCCCGGGGAGCACAGGTGAAGGAGCCCGTAGCGGCCCTCGGCGAGGGCCTCGACCACGGCGGGGAGACTCGGCACGCCGACCTTCAAGCCGGCGTAGAACGGGATGTCGACTTCTGCCACCGCGCTCAGCCGGCGGTCGACGTTCGCGTCCGTGCCGATCACCTCGACCTCGAAGCCGGGCACCCCGCGCTCGCGGATCTCGTCGAGCGTGTGGGTGACGCCGTGCATGCCCCCGACGCCGTCGGCCACCAGCGCCACCCGGATGGGCTCGTGCTCGCGAACCGTCAGCCGGCTCTTCTCGCGGCCGAGGAAGGCGGCGGCCGGCGCATAGGGGATGGCGGCGACGCACGCGTCGAAGAGCCCGAAGGCGGCGGCGCCGATGTCGGCGCCCTCCTCGCGGGCGGCCTCTTCGAGCACCCGGCCCACGGCGGCGGAGAGCTTTCGCTCGTGGAAGCGCCGGGCGCGCCGGAAGAGGTCGGCGTGGGAGAAGTCGTCCGCCTGCAGGTGGTCGAGCAGCTCCGCTCCCGATAGGTGGCCGAGGCCGACCGATGCCAGCCACGCGCGAAGCAGGGCCCGGGCGTCGGCCGGCCCCAGGTCGGCGCCGATCGCGCCGCGGCGCGCGTTGCCTTCGCTCATGACCCGTTCGACCATCCGCAGGACCGCACCCGGATCGGGCGCGGTGGCCTCGTCGTCGCCTCGACCGAGGGCACGGACCGCCAGCGCCATCGCCGCATGGGCCCACTTGGCGGCGGATCCCTGCTCGCCCCTGGCCTGCACCTGGCCGGCCCGCACGAGAGCCAGGTACTCCGCGGGGGTGCGAGCGGACGGGGTCTCCGAGAATGTGCGTCCGATGTCGACTCCCGCGTGGTCGTCGGTCCCGCCACTCCGATGCCGCCGTGGGTGTCGATGTAGATCGCGGCCGGGAGGTTGAGCTCGCGGGCCCGGGATCCGTTGCGGACCTCCCAGATCGGGAACAGCTCGGCCAGGCGCCGCCGGTGCCGAGGCGTGAGCGGCGCTTCGACCGCGTAGAACGGATGCGCCAGGGCGCAGGTGATCTCGCGCTCGTCGCGGTAGGCCGCGGCACTCTCGACGTCGTCGTTGTGGGCTTGCAGCCAGTCATGGTCCTCCGGGGTGATTCCGAAGCAGAGGACGTGCACGGCCTGGGGCTCGCCCCTGAAGCCGACGGTCAGCTCCTCGGAGATGAAGGTGTCATCGGGGTGGGCCGCCTGCAGCTCGAGCGCTCCGTCGATCGTGTCGTGGTCCGTCAGGGTCACGAAATCCATGCCGCGGCGCTTGGCGAGGGCGTGCACCTCGTCGGGCGGGGTTGCGCATTCGGGGAGTCCGAGCGCCCGCTGCACACCGAGCTTTGAGACCTGCGAGGCGGTGGAGTGGCAGTGCAGGTCGACCCGGGTGGTCGAGGCGGTGGGGCTCATCGGTGTGCTCCCTTGTCCGTATGTCATCTTCTCGACCAGAATGACCCGCAAAGCGGGAACTTTTGTGACCGTTCGGGTATCGCGACGTGATCAGACGGTGAACGAAAGAGTTGTCGTCAAACTGACTTGATTGGCGCTTCACCGTATGGACACACGACCGGGCCGCTTCGCGGGGAAGGACAACGGATGCCCGCTCCGCCACTCGGTCCGGCCGTCACCGTCGAGCAAGTCGCCGGCCGAGTCGACCTCGTCCGCGCGGATGTGTCCGTCGCCATCGTCCTGCGACCCTTCGAGCTGACGATCCGGCGAGGCCGTCGGGTCGTCCGGGCACTCGGTGTCCGGCTGCTCGAGGGCGTCGTGCATGACCAGTTCGTGCAATGGACCGAGGGCGTCATCGCGCACGAGGACCTCGGTGATCCGATCGCGGCGGGGGAGGCCCATGTGCTCGAGCCGCTCGCCGACGGCGTCCGCCTGACGCTCGCGCTCACCGACGGCACGCGGGCCGAGCTCACGGTGACGATCCCCGGGGCCTACCGCGTGCTGCTGCGCCTCGAGCCCGAGCATCCGGTCCTGCGGCTCGCCTACGTGTGGCGGGGGCACCCGGAGGAGCGGTTCGTCGGCCTCGGCGCGCGTCACGGGCTGAGCGTCGATCAACGGGGCAGGGCGATCCAGCTCGGCGCCGACCGGCGCTACACGGGCCCTGACTGCCCGCCCGACATGCTCGACGTCGGCGGCATCCCGCAGGGCGACTACGCACCGGTTCCGTTCGTGCTCTCGAGCCGCGGGTGGGCGGCGTGGCTCCAGACGGCGGGCAACGGCACGCGCTTCGAGCTCTCCGACGAGGTCGCGATCTCGGCCCGGGGGGCGGCCGGCCCGCTCGTCCTGCATCTCATCTGCGACCCGAGCCCGGCCGCGCGGCTGCGCCACTACCTCCGGCTCACCGGCCTGCCCGCGCTGCTGCCCGAGTGGGCCTACGGCCACTGGAAGAGCCGCGACGTCTACGAGCACCAGCGAGACGTCGAGGCGGACTTTGACGGGTACGCGGACCACGCGATTCCGCTCGACGCGATCGTGATCGACTCCCCCTGGGAGACCCAGTACAACACCTGGGAGTTCAACCCCCACCAGTTCCCGGACGCGCCTGGGATGATCGGCCGCATGCGCGCGAGCGGCGTGCGCACCGTCGTGTGGATAACGCCGTGGACGAACCTCGAGTCCGCCGACGGCCAGCGCCCGCCCGACCTCGAGTCCGAGCGCCTTCACCGCGAGCCCGCGCCCAACTACGCCGCGGGCGCCGAGGGCGGGCACTTCGTCACCACTCCGGAGGGCGATCCCTACGTGGCGCGCTGGTGGATGGGCACGGGCTCGCCCGTGGACTTCACCAGCCCGGCAGCGGAGGCCTGGTGGCGCGAGCAGGCGAAGGCCGTGCTCAGGCTGGGCGTGGAGGGGATCAAGGCGGACGACGGCGAGGGGTACTACCTGCCCGACGAGGTGCGCTTCGCGGACGGGAGCACCGGCGCGGAGCAGGCATGGGGGATGGGACTGCGCTACCGGCACTCGATGCAACGAGCCCTGGACGAGGTCCATCCGGGGAGCGGGGTGGTCTTCGGGCGCCCGGGTTGGACGGGGCAGCAGGCGGTCGGGATCACGTGGGGCGGTGACCAGGCCTCTGACTTCTGGTCGCTGCGTACCCTGGTGGCCGCCACCCTGACGGCGGCCGCCTCGGGCTTCTCGAACTGGTCGCACGACGTCGGGGGTTACCTCGGCGAGCGCCTGGTCACCCGCTGCCCGCACGAGCTTCTGGTGCGATGGGCGCAGTTCGGCTGCTTCACGCCGCTCATGCAGGCGCACGGGCGCTTCGAGCAGGAGGCGTGGACCTACGACGAGCGGACGCTGCGGCTCTACCGCGAGGCCGTGCTGCTCCACGAGCGCCTGCTTCCCTACGTGCGCGCTGCGGCCGCGACCGCCGCGCGCACGGGCCTGCCGATCGTGCGACCGCTCTGCCTCTCGGACCCTTCGGACGTCCGCGGCTGGTCGATCGCCGATGCCTACGGCTACGGCCCGGCGCTGTGGGTCGCGCCCGTGCTCGAGCACGGCGCGAGAGAGCGGGAGGTCGACCTTCCCCGGGGCGACTGGATCGACTTCTGGACCGGCGAGGAGATCGCGGGAGGCGGCGAGATCGTGGTCGCCGCACCGCTCGAGCGGATCCCCGTCTGGGTCCGCCGCGGGGCGATCGTGGTGACCCATCCAGCCTCCCACGTGGCCGCCGGCGTCGGCGACACCCCGGAGGGGGAGCGGCCACTGGAGGCCACGCTGTGGGGGGAGCCGCCGTGCGGGCGGGCGATGGCGCGTCTCGCCGACGGGACACGGATCAGGTGGACCCGAGGCGAGTGGTCGACGCCGCCGGGGCGCCAAGTGACGTTCTCGTGACTGCCGGCGATGGGTACACACTCTCCATGGAGGACTTCAAGCAGGGCGACAAGGTCGAGTGGAACTCCCACGGCTCCAAGGCCGTCGGCAAGGTGGAGAAGAAGATCACGGAGGAGACCGACGCCGGCGGGCGCAAGGTCAAGGCCTCCAAGGACGAACCGCAGTACCTCGTCAAGAGCGACAAGTCAGGTGGCGAAGCCGTCCACAAGCCGGGCGCGCTCAAGCGGAAGTGAGCAGCTCGGGGAGCTCGCGCATCGCCGAGAAGACCTGGACGCCGTCGCGCGCCAGGCGCTCCGCGGGCGTGCGGCCCGCGTAGGCAAACACCGCCATTCCCGCATCGAGGGCCGCGGCAACTCCAACCGGGGAGTCCTCGACTACCGCGCAGTGGTCGGGATGGATCCCCATCCCAGTGGCCGCGTGCTCGAACAGATCTGGCGCGGGCTTGCCGCGGGCTACCTCGGTCGCCGAGTAGATCCGGCCTTCGAAGCGCTCGAGCAGGCCGGTGTGGCCGAGCGTGAAGCGGATCTTCTCGTGCTCGCCGCTCGACGCCACGCAGGTCGCCGTTGCGGTGGCGTCGAGCGTGTCCAGCACCGCCCCGATGCCCTCCACCGCCTCGAGCTCTGCGCCGAAGGCCGCATAGCACTCGCTCCGGTAGGCCGCCAGGAAGTCGTCGGGCGGGGGACGCCCGAGCCGGTGTTCCAGATCGGCCAGCATGCAGGACACGGACCCGCCCATGTAGCGCTCGACGGACTGCTCGGTGGAGGTCGGCACGCCGAGAGCGGTCAGGCGCGCGGCGAGGATCCGGTTGGAGATCGGCTCGGAGTCGACCAGGACGCCGTCGCAGTCGAAGATGACCAGGTCGTACCGGCTCACAGGTCGTCGGGCGCGAACGCCTGCGTGATCGCCGCGCGATCGTAGTCTGCGCCCAGGCAGGCGAGGAGCTTGATGCGGGCCGCGGCCGAGGACAGCGCGCCGGCGGCGACGAGCCCTCCGCGGCGCAGGTCGCGCTCGGAGCCTTCGAAGGCGTAGGTCTCGTGCAGGATGGCGCCGCGCTTGGGGCGAACGGTGGTGACGACGGGGACCCGGGCGGCGGCGCGGCGGAGCGTGTCGAGGAACGGGGGCGGAAGGTGCCCGGCACCCAGCGCGACGGCCACCAGGCCGTCGGCGCCCGCCTCGAGCGCGGCGTCGATCACCGCTCCATCCAGTCCGAGCGCCGCCGGCAGGATCGGCACGGCGGCGTCCAGCCGGGCCGCCGGGATCGGATGTCGCCGTTCGACCGAGCGCTCGAGCAGCACCCGCCGCTCCGACACCCAGCCCAGCGGCCCGAGCCGCGGCGACTGGAAGGCCGACATCGCGGTGGAGTCCGCCTTGCGCACGGCGCGCGCCGCGTGGATCTCGCCCGCGAAGACGACCAGCACGCCCAGTCCGGCAGCGGCCGGCGATCGCGCGACGGCGGCGGCGTCGAGCAGGTTGGCCGGGCCGTCGGCGCCGGCGGCCGACGATGGGCGCATGGCCCCCGTGAAGACGATCGGGGTGTCGCCGGCGTGCAGCAGGTCGCACAGGAAGGCGACCTCCTCGAGGGTGTCGGTGCCGTGCGTGACCGCCACGCCGCGACCGAGAGCCGCCTCTTCGACCGCCGCACGGGCGATCGCCAGCGCCTCGGGACAGGTGAGCTGAGCGCTGCTGGGGCGGTTGGGAAGGGAGCGGACCCGCAGATCCGAGACCTGGCCGAGGCCGGGCACCGCGGCCACCAGCGCCTCGCCGTCGAGCGCGGGCGACGTGCCGGCACCCGCGTCCGCCGCCATCGCGATCGTGCCGCCCACCGCCAGGATGGTCACGGGCAGGAGCTCGGCGTCCGGCATCGCGGGAGGGTACCCGCGGGCCGGGTAACCGCCTGTTCACGTCACCCTTCCGACTTTGCGCCACCCTTGATGCACCGTGCAAGTCTCGGCAGCCCGCGTCCTGGTCGCTCCCAGTCCCACCGCGCGCGGCGGCGTCCGCCGCGCCCGGATGACACTCCGGGACGGCGCCCGCACCACGGTGTACGTCGCCGCGTTCGACCTTCGGAGCACCGAGGTCAAGGTGGCGATGCTTCCCGGTCAGCAGCCGCTCGAGAACTACTGCGCGCGCCGCGGGATCGCCGACGCCGTGGTCGGCGGCTTCTTCACACGGCCCGAGGGCCTGCCCCTCGGCGAGGTCCGCACCCGGGGGGTCGCCCGGCGACACGTGCCGTTCGAGCGTCCATTCGATGCCGAGCGGGCCTGCGTCCATGTCGAGGGCGGGAGGGTGGCCATCGTTCCCCGCAGCCGGCTGGCCGCCGAGCCACGCGGCGACCTGCTTCAGGCGGGGCCGCTGCTCGTCGCCGACGGCGCCGCGATCTACGACCGCTCACGCGATCCCGAGGGCTTCTCGGCCGGGGCCGCTCAGTTCGACTCGGACATCACCGACGGTCGCCATCCCCGCGCAGCGCTCGGGATCGGCCGCGGCCGTCTGCTCGCCGTGGCGTGCGACGGGCGCTCGTCTGAAGACGCAGGACTGACGCTGGAAGAGCTTGCGACCCTGTTGGTGGCCCTCGGCGCGGCCGGCGGGCTCAACCTCGACGGTGGAGGCTCGACCAGCCTGGTGGTCGGCGGGCGGCTGCGCAATCGCCCACGGGGAAGCTTTGAGTGCGCCGAGGCGGGCGGGCGGCCCGTGTCGACGGCGCTGTTGTTCGTACCGCGGGTGCTCTGATGCGCGAGCGCCGTCGGGCGCGTGCGGTTTCGTGGAGTGGGCGGCGTTGAACCTGCTCGTGAGGGGAAGTAGCTTCTCCGAGTCAACGGTCTGACACGCGAGGGAGCACAAAGTGACTCGAGCCGGAGTCCGAGGGTCTCGGGGCCGAATGTACCTCCACGGTGCTCGAAGTGATTCTTGACTCTCGCTGGGCGGCTTGGGCGGGTTTGTGCACCTGGGTGGCGCTACGGTCACGCCCTGGTAACAAACGGTTCACAACCCCACAAGGTCCTCATAGGCCTGTACTTCTTCCCTCGCGGCGGATCCGCCCACGTCGCCCGCAACCTGGCCTCAGCGCTTCCCGCCGCGGGCTGGGAGGCGACGGTGCTCTCTGGCTCTGTTCGCCCGGACGGCGACGCCCGCGAGTTCTACGCGGGTCTCGACCTGCACAGCGTCGACATGACCGGGGCGCTCGACGCGCCGGATCCCATCCTTGCCGACCCGCCGCTGCACGCCTCCTATGAGGAGCGCCCGGGCGCGGCGGACCGCTGGATGGCGTCGCTGTCGGACGCGGACCTCGCTCATCAGGTCGACGCCTGGGCGCGCGCGCTCCTCGAGGCCGGCGCGCGTGAGGCCGATGTGCTCCACCTGCATCACCTGACGCCGCTGAACGCCGCCGCCGCGCTCGTCGCCCCCGACGTACCCGTGGTGGGTCATCTCCACGGAACCGAGCTCCTGATGCTCGAACAGCTCGACCCGGGGCATCCATGGCGCCGGCGCATGGGGGAGTGGGCGCGGCGCTGCGAGCGGATCGTCCTGCTCTCGGACTCCCAGGCAGCCCGGGTCGAGCCGCTGCTGGGCATCGATGCCGACCGCTGTGAGCGGATTCCCAACGGGTTCGAGCCCGCCGCCTTCGATCTGCGACCAGGGTTCGATCGGGCGGCACATTGGCGCCGTCACCTCGTCGAGAGCCCGAAGGGCCGGAGCCCGTCTGAGCTGGTGGCCTACTCGGCCGACGAAGTGGAGGGTGCCTTCGCGGCCGGCAACCCCGTTCTGCTCTACGTCGGGCGCTTCACCGCCGTCAAACGCCTGGCCCTTCTAATCGAAGCCCATGCGCAGGCCGCCAAGAGCTTCGTCGCCCGCGCCCCGCTCGTGATCCTCGGCGGCTTCCCGGGCGAGTGGGAGGGTGAGCATCCGGCCGACACGATTGACCGCCTGGGTGCCCGAGACGTCTTTCTGGCCGGCTGGCATGGCCACGACGAGCTTCCGGCCTTCCTCAACGCGTCCGACGCGATCGTCCTGCCGTCGGTACGCGAGCAGTTCGGCCAGGTCCTCGTCGAGGGCATGGCGTGCGGGCTCTGTGCCGTGGCGGTCGATGCCCACGGCCCCGGGGAGATCGTCGAGGACGGCGTGACGGGATGGCTCGTCGAGGCCGATGATCTTCCAGGCCTCTCCCGGGCGCTGATCGAGGTCGTCAATCGGCCGCAGGAGCGACGGCGCCGTTCACTCGCCGCTCGTGCGGACGCCCGCGCCCGCTACGCGTGGCCCGCGCTCGCCGAGCGGGTGGCCGGTCTGTATGAGCAGGCCGGCGCCGCGACAGTGCGGTCGAGAATCTGACGAATCGCGCGGCTGCCGTAAAGACTTCGGCCGATGCGCCGATGCCCTGGCAATGGAACCGGGGCGTCAGACCGAGCGCGCGGGCGTTGACCGCACCGGCACCCACCCGGGTGGGGGCGCCGGGTCGCGGACGATCTGGCTCATGGCCTTCTCCGCCGTCGTCGTCGTGGTGATCGCGGTGTCGGCCTGGCTGCTGCCGGCGTCCGCGCCGATCGGGACCGACGGCTTGCCCTTCTGGGGGGTCGCACTGTTGTTCGCGGCGTGCGAAGTGGGCGCCGTCCAGCTCAGGTCGCGGCGCGCGACGGATTCCTCGAGCCTGGTCGATCTCGCCGTCGTGCTGGGCCTACTCATCGCGACGCCTCCTGACCTGCTGCTGGGCCAGCTCGCGGGCGCGGCGATCGTGTTCGCGTGGCGTCGCCGGTCGGTCGATCTGGTCGTCCGACAGGCCCGGACGGCGGTGGCCACCGGCGTGGCGCTCGCCGTCTTCGCGGCGCTGCTCCCGGATGCTCCGGTAGTCGGTCTCAGCCTGTGGATCCCCGCACTGGCCGCCGCCCTCGCGGCTGCGGTCACCCGGCGGGCGCTCTTCTTCCTGGGCGCTCGAGTGGTGGCGGGCAACATGACGCGCGCCGAGTTCAGCACCGCGCTGGGGAGGGACATCGTGCTGACCGGTACGGTGGGCTGCATCGGGCTGGCGGTCTTCACGCTCCTCATGCTCGAGGCGAGCGTCTGGCTGATCGTCCTCCCGGCCGGGGCGGGGCTGGTGACATACCGTGCCTATCTGGTGGAGCGTCACAGCCACCAACGGCTCGCTTTCCTGTACGGCGCGACGGACGTACTGCTGCTGAGCACCGACGTACGAGAAGCCCTCACCGTTCTGATGGGCCGGACGCGGGTGGCCCTCCGCGCCGGGATCGCCGAAGCAGTGCTGCTGCCGCCCGCCGTGGGGGTGCCGCAGCGCACGAGAAGCACGCAAGCGGTACCCATATCCGGAGAACCCGTCGAGGCCGACTTCGTCGCCGCCCTCACCGCCCTGGCGGGGACCGTCAAAGGAGCGCGGCTGCTCCAGCGTCCCGTCCACGACGCAAGGCTCGAGCGCTACCTGCGCCGGATCGGCGCCGATGGACCGGTGATCGTCGCCGCGCTCGACGGCGATCCGCATCCCCTTGGCCTGCTGCTGGTCGCCAACCGCTGCGAGGTCGATCGCCAGTTCGGGGAGTCGGAGGTCGAACTCCTCGACAAGCTGGCCGGCCACGTGGCCGCCTCGCTCGGCCACGAGGTCCTCCAGGAGGACTTCGGGCGCCTCGAGCAGCTTCAGGGCCAGTTGGAGCACATAGCGTTCCACGACCCGCTCACCTCGCTGGTCAACCGCGCCCGCTTCGGTGAGCAGCTCTCGCACGCCCTCCGGCGCCGCGACACCCTCGTGGCCGCGCTGTTCATCGACCTCGACGACTTCAAGACGGTCAACGATTCCCTCGGGCATCGAGCGGGCGACGAGCTGCTGGTCGCCGTCGCCGACCGGCTCCGCCTGAGCCTGCGCGTGTACGACACGCCGGCACGGCTGGGCGGTGACGAGTTCGCCGTCCTGATCGACGACGCGGAATCGATGGACGTGGTCATCGAGATCGCCGAGCGCGTGCTGGCCTCACTCTCCGATCCGTTCAAGGTCGCCGCCACGGAGATCTTCGTCAGGGCCTCGATCGGCGTGGCCACCAGTCACGAGGGCGGACGACGCACCGAGGACCTTCTCAGGAACGCAGATCTCGCCATGTACCGCGCGAAGGATCTGGGCAAGGGGCGATTCGAGCTCTTCGAGCCCGAGATGCACGCGCTGGCCATGCACCGCCACGAGCTGAAGTCGGAGCTGCAGCGTGCCGTGGAGGAGGATCAGCTTGTCGTGCTCTTCCAGCCCGTCGTCGACCTGCCCACGGGCGCCATCACCGGTGTGGAGGCGCTGGTGCGCTGGCAGCATCCGCGGCTCGGCCTGGTCAGCCCGGACGCGTTCATCCCACTTGCCGAGGAGTCGGGGCTGATCGGTCCGATCGGGCGACACGTCTTCGATCAGGCCTGCGAGCGGCTGGCCGCGTGGCGCGCCGCAAGCATCGCAGGAGAGTCCTTCACCGTCAGCATCAACCTCTCCGTACGCGAGTTCCAGGCCCCCGATCTCGTCCGTGTGATGACCGAGACCGCCGACCGGGCGGGCGTGCCGACCTCGGCGATCACCCTCGAGATCACCGAGTCCGCGCTCATGGACGATCTCGACGCCGGCATCGCCCGGATGAACCTGATCAAGGCCGCGGGCTTCGGGCTGGCGCTGGACGATTTCGGAACGGGCTACTCGTCGCTCTCGCACCTGCGACGCCTCCCGATCGACGTGCTCAAGGTCGCCAAGCCGTTCGTCGACCACATCGCCGAGCGCGAGGAGGACGTGGCCTTTCTGCGCTCGATTCTCGACTTCGCCCAGACGCTGTCCCTCGACGTGGTGGTCGAGGGCGTGGAGAGCGCGCAGCAGGCGCGGATCCTGCTCGAGCTCGGCGCCCGGCGGGTCCAGGGCTTCGTCTTCTCGAGGCCCGTCGAGCCGCGCGTGCTCTCGGCGCTGCTGACGGTCACGCCGCTGGAGGGCTTCGGTGACGAGGAGGCGGTCACCCCCGACTCCCTCGAGGGTTCCGCACGGGCGGAGATTTCCGAAGCGGCTCGCTGATAGCCTTTCGCGCTCCGCCTTCGGGCCCCCGCCCGCGCCACGGGAGTTCGCCATGCACCTACGTTCCAAGCCGAGCCATCCGGTCGGCCTCTACGACCCCACCTACGAGCACGACGCCTGCGGGGTCGCGATGGTCGCGCGCCTCAACGGCGAGCCGACCCACGAGACCGTCCAGCGCGCGGTGGTCGCCCTGGCCAACCTCGAGCATCGCGGCGCCGCCGGGGCCGATCCCAATACGGGCGACGGCGCCGGGATCCTCATGCAGATCCCCGACGAGCTGCTTCGAGCGGCACTGGGCGAGGACCTGCCACCGCCCGGGGCCTACGGCGTCGGCGTCTGTTTCCTGCCCCAGGACGCCGCCAAGCGCGAGGGCTTCGAGAAGCTACTGACCGAGACGGTCGAGGCGGAGGGCCAGCGGGTGGTGTGCTGGCGCGACGTCCCGGTCGACAAGGACTACGTGGGGATCACCGCGAACTACTTCGCGCCCTACATCAAGCAGCTCGTGATCGCGGCTTCCGAGGAGCTGGCCGGCGATCAGGATGCCTTCGAGCGCAAGCTCTACGTCATCCGTCGCGTCGCCGAGCTGGCCGCGGGCCAGGAGCTCGTGATCGCCACGCTCTCCAGTCGCACGGTCGCCTACAAGGGCATGCTCACCGCGCCGCAGCTGCTCGGGTACTACCCCGACCTGGCGGACCCGCGGACCAAGACGGCGCTGGCTCTCGTCCACTCGCGCTTCTCCACCAACACCTTCCCGAGCTGGGAGCTCGCGCACCCGTACCGGATGATCGCCCACAACGGTGAGATCAACACTCTGCGCGGGAACGTGAACTGGATGCGCGCGCGCGAGTCGCAGCTCGCGTCGGAGCTCTTCGGCGAGGACGACCTGAGGAAGATCCTTCCGGTCGTCCGTCCGGGAGGGTCCGATTCGGCCACCTTCGACAACGTCCTCGAGCTGCTCGTGCTCGGCGGGCGCTCGCTGCCGCACTCGGTGATGATGATGGTTCCCGAGGCCTACGAGGGCCGTGACGACGTTCCGGAGGCTCTGCGCGGGTTCTACGCGTTCCACTCGTGCCTCATGGAGCCCTGGGACGGGCCCGCGGCGGTCGCCTTCACGGACGGGCGGGTGATCGGCGCGACACTGGATCGCAACGGCCTGCGCCCCGGGCGCTGGCTCGAAACCTCGGACGGCTGGGTCGTGTTGGGCTCGGAGACCGGTGTGATGGACGTCCCGGCGGCCGACATCGTCCGCAAGGGCCGGCTGCGTCCCGGCAAGCTCTTCATGGTCGACCTCGAGCAGGGCCGCATCATCTCCGACGAGGAGGTCAAGGAGGTGGTCTGCGCGCGGGCGCCGTACGCCCAGTGGTTCGACGAAGGCGTCGTACACCTGTCAGACCTCCCGGAGCGGGCGCCGCAGGCGCCGCGAACCGAGCCGCTGCGAGCCCGCCAGCTGGCCTTCGGCTTCTCCCAGGAGGATCTCCGGGTGCTGCTCGCGCCCATGGCCTCAAAGGGCGAGGAGCCGATCGGCTCCATGGGCAACGACGCCGCGCTGGCGGTGCTCTCCGACCGCCAGCCGCCGCTCTTCTCGTACTTCAAGCAGCTCTTCGCCCAGGTCACCAACCCGCCCATCGATCCGATCCGCGAGGCCGTCGTGATGAGCGTGGCCACCGGGGTCGGGAGCGAGGGAAACCTGTTCGACGAGACGCCCGCCCACGCCCACCAGCTCGCGATGAAGCAGCCCATCCTGCTCAACGCGGAGCTCGAGAAGCTGCGCCAGGTCAACTCGGATGTCTTCCGGGCCCACACCATCGACATCACCTGGCCCGTGGCCGAGGGGCCGGGTGCTCTCGCCGCCGCGGTCGAGCGTGTGGCGCACGAGGCCTCGCAAGCCGTCGCCGGCGGCGTCAACATCCTGATCCTCTCCGACCGTGAGGTGGGCGCCGACCGGGCTCCCATCCCCTCGCTGCTCGCCGTCTCGAGCGTCCACCACCATCTCGTTCGCGAGGGCACCCGCCTGCAGACGGGGCTCGTGATCGAATCGGGTGAGCCCCGGGAGGTCCATCACTTCGCCACGCTTATCGGCTATGGGGCGAGCGCCGTCAACCCCTACCTGCTGTTCGAGTCGCTCGACGAGCTGGTCGAGAAGGGCGTGCTGCCGGGTGACCTACCGGTGGACGAAGCCGAGGCCAAGGTGGTCAAGGCCATCGGCAAGGGACTGCGCAAGACGATCTCCAAGATGGGCATCTCGACCATCCAGTCCTACTGCGGCGCGCAGATATTCGAGGCGGTGGGCCTCGAGTCAACGCTCATCGACCGCCATTTCACGGGTACCGCGTCGCGGATCGGTGGGATCGGGATGGAGGTGCTCGCGTTCGAGACCCTCGAGAAGCACGGCCGCGCGTACGAGCGCACCGACGCAGGCCTCCCGGTCGGAGGCGTCTATGCGTGGCGCCGCGACGGCGAGCACCACCAGTGGAATCCCGAGACGATCTCGCTGCTGCAGCATTCCGTCCGGCATGGCGGCCTGGAGAGCTACGAGGAGTTCTCGAAGCTGGTCAACGAGGACGCCGCCCAGGCGGCCACGCTTCGGGGGCTGCTCAAGCTGCGCTTCGCGCGCGACGGCGACGAGGTGCCCCTCGACGAGGTCGAGCCGGCGTCGGAGATCGTCAAGCGCTTCGCCACGGGAGCGATGTCGCTCGGCTCCCTCTCGCGTGAGGCGCACGAGACGCTCGCCATCGCCATGAATCGGATGGGCGGGAAGTCCAACACCGGCGAGGGCGGGGAGGACCCGTCGCGATACACCAAGGACGCCAACGGCGATTCGCGCCGCTCCTCGATCAAGCAGGTGGCCTCAGGCCGGTTCGGGGTGAACATCAACTACCTCGTCAACGCCGACGAGCTGCAGATCAAGATGGCTCAGGGGGCCAAGCCCGGCGAAGGCGGCCAGCTCCCCGGTCACAAGGTGGATCGCTACATCGGCAAGATCCGCTTCACGACGCCCGGAGTGGGTCTCATCAGCCCGCCTCCCCATCACGACATCTACTCCATCGAGGACCTCAAGCAGCTCATCTACGACCTGCGCTGCGGGAACCCGCGGGCCCGGATCAGCGTG
>Ga0136618_10000409_pt1 | contig 14516 bp, 16 predicted proteins | sample AntDrymUQ3302106_2_FD_104805 | JGI IMG/M metagenome (GOLD analysis project Ga0136618, IMG submission 104805) | Polar desert sand microbial communities from Dry Valleys, Antarctica - metaG UQ330 (21.06) | ecosystem: Environmental > Terrestrial > Soil > Desert | place: Antarctica: Dry Valley... | reverse complement strand
CTGCGAGTGTCCGGCACTCCTCCAGAGTGCGAATCATTTTATCTATTGTTCCTGTGGCTCACGCCACAGGCTAATTTCCGCAGTGCCTTCGGCACAAAAACAAAATGTCAACAGAACCTAGAATAAAATAGCAGCAAATTAAATTTCTTTTTTTGTATGTTTCGCGTATTTCGCGGGCAAATTCTTTTCTCACTTTTACTAACAGTTAGCGTTTTTCCGCCGGCTTGATTTACAATATGCCCACATAGCTAAACCAATCTAAATTTCAGGAGTTTTTATGCGCCAGCCATTTCTAAAAATGTTTTCGCTTTTTATTTTGACTTGTTCGGTTTTTGCTCAATCAATTCCGAATGAGAAAGTATTGATGGGATTTTCAACTGCAAGTTCCAGTCGGCAAAAAACTTTGGAAACGAGATTCGATTCAACGCTCAAACGTGAAAATTTGCGTCAATGGTTAAAACGTCTTTCGGCTCGACCGCATCATCTCGGCTCGCCCTTCGGGAAGGAAAACGCCGAATTTATTGCCGCTCAGTTTCGCCTCTGGGGTTATGATTCGCAGATTGAAACTTTTGATGTTTTGTTTCCCACGCCAAAAACTCGACTGCTGGAAATGACCGCGCCGGAAAGATTCACGGCAAAACTTGAAGAACCCAGACTCAATGAAGATGCGACTTCGGGACAAAAAAGCGAGCAGCTTCCCGTTTATAACGCTTATTCGATTGACGGCGATGTTACCGGCGATTTGGTTTATGTCAATTACGGTGTTCCGGCTGATTATGAAGAACTCGAACGGCGCGGTGTTGACGTGCGCGGCAAAATTGTCATCGCGCGTTACGGCGGCTCCTGGCGCGGAATCAAACCGAAAGTCGCGGCGGAACACGGCGCAATCGGCTGCCTTATTTATTCAGACCCGCGCGACGACGGATATTTTCAAGGCGATGTTTATCCGAAAGGCGCATATCGCAATGAAAACGGAGCGCAGCGCGGTTCGGTTGCCGATATGCCGACGTTTCCCGGCGACCCTTTAACGCCCGGAATCGGCGCGACTAAAGGCGCGAAACGGCTCGACAGAAAATTTGCTCCGACTATCACGAAAATTCCCGTGATGCCGATTTCTCACAGCGATGCTTTGCCGCTTTTGAGAAACTTGGGCGGCGTGGTTGCTCCGCAAAATTGGCGCGGCGCATTACCGATAACTTATCATCTCGGCGGAACAAATTCGGTAAAAGTTCATCTCAAACTCGCATTTAATTGGGATATAAAACCTATCTACAACGTGATTGCGAAAATGCGCGGCGCGGAACGCCCCGACGAATGGATTATTCGCGGCAACCATCACGATGCCTGGGTGAACGGCGCGGATGACCCGCTGAGCGGAATAGTAGCGATGATGGAAGAAGCACGTGGCATTGCCGAACTGACTAAAACCGGCTGGAAACCGAAACGCACCATCGTTTATTGCGCTTGGGACGGCGAAGAACCTGGGCTGTTGGGTTCAACCGAATGGACGGAAACGCACGCCGTCGAATTAAAAAACAAAGCCGCCGTTTATATCAATTCCGATTCAAACGGGCGCGGATTTCTCGGTGTCAGCGGCTCGCACACGCTCGAAAAATTCGTCAACGAAGCTGCCAAAGATGTAATTGACCCGCAGACAAAAATATCAGTCGGCGAACGCTGGAAATCAGCAAGATTGGTGAACGGCTCGACGAACGACAAACGTGAAGCGCGTGAACGCAGCGATTTGCGAATCGGCGCGCTGGGAGCAGGCTCGGACTACACGCCGTTTTTGCAGCATCTCGGTATCGCCTCGCTCAATCTCGGTTTCGGCGGCGAAGACGGCGGCGGTTCGTATCATTCGATTTATGATTCGTTCGACCATTACACGCGCTTCGGCGACCCGAATTTTGATTATGGAATTGCTCTCGCACAAACCGCCGGACGAATGACGCTTCGGCTCGCAAACGCCGATACTTTGCCGTTTGAATTTACGAATTTTGCCGACACAATCGGTGTTTATCTCAAAGAATTGACAACAATGACCGATACGATGCGCGAAGATACGAAAACGATGAATCAAATGATTTCGAACGGAACACTCAAAGCCGTGCAAGACCCGACGGAAATTTTTGTGATGCCGAAGACAAAAACTGACGTGCCGTTCTTGAATTTTGCGCCGCTTCAAAATGCTCTGGCGAAATTGCAGGAAAGCGCGAAAAACTATCAAACGGCAATGAAAGGAAAACAAATTTCTCCATCCGCACAGAAAGCTTTGGACGAGATTCTTTTCAAAACCGAACGCGCCTTGATAAACAACGCGGGTTTGCCGCGCCGCGATTGGTATAAACATTTAATTTACGCGCCCGGATATTACACCGGCTACGGCGTAAAAACCGTGCCGGGCGTGCGCGAAGCAATTGAGCAGCGTAATTGGAAGGAAGCAGCCGAGCAAATTTTGATTGTCTCCAAATCAATCGAAAATTTCGCGGCGGAGATTGATAAAGCGACAAAAACAATCGGAAATCAATAACAGATAAGACGATTGAGTGGAACTTATTTGATTGCTGACTTCAGTCGTCAAACCGTCAAAAGAAAATGTCTGAAATTTTAACCGCCACCGAAAACGCGATTTCTTTCATAACTTTGAATCGTCCCGAAAAGCGCAATGCGCTGAACGACGAACTGGTTAAGGATTTGAAGGATGCTTTGCGCCAAGCCGATAAAAACGAAACTCTACGGGCAATCGTCATCAGAGGCGCGGGCAAGGATTTTTGTTCGGGCGCGGATTTATCGGCTCTGCAAAAAATATCGGAAAGCGATGTGTTGGAAAATTGGGACGATGCACAGAATTTGATGGAATTATTTTCGCTGATTCGCAAAGTAAAAATTCCGGTCGTGGCGGCGGTTCACGGTCGCGCACTGGCTGGCGGCTGCGGTTTAGCAACGGCTTGCGACCTGGTTCTGGCAAGCAAAACAGCGCGCTTCGGTTATCCTGAAGTTAAAATCGGTTTTGTTCCCGCGATGGTGATGGCGATTTTGCGTCGTAATGTCTCCGAGAAACGCGCCTTTGAACTCGCTACGCAAGGTTTTGAATTCGACGCTGAAACAGCGGAAAAATTCGGTTTAATCAACAAAATTCTCGACGATGAAACTTTTGATGAAGATGTAAAAAGCTATGTTTCGATTTATGAAAAAGTTTCGCGTTCCGCCGTCGTTTTATCCAAAAAACTGCTTTACCAAATGGACGGAGCAACATTTGAAACAGCGTTACAATCAGGCGTTGACGTAAATACGATTGCGCGAATGACGGAAGATTGCCAAAACGGAATTGCTAAATTCCTGGACAAGTAGATAACGAAATTATTTCAGCCGCAAAAAGACGCAGAAAACATAAAAAATAATAAAATCCTTCTTGTGTCTTCTGCGTCTTTTTGCGGCTATTTTATTTTTGCACTTTGAAAACTAAAAAATAATCCATTCCGTCGGCTTTCGTAAAATCGAATTCTTCCTTCAAAACAAAACCGGCGCGTTTCGCTTCTTCAATGACTTTTTCTTTATCAATCCCGTGATCATCGCCTTTGCCGTTCTTGTCGATAACGCCGAGAAGGGCATCTTTTCGCAAAGATTTTTTTATGTTTTGCAAAACTTTTACGGGCTGAGCAATTTCGTGATAAGTTTTCAGAATCAATACCGCGTCAACCGAATTACCCGCGAGCTTCGGATTGTCTTCCGTTCCTAAAACCGTCTGGACGTTCAGGAAATTTTCTTTTTTGGCGCGATTGTTTATGTAATCAATATATTCCTGATTAATTTCGACGGCGTAAACTTTTCCCTTTTCGCCGACTCTTTTTGCAGCGCGAGTTGTGAACCAACCCGAACCCGCGCCGATGTCGGCAACATTTTTTCCTTCCGCAATTTTCAAAATGTCCATCACGCGGTCAATCTGCAAGTTTTTAGCACGATTTTCATCTTCAAAAATTGAAAGGTCGCCCGTGTAAGGTTCGCTCACCGGACGATTGATGTTGTCGTCAATGTTGGGCGCGGCGGTCGGTGAAACAGTCGGCATTTCCTGCGCGGTTTCTACCGGCGACAAACTCGCGCGCTGACAACCCGTAAATACGGCAACGCTAAAAATCGACAATAATGCAAACTTGGCAGAAACCAAACCAATCACAAATTTTCTCATAAACTTATTGATGAATAATTGACAGAATAGTTTGCAAGCAATTCGGCAAGCGGGTTTTCAGATATTTTGTCAATCAAACCGATTTGCAACGCTTCGACCGCATCAACCCGTTTCGCTGTCAAAAATATTTCCAGTGCTTTTGCCTCGCCGACCAGACGCGGCAATCTTTGCGTTCCGCCCCAGCCGGTAACGATTCCGAGATTTGCGCCCGGATGCGAAAAAACCGCATTCGGCGAAGCAATTCTTTTGTCGCAGGCAAGTGCCAAATCGAGCGCGCCGCCGAAACAGAAACCGTTTATCACCGCGATTGTCGTTTGCTTTGCGCCGGCAATTTTCTTCATTAAATTTTGCCCGCGCAAAGCAAATTCGACAGCCGTCACTCCGGTAACAGCGGCAATCTCGCGCAAATCCGCGCCGGACGCGAACACGTCTTCCCTGCCCGTAAAAATTATCGTTTCAATTGTCGAAATTTCCGAAACTTCGTCTAAAATTTCGTGCAATTCATCAAGCACAAAAACTGACAGCGGACTGCGAATTTCAGGACGGTTAAACTGGAAGATTATCGTTTTGGCGAGACGTTTGACGATTAGCGCGTTAGACATTTTTGTTTCCTGAATCAATAATAAAATTATGTTCAGAATTAACAAAGCCCATCCGTGGCACGGCATCTCAATCGGCGAAAATGCTCCGCAGGAAGTAACGGTTTTTATCGAGATTGTGCCGCGCGACACGGTAAAATACGAGATTGACAAGGAAACGGGTTATTTGAAAATTGACCGTCCGCAACAATACTCAAACGTCGTTCCGGCAAATTACGGTTTTATCCCACAAACCTTTTGCGGCGAAAATATCGCTCGACTTGCCGGCAAAAATTCGGGCAGAACAGTCGCGGAAGGCGACGGCGACCCGCTCGACATTCTTGTTTTGTCCGAACATCACATTCCGCGCGGCGATATAATTTTGAAAGCCAAACCAATCGGCGGATTTTGCCTGCTCGACGCGGGCGAGGCGGACGATAAAATTATTGCAACCTTAGTCGGCGATAAAATTTATGAAAACTATCAGGACATTTCCGAACTTCCCGTCAGCATCGTCAACCGTTTGCAGCACTATTTTCTAACTTATAAAAATTTGCCGAGCGAGCCGTTCATCTGCGAAATCGCCTATATTTACGGGCGCGAGGAATCTCACCAAGTAATTTTGGAATCAGTTAAGGATTATGCGGATTTAAAAAAACTGAGAACTGAGAACTGAGAACTTTTCTTTATTTCTCATCTCTCATTTCTCAGTTAAAAAGAAATCCAAAACTAAATCGAAGGCAGAACAAATGCTCCGATGTGCGGTTTATTCGTGTTCAGACAAGTTTCCAAGGCTAAAATCAAACCATCACGCAGTTTTTCCGGCGTAATAATCGCGTCCAACAATCCACGCGCCGCCGCGTGTTTTGCGTCCAGCTCGCGGTCATAAGTTTCGCGCACCTTTTCCATTTCGGCTTTCGTTTGCTCGTCGGGTTCTTTGCCTTCCTTTTTGAGTTTTTCAATTTGTGTTCCGAAAATCGCCTGCGCCGCGCTGTCGCCTTCCATCACGCCCATTCTGCCGGTCGGCAAACTGAAGATAAAATCCGGGTCAAAGCCTTGCCCAGCCATCGCGTAATAACCCGCGCCGGAAGCGTGATTGATTGTCAAAACCAATTTCGGAACAGTCGCTGTCGCCATTGCTTCGACGAAATGTGCGCCCGCCCGAATGATGCCGGAATGCTCGGCTTCCGCGCCAACCATAAAACCCGAAACGTCCTGCACGAATAAAAGCGGTGTCGAATGACGATTACAGTTTTCGATAAAATACGCCGTCTTTTCTGCACTTTCGGTGTAAACGATGCCGCCGAATCTTGGCGGTTTTCCTGATTTCCCGCGAACCATACCGCGATGATTAGCAATAATTCCGATTAAAATGCCGCCGATTCGCGCCGTTCCGCAAATCATTTCCTTTGCGTAGTCGGCTTGAAATTCGTCGAGTTCACCGTCGTCTAAAAAGCAACTTAAAACCCCGCGCATATCGTAAGGCGCGCGATGGTCTTCCGGCAGAATTTCATAAAGTTTTTCCGGTTTGTTTTTCGGTTGTTTCGCTTTGATAATCGAAACTTTTGTTTCTTCTTTTTTCGGCAGTTCAGAAACAAGTTGACGAATTTTCTCTAAACACTCCCGCTCGTCTTTCGTCCGAAAGTGCGCCACGCCGGAAATCGCATTGTGCGTCATCGCGCCGCCGAGCGACTCGTTGTCAATAGTTTGTCCGGTCGCGCCTTTGACCAAATTTGCGCCGCCCAAGCCCATAAACGAAGTGCCTTCGACCATCAAAATTACGTCAGACAGTGCCGGCAAATACGCGCCGCCTGCAACGCACATTCCCATCACGGCTGAAATCTGCGGAACTTTCAAATAACGGCGCATAATCGAATTGTAATAAAAAATTCTGGCTGCGCCGTATTGACCCGGAAACACACCGCCCTGATACGGCAAATTCACGCCCGCCGAATCAACCAGATAAATTATCGGCACGCGGTTTCGCATCGCAATTTCCTGCGCCCGCAAAATCTTCTTGATAGTTTCCGGATACCACGCGCCCGCTTTTATCGTCGCATCGTTTGCCACGACGACGCACTCGCGCCCGTGAATTTTGCCGATAGAAGTTACAACGGCGGCGGCTGGTGCCTGACCTTTGTATTCGTCATAAGCGATGAGCAAACCGATTTCCTGTTGATAAAAGCCCGCATCAAACAGCAATTCGATTCGTTCACGCGCCGTCAATTTTCCCTGCTTGTGAATTTTTTCGATTTTTTCCGCGCCGCCGCCGAGTTTGAGTTTGCGTTCGAGGCGCAGAAATTCTTCGCTGAGTTCAAGCAGACGTGATTTTTTTTCTGATGTTTTCATTAATAACTTTATTTGATATTTTTTTATTTGTTACATTTATGATGATTTATCAATACTTCCAAAGATGGATGTCCAGATCCGTCGTGAGGGATTTCGCATTTGTATTTTGGATATACAACAATAATTTCTTCCGATTTTACTTTGGGCAACACAACAATCGGTTGGATTAAGCCGTTAATTATTCCATCAAAAAAATAAAAACAAGCTAAACCAAACGCGAATGTCATCAGCATAATTCTGAATTGAGAGTAAAATCTTTTCATATTACTTTTCCCTGACCATCAACATTATTATTTTTAGACAAATTTCCGCCATTTCTCCGCGCATCGGTTTCTTTTTTAGCTCTTCCGAGCGCAACGCTCAATCGCCATAGCTGCGAAACCAATTTCAAACGTCCTTTGATTGCTCGCGGCGACATATCAACTTTCATTTTCCAACTCCGCTAAACTTTCAATGTCGCCTAAATCTTTATGTCGACCGCTGATTCGTTTCATGAAAATTAAACCTTCACGCGAAACCGTCCAAACTTTGTCGTCTTCAAAATCTATATTTTCCCGCGTTTCCCAAACTCGTTTCAATTCTTCCGTAACAAGCAGAAAATCTATTGTAAAAAGCGTTTTCGATTCTTCGTCAATTTTGGAAATACGGCGAATCTCAATAATTCCCTGGTCAAAAGATAAGGGCAAACCTTCAATGGAATACCCTAAATCTTCGGCAATCTTCCAAGCCTTTTGTAGATTTTCTGACGAGATGAGTAAATCAATATCAACCGTTGCACGCGGCGCGCCGTGAATCGCCATCGCCCAACCGCCGCAAATGGCGTAATCAATTTGCTGCTGATTGAATTCCTTAATTAAGTCTAGAAATTCCTCAAAAATATCAGCCATTTTACTTTTCCCGAATAATAAACGTCGGCACCATTCCGCCGCCGCTCGAAACATTCGCCAATTCCGACGAAGAAAGCCGCGTAAACGCCGAACCGACTCTGCCGTTATAGAGAAGCGGGTCGAGGTCGACGAGTTGTTCAATCATTTGCCAATTGCCCGCCTCATCAAGCATCGGGAACATTTCCTTTGAAGTTTCCACCCGCTCCTGCACCAGATAATCGCCGTTTTCGAGCGCAACTTTTATCGCTTCGTCCCATTCTTCATTGAGCGAAGCCCAGCCGATATAAATGCCGTGTCCGCCGTAATCGTCGTTCGGTTTCAAGACTAATTTGGCTTTGTTAATGCGCGTCCATTCGACCAAATCAATTTTCTCGCCTTTATTTTCTGTTTGTTCGTCGCGGAATTTGCGCGTCCAGGGAATGTGCGCTTTGACTGCGGCTAGTTCGGCTTCGTCGAAAAGATGTGCGTAGCGTTCATTGGTCAAGACAGCAAAAATCGCTTTTTTGTGGACGATTTTTGAGCGGAAATTATTCACCATACAGACCGCGCCCGCGCGATAAGCATTTAATAAAGCAGGCGCAGATTCGATAATCGGCAGATATTCGTTGACCAGCAGGCGTTTATAAACGATATTCACGACAACTTCTCTGTAAAGCAAATTTTTGCCGTCGAATTCGAGTTCGTCGGGCGAGCAGATAAAAGACGTATAGCCGTTCGCTTCAAAATAATCACGAAAAAGCTCAAATTCCTGCTGCGTCGGCAAATCCTTTAAATCAACAATCGCAATGACCGGATTTTTTTCGGGCTTTTTGCCGAGAAATTCTTCGTACGCACGAACCAGCACGTCGAGCATTTTCGGACGACCTTCAAAGCCCTGCACCTCATATTTTTCCGAAAACTTTTCCATAATCGGCAGAGTTTTAAAAATCTCCGTCGCCGAATCAGCGTAGGCAATTCCCGCCGGAGATTCGCCGTTGAGTTCGACGAAGCTGTAAGAATTTTCGGTCAAGAAAGAATCGAGCCGCGCCGTCGGTGAAACCTGCGCGTATTTCGGATCAATCGCCACCAAATCCTTTTCAATCTCGGTGATGCCGAGTTCGTCCAAAATCTCGTCGTTCCCGATAGAAGCGTCCTTCACTTTTTGCAAAGCCGACCAAACGGTTTCGCAAATCGAAACGACACGCCGCCAATCAGACTCCAAAACAAAATGCGGTCGCAAATACGGCGTTAAGCGGCGACCGCCGAAAATCAGCTTCGCGCCTTCCAAACCTTCGTCAAGCGCGAGCCGCGACGATTCGGCTAAATCGAAATCCTCAAGTAATTGATGATAATGTGCAACGGCTTCTTTTAACATAATTGAATTTTGCCACCGAGAACACAGAGTTCGCAGAGAATTTTTCTCTTGATTTTCTCTGTGCGCTCGGTGGCTGATTTACTTTCTTGATTTAACAATCGTTTCAAATTCTTGTTTTTATACTATTCAGAAATTTATCCGCAAAGTTTAACAGATTCGGCGGTAACGCGCTTCATAAATAGACAAAATGCCGTGACAAATCAAGCCGGTCGCCGCAATTGACAAAAGAATTTTGCCGTAGGAGCTTTGCCCCAACGTCCGCAACGCGCCGTCAACTCCCATCGCCGTATCAGGGTTCGATTCAATTGCCGCCAGAATAAAAAAATATCCCATCAAACCGAAAATCACCGCCCGCGATGTAAAGCTGAGTGCGCCCAACACGCCGACGATTCGTCGTTTGCCGCCGACCAATTCGCGCAATCTGAAATCCTCTTGAAACTTGCCCGTGATGCCGCGATAACATTCATTCAGTCCTGCGCCGACGACGCTCAGACCGATAAAAAAAACAAGCACCGCGCCGAGCGGTAAAGCCAAAATTATCCCCGTCAGCGTCTTCTGCATCGTCCCGTTTTCAACCGAAACCCGCGTTGTCAGAACGATGCTCCACGCCGTCCAAGCCAGAAAAAAATAAAAAAATCCGGTAATGACGGCGATAATTCGTTTGGCAATTCCCTGCCAACTTTTGCCCGCGTTATCAACGTCCGCCGCGCCGCGCAAGACGTTCCACGCGCCGTGTCCAAACGCACCGGCGATGAAAATCATCAAAAGTATTTTCCCGAAAGTAAATTGGGCAATAATTGTCAACGCGCCGGTCGCGTCGGCTAACTCGCCGCTGCGGTCGCCAAACGCCACCAGAATTGCCAATATGCCGATGACGGTAAAAAGAAACCCTTTCGTGTAAAATCCAAACCGGGCAAGCGTTTTGATGTAAGGATGGCGGACGACTTCTTCCGCCGCTTCAACCGTTTGCTCGATTTTTTCGCTGACTGTTGTTTCTCTGATTGCTTCGTCCATTGTGTTTTGTGAGGAGAAGAAAAAATTCTTTATAACTAAGTTTTCTTCTGCGCCTTCGCCGCTTTCTTGTTCAGCCATTTCGCCCAGCGTTCCATATAGGGACGAAGCGGTTTGAAAAACTTCGCCCGCTTGCTGTTTACCGCTTGCTTTTCGCTCCAATCCTTCAAATTCTTTTGCGCGTATTGCCTGATTTGCGGTTCGAGACTTCCCCGCTTAACCGAATGCCGAAGCGTCAAATAATAATGCTGTCCGACAAGGGAAAATATCAATCCGGCGAGATTGCTTTTGAACGAAGTTTTCGCCATCCAACGCTTGCCGAAATTCTCGGTCGGCTGCAAAAGCGCGCCGACGGCGATTTCGAGCCACGCATTTTTGTTTTGGATTTTCGGATGATAAAGTCCGGGAAGGTCGCCTTTTATCGGCACGGGCGAATTTTTCAGTTGCGGATTGTTGATAAAATCTACCAGCCGGATTCTTTCGAGTCCGCGCTGGTGTTCGGTCGGTAGATGAGCAAAGATTTTGCGGATATTTTCTTCCGTGCCTTTCGGCAACTCGATGCCCGATTGATTTTCTATTTTTAATTCAGAAGTTTTTTCTGTTCTGATACCTGCTAATTTGATTGCCATAACTTTTACTAAATTGTAAAACGTAAATCGTCAATAGTAAATTGCGCCACAAAGTTGTTGTCGAAAAGCAACAATAATCAATTAAGAATTAAGAATTGAGAATTAAGAATTAAGCTGTGGCATTGAGTTGGCTGTTTATCTGAATGTGGCATAATTTTTGTTAATTGATTTACCGAATGATAAAGCAAAAAACTATTTCCAGAGCAATTGAAACAAACGGTATCGGTTTGCACACGGGCGTTTCCGTCAATCTCAAACTCAAACCCGCGCCTGAAAACACCGGCTATATTTTTGTTCGCACAGATTTGGACAATTTCGAGATTCCCGCGTCCGCCGAATATATTTCGCATTGCAGTTACGCGACGACGCTTTTGCGGAGAGGCGTGATTTTGTCCACGACCGAACATCTGCTTGCGGCTTTGCGCGGCGCGGGCGTGGATAATTGTTTTTTGGAAATTGATAATCTGGAAGTTCCGATTATGGACGGCTCGAGCGAAAATTTTCTCGAAATGATTGAGCAAGCCGGCACAATCGAGCAAAACGCGCCGCGACGTTTTTTGAAAATAAAGGATAAAGTCGTGTTTGAACAAGGCGACAGAAAAATGTCGGTCGAGCCGTGCGAAAATTACGAAATCGAATGTTTAATAGATTTTTCGCATCCGTTTATCAACCGCCAGACTTTCAATTTTACTTTGAGCAACGGCTCGTTCGGGCGCGAAATCGCTTCAGCCAGAACATTCGGTTTTTCACACGAAATCGAAATGCTGAGAAAAGCAAATTTAACACTCGGCGGTTCGCTCGAAAACGCGATTGTCCTCACGCCTGACGGAATGCTCAACGAAAATCCGCTTCGCTTTGCAGATGAATTCGTGCGCCATAAGATTCTCGATATTGTCGGCGATTTCGCGCTTCTCGGAATGCCGATTTTAGGAAAAATCAAAGCCGAAAAAAGCGGTCATTCGGTTCACGCTTCTTTGATGAGCAAATTATTGAAAAACGAAAAGGCTTGGGAAATTACCGAAGCATCATAAGTTCACTTTAACCAGATTGAAAGAAAGTCGCTGCCCGCGCCCTCACGTCCATGGAATTGTTCGACAGCGATGTTATAGAAATGCGCTACTTAATGATATGTTTTTAGCTCTCCATTCGCTTGCAAGCAGCCCATAAACTGCCATGTCTGTGAAGCGGTCTTGAAGCCACTCAGACTGCCGCAAGATACCCTCTTGCGTAAAGCCTAATCTCTCTGCGACGGCACGACTTTTTTGATTCTCCACAGCGCAACTTATCGCTATCCGATTCAAACCGAGTTCCTCGAACGCATAATCAATTAAGACTCGACAAGTTTTTGTAATCAAACCTCGACCTTCAAACGCGCCTCCGACTGAGTAGCCGAGTTCTGTTGATTTGTTAGACCAATCAATCTCGTGATACCGGACAGTACCCGCCAAGATACCTTGCTCCCAAACGCCGACATTCAAACCTTTATTATCTGCAAAAAGGGCAAGGTCACGCTTGATTTTCTTTTTTACATCATCAAGAGATAAATTTTTATCTAATTCGGGATGTCGTTCTCGATCCTCTACGATTAAGTCAAACACTTGCTCGGCGTGCCGTTCTTCAAGCAAACGAAGCTCTATCTCTGCGCTAATTTTATAACTGAACATAGATACGCTTCTCGATAGCTGTCGAACTGTTGAGATGACTTGGGACGAAACCGCCACCACGCAAGTTTAGGGTAAGCTAACAAACAAAGTCGCTGCCCGCGCCCTCACGTCCATTGAATTGTTCGGCTGTGCGTTATGGAAACACGCGCCGACTAAACTTTACGGCAATTCATTATCACCTCTGCGATAGATTGCTCAACGACATTCTGCGGCGATTGTAAATTCATACGATTTTTCATCACGCATCGTGAATTGCAAATAATTCGCACTCGATTGGAATAGTTGTGTCCGCGACAATGCCAAGCGTAGGGGTTCATCAAAACGATGTCGCCAGCCTTTCCGTTAATTTCAACTGCTTCGCCTTTGTTAAGCCGTCCGTGCATAAAGTTGTTAATATCTTCGTGACGAACGCCTCGCCCATACGGGTCTGTTGTTGCCATATAACGAATTACTTGCTCGTGTGAAGCAACCTCGATAAACGTCCCGCCGCCCCAAGCGTCAATATCGGTGAACAGACACAAACAGACGACGGCATACTCCGGGTCGTCAAGTTTTTGGCAAGGCTCGCCGTCAATATGCCAGCCCGTCGCAGGCACCACTTTTTCGTCCGGCGCGTTTCCGGGAAAACTGACGGGAAACCAACCCCAATCGGTAATCGGGTAATAATTATTTTCTCCCAAAAGAGAGTCAACCGAACGCTGCATTTTTTCATTCCAAATGTCGGAAAGCGGTTCGTCGGAAAATGATTCTTTGATGTGAACGTAACCGGTTTCGCGGTCTATGTCTAGTTCTGTATTGTCAATTTGCTCAAGCACAAATTCCGCGCACCGGCGAGCAATCACAGGATTAAATGCTTCCCGAATATGAAGAAAGCCATTCAGCAGAAACTCGGTTTTTTGCAGTTCGTTAATCATTCTCGCCCGATTCCAAAGATAAACAGCCTAACGATTGAATTGACGCGGGCGGAAAACGCCACCACGCAAGCTGAAAGTTTAACGGACAACGCCAAATGAAATTCGCTGTTTCCGCCTCGCGTCCAATGATTTGTTAGATGCGTTTTCACAATAAAGATTTCTCCTTTGCTATGCGCTCGTTCAAGAACGGAGAAAAATGGTTTTCGTATCTTTCCTGAAGTTCCGTCAATCTCCAATCTCTGCCAGAAATTTGCTTTCGACAAAGCGGAGAACCGCAATTGCATTGCCAAGCGGTTTGATAATCTTCGTTCGTTTCCCACATCATATAATCAGCCGTTAGTTCTTCTCCGGCGGCGATGTTTTGCCGCGCCGTTAAAGTGTTTTCATCCTTCATCCAGAGATTCGGGTCGCAAGAATGGTTTGTATAATCTGCCGCACAATCTTCACCTTCAAGCGCATCGCCCAACCAGAGATTTTCAGCGATTGCCGAAAGTGTGCCTCGTCTGTAATTGCCAGCTTGCAAATCTTCTTTCGTTAGCACAATGCCGCCCCAAACGATAACGGTTTCTTCGGCTTTAATCGGTTCACGAGCAAACATTCCTTTGCCGCCAATCAGCGAAGTTCGTATTTCAATTCGCGGGTCAATCCAAGATTGAAGACTATAATTCTTATTCTGCACGGTAAATCTGCTCGTTTGATTTTACCACGAAGCATCTAACGATTGAGTTGACGTGGGGCGAAACCGCCACCAAGCCCGCTAGAATTTAACGGACAACGTCATAACAAAGCCGCTGTTTCGCCCTCACGTCCATTGAATTGTGCGGCGGCGGTTGGATAACCGAACAAGTACGTTATGGGAAGCGGTTGTCGTTCTCCGCGTCGTTCGCCGATTTCCCATTGATATTGCGTTCCAGACGACGCTTCTGCCGATAATGTTTCCAATT
>Ga0136618_10000407_pt1 | contig 14523 bp, 11 predicted proteins | sample AntDrymUQ3302106_2_FD_104805 | JGI IMG/M metagenome (GOLD analysis project Ga0136618, IMG submission 104805) | Polar desert sand microbial communities from Dry Valleys, Antarctica - metaG UQ330 (21.06) | ecosystem: Environmental > Terrestrial > Soil > Desert | place: Antarctica: Dry Valley... | reverse complement strand
GCGTCGTGGAACGGTGCGTAGGTGATGCCGCCGTTCTCCGCGGTCAGCTCGTAGACGCCGCCGGCGAACTCGTCGGCGATCGCCGCGGCGATCTGGGTGAACACGCCGAGGTCGACGCGCTTCACGGCCGAGCTGGCCAGCTTGTCGGAACCGGGGGCGGCGCCTTCGTCGAAGGTGGTGAAGTACTCGTCCTGGTCCACGCCGATGCCCCACACGCCCTGGGCGGTGGCGGCGGCCACGCCGCCGGAGCCGGTCTGACCGCCGGCGCCGAAGATGACGTCGGCCCCCTCGCCGATGAACTGCTGGGCGTCGGAGGCGCCCTTGTCGGGGGCGGTGAAGGACTCGTTGTAGATCTTGAGCACCTGGATGTCGGGGTTGACCGACTTGGCGCCGACCTCGTAGCCGTTCACCAGCTTCACCACCGGTGGCACGTCCTCGCGGCCGCCGACGACGCCGACGACGCCGCTTTCGCTGAGCGAGGCGGCCAGCACGCCGGCCAGGTACCCGCCCTCGTCCTCGTTGAACAGGACCCCGACGTAGTTGGCGGGGTACTCGGGCTGGAACTGGTCGATGCCGATGAAGCTCGTCTCGGTGTTGGCTTCGGCGGCGGCCAGGGTGGCGTCGGCCAACAGGAACCCGACCGTGATGAGGACGTCGGGATCTCCCTCGAGGGCGGTCCCGATGTTCTCCTCGTAGTCCGCCTCGGAGACCGTCTCGATGAAGCTGGTCTCGAAGCCGAAGCACTCCTCGGCGGCGATCATGCCGTCGTAGGCGTACTGGTTGAAGGTTCGGTCGTCGATCTTGCCGATGTCGGTGACCAGACGAACGGTGAAGTCGTCCGGCGCCTCGAGCCCGGCGTCTTGCGCCTCCTGGCACAGGTCGTCGAGGGAGACCTGGGCGTCGGAGGCCCCGCCATCGTCACCCTCGGTCGTGGTGGTGTCGCCGGATTCGGCGGTGGTCGTCGTCTCGTCGGTGCCCGTGTCGTCGTCGTTGCCGCAGGCGGCGGTGACGAGACCGAGGGCGACGAGGCCTGAGAGCAGGCGCAGCTGGGACCGCTTGTGCACGGGAGCCTCCATGGGCATCGATGGGATCGTCGGAGACTAGCGATCGGGTTGGCGACCTGCGTCGGGCGGCGACCAGACTCCCGCCTCGTGGCCCGCATCCTGGTGACCGAGAAGATCGCCGCCGGCGGCCTCGACCGGCTGCGGGCCGCCGGTCACGACGTCGACCTCCAGCTCGACCTCTCACCGGAGGCCCTGATCGACGCCGTGGTGGGGGCGCACGCCCTGATCATCCGGTCGGCGACCACCGTGACGGCCGACGTGCTGGCCGCTGGCCCCGACCTCGTCGTGGTGGGCCGGGCCGGGATCGGGCTCGACAACGTGGACACCGATGCCGCCACCAAGCAGGGCGTCATGGTGGTGAACGCGCCGCAGTCGAACATCCTCACCACTGCCGAGCACACCATGGCCATGCTGCTGGCCCAGGCCCGGAACATCCCCCAGGCCCACGCCGCTCTCGTGGCGGGACGCTGGGAGCGCTCGACGTGGGAGGGCGTGGAGCTGGCCGACAAGACGCTCGGCATCGTCGGCCTCGGTCGCATCGGCAAGCTGGTCGCCCAGCGCGCGTCGGCGTTCGGGATGAAGGTGGTGGCCCACGACCCCTTCGTCGCCCCGGAGCGCGCCCGCCAGATCAACGTGGAGCTGCTCGAGCTCACCGAGCTGGTGCGGGTGGCCGACTTCCTCACCCTCCACGTCGTCAAGACCCCCGAGACGCTCGGGATGATCGGCAAGGAGCTGCTGAGCGAGGCCAAGCCGAACCTGCGGATCGTGAACGTGTCGCGCGGCGGGGTCATCGACGAGGACGCCCTGGCCGACGCGATCCGCGAGGGTCGCATCGGTGGCGCCGCCATCGACGTCTTCGCTACGGAGCCCACCACCAGCTCGCCCCTCTTCGAGCTGCCGCAGGTGGTCGTCACGCCCCACCTCGGCGCCAGCACCGCCGAGGCCCAGGACAAGGCCGGTGACACGATCGCCGAGCAAGTGCGCCTCGCCCTGGCCGGTGAGTTCGTTCCCTTCGCCGTCAACGTGAGCGCGGCCGAGGCGTCGAGCACCGTGCGTCCGTTCCTGCCGTTGGCCGAGCGGCTCGGCCAGCTCTACGCCGCGCTGGCCGCTGGGGTGCCCGACGTGCTCGAGATCGGGTACGAGGGCCAGCTGGCCGACTCCGACACCCGCATCCTGAGCCTGTCGGTCCTCAAGGGCGTGTTCGGCAAGGTGAGCGACGAGCCGGTGAGCTATGTGAACGCCCCCCGTCTTGCCGAGGAGCGCGGCGTCGAGATCCGCGAGTCGTCGACCTCGACGTCGCACGACTACGTCAACCTCGTCACCCTCCGGGGCGGCGAGCACGCCATCGGCGGCACCCTCGTCGGCCTCCGGGGTGAACCGCGGATCGTGATGGTGGACGACCACTCGGTCGACGTGCCACCGGCCGACCACATGCTCGTCGTCCGCAACGAGGACGTGCCGGGGATGATCGCGGCGGTCACCGGCGTGGTGGGCGACGCCGGCGTCAACATCGACGACATGCACCTCGGTCGTTCCGAGGAGGGCAAGGCCGCCCTGATGATGCTGGCCACCGATGCCGCCGTCCCGGACGACGTGCAGGCCGCCATCCGCGCCATCGAGGGCGTCGTCAGCGTCGCCGCCCTCTAGCGGATCAGCGCTTGGCGGCCCGGAGGCCGTCTGACTGCGCCTCGGCCTCGTCGGCGTAGCAGCGGTCGGGGTTGGTGCGCTCGTAGTTGAGCATCCCCGGCCGGTGGAAGATCTTCGAGGTCAGCTTCGCCTTCACGGGGTGGCTCGTGGGGCACACGCCGCCTCGGGGTTCCACCCAAGCCCTGACCGGGGCCTTCTTCTTGGCCGCCGCCTTCTTGGGCGGCGCCTTTGCCTTCTTGGCGACCGGGGTCGGCCTCTTCGCTGCCGGTGGCTCGGTCCGCACCGGGTCGGGCACCGCACGGGGCGGCTCGGCCGACGGGACGGTGAGGACCGGCGCCGGCGCTGGGATGACGGGGGCGGCCGGGTCAGGGATGGGGCGGGCGATGGGTGGGGCGGCGACCGTCGGGTCGTCGGCCAAGCGGGGCCACGGTTCCGTGGCCCTTCCGGTGGCCGGGGCCAGATGTTGGGGCGGTTGGGTCCCGAACACCTTCGTGAGAGCGAAGGCCACGCCACCCACCAACCCCAGCAGCAGCCCGAAGCGGAAGGAGCGTCGGATCACGAGGCGGACCCTACCCGCCTTGACGGCCCGGCTGCCCGGCGGGATGATGCCGGGGACATGTGCAGCACCTTTGCCTCCGACCTCCTCCTGCTCATGTAGGCGAGCGCCCCCACCGGCGCTCGCCCCCGACCTCCTGCCGCTGGCAGGAGGTTTTTTCTTGCCCCGAAACCCCGACGAAGGAACCCCAGATGGCCCCGGAACCCGTGATCCCGAAGCGCATGCCCTTCGAGAAGTACCGGCCGTTCCTCCCGCTCGTCCTCGCCGACCGCACATGGCCGGACCAGCGGATCACCGAGGCGCCACGGTGGTGCTCGGTGGACCTCCGGGACGGGAACCAGGCCCTCATCGACCCGATGGACCCAGCCCGCAAGCGCCGCATGTTCGACACGGTGGTGCAGATGGGGTTCAAGGAGATCGAGGTGGGGTTCCCCTCGGCCAGCCAACCCGACTTCGACTTCATCCGACAGCTCATCGAGGACGACCTCGTGCCGGACGACGTCACCATCCAGGTCCTCACCCAGTGTCGCCCCGAGCTGATCGAGCGCACCTTCGAGTGCCTGCAGGGCGCCAACGACGTCATCGTCCACTTCTACAACTCGACCTCGGTGCTGCAGCGACGGGTGGTCTTCGGGCTCGACAAGGACGGCATCACCCAGATCGCCACCGACGCCGCCCGGCTCTGCAAGAAGCTGGAGCCCAGCCTGCGGGACACCGACGTGCGCTACGAGTACAGCCCCGAGAGCTTCACAGGCACCGAGGTCGACTACGCCATCGAGATCTGCGCGGCGGTGAGCGCTGTCATCGAGCCGGACACCGAGCGGCCCTTGATCCTCAACCTCCCGGCCACGGTCGAGATGTACACGGCCAACATCTACGGCGACGTCATCGAGCACTTCCACCGCCACGTGCCGAACCGAGATCGGATCTGCTTGTCGCTGCACCCGCACAACGATCGCGGCTGCGGGGTGGCGGCGGCCGAGTTCGGGGTGATGGCCGGCGCCGATCGCGTGGAGGGCACGTTGTTCGGCAACGGCGAGCGCACCGGCAACGTCGACCTCGTCACCCTGGCCATGAACCTGTTCAGCCAGGGCGTGGATCCCCAGCTGGACCTGTCCGACATCGACGCCCTACGCCGGGTGGCCGAGTACTGCAACCGCTTGCCCGTGCACCCCCGCCACCCGTACGTGGGCGACCTCGTCTACACGTCGTTCTCCGGCAGCCACCAGGACGCCATCAAGAAGGGCTTCGACGCCTTGGGCTACGGGGACTACGAGGAGTGGGGCGTGCCGTACCTGCCCATCGACCCCAAGCACGTGGGCCGCACGTACGAGGCGGTGGTCCGGGTGAACAGCCAGAGCGGCAAGGGCGGCGTGGCCTACCTGATGAAGGTCGAGCACGGCCTGGACCTGCCGCGCCGGCTGCAGATCGAGTTCTCCAAGACGATCCAGACCATCACCGAGGACACCGGCACCGACCTCCCCTCCGCCGAGGTGTGGATGGCCTTCGAGGGCACCTACCTCGACCCCGACGCGCCGGTGCAGCTCCTGTCGCATGAGACGACGACGGGCGAGAAGGGTTCCACGGTGACGGCCCAGATGACGGTGGCGGGGGAGCACCGGACCATGACGGGCTCCGGCACCGGGCCGCTCGCCGCCTTCGTGGCTGCGCTCCAGGCCGATCTGGGCATCGACCTCGAGGTGGTCGACTACAGCGAGCACGCCATCACCGCCGGAACGAACGCCCAGGCGGCGGCCTACGTCGAGACGCAGGATCCCGACGGGGAGGTGCGATGGGGGGTGGGCCTCGACGAGAGCATCCTCACCGCATCGCTGCGGGCCGTCGTCAGCGCCGTGAACCGCCATCGGGAGCACCAGATGCTCGTGGAGCGCCACGAGCCGTGACGTCGATGCGGGTGGCCGCGTCGGCCAAGCGATGGCAGAGGCGTCTGAAGATGAGGGCGTGAAAGGGGATGAGGCCGTACCAGTAGAGGCGGCCGAGGAGACCCCTGGGGTGGAACAGCGCCTTCTGCCGGAGCACGGCCCCATCACCGTCCGGCTCGATGCGCCACTCGAGCCACGCCTCGCCAGGGGTCAGCATCTCGGCGCGCAGCCGGAGCAGTGAGGGTGCCTCGACGGCCTCGACCCGCCAGAAGTCGAGAGCCTCACCCACCTGCAGATCGTCGGGGTGACGGCGCCCCCGGCGCATCCCCACCCCACCGAGGAGGACATCGACCGAGCCGCGGATCGCCCACAGCCCATCGGCGACGAACCACCCTCTATCGCCGCCGATGCCCGACACGGCCGCGAACACCTGCTCGGGCGAGGCCGGGCTGTGCGCCTCCTGCTCGTCAGACAGGAGGGTGCCGCCGGCCCAGTCGGGATCGGTGGGCATCGGGTCGGCGGGGGTTCGGCCCGGCAGGGTGGCGTCGGACCAGCGGGACGGCACCGCCAGATCCTCCACCCGTCGGACGGCCAGCCCAGGGCGGCCCGGAGGCCGAGCGGTTCGTGGGGCATCACGTCCTGCACGGAGCGGTCGAGCACGACCACCTCGTTGACGAGGCTCTCGATCAGGGGACGGGCCAGGCCCAGCGGCAGCGGCGTCACCAGCCCAACCCAGTGGGACGACAGGCGCGGGGTGAGGAACGGCACTCGGATGACGACGCGCTCCCGCAGCTCGGCGACCTCGGAGTAGGCCCGCATCATGTCCTCGTAGGTGACCACCTGGGGACCGCCCACCTCGAGGATCCGCCCCTTGGCACTGGGCGTGGCGATGGCCTGGACCAGCCAGTGCAGGACGTCCCGGATGGCGATGGGCTGGCACCGGGTCGACACCCAACGGGGGGTGATCATCACCGGAAGCACGTCGGTCAGGTTGCGGAGCATCTCGAAGCTGGCACTGCCCGAGCCGATGATGACGGCCGCTCGCAGCTCGGTGACCGGCGCCGTCCCCGAGGCCAGCTCCCGCCCGACCTCGTGCCGGCTCGAGAGGTGCGGTGACAGCTCCGCGTCGTCCTCGTCGCCCAGGCCGCCGAGGTAGACGATCTGCTCGAGGCCGACGGTGGCGTCGGCCGCGGTGCGGAAGGCGGCGGCCGCCCGTCGGTCGTGGGCGGCGAAGTCGCCGGCGCCGCCCATCGAGTGGACGAGGTAGTACGCGGCCGTGACACCGGCGAGAGCTCCCGCCACCGCCTCGCCGTCGCCGATGTCGCCCTGCACGACCTCAACGTCGGCGAGCCACGGTTCGCCGGCCAGCTTGGCTGGCGTCCGGGCCAGCACCCGCACCCGATGCCCGGCATCGATCAGCTCCGGCACCAGCCGTCCACCGATGTACCCGGAGGCACCCGTCACCAGCACGAGCGATGCGGCCATGTCACCGTCTACCCCGGATCGTCGGCGGATCCGCCGCGCCGACCCCGACGGGAGCATCTGTCAGGCTTCGGCCCGTGCCCCGTCGTGCCCTTGCGGCCACCGTCGTCCTCCTCGCGCTGGTCGCCGCGCTCGTGGTGTGGCGCCCTTGGACGGACGATGCCGACACCGCCGGTGGCCCCGCCACCGCGACCAGCACCAGCCAGGCACCGAGCACCACCGCCACCGAGCCACCGATCGCTGGCGGGCCGGGCGCACCGGGGGTGGGCGATCCCTACTTCCCGGGGCTGGGCAACGGGGGCTACGACGTGGAGCACTACACGCTCGACCTGACATGGCGGGCCGACGAGGGGGTCCTGGACGGGGTGACCACCATCGAGGCGACGGCCACCCAGGACCTCGACCAGTTCAACCTCGACCTGTCGGGCATGGAGGTCCGGTCGGTGGCCGTCGACGGCGCGTCGGCCACCATGACGAGGGAGGACCGCGAGCTGGTGATCTCACCCGCCAAGGCGATCGCCGAAGGGGAGGCGTTCACCACCACCATCACCTACGGCGGGAAGCCCGAGCCGGTGAGCGAGGGCACCACGTTGTTCGACGTTGGCTGGCAGACCGATGGGCGCGAGGCCTTCGTCGTGTCGGAGCCCTCGGGGGCGGCCACCTTCTTCCCGGTGAACGACCACCCGACCGACAAGGCCACCTACACCTTCCGGGTGACGGCACCGGCCGATCAGGTGGTGGCGGCCAACGGGCTGCTCGCGGCCGACAACGACACCGGTCACGGCACCCGCTCCTGGACCTACGAGGCCCGCGACCCCATGGCCAGCTACCTCGTCCAGATCGCCATCGGGGACTACGAGCTGGTGGATGCCGGCATGGTCGACGGCGTGGCGGTGCGTCACGCCTTCCACCGCAGCCTGGCCGCCGATGCCCGGGTGGCCGTCGAGCGGACGGCGGAGATGGTGCAGCTGCTCGATGACGTCTACGGCCCGTACCCCTTCGAGGCCTATGGCGTGCTGGCCGTCGACGAGGACCTCGGCTTCGCCCTCGAGACGCAGACCCTCACCATCATCGGCTCCGACATCGCCCGGCAGGGGAGGGGGGCCGACCAGATCCTGTTGCACGAGCTGGCCCACCAGTGGGTCGGCAACTCCGTGAGCCCCGCCACCTGGAAGGACATCTGGCTCAACGAGGGCTTCGCCACCTACGCCGAGTGGCTGTGGTTGGAGCGCACCGGCGGACCCTCGGCGGCGGACAGTGCTCGCCAGTACGAGGGCGTCCCTGTTCTCGACCTCCCCGCCGGCGACCCCGGCTCCGACGAGCTGTTCAGCGGCACCGTCTACATCCGCGGCGGCATGACGCTCCAGGCGCTGCGCGAGCGGGTGGGCGATGGCCCGTTCTTCGAGATCATGCGCGCCTGGTTCGCCGAGCACCAGGACGACGCGGCATCGACCGAGGACCTGCTCGGTCTGGCCGAGCGCGTCGCGGGCCAGGAGCTCGACGACCTCTTCCAGGCCTGGCTCTACGCCCCCGCCCTGCCCGAGCTGTAGGCGGTCAGGCGGTCGGCAGCCAGCCGGGCCGGGTCCCCTCGTAGCTGGTGATGAGGTCCTCGGTGCGCAGGGTGATGCCGATGTCGTCGAGACCTTCGAGGAAGCGCTCCCGCACGCTGTCCTCCAGGGGAAAGGACTGCTCGAGACCGACGGCCGGGGCCGTCAGCGTGCGGCGTTCGACGTCGACGAGCAGCTCGAGGCTGGGATCGTCCTCGATGGCCGCCAGCAGCCACTCGCCGACCTCGGGTGCCACCTGCACCGGCACCAGGCCGTTCTTGGTGCAGTTGTTTCGGAAGATGTCGGCAAAGCGGGGGCTGATGACGGCTTGGAACCCGTAGTCCATGAGGGCCCAGACGGCATGCTCGCGGCTGGAGCCGGTGCCGAAGTTCGGGCCGCCGACGAGGATGTTGGCGCCGGCGAAGCGCTCGTCGTTCAGCACGAAGCTGCGGTCGTCGCGCCACGACGCGAAGAGCCCCTTGCCGAAGCCGGTGCGCTCGACCCGCTTGAGCCACTCGGCCGGGATGATCTGGTCCGTGTCGACGTCGGATCGGTCGAGGGGGAGCGCGGTGCCCTGCACGATCTGAACGGGGTTCATGCTGGATCCTCACGATCGGTCGAAGAACAGGCCGAAGGCGAACCGGCTTGCCGGTCGCCGGGAGGCACTTGCGGAGGCAGGAGCGCAGCGACGCCCGGAGCAAGCATCAGGACAGGTCCTCCGGGAGGGCGAAGTGGCCGGCGATGGCGGTGGCGGCGGCGACGGCCGGGGACACGAGGTGGGTGCGCCCGCCTCGCCCCTGGCGACCCTCGAAGTTGCGGTTGCTCGTGGAGGCCGATCGCTCGCCGGGAGCGAGCTTGTCCGGGTTCATGGCCAGGCACATCGAGCACCCCGGCTCCCGCCAGTCGAAGCCGGCTGCGATGAGGACCTTGTCAAGCCCCTCGGCCTCTGCTTGGCGCTTCACCGCGAACGAGCCGGGGACCACGAGCGTGCGGAGCCCGGGCTTCACCTGCCGGCCCTCGGCCACCTTGGCCGCCGCCCGAAGATCCTCGATGCGAGAGTTGGTGCAGCTGCCGATGAACACGGTGTCGACGGCGACGTCGCGCACGGGTGTGCCAGCCGTGAGCCCCATGTACTCCAGCGCCCTGGCGGCGCTGTCCCGCTCGTTCGGGTCGGCGAAGTCGTCGGGGGAGGGAATGGACCCGGACAGGGGGACGACCTGGGCGGGGTTGGTGCCCCAGGAGACGTGGGGGGCGATGGCGGCGGCGTCGAGGCGCACCTCCTTGTCGAAGGTGGCGTCGGGGTCGGTCGGCAGCGAGCGCCAGTCGTCCAGCGCCTGCTCCCACGCCCGTCCCGACGGGGCGTGGGTGCGGCCTTCGAGGTAGGCGAAGGTGACGTCGTCGGGAGCGATCAGGCCAGCCTTGGCGCCGGCCTCGATCGACATGTTGCAGACCGTCATGCGGCCCTCCATCGAGAGCTGGGCGATGGTGTCGCCCCGGTACTCGATCACCGAGCCGATGCCGCCGCCGGTGCCGATCCGCCCGATGATGGCCAGGATGACGTCCTTGGCGGTGGCGCCGGCGGGCAGGTCGCCGGTGACGGTGACGGCCATCGTGCCGGGACGCACCTGGGGGAGCGTCTGGGTGGCCAGCACGTGCTCCACCTCGCTGGTGCCGATGCCGAAGGCCAGCGCTCCGAAGGCGCCGTGGGTGGAGGTGTGGCTGTCGCCGCACACGATGGTCATGCCCGGGAGGGTCCGGCCCTGCTCCGGGCCGATGACGTGCACGATGCCCTGGTTGGGATCGCCCATGCCGTAGTGGGTGATCCCGAACTCGGTCGTGTTGGCGGCCAGCACGTCGAGCTGCCGGGCCGAGATGGGATCCTCCACCGGCTGGTCGATGTCGGCGGTGGGGACGTTGTGATCGGCGGTGGCGACGGTGAGGTCGGGCCGCCGGACCTGGCGGCCGGCCAGGCGGATGCCGTCGAAGGCCTGCGGACTGGTGACCTCGTGGACGAGGTGGAGGTCGATGTAGAGCAGGTCGGGCTCGCCCGGTGCGGACCGCACCACGTGGCGGTCCCACACCTTCTCCGTGAGCGTCATGGCCATGGGCCCAGTCTCGCCGATCGTCCCTGGGATCGGCGATCCCAGCCCTAGGGTCCCGGTATGGGACACGTGGTCATGGGGCTGCTCTTCTTCCCGCGAGGGGGGGCCGCCCAGGTGGCGAGGTACCTCTCGATCGCCCTCGCCGATGCCGACTGGTCGGTGGGCCTAGTGGCGGGATCGCTGGGGGAGCCAGGGCAGCTCTCCCACGCGCCCACCTTCTTCGACGGCACTCCGTTGCAGCACCTCGACTACTCGGCTGCCGTGCGGAGCTTCGAGGCGGGCGGGAGCGCCATCGCCGCCCCGGTGCCCATGCACCCGTCCTACGAAGACCGTGGGGACGCTCCCGACGTCGTCTTCGCGGCCGTGCCTGACGACCTCGTCCACCACCTGTGGTCCGTTTGGGAGGAGCCGCTGCGCGGGGCCGGTGCCGACCGGGCCGACGTCTTCCACCTCCACCACCTCACGCCGCAGCACGACGCCGTGGCCCGCCACTGGCCGGACGGCGCCGTCGTCGCTCATCTCCACGGCACCGAGATCAAGTTCCTGGAGTCGGTGGCAGATCGGGCGGCCTTGGCCGGCGCAGTCGGCACGACCCTCGCCGGCATGCCCGCCTGGGTGCGCGAGCACCCCGACGGCACGCCGGGGCTGGACGAGGCCCAGCAATCGCTGCTGGTGAGCGGCCGGTGGGAGCAGTGGCAGCACGGCGACGCCTGGCGTGAACGGCTCCTCCGCCAGGCCGCCGCGGCGGACCACCTGGTCGTCGTGTCGCCCACCGAGCGCATGCACGCAGCGGAGATCCTGCACGCCGACCCGGAGCGGGTGACCGATGTCCCCAACGGTGTCGACGTCGAGCGGTTCCGACCTCGACCGGAGCTCCGAGTGGCGCGTCGGTCGATGTTCCGCCGCTGGCTGGTGGAGGACCCCCAGGGCTGGGACGAGACGGCCGTGCCCGGCACCGTCGCCTACCGGGAGGACGACCTCGACCGCCTCCTCGGCCCCACCGACGACGCCTGCGTTCTGACCTTCGTCGGGCGCTACACCACGCCGAAGCGGTTGCCATTGCTGCTGCGAGCCTTCGCTCGTGCCCAGACCCGGTTCGAGCGGCCGGCGTCGCTGTTGATCTGGGGTGGCTACCCGGGCGAGATCGAGGGGGAGCACCCGGTGACCGCGGCGAGGCGGCTCGGGGTGGATGGCGTGTTCTTCGCCGGCTGGCGTGGTCACGAGGACCTCCCCGACGCGCTGGCGGTCAGCGACGCCCTCGTGCTGCCGTCGGTCAACGACTCCTACCCGCAGGCCCCGCTGGAGGCGATGGCGGTCGGCCTCCCGGTCATCGCCGCAGACAGCGGCGGCTTCCCGTTCATGGTCAACCTCGACCCCGCCCGCCCCACGGGCTGGCTGGCGCCACCCGACGACGAGGTCGCCCTCGCTGGCGTGCTGGTCGAGGCGGTGAACCGCCCCGAGACGCGACGCGAGCGCGGCGACGCGGCGCTGGCCCACGCTCGGGCGAACCTGTCCTGGGCGGGCCGGGTCGCCCGCTTCGAGGACGCCTACGAGAAGGCGCGAGACGTGCGGGCGAGCCGCCGTGTCCGTCGCTGACGAGCAGGCCTTCTGACCAGGCCTTTACGAGTTGACTCCTCAGCCCGCTCGCGTTCCGGGCGGGGGTGCTAGCGCACGTCGTCGATCAGTCGGCCGCCAGGTCACCGACGTCCCCCGGCAACGACAGCACGGACACCCCGAGCGCGTGCGACTTGGCGGCGTCGTACAGCCCGTTCAGCAGGTGGATCGCGCCGGGTCCGACCGTGCCCATGCACACGCCGAGCGCCCCCGACAGCTGCGCCTGCGCGCTGGCGGCGAACGCGCCGGCCTCTTCGTGGCGGACGCCGATCCAGGTGACCCGACCATCGCGCCGGATCGCGTCGGTCACCGGGTTCAGCGCATCGCCCACGACACCCCAGACGGTGCGCACGCCCAGGTCGGCGAGCCCCTCCACGATCACTTCGGCCACGGTCGTCATGCGCCGAGCCGTTCCCTCCGGCGCTGCTCGGCATCCCCCGTGGTGGCGGGGTTCCTCGCCCCGTAAGACCTACGCCGGGAGGTGCTCAGCCGGGCCACGGGGTCCCGCTGCCGAAGCGCTGCATGACCGGCCCCGGCAACGGGCCCGTGCGTCCGAGCAGGCCTGGCGCGATGTAGAGCATCTCCGCCGAGCCGGAGGAGATCGCCCGCCTCGCCTTGTTCCTCGCGTCGCCCGACTCGGACTACGTCACGGGCTCGACCTGAAGGGCGGGACGCCGGGTCCGCTCTGAACGATCCGGGAGTTCCGCACCCCGCTGAGTGAGCCACGATCGGGATAGAACGTGTTCTACTCTCGGCCGTGGACTTCGACGAGAGCCCTCAGGAAGCCGCCTTCCGCGCCGAGGCCCGTGCCTGGCTGGCGGATGCCGCCACCACTGAACCGGCCCGCAACATCCTCGACAGCGGCGGGCGCGACGACGAGGGGTGGGTCGCCCTGGCCAAGCCGTGGCAGGCCCACCTCGCCGATCACGGGTGGGCCGGGATCACCTGGCCGAAGGACTCGGGCGGGCGCGGAGGCACGGCGAGCCAGCAGGCCATCTTCACGGAGGAGTCGGCCCGGATCGGCCTGTCCGTGAACGCCTTTGCGATCGGCGTCGCGATGGCGGGGCCGACGATCATCGCTCACGGCACCGAAGAGCAGCGGCGGCGCTACCTGCCTCCCACCGTGCGCGGCGATGAGGTGTGGTGCCAGCTCTTCAGCGAGCCGGGCGCAGGCAGCGATCTCGCCGGGCTGTCCACCCGAGCGGTGCGAGACGGCGACGAGTGGGTCGTCAACGGGCAGAAGGTGTGGACCTCGGGAGCCGACGACAGCGACCTCGGCATCCTCCTCACCCGAACCGACCTCGATCAACCGAAGCATCGCGGCATCACCTACTTCCTCGTCGACATGCACTCGCCGGGCATCGAGGTGCGGCCCCTCAAGCAGATGACGGGCGCTTCGCACTTCAGCGAGGTGTTCTTCACCGACGTCCGCATCCCCCACGACCGCATCCTCGGCGAGGTCAACGGCGGGTGGGGCGTGGCCATGACCACCCTCGCCAACGAGCGCACGATGATGGGGGGTGGCAGCAGCGGCCCCGTCGCAGCCGATCTCTTGGACCTGGCCCGCCAGCTGAGCGTGTCCGACGACGCCGTCCTGCGCCAGGGCCTCGCGGCCTCCTACAGCCGGGCTGAGATCATGAAGTACCTCGGCTACCGGAGCCGGACTCGAGCTGACCAGGGCCTGCTACCCGGGCCGGAGTCGTCGGTGCGCAAGGTCTTCGCGGCGTGGAGCCTGAAGCACAACGGCGAGCTGGCCATGGCCGTGCAGGGGGCGGCTGGGATGCTGGTCGACGCTGATGCTCCGTCCGAGGGCCGCTGGCAGCAGTCGTTCCTGGGCGCGCCGTCGATCCGGATCGCCGGCGGGAGCGACGAGATCCAGCGCAACGTGATGGGCGAGCGCACCCTCGGCCTGCCGGCCGAGCCGAGGGTCGACAAGGGCATCCCATTCCGGGAGCTCTGATGGACGACGACGCCATCAGCACGATGGAGGAGCAGGTCGCCCAGAGTCAATCAGACACCGTCACCGGATGGGTCGGGACGGGCGCCACGGCGATCGGCCCCTCCTTGGTCGAGCGGGTGCCGCCGCACAGCCCGGCGTAGTACTGGCCCCGTGCGAGCTCCAGGTCGAACCCTTCCCGGGTGGCGAACACCAGGAACTCTCCTCGCCGTGGGATCTCGAGGCCACAGCTCGAGCCGGAGGATTGGGACGCCACGTCCTGGACGGCGACGACGTCGCCCTTGTAGATGTCGCTCACGGCGAACGTCCAAAAGGCGATCGTGGCGGACGCTGGGTTCCCGAGGGGCGGAGCTGGCCGCTCAGCCGACGGCGGCAAGGGCGGCGAGGAGGGTGGGGACGAAGAGGGCGGGGCGGGTGACGCAGCCGGTGTGGTCGATGTCGGCCTCGTGGACCGACGGGTGCGGGAGGGCGGCGACCAGGCGCCGCTGGCGGGCGGGGACCATGGCGGCGTCGCGCACGGTGATGACGACGGCGTGGGGGACGTCGATCTGGCCGATCCACGCGGTGGAGTCGAAGCGGGCGAGGGAGAAGCCGGCCTGCACGACCGACCGGCGGTCGGTCAGGGCCATCTCCTGGGAGAGCCAGCGTCGCAGCCCTCGGTCGAGCCGGGC
>Ga0136618_10000404_pt1 | contig 14543 bp, 20 predicted proteins | sample AntDrymUQ3302106_2_FD_104805 | JGI IMG/M metagenome (GOLD analysis project Ga0136618, IMG submission 104805) | Polar desert sand microbial communities from Dry Valleys, Antarctica - metaG UQ330 (21.06) | ecosystem: Environmental > Terrestrial > Soil > Desert | place: Antarctica: Dry Valley... | reverse complement strand
TCGGCGAGGCCAAGCAGGATGCGAAGATGCTCGAGGCGGCCAAGGGGCAGCTCGCGCAGATCGCCGGCCAGCAGCCGAGCGTGCGCCGCGCGCGCAAGTCCGTCGCGGCGTTCAAGCTGCGCGAGGGCATGCCGGTCGGGCTCTCCGTGACGCTGCGCGGTGAGCGCGCATACGAGTTCCTGGACCGCCTGACGGCGATCGCGATCCCCCGGATCCGCGACTTCCGCGGGTTGAGCCCGCGCTCGTTCGACGGGCGCGGCAACTACTCGATGGGCGTGCGCGAGCAGGTCATCTTCCCCGAGATCGACTACGACAACATCGACCAGGTGCGCGGCATGGATGTCACGATCACCACCACTGCGCAAACCGATGCCGAGGCCTTCGCGCTGCTCGACGCACTGGGCATGCCCTTCTCCCGTGACGGGCGCCCGGCCGGCTTCGAGTCCTTGAACGACCAGGCCGTCGCGGCCTGAGGAACCGAGAGAGAACTCACATGGCAAAGACCTCCCAGATCGTCCGCCAGCAGCGGCCGGCGAAGTACAAGACCAGGGCCTACACGCGCTGTCGCAAGTGCGGGCGCCCGCGTGCCGTCTACAAGAAGTTCGGGCTGTGCCGCATCTGCCTGCGTGAGCTGGCGCACGAGGGCTACATCCCCGGCATGACCAAGTCGAGCTGGTAGGGGCCTGCGATGAGCATGACCGACCCCATCGCTGACTTCTTGACGCGGATCCGCAACGGCATCATGGCGGCACACGAGACCGTCGAGATGCCGTCGTCGCGGTTCAAGCAGGAGCTGGCACGGATCCTGCGCGAGCAGGGCTACATCGAATCCTTCGAGACCGTCGAAGGCCGCCCCGGCGCCGCCGGCGAGCGGATCGTCGTGCGCCTCAAGTACACCGAGAACCGCACGTCGGTGATCTCGGGTATCCGGCGCATCTCCCGCCCGGGCCAGCGGACCTACGTCGACGCCACGCACGTCCCCAAGGTGCTCGGCGGCATGGGCACCGCGATCCTGTCCACGTCGCACGGCGTGATGACCGGCCACGATGCGCGCAAGGCGGGCGTCGGCGGCGAGGTCGTCGCCGAGGTCTGGTAGCGCTGCCATGTCCCGCATCGGCAGAAAGCCCATCCCGGTCCCCGACTCGGTCACCGTCACGGTCGACCCGGAGATCGTGCGCGTGTCCGGCCCGCGCGGCAACCTCGAAGAGCGCAAGGCGCGCGCGATCGGGGTCCAACACGAGGACGGCCGGCTGCTCGTGACGCGGCCTACCGACCGCGCGGAGCACCGTGCGCTGCACGGGCTCACGCGCACCCTGATCGCGAACATGGTCGAGGGCGTCACCACAGGCTTCTCGAAGACACTCGAGATCCAGGGCGTCGGCTACCGCGCGCAGCTCAAGGGCCGCGACCTCGAACTGGCGCTCGGCTACTCGCACCCCGTGCCGATCAAGGCACCGGAGGGGATCGAGTTCGAGGTTCCCCAGCCGACGCGCGTGATCATCAAGGGGTCCAACAAGCAGCAGGTCGGCCAGGTCGCGGCAGTGATCCGCAAGCAGCGGCCGCCCGAGCCCTACAAGGGCAAGGGCATCCGCTACGAGGGCGAGTACGTCGCCCGGAAGGTAGGCAAGAGGGCATGACTCGCAACCGGTTCGACCGCCGCGCCGGGGCGCGGTGCACCACGCGGAGCAGATGCGCATGAGCACGGTCACCGCCCCACAGCGGCGCCTCAAGCGCCGTCGCCGCGTCCGCGCGAAGGTGCGCGGCACGGCCGAGCGCCCACGGATCGCCGTCTTCCGCTCCAACCGCGGAATCTTCGCGCAGCTGATCGACGACGATGCCGGTCGCACGCTGGCCGCCGTCAACTGGACCGAGGCGGACCTGCGCGGGCTCAAGCCGATGGAGCAGGCCACCCGCGCCGGTGCCCTGATCGCCGAGCGCGCCAAGGCCGCCGGCGTCGAGACCGTGGTCTTCGACCGCGGCGGCTACCGCTATCACGGCCGTGTCAAGGCCCTGGCCGAGGGCGCCCGCGAGGGCGGCCTGACCTTCTAGGCTAGGTTCGAGCATGTCTGCACCCGATCGCTCCGTCTCATCAACCGGCCTCGACCTCCAAGAGCGCGTGGTCGAGATCAACCGCGTGGCCAAGGTCGTCAAGGGCGGCCGACGCTTCTCGTTCACGGCGCTCGTCGTCGTGGGCGACGAGAGCGGCACCGTCGGCTACGGCTACGGCAAGGCGAACGAGGTCCCGCTCGCGATCCAGAAGGGTGTCGAGAACGCCAAGAAGCGCCTCTTCCGCGTTCCGCTGCACGGCGCCACCATCACGCATCAGACGATGGGCATCTTCGGCTCCGGCCGCGTGTTCCTCAAGCCCGCCTCGCCCGGTACCGGCGTGATCGCCGGCGGCGGCGTGCGCGCGGTGCTCGAGCTGGCAGGGATCCACGACATCCTGTCCAAGTCGCTGGGCTCGCAGAACCCGATCAACCTGGTCAAGGCCACGATCACCGGGCTGATGGAGTTGCGCAGGCCAGAGGAGATCGCAGCGCTTCGCGGGCTCTCCGTCGACGCCGTGCTGGGCCTGTCGTCCAAGGAGAACGGCCAGGTCGCCGAGACGCTGTCGGCGGCGCCCGGGCCCGAGCTCGACGCCGCGCCGGAGGCCGATTCCGTGCCCGCGCCCGAAGCCGACCCCGCGCCTGGGCCCGACCCTGCGCCCACGGCCGATGCCGCGCCGGCGGCCGAAGCCGACCCCGCGCCCGAGGCCGCCCCCGCACCTGGGCCCGACCCCGAGCCCGCGCCGACCACCGAGAATCCCGCATGAGCACGTACGTGATCAAGCAGGTGCGCTCCGCGAACGGCACCAACAGCCGGCAGCGCGACACGCTGCGCTCGCTCGGGCTGCGCAAGATCGGCAGCATCGTCGAGCGGCCGGACTCTCCACAGCTGCGCGGGATGGTCCACTCGGTGCGCCACCTGATCGTCGTCGAGGAGAAGTCGTGAGCCGGCCCGAGGCGGACAACGAGCCGATCGTCGGCCTGCACAACCTCCAGCCCGCGCCGGGCTCGCGCAAGCGCCGTAAGCGCGTCGGCCGTGGCCATGGCTCCGGACACGGCAAGACCTCAGGGCGCGGCCACAAGGGCTACGGCTCGCGCGCGGGCGCCAAGGATCGCGAGCGCTTCGAGGGCGGCCAGACGCCGATCCACATGCGCATGCGCAAGCTGCGCGGCCCGAACAAGAAGATGTCGATGCCGTTCGAGATGTTCCGGACGCACACGCAGCCGGTCAACCTCGCCGACCTCGACGCCCGCTTCGAGTCCGGCGCGTCGGTCGACATCGCCGCGCTCAAGGCGGCCGGTCTGGCGACGCGCCGCGAGATCCCGGTCAAGGTGCTCGGCCGCGGCGAGATCACCAAGCCCATGACGGTGCAGGCGCACGGCTTCTCCAAGTCCGCCAGGGCGGCCATCGAGGCCGCCGGCGGCACCTGCCAGGTCATCGAGTAGCCGCGGGGAGCACGAGCCGTGCTGGCGACGATCCTGAGTTCCTTCAAGGTCCCGGAGATCCGCAAGAAGCTGCTGTTCACCGCGGTGATCCTGGCGCTCTACCGGCTCGGGTCGTTCATCCCGGTGCCGGGCGTCTCGACCGAGGCGCTCAAGCAGCTCGAGGACAACTACGCCGGCTCGAACATCCTCGGCTTCCTCAACCTGTTCACGGGCGGGGGGCTCTCGCGGATCGCGCTGTTCGCGCTCGGGATCATGCCGTACATCACGGCCTCGATCATCCTGCAGCTGCTGACGGTGGTCTCGCCGTCGCTGGAGAAGCTGTCCAAGGAGGGCGAGGTCGGCCAGGCGCGCATCACGCAGTACACGCGCTATCTGACGGTCGGGCTGTCCGCCGCGCAGGCCGTCGGCTACGTCTTCCTCTTCCGCTCGCAGGGCCAGAGCGCCGGCTCGCCGGTGTTCACGAGCTTCAACCCGGGCTCTGTCCTGCTCGTCGTGCTGTGCCTCACAGCCGGCTGCGTGCTGCTGATGTGGATGGGCGAGCTGATCACCCAGCGCGGCATCGGCAACGGCATCTCGCTGATGATCTTCGCCTCGATCGTCTCCGGGCTCCCGCAGGGCATCAGCGCCTGGTGGACCAACCCGGACCCGGTCTTCAAGGTGATCATGCCGTTCATGGCGCTCGGCGTCATCGCCGCGATCGTCTTCATGCAGGAGGGCCAGCGGCGGATCCCGGTCCAGTACGCCAAGCGCGTGATCGGCCGGCGCATGAGCTCGGGCGGGCAGACGTACCTGCCGCTGCGCGTGAACATGGCCGGCGTGATCCCGGTCATCTTCGCCGCCTCGATCATGGCCTTCCCGCCGACGGTGGGACAGCTGATCCCCGGTGCCGAGGGGCTGGCGACCTTCTTCAGCCCGAACGGCGGGGCCTACATCGTCGGCGAGACGATCTTCATCATCCTGTTCACCTACTTCTACACGGCGGTCACGTTCAATCCCGTGGACCAGGCCGACAACCTGAAGAAGTACGGCGGCTTCATCCCCGGGGTGCGACCGGGCAGGCCCACGGCCGAGTTCCTGGACCGCATCCTGGCCCGGCTCACGTTCCCGGGCGCCCTCTACCTGGCCGCGGTCGCCGCGCTCCCGACGATCCTGATCAACCAGACGTCGGCCAACTTCTACTTCGGCGGCACCTCGATCCTGATCGTCGTCGGGGTGGCGCTGGACACGATGAAGCAGCTCGAGGCGCAGCTGATGATGCGCAACTACGAGGGCTTCCTGAAGTGAGCGAGCTCAACCTGATCCTGCTGGGCCCCCCGGGGGCCGGCAAGGGCACCCAGGGCGATCGCTTGAAAGACGACTTCGGGCTGCCCTACATCGGCACCGGCGAGCTGTTGCGCAAGCACCAGCAGGACGGAACCGCGCTGGGCCGCGAGGCCGGCGGCTACATGGAGAAGGGCGCGCTCGTCCCCGACGAGCTCGTGATCCGCATGATCCTCGAGGTGATAGCCGAGCGTGGCGCGGATGGGTTCCTGCTCGACGGCTACCCGCGCTCGGTCGTCCAGGCCGACGCGCTGGCCGACGCGCTGGGGGAGAGCGAGCGGCGCCTGACGGCGGTGCTCCTGATCGATGCCGACGACGAGACGGTGATCCAGCGTCTCTCCGGCCGGCGCCAGTGCGTCAAGAACGGCCACCTCTACCACGTCGAGTTCGACCCGCCGAAGAACAAGGACGGGTTCTGCGACATCGACGGCTCGCGGCTCGTCCAGCGCGAGGACGACAAGGCGGAGACGATCCGCCGCCGGCTCACCACCTACCACGACAAGACGGCGCCGCTGATCGAGTACTACGGCGGGCGCGGCCTGCTGCGGCGCTTCGACGGCATGCGCGAGCCCAACGAGGTCCACGACCACGTGCGCGCGACGCTCGCGACCCTGCGGCTCGAAGAACGGCTGTGATCGTTCACAAGACCCAGGCCGAGATCGAGGCCATGGCGAGGGCCGGCGATATCCACGTCAAGACGATGAACCTGCTCGCGGGCAAGGTGCGCGCCGGCGCCACCACCGGGGAGCTCGACGCTGCGGCTGAGAAGTTCATCCGCTCGCAGGGTGCGACGCCGGCGTTCAAGGGCTACCGTGGCTTTCCCGGCTCGATCTGCGCCTCGCCCAACCACATGGTCGTGCACGGGATCCCGGGCCGCTTCAAGCTGCGCAAGGGCGACATCCTGTCCGTCGACATCGGTGTCGTGAAGGACGGCTGGGTCGCCGACGGCGCGCGCACTTTTGCAGTCGGCGAGGTCTCACCGGTGGCGGCGAAGCTGCTGCGGGTCACCGAGGAGTCGCTCTTCGCCGCCGTCGGCCAGTGCGAGATCGGCAATCGGCTGGGAGACGTCTCGCACGCGGTCCAGTCGCACGTCGAATCGCACGGGCTCTCCGTCGTGCGGTCGCTCGTCGGGCACGGAATCGGGCGCTCGATGCATGAGGAGCCGCAGATCCCCAACTACGGCCCGCCCGGCAAGGGCGTTGTGCTCGAGGAGGGGATGGTGCTGGCGATCGAGCCGATGGTGACCGCCGGGCGCCATATGGTGCGCATGGGCGACGACGGCTGGGCCATCTTCTCCCAGGACGGCTCGCTCGCCGCGCACTTCGAGTTCACCGTGGCGATCACGGCTGAAGGGCCGCGGATCCTCACGCCCTGGCACGAGTCCGGGCAACGCGCCGCCGCGTAGCGTGGTGCAGGCCGCGCACGCCGGTCGAGCCGATGTACATGCCCGGGCGCTTGAACGCAGGGAGCGCCCGATCCAACCGCGCCCGGCCGGCGTTGACGGCGGTATACGCCGTCAACGCCCGGCGCCGGCCGCCTCGACGAGTGCGACCGGCGTTGACGCGCCCGGATCAGGCCGGAGCCGTCTCGGCCGCTCCCGCGTGCGCAGGCGAGCGGTGGTTGACCTTCGCCGCCGGTCCCGCCGCCACACCGTAGAGCTCGGCGTCCGGGATGAACTGCTCGGGGTAGCCGTACATGCCGTGCTCGGCGATGTCGAGCCCGGCCACCTCGGCCTCCTCGCTGACGCGCAGCCCGACCGTCTTGGAGATCGCGTACCAGGTCGCGAGGCTGAGGAAGAGCACGAGCGCGAAGACCACGACCACGCCCAGCGCCTGATAGCCGAGCTGGGCGAACGAGCCCGAGTACACGAGACCTCCGTCGGGGTTGCCGATGGCCGCGTACTGGGCGAATCGCGGCGCGGTGAAGAGGCCGCATGCGAGCGTGCCCCAGATCCCGGCGATGCCGTGCGCGGAGAGCACGCCGACCGGGTCGTCGAGCTTGCGGTCGATCAGCATGATGCTCGGAACCACGATCATCCCGCCGACGAGCCCGATCACCGGCGCGGCCCAGTTCTCCACGTAGCCGGATCCCGCGGTGATCGCCACGAGTCCGGCGATGAGCCCGTTGCAGACCATCCCGATGTCGACCGTGCGCTGCAGCAGCACGGTTGCGGCGTAGGAGCCGAGGATGCCGCCGCAGGCGCCGAGCATCGTGACCATCGCGACCTCGGCGAAGCGGCCGTCGGTCACTCCCAGCGCAGAGCCCGCGTTGAAGCCGAACCAGCCGAACAGCAGGATGAACATGCCCAGCCCGAGGATCAGCATGTTGTGGCCGGGAATCGGCCGCGGCGTCCCGTCCGGGCGGTACTTGCCGCGCCGCGAGCCGAGCACGAGCAGGCCGGCGAGCGCGCCGGTGGCGCCGACGAGGTGCACTGCAGTCGAGCCGGCGAAGTCCTGCATGCCGATGCTGGTCTGCAGCCAGCCGCCGCCGAAGACCCAGTGCGAGGCGAGCGGGTAGATCAGAGCGGCGAAGACGACCGCGAAGATCGCGTGCGCGTGGAACTTGATCCGCTCGAGCGTCGAGCCCCAGACGATCCCGAGGCAGACGGCGCAGAACGCGAACTGGAAGAGCCACTTGGACTCGATCAGCGCGTCGGACAGGCCCATGATCCCGAACGCCTCCTGCGGGTCGCCGTAAGAGCGCAGGAAGAAGCCGGTCGAGCCGATGATGTCGCCGTTGCCGAACGCGAACGCGAAGCCGACCGCGTAGTAGGCGACCCCGGCGACGGCCATCGAGATGAGGGCCTTCGGCACGAGCGTGCCGACGTTCTTCATGCGCGACATCCCGGCCTCGAGGCACAGCAGTCCGGCGAGCATCAGCAGCACCAGCACGGCGCTCAGTGTCACCCAGAGCGTGTTCAGGACAGCCGAGTCGCTCAGCACGCCGTTGTTGGCTGCATCGAGCGAGTCCGCCAGCGCGCCGGCCGGCAGCGCCAGTGTCGCAATGCCCACGCCGGCCAGGGCGGGCAGGATCGTGCGCAACGTCTGAGAAGTCATGAATGGAGCGTCGCGGAGGCCCGGCCGGGCTCCTATCGCCCTGTGTCGGAAGCGAGGGCGACCGGCTTGTACATGCGGTCGATCTGGGCCCCGCAGGACACGCGATTCCCGCGCTATACTCGCTCGTCGCGTTCTGCGCCGAGAGGCGATGACGTGCATCACCCGTGTCCGGGGGATGGTAGCGGCGGCAGCAACGGTCGCCAGAGCCTCCTGCCTGGATCAGACACCGAAAGGGACCATGAAGGTACGACCGTCGGTCAAGCCGATGTGCGAGAAGTGCAAGATCATCCGCCGCCACGGGCGCGTGCTCGTGATCTGCCAGAACCCGCGTCACAAGCAGCGTCAGGGATAGGGGTCCGCTTTGGCTCGAATCTCGGGGGTCAACATCCCCCTCAACAAGCGCGTCGAGATCGGTCTCACGTACATCTACGGAGTCGGACGCCCGACGGCCAACAAGCTGCTCGCCGAGCTCTCGATCAGCCCTGACACCTATGTGCGCGACCTGACCGAGGACGAGGTCTCCAAGCTGCGCGACCTGATCGACGCCGACTTCACGGTCGAGGGCGATCTGCGCCGGGAGCGCTCCCAGGCCGTCAAGCGCCTGATGGAGATCGGCTGCTACCGCGGCGTCCGCCATCGCCGCGGGCTTCCGGTGCGCGGCCAGAACACGAAGACGAACGCGCGCACGCGCAAGGGTCCCAAGCGCATGTCTATCGCAGGCAAGAAGAAGGCCGGCAAGAAGTGAGCCCCGCTCCCCGCCGACCCCAGCGCGGACGCCGCAAGGTCAAGAAGAACATCCCGATCGGCCAGGCGCACATCAAGACCTCTTTCAACAACACGATCGTCGCGCTCACCGACCGCGAGGGCAACGTGATCGCGTGGGAGTCCGCCGGCGGCGCCGGCTTCAAGGGCTCGCGCAAGTCGACGCCCTTCGCCGCGCAGGTCACGGCCGACGCGGCCGCGCGCAAGGGCATCGAGCAGGGCATGCAGAAGGTCGAGGTCTTCGTGAAGGGCCCGGGCTCAGGCCGCGAGACGGCGATCCGCTCGCTGCAGGCCGCAGGGCTCGAGGTGACGGGAGTGCGGGACGTCACTCCGCAGGCACACAACGGCTGCCGCCCCCGCAAGCGGCGCAGGGTCTAGCGAGAATCCATGGCACGCGATACCTCTCCCCAGTGCAAGCAGTGCCGCCGCGAGGGACAGAAGCTGTTCCTCAAGGGCGAGCGTTGCCTGACCGACAAGTGCGGCGTCGAGCGTCGCTCCTACCCGCCGGGCGACCACGGCCGCGGGCGCCAGAAGCAGTCCGAGTACCGCGTCCAGTTGCGCGAGAAGCAGAAGGCGCGGCGCTACTACGGCGTGCTCGAGAAGCAGTTCCGCAACTACTACGCCAAGGCTTCGCGCCAGTCGGGCATCACCGGCGAGAACCTGCTGCGGATCCTCGAGTGCCGCTTCGACAATGTGCTCGTCCGGCTCGGCTTCGCCGCCTCCCGCCGCCAGGCACGCCAGCTGATCCTGCATGGCCATTGGACCGTGAACGGGCGGCGGGTGAACATCCCGAGCTACCAGGTGCGCGAGAACGACGTGATCGCCATCAAGGCGGGCACCGGCGCCCAGACGGTCATCCGCGACGCGACCGAGCTGGTCGCGCAGGTCCCGGCCTGGCTGCAGGCCGATCACGACTCGCTGACGGCAAAGGTGCTCCGCAAGCCCGAGCGCGCGGAGATCGCTGCGCCCGTGCAGGAGCAGCTCATCGTCGAGCTGTACTCCAAGTAGACCCTTTGCGCACCGCCCGCCGCCTCCGCTCTCGCGGCGCGTGGGAGCTCCCCACCACTCAGACGACCACGTTAGGACCCTGATGCTCGACTTCCAGATCCCCCGAATCACTGCCGAGTCGGTCGAGGAGAATCGCGGCTCCTTCACCGTCGAGCCGCTCGACCGCGGCTTCGGCTACACGTTCGGCAACTCGCTGCGACGCGTGCTACTCGCCTCGCTCTCCGGGGCGGCGGTCACGTCCGTGCGGATAGAGGGCGTCGCGCACGAGTTCTCGACGATCAAGGGCGTGTCCGAGGACGTGACCGACATCGTCCTGAACCTCAAGGGCATCGTCTGCCGCATGCACTCCGACGCGACCGAGGTCGAGGCGCCGCTGGTCGTCACCGGTCCCGGTGAGATCACCGCGCGCGACATCGACCTGCCCTCGGGTGTCGAGATCCTCAACCCCGAGGGCCACATCGCGACGCTCGAGAAGAAGACCAAGCTCGAGCTCTACCTGACGATCGGCCGCGGACGCGGCTACCGCCCGGCAGAGGACAACAAGTCCCCCGACCAGCCGATCGGCGTGATCCCGATCGACTCGATCTTCTCGCCCGTCAAGCGCGTCGCGTACTCCGTCGAGCAGGCCCGCGTGGGCCAGCGCACCGACTTCGACAAGCTCACGCTCGACATCGAGACCGACGGCTCTATCGACCCGACCGCCGCCTTGCGCGAGGCCGCTGAGATCCTGATCTCGTCGCTCGCGATCTTCACCGACGAGGACCGCATCGAGGAGCTGCGCGCGGGCCCCGGCGGCATGACGGTGCTCGACAACGGCGCGGGCAGCGGCGGCGCGGCGGCCCTCGCCGGCGTCGGCGGGCGCCAGAGCGGTGGCCCGATGGACGACATCCTGATCGAGGAGCTCGAGCTGGGCGTGCGTTCCTACAACTGCCTCAAGCGTGCCGGCATCCAGACCGTAGGCGACCTGATCGGCAAGTCCGAGGGCGAGCTGGCGGCGATCCCGAACTTCGGCAAGAAGTCGATCGACGAGGTCGTGGAGACGCTCTCGCAGCGCGGCCTGAACCTCCGGACCGACTAGGTATCCTGGCTCAGGATGCGCCACCAGAAGACCCGCCACAAGCTCTCGCGCGACTCGGCGCATCGCAAGGCGATGCTCGCGAACCTCTGCATCGAGGTGATCGACCACGAGCGGATCAAGACCACCCAGGCCAAGGCCAAGGCGGTCAAGCCGGAGCTCGAGAAGCTGATCACACTCGCCAAGAAGGGCGACCTGCACGCTCGCCGCCAGGCGACTTCGACGCTCCAGCACCCGGACAAGGGCGTGATCTACAAGCTGTTCGAGGAGATCGCCCCGCGTTACGTGGAGCGCCCCGGCGGCTACACGCGGATCCTCAAGCTCGGCCCGCGTCCGGGTGACGCGACCGAGCTCGTGTACCTCGAGCTGGTCTGACCGCCGGTCTCACCACCAAGCTGACGGTCGAGTACGACGGGACCCCGTTCGCGGGCTGGGCGCCGCAGCCCGGAGCGCGATCGGTCGCCGGCGAGCTCGAGCGGGCACTGGCGACCGTGCTGCGCCGGCCCGTTGAGCTCACGGTTGCGGGGCGCACCGACCGCGGCGTGCACGCGCTGGCGCAAGTGGTCTCCTATCCGGGCCCGCCGGCCTCGGTGCGAGCGGTCAACGCGGTTCTGCCGGCCGAGATCGCGGTGCTCGAGGCCGAGCTGGCTCCCGCCGGCTTCTCGGCGCGCCACGACGCGCTCAGCCGCCGCTACCTGTACCGCGTCGTCGCCCGCGCTGTTCCGTCGCCTTTCGAGCGCCACCGCGCGCTCTGGTGGCGGCATGCGATCGACCTGCCCGCGCTTGCGGCATGCGCGCAGGCGCTGGTAGGGGTGCGCGACTTCACCGCCTTCACTCCGGCGGGGGGCCGGCACCGGCACTTCCGTCGCGAGGTCGTGTCCGCTTGCTGGCGGCGCGAAGGCGAGCTCTTGCTCTTCGAGATCGAGGCCGACTCTTTCATGCGCCATATGAACCGCGTGCTCGTAGGAACCATGCTCGAGGTTGCGTGTGCGCGGCGCAGCGTGCGCGACTTCGAGCGCCTGCTGACCGGCCGTCCGCGCTCCGAAGCGGGCACCACGGTACCGCCGCACGGGCTCTATCTGGCAGCTGTGCGCTACTGAAGGAGAGGCCGCCGGACCGGAGCCCCTCCCTCAGCGCCGGATGTTCTACGGCAGGGTCACGTAGTCGTCGAGGAAGTTCCGCGCCGACAGGGTGTCGAGCCGGTAGGTAACGTCGCTGGCACGGCAGAACCGGTCGCCGGTCACAGTGACGCTGACCACGATGTTCGTGCCGGCCAGGAAGTGCGGCCCGCCCGAGTCGCCGTAGCAGGTGCCGCCGCTGCCCGTCGACGGGTTCATGGACAGGTTGAGCCATGATTTGGTCAGCGACCGGAAGCCCTGGTCGGCGTAGCGGCGCATACCGTCGAAGAACAGGCTCTGCGGGCCCTTGCGCTTGTCCTCGCGCACGGTGCCGTAGCCCACGGCGGTGAAGCGCTGGTTGCGCAATGACATGCGGTCGAGCATCCCCAGCGTGGGCAGCGCCGCCGGCGCGATCCCCGTCACGGCCTTGTCGAGCACGATCACGGCGAGGTCATAGGTGTTCGACTGGCCACCCGTGCCGTAGAGCGGGTGGGTGTGATAGGTCCCGTGGATCAGCGGGGAGGCGGTGTCGAACGAAGGGTCGAAAGTCACCCAGACATCCGCCTCGCCGATCGACTCCAGGTAGTCGGTGCAGTGACCTGCCGTGAGGAAGACCGTGGGCGAGATGAGCGTCCCTGTGCAGAGAATCTGCTTCTCGCCGCTGTCGGGGTCGTCGTAGACCGCCGCACCGACGTTGGGGAACCGATTGGTCGTGTCCAGTTGACCGAACGTGATCGCCTGAGCCGGCGCGGCGCAGGCCAGCAGGCCCACTGCTGCGATCAGGACGAGAATGCCTCTGCGCAAAATTGACTCCTTCTTGGAGGATCGGCGTGCTGCCAGGGTCGATACCCCGAGCCGCGCTCCCCGGAACCGCGCTTCAGGAATATCCTCCGCGGTCGTGCGGGTGCTGCTGACGAACGATGACGGCATCGAGGCCGAGGGGCTGCAGGTGCTGCGCCGCGCGCTGCTCGGCGTGGACGGGATCGAGCTGGCGGTCATCGCGCCGGACTCCAACCGCTCGGCGATCGGCCGCGGCATCACGACGCGGCGAGCGCTCTGGGTCCAGGAGGTCGACTTCGGCGACGGCGGCGTCGGGTACGCGACCGACGGCACGCCGGTCGACTGCGTGCGCTTCGCGGCGCTGGGGCTGGTCGAGGGCTTCAAGGCCGAGCTGATCGTCTCCGGCATCAACCACGGCTCCAACCTGGGCGACGACATCACGTACTCCGGCACGGTGGCCGCCGCGCTGGAGGGGGTCGTGCTGGGCCTGCCGGGGATCGCCGTCTCCCAGCAGTCGACGGCGCGCGAGATGGACTTCCGGCTCGGCAAGCGGTTCGAGTTCGAGGCCGCCGCCGCGTTCACCGCCCGGATGGTCGAGGAGATCGAGGACGTGCCGCTGCCGGGTGGCACGCTGCTGAACGTCAACTTCCCCGGCGGGGAGATCGGCGGCGTCGAGGTCGCACGGTTGGGCAAGCGGATCTACCGCGACGAGCTGGTGCTGCAGGAGGAGCAGTCCAAGCGGCGCCGGTACCGGATCTACGGTGACGAGCCCGACTACGAGCGCCAGGAGGGGACGGATCTCGCTGCGGTGGCGGAGGGTCGTGTCGCGATCACACCGATCCACTTCGACCTCACCGACGAGCCCGGGATCAAGACGCTGCAGGCCTACGATCTCGCGCGGCTGCTGGAGCCCGCCGCACGCGAGCTCGAATGAGCCTGGAGGAGCGCGTCGCGGACCTCCGGTCCCAGCTCGAGCACCACGGCCACCGCTACTACGTCCTCGACGACCCGGAGATCGGCGACGACGCCTACGACGCGCTGCTCGACGAGCTGCGCGCGATCGAGGCCGAGCATCCCGAGCTGCTCACGCCCGACTCGCCGACCCAGCGCGTGGGCGGGACGCCGACCTCCCCCGAAGCGAATGCATCCCCGGGCACAGGCAAGCCGCTCGAGAAGGTCGCGCACCTGCAGCCGATGTTCTCGCTCGCGAACGTGCGCACGGCCGAGGAGCTCCGCGCCTGGATCGCGCGCATGCGCTCGCACCTGGCGCGCGAGGGAATCGAGGACGCGGGCTTCGAGTACGTCGCCGAGCCGAAGATCGACGGGCTCGCGATCTCGCTCGTCTATCGCGACGGCGTGCTCGAGCGCGGCGCGACGCGCGGCAACGGCGAGATCGGCGAGGACGTCACGCACAACCTGCGCACGATCCCCTCGATCCCGTCGCGGATCGACGATGCCCCGCCGCTGCTCGAGGTGCGCGGCGAGGTCTACATGTCGCTGCCGGACTTCACGACGCTCAACGAGCGCCGCGCCGCCGCGGGGCTATCGACGTTCATGAACCCGCGCAACTCGGCCGCCGGCACGATCCGCCAGCTCGACCCGGCGCTGGCGGCCGAGCGCCCGCTCTCGATGTGGTGCTACGGCATCGGCGTCACCGAGGGCCTGCGCTTCGCCGGCCACTGGGAGGGACTGGACTGGCTGCGAGCGCACGGCTTCCGCGTCAACGGCGACGTCAAGCGGCTCGAGAGCGAGGACGAGGTCGTCGCGCAATGTGAGTCCTGGCAGGAGCGGCGCGGCGCGCTCGACTTCGAGATCGACGGCGTTGTGGTGAAGGTCGACGACCTCGAGCTCCAGCGGCGGCTCGGCGTCGTGGGCCGCGACCCCCGCTGGGCGGTGGCGTGGAAGTTCCCACCGACCACGGCCGTGACACGGC
>Ga0136618_10000403_pt1 | contig 14631 bp, 9 predicted proteins | sample AntDrymUQ3302106_2_FD_104805 | JGI IMG/M metagenome (GOLD analysis project Ga0136618, IMG submission 104805) | Polar desert sand microbial communities from Dry Valleys, Antarctica - metaG UQ330 (21.06) | ecosystem: Environmental > Terrestrial > Soil > Desert | place: Antarctica: Dry Valley... | reverse complement strand
TTCACATCAAACCTCTAGCCGGCCTCGGTCAACGTCAGGAACGGCAGGTAGCTCGTGAGCTCGACGGCCCCGATCTGGGGCAACCGGTCACGCACGCACCGGACGTGATCGAGCGCGGCCTTCTGCTTCAGTGCCGTCCGACCGTGGTAAGCGTCGGCCTGCGCGGCCCGTCGGAGCGCCCGGCCGATACCGGCCCGCGCTGACACGAAGGGCACGGATGCGAGAGGTGCAGTCTCGGCCTGCGCCCGCATGCGGAAGACACCTTCGAAGGTACGAATCGTGACCCAGCGGTCGAGCGGTGCTATGAACACCTGCGGTGGAGCGTCGATCGAGAGCGCGATCCCACGGCCGTCCGGGAGCCAGGACGGCGCCGGTTCGACCTCGACCTCACGCACCAGCTCGGTGCCATAGGTTCCGTGGAACTCGGCGAGCTGTCCGGCTGAGGGTTTCGCGACGGAGAGGCGGGCTTGGATCGCGCGCCGGCGCAGCTCGTCGCCGACGATCCCGCGTGCGACGGCGCGGGTGGCGCGCCCTCGCGCGAGGGCGGCCAAGTACGGCGCGCCACCGCGAAAGCGGCGCGAGACGAGGGTCCGTTCGGCGCGCAGGACGTCGCTCGAACTGACGCTGGCCTGCCCGCTCTCCACGAGCCGGGCGAAGAGCGCCGAGAACGCGACCTCGGGGTCGCGCGTGAGCCGTGTCAGCTCGCCGATCTGGTTCGTCGTGATCGTGCGGTCGCCGAGGGCGCACCGGACTCCGGCGGGCAGGTCGATCTGCCCGGCCCGCCGATCGTCGTCGAAGCGATCGAGACTGGGTGCGTCGCAGAGGCTCGGGTTCCGTGCCCAGAGCCAGGCGCAGGCGGCACCCGCCTTGTCGGGATCTTTGCCCGCCTCGTTGAAGACACCCCAACCCCAGGACCAGATGTGCGCGATCCCAAGCTCTCGCGCAACTTGCTGTGCTGCCAGCGCCTGCAGCTTTGCAACCTCGAACCACGCGGACGCCGGCTTCAGCCCCTCACGGCCACCCGAGCCGGGCCGCGTCTGGAAGGCGAGCATGAAGCCGAGCTTCGAGGGCGGGATGTTGATCGCGAAGAGCTTGCTCGCCGCCTGCCGCATCGAGGTGCGCATGCGGCGACTGCCGAGCTCCGGGCCGGCACGGTGCACTGCGGGCGCGTTGAAGTACTTCTCGATCACGATGTCCGCCACCTCCGCGACGTCGCGCCACCACTGCGCCGCCTCGCCGCCGGTAAACGGGTCGCTCGAGACGAGCAGGATCGGCTTCGCGCCCCGGCGGGCGAGGTGGCGTGCCCAGTCGAGGACGTTCTGCCGGTAGCGCGCCGTGGTGGGCGTCCACGGAGTGGGCACGGAGGCTCCGAAAAGCTCGTTCATCGCGATCCAAGGCGTCTGGCAGCCAGTCGTGAGCACGGCGAAGTCGTAGACCCGTTCCGCCCGCTCGGTCAGAACTCCGGAGTCAGCCGGGCTCGAGGGCGTGCCGACGCGCTTGCTCAAGTACATGTCCCAGTAGATCGTCTGCGCCCCCCGAGCCCGCATCTGCGCGGGGTATCCATCCCCCGAGCCGGCCACGATCACACCGGGCTTGGCGAAGATGTCCGCGAGCTCCGGCGCGCCATAGTCGATCCAGAGCGGCTTTGCGTCGGGCAGGCCACAGAGGCCCGCGGCGGCGGTGCCGGGTGCGGCGGCAGCAACCGCAGCAGCCGCCAGCGCGATGAGCAAGACCTTCTTCATCTCCGTCATGCAGCGTCCCCCGCGAGTCGTTGTAGCAGAGGTTCGCGGCCGACGGTCGTTCCCCTGGCTCGGGCGAGTCGGGCCGATGACCCTGAAGCCCTCTCGCTCGACCCATTCTCGCGCAGGCCGTCGAGACGCTCGAACGCTCTGCCTGCCGCTCGATTGATCCGCGCTCGTTCACGCTCACGCTGAGCGATGGCCGAGATACGTTCGAGCTCGCTGGCCCACCGGACCAGAGCTCCTGATCGCGGCAATCAACGACCGCAGCTCTCGCGTCGTCTTTTGCCTGGATGAGCAGCAGCACGACCGCCGAGCTGTCCCAGAAGTTCAGCATCACCGTCATGGAGCGAACCACCGTCGATGAGTTGGCCCACATTCAGGCGATCTGGCCGCGGTTCGAGCAACTCGTCGGGTTGCGCGGACGCAAGATGTACTCGCGGATCGACGTGCGCCTGAACACGTACACCGTGTGCACTCCGCTGAAAGACCGCGACCGCCCTGACAGTCTCGGCTTTGCAGCTCGGCACATGGGCCGGCGGCTGGTACCTGCGAGGTCGGATCGGAACCCTCCCCAGATCTACGAGCGAATCGGCGGGCGGGATGGCAGAGCTAGAGGCGGCGACGCTGGGCGACGACGCTCGGCCACCCGTCGAGTTCTACGGTAGGCGCGACCAGATCGACCTCTGGCTGCTGATTCGGCCGTAGCTCCGCGTCGCTGCATGCGGGTTGAGGCGCGGACTGTGCAGCATCGCCCGAACGATGAGGGGCGGCCTCGCGGCCGCCCCTCATCTACCTCGCTCTGCTCGCCTGCTAGGTCTTCGGCTCGTCGAGCGGCGAGTCGATCTCGGGGATCTCCTCCGCCTCGGTCGACTCGAGCGGCATCCCGTCGCCGTTGGCATCGTGCAGCGGTGCCCCGCCGAAGGTGAGGCCGAGCGCCTCCAGGTCGAGGCCGTCGCCGTCGCCGCCGATCTCCTCCAGCGCCGCCAGCAGCTCCGCCTCCGTCTCCGGCCGCGCATACAGGTGGGCCGGCACCGAGTCGGACGGGCCGATGTCGATCTGGCGGTAGCGCTTGAGGCCGGTCGCCGCCGGGATCAGCTTGCCGATGATCACGTTCTCCTTCAGGCCGAGCAAGTGGTCGACCTTCCCCTCGATCGAGGCGTCGGTAAGCACCTTCGTCGTCTCCTGGAAGGAGGCCGCCGAGAGGAAGGACTCGGTCGCGAGCGACGCCTTCGTGATCCCGAGGATCAACGGCTCGAAGGTCGCCTGCTCCCCCTTCTTCTTCAGCTTCGCGTTCTCCCGCTCCACCTTCGTCTTGTCCGCCAGCTCGCCCGGCAGGAGCGCCGTCTCGCCGGCCTCCTTGACCTTCACCTTCTTCAGCATCTGACGGACGATCAGCTCGATGTGCTTGTCGTGGATGTCGACGCCCTGCGACTTGTAGACCTTCTGCACCTCGCCCACGAGGTACAGCTCGGTCGCCGTCGCACCCTTGAGCGCGAGCAGCTCGGCAGGAGCCCGTGAGCCGTCGTTCAGCGGATCGCCCGGCTCGACGACCTGGCCGCTCGTGACGAGCAGCCGCGTCCGCCGCGGGAGCTGGTACTCCTTCGGGTCGATCGCTTCGCCGTTCTCGTCGAGCGTGGTCGGCGTGATCGTGACCTTCGGGCCCCGGCCCTCCGACTCGTCGATGTCGACCTTGCCGCCGATCTCTGCGAGCGTCGCTGCGCCCTTGGGGTTCCGCGCCTCGAAGATCTCGACGACGCGCGGCAGGCCGTGCGTGATGTCGGCACCCGCGACGCCGCCCGTGTGGAAGGTTCGCATCGTCAGCTGCGTACCGGGCTCGCCGATCGACTGGGCGGCGATGATGCCGACCGCGTCGCCGATGTCGGACAGGTTGCCCGTCGCCAGGAAGGTGCCGTAACAGGTCTGGCAGACGCCGGTCAGTGCCCGGCACTTCAGCACCGAGCGCACCGGCAGCTTCGCGAACTCGTCGTCGAGCGCGACGGAGATCTCGCGCAGCCGCGGGGCGGTGATCTCTTCGCCCTTCTTGGCCACGCTGGTCTTCCCCGGCTTCCCGCTCGAGAGCGGCTTGTACACGTCCTCGGCCAGGATCCTGCCCATCACCGACTCGTTCAGCCCCTCGGGCAGGTGGATCGGCAACTCGACGAACTCGCCGCTGCCGCAGTCGGCCTCGCGGATGATCACGTCCTGCGAGACGTCGACGAGGCGACGGGTCAGGTAGCCCGAGTCCGCGGTGCGGAGCGCGGTGTCGGCGAGACCCTTGCGGGCACCGTGCGTCGAGATGAAGTACTCGAGCACCGACAGGCCTTCCATGAAGTTGGCCTTGATCGGGCGCTCGATGATCTCGCCCTTCGGATTCGCCATCAGGCCGCGCATACCGGCGAGCTGGCGGATCTGCTTGAACGATCCACGCGCCCCCGAGTTGGCCATCATGTAGATGGAGTTCAGCTCGTTCAGGTTCTCCTGCATCGCGTCCGCGACGGTGTCGGTCGCCTCGGTCCAGATGTTGACGATCGACTCGTGCCGCTCCTCCTCGGTGATGAGGCCGCGCTCGTACTGGCCCTCCACCCCCGCGACGCGGGTTTCGAAGCCGCTCAGGATCTCTTCCTTCTGCGGCGGGATCACGATGTCGTTCTTCGAGATCGTGATCCCGGCCCTCGTCGCGTAGCGGAAGGCGAGGGTCTTGATCGTGTCGAGAACCGATGCGATCGCGTGCGCCCCGTACCGGTCGACGAGCTGAGCGATGAAGAGGTCGATCTCGCGCTTGGAGAGCGTGCGGTTGATGTAGGTGTGTGCCTCGGCTTCGTCGCCGACGACCGCTTCCTGCAGCGACCGCTCGACCTCGCTGTTGAAGATCACGCGGCCGGGAGTGGTGAGGAAGAGCTCGTCATGCCAGCGGTACTCGATCGGATCCTGGAGCCCGATCTGGCGTGACTCGACGTGGAACTGCACCTCGTCCTCGGCGCGGAAGCGCTTGATGCCGTCCCGCCCGAGCTCCTTCGCGAGCTCTGCGGCAGTCGTTGCCGTCAGGTCGCGCGAGGAGTACGTGAGGTAGTAGGAGCCGAGCACCATGTCCTGCGTCGGCGTCGTCAGCGGGTGCCCGTGCGCCGGCGAGAGGATGTTGTTCGAGGAGAGCATCAGCACGCGCGCCTCCGCCTGTGCCTCCGCCGAGAGCGGCAGGTGCACGGCCATCTGATCGCCGTCGAAGTCGGCGTTGAAGGCATGGCAGACGAGCGGGTGAACCTGGATCGCCTTGCCCTCGACCAGTACCGGTTCGAACGCCTGAATGCCGAGGCGGTGCAGCGTCGGAGCGCGGTTCAGCAGCACCGGGTGCTCCGCGATCCCCTCCTCGAGCACGTCCCAGACCTCGGGCGTCATCGACTCGACGTACTTCTTGGCCGCCTTGATGTTCTGGACGCTCTTTCGCTCGACGAGCCGGCTCATGATGAACGGCTTGAAGAGCTCGAGCGCCATCAGCTTCGGCAACCCGCACTGGTGCAGCTTCAGGTACGGCCCCGACACGATCACCGAGCGGCCCGAGTAGTCGACGCGCTTACCGAGCAGGTTCTGGCGGAAGCGGCCCTGCTTGCCCTTCAGCATGTCGGAGAGCGACTTGAGCGGCCGGTTGCCAGGTCCCGTCACCGCTCGCCCGCGGCGGCCGTTGTCGAACAGCGCGTCGACGGCCTCCTGCAGCATCCGCTTCTCGTTGTTCACGATAATCTCCGGCGCGCCCAGGTCGAGCAGCCGCTTCAAGCGGTTGTTCCGGTTGATCACGCGCCGGTAGAGGTCGTTCAGATCCGACGTCGCGAAACGGCCACCGTCGAGCTGCACCATCGGGCGCAGCTCCGGCGGGATCACCGGCACGGCCTCGAGGATCATCCAGTCCGGCTTGTTCTCGGACGTGATGAACGCGCTCATGACCTTGAGCCGCTTGATCGCGCGCTCCCGCTTTTGGCCTTTCGACGTCTTGATCGTCTCGCGCAGGGTCGCGGCCTCCAGCGGCAGGTCGAGGTCGCGAAGCAGGTCGCGGATCGCCTCCGCTCCCATGCCACCGCGGAAGTAGACGCCGAAGCCGTACGGCGAACCGAAGCGGTCCTTGAGCTCCCGGAACAGCTGCTCGTCGTTGACGACGAGCTTCGGCTCGAGCTCACGGAAGAGCGTCCAGGTCTCCTCGAGGCGACGCACCGAGTCGACGCCGGCCTCACGCGCGTCCGCGCGCCGAGACTCGATGTCGGAGTACATCTCGCGCACCTTGAGCGCCCACTGGGCGACGGTGTCGAGATCGTCTTTGCGCGCACCTTCCTTCAGACAGAGGTCGTACGCGAGCTCGCGCACTTCCGCCGGATCCATTGTCGCGTCGGCGGCGCCGAGCACACTCGCGAGTAGGCCGGCACCGACCTCCCGCGCCTTCTCGAGGTTCTTGGCCTCGACACCGGCCACGAGGACCGCGTCGCCGCCCGTTAGCTCGGTGCCGGAGAGCAGCGCATCCTGCACCTTGTTGACGTGCTTCGTGAGGGCACCCTTCTTCGAACCCGAGGCGGCATCGAGCTCCGCGCGCAGCGGCTTCAGCGCCTCCTGGATCTGCTGCGCCGCGGTCGCGACCTGCTCGAGCTCGCGCGGAGCGAGGCGGCGGTCGTCACGCGTGGCCGTGGCACGGACGAGCTCCCGGATCTTCTTCGGGTCCTCCGTCGAGATCTTTCCGGAGAGCTCCGGGAAGATCCCCGACGCGAGCGAGCGCACGTCCTCGAGCGTCGGCAGCACCTGCTCCTCGGCCCAGTTCGCAAGCCCGCGGGCCCAGAAGTCGTCGTCCTCGTCAAACCCCTTGTCCTTGCCCTTCGCGAAGTAGTCCCGCCTGCGCCCGAGCCGCTGCTCGAGCGCCGCAAGAGCCTCGTCCCGGTCGACATAGATCTGCTCCGACTCCGAGCGCACCTTGTCCTCGAGGTCTGCCACATCTTTCTGCCGGGCTTCCACGTCGACGCCTGTGACGATCGAGGCTGCGAAGTAGAGCACCTTCTCCAGCTCGCGCGGCGCGATGTCGAGGAGATAGCCGATGCGGCTCGGCACGCCCTTGAAGAACCAGATGTGGCTGACGGGGGCTGCGAGGTCGATGTGGCCCATGCGCTCGCGCCGCACCTTCTGGCGCGTCACCTCGACGCCGCAGCGCTCGCAGATGATCCCCTTGTAGCGGACGCGCTTGTACTTGCCGCAGTAGCACTCCCAGTCCTTCGTGGGTCCGAAGATGCGCTCGCAGAAGAGCCCATCGCGCTCCGGCTTCAGGGTTCGGTAGTTGATGGTCTCGGGCTTGGTGACCTCCCCCGAGGACCAGTCCCGGATTTGCTTGCTGGACGCAAGCCCGATTCGAATCGCGTCGAAATCGTTGATATCGATCAAGTGATCAGCGCCTCTTTCTCTTCTTCAGTCAGTTCTGGATCCGGTTCAGTCAGTTCTGGATCTGGTCGTCGTACTCAGTCGTCGAGCTCGGCCACCTCTTCGGCAAGCGGGCCCACCTGCGCTTGCGCCTCCTCCACGGCCTCCTCGCCGGGAGAGACGACGACGTCCGCGAGATCGTCGAGCTCCTCGTCGGCGGCGAGCACGAGCCCACCTTCCCCGTCGAGCCGCGCGGTGCCTTCCTCGACCTCCTCGGTCGATGGCTGCCCGGCGGCGGCACGCAGCGAGCCGGGTGAGAGATCGATGCCGAGCTCCTCCGCGGCGCGCAGCAGCTCGTCGTCCTCCTCCCGCACCTCGACCTCGCGACCCTCGTCCGACAGGACTTGAACGTCGAGCGCAAGCGACTGCATCTCCTTCAGCAGCACCTTGAACGACTCCGGGATCGACGGCTCTGCGATGTTCTCGCCCTTAACGATCGCCTCGTACGCCTTCACGCGGCCGATGGTGTCGTCGGACTTGATCGTGAGCATCTCCTGGAGGGTGTACGCGGCGCCGTAGGCCTCGAGCGCCCACACCTCCATCTCGCCGAAACGCTGGCCACCGAACTGAGCCTTGCCGCCCAGCGGCTGCTGGGTGACGAGGGAGTAGGGGCCTGTAGAGCGAGCGTGGATCTTGTCGTCCACGAGGTGGAGCAGCTTCAGGATGTACATGTAGCCAACGGTGACCTTCTGCTCGAACGGCTCGCCGGTCTTGCCGTCGAAGAGCCGCACCTTGCCGGACACCGTCCGGCCCGTGTCGCGGCTCGGATCGACGTTGAACTTGATCGGCGAGTCGGGATTCTGGCGCGACCACTCGACGAGCGCCTCGTCGACGTCCTGCTCGGTCGCCCCGTCGAACACCGGCGTCGCCACCGCTCCGGGATTCGGAGCGTTGATCGGTGCCTTGGGGTTGACGCCGGCATTGGCGTTTCCGTTCTCGACGAAGACCCCGTGTGCCGCGGCCCAGCCGAGGTGCGTCTCGAGGATCTGGCCGATGTTCATCCGGCTCGGCACGCCGAGCGGGTTCAGGATCACGTCGACGGGGCGGCCGTCCTCGAGGAACGGCATGTCCTCCTCGGGAACGATCTTCGAAATCACGCCCTTGTTGCCGTGGCGGCCGGCGAGCTTGTCGCCCTCCGAGATCTTGCGCTTCTTCGCGACGTAGACCCGGACGAGCTCGTTGACGCCTGGCGAGAGGTCGTCCCCCGACTCGCGGGAGAACGTCTTCACGCCGATCACCTTGCCGCCCTCGCCGTGCGGAACCTTCAGTGAGGTGTCGCGCACCTCGCGTGCCTTCTCCTTGAAGATGGCGCGGATCAGCTTCTCCTCGGCCGTGAGCTCGGTCTCGCCCTTGGGCGTCACCTTGCCGACGAGCAGGTCACCGGAGCTGACCTCGGCACCGATCCGGATGACGCCACGGTCGTCGAGGTTCGCGAGCGACTCCTCCGAGCGGTTCGGGATGTCGCGGGTGACCTCTTCATCGCCGAGCTTCGTCGAGCGCGCGTCGATCTCGTACTCGTGGATGTGGATCGAGCTGAGCACGTCGTCCTTCACGAGCCGCTCGCTGAGGACGATCGCGTCCTCGAAGTTGTAGCCCTCGAACGGCATGAAGGCGACCATCAGGTTGGCTCCGAGCGCGAGCTCGCCGCCATCGGTAGAGCTGCCGTCCGCGAGCACCTGACCCGCCTGAACCTTCTCGTTCAGCACGACGACGGGCTTCTGGTGGATCAGGGTGCCCTGGTTCGAGCGCATGAACTTCGTGAGGTTGTACTCCTCACGGCTACCTCGACCCTCGACGACGATGCGCTCCGCGTCGACGTCGATCACCGTCCCGTCCGTGTGAGACAGGACGACGTCGCCCGTGTCGATCGCGGCGCGGTACTCGAGGCCGGTGCCGACGAGCGGCGCCTGCGGGATCATCAGCGGCACGGCCTGCCGCTGCATGTTCGCGCCCATAAGCGCGCGGTTGGCGTCGTTGTGCTCGAGGAACGGGATCAGCGCCGTCGCGACGGAGACGATCTGTGCCGGAGCGACGTCCATGAACTCGACGTCCTTCGGGGCAGCCGTCACCGCCTCGCCCAGACTCGAGCGGCAGAGGACGATGTCGTTCAGGAGCTTGCCCGACTTGGGATCGACCGGTTCGGAGGCCTGCGCGATCGTGTACTGGGCCTCCTCGGCCGCGTCGAGATAAATGATCTCGTCCGAGACCTTGCCGCCCTTGACGACGCGATAGGGCGTCTGGATGAACCCGAACTCGCTCACGGTCGCCATCGACGCGAGCGAGCCGATCAGGCCGATGTTCGGGCCTTCGGGCGTCTCGATCGGGCACATGCGCCCGTAGTGGGTCGGATGGACGTCGCGGACCTCGATCGGCGCGCGCTCGCGGGTGAGGCCGCCGGCGCCGAGGGCGCTGAGGCGACGCCGGTGGGTGAGACCGGCCAGCGAGTTCGTCTGATCCATGAACTGCGACAGCTGCGAGGAGCCGAAGAACTCCTTCAGCGCGGCAACGACGGGGCGGATGTTGATGATCGTCTGCGGCGTGATCGTGTCGACGTCCTCCGTCGTCATCCGTTCACGGACGACCCGCTCCATGCGGTAGAGACCGACCCGGAACGCCTCCTGGATCAGCTCTCCCGTCGTGCGCAGGCGGCGGTTGCCGAAGTGCTCGTACTCGTCGAGCTCGCCGCGGATCGGATCGCGGTTCAGCATGATCGCGTCGGCCGCGAAGTCCTTGGACTCGAGGTCGACGCCGAGCTTCAGCGGGAGGTCGACGAGCTTGCGCACGAGCGCGACGATGTCCGTCGTCGTCAGGGTCCGCGTGTCGTTCGGAACGTCCACGCCGAGTCGCTGGTTCAGCTTGTAGCGACCGACCTTCGTCAGGTCGTAGCGCTTCGGATCAAAGAAGAGCGCACGGATGAGGTTGCGCGAGTTGTCGAGCGTCGGTGGCTCGCCGGGACGCTGCTTCTTGAAGACCTCGACGACCGCCTCTTCTTCGCGCGTCGTCGTGTCCTTGTCGAGTGTCGCCTGGATGAACGGCGAGTTGTCGAACAGTTGCAGGAGGTCGTCGTTCGAGTCGAGCGCCAACCCGTCCGAGACCTCCTCGCGCGCAAGCGCACGCAGGAGCGTCGTCACCGGCAGCTTCCGCTTCCGGTCGATCCGGGCGTAGACGATCCCCTTCTTGTCGATCTCGAGCTCGAGCCACGAGCCGCGGCTCGGCATCAGGTTCGCGGTGAAGACCTGCTTCGTCGCGTCCTTCGGCTCCATCAGGTAGGCGCCCGGGCTGCGCACGAGCTGCGTCACGATCACGCGCTCGGTGCCGTTGATGATGAACGTACCGTGCTCGGTCATCATCGGAAAATCGCCCATGAAGACCCGCTGCTCGCGGATCTCGCCGGTGTCCTTGTTGACGAACCGAACCGTCATCGAGAGGGGAGCCTGGTAGGTCAGGTCCTTCTCGCGGCATTCCTGGATCGAGAACTGCGGCTCTCCGAACTCGTACTCGCCGAACTCGACGGCGAGCGTGCTCGTGTAGTCCTCGATCGGCGAGATGTCGTCAATCGTCTCGCGAAGACCCTCCTTCAGAAACCACCCGAACGAGGACTTCTGGATGTCGATCAGATTGGGGAGGTCGAGGACGTGCTTCAGGCGTGAAAAACTCTTACGCGCACGAGGCGCGACAACGGTGCTGCTCAAGTGGTAACAGCCTCCCTTATGGGCGTGCGGTGCGGGTGGACGTAGTGCAGGAGCGTGCGGTGAAAGTCTGCGGGCAGGGTCAGACGGCGGAACGTCGGCGCAACCCCGTAAGGTAGCGGACGCAGGCCCTCCACCGCAAGCAAAGTCGCGGCGCAGGGCCAGAATTGACGTCAGTGTAGCAATGTTGCTCGAGCAGTAGCAATGCTGCTCGAGCAGCGACGGGCCGCGTGGTGGGGCCGCGCGGCGCGCGGCCCCACGACGTCGCGACGACGAGCTACTTCAGCTCGACGGAGGCGCCGGCCTCTTCCAGCTGTGCCCGCACCGAGTCGGCCTCCTCCTGGGCGACGCCCTCTCTGACGGCGCTCGGGGCGCTGTCGACGAGGTCCTTCGCCTCCTTCAGGCCGAGGCCGGTGATTGCCCGGACGACCTTGATCACCTGGATCTTCTTGTCACCGGGGCCGGTGAGCATGACGTCGAACGCCGTCTGCTCCTCGACAGCATCGGCTCCGTCGCCGGCAGCCTGAGCGCCGGGCGCCGCCATCGCCATCGGCGCCGCGGCGGTCACGCCCCACTCCTCCTCGATCTTGTTCTTGAGCTCGACGAGCTCCAGGACGGTCATGCCGCCCAGCGTCTCGAGCACCTTGGACGTGTCAGTCGCCATTCGTTTCTCCCTCTTCAGTGCCCTCAGCCTCCGGCTGGGGGTTAGCCGTGATTGCGTCATCAGTGGTTTCCGCTGACGCTGATTCCGCACCTGCGGAATCGGCGCTTCCGCTCAGCTGCTCGATCCTCGCGTCGATCAGTCCGACGAGGTCGCGCAACGGCGCCGCGACGAGCGCGACGACCGTTGTCAACGGCGAGACGATCGCCCCCACGAGCTGCGCGCGCAGGACCTCGGCCGGCGGCAGCTTCGCCAGGTTCTCGACCTCCTCGGCCGACATGGCCTGGCCCTCGAGCATGCCGCCGCGGATCGCGAGCACGCGAGTGTCGCGGGCCGCATCGCCCAGCGCCTTCGCCACGGCGATGGGATCGCCGCCGGTCTCGATGAACGCGATCGCCGACGGCCCCTCCAGGAGAGCGAGCAGCGCATCGGCACCCGCTGCCGCGGCTGCGCGGCGCGTAAGCGTGTTCTTCACGACTGCAAAGCGCGCCCCATGCTCGATCAGCTTCGTTCGCAGCCCGTCGATCTGGGCGTTCGTGAGGCCGCGGTAGTCGGCGACGATCAGCGTCTCCGCAGTTCGCAAGCGCTCCGTCAGCTCGGCGACTACTTGTTCTTTCTCAGCTTTGTCCATGGTCACTTCCCTCGGAAATGACTAGGCCCGCCTGAAGCGGGCCACGGAAGAGCGACTCGGTCGCATCTGTGGCCGCCTCGACCGGACTTCTGCCCCTAACGGCTGCCGGTTGTCTCTGGCGACGGACTCAGTCGTGTTGCCTAGACGGTAGCAGGCTCCTGGGCGGATTCTGCGTGGGGCGCATCCGCCAGCTCCTCGACGATCCCGCGCGTGCGCGTCGGGTCGACCTTGATGCCGGGGCCCATGGTCGTGGCGAGCGTGATGCCCTCGATGTAGCGGCCCTTCGCCGCGGCGGGCCTCGCTCGCAGGATCTCGTCGAGCAGCGCAGCGTAGTTCTCGAGCAGGTCTCTTCCACCGAAGCTCTTCTTGCCGATCGAGACGTGCACGCAAGCACCCCGGTCGGTGCGGTACTCGAGCTTGCCGCCCTTCGCATCCGTGACGGCCTTGCCGATGTCGAACGTGACCGTGCCGGTCTTCGGGTTCGGCATCAATCCGCGCGGGCCGAGCACCCGCCCGAGCTTGCCGACATTGCCCATCTGGTCGGGAGTCGCGATCGCAACGTCGAAGTCGGTGAACCCTTCTTCGACCCGCTTGGCGAGGTCCGCAGAGCCAATCACGTCGGCGCCGGCCTCCTCGGCCTCGCGAGCCTTGTCGCCCTCGGCGAAGACGACGACACGCACGCTCTTCCCGGTTCCGTGGGGAAGCATGATCGTGCCGCGGAGTTGCTGGTCGGCGTGGCGGACGTTCAGCCCGAGCCGGAAGTGCGCCTCGACGGTCTCGTCGAACTTGGCCGCCGGAAACTCCTTGAGCGTCTGGATCGCCGCGGCGGGCGAGACGACCTGCTCACGGTCGATTTTGCTGCGCGCCTCGTCGTAGCGCTTGCCGCGCGCGCTCATGCCGCCGCCCTCCCTTCGGGGGAACGGCGGTCAGGAAGGACCACAGCTGTCATCTATCGACCTCGACGCCCATGCTTCGTGCAGTGCCGGCGATGACGAGCATCGCCTGGTCGACGTCGCGCGCGTTCAGGTCTGGCAGCTTCATCTCCGCGATCTGGCGCACCTGCGACTGGGAAAGGCGGCCGACCTTGTTGCGGTTCGGCTCGGCGGAGCCGCTCGCGATCCCTAGCGCCTCCTTGATCAGAACCGCGGCCGGCGGCGTCTTCGTGATGAAGGTGAAGGACCGATCCTCGAACACTGTGATCTCGACCGGCGTGATGCGGCCATTCTCCTGCGCGGTCTGCGCGTTGAAGGTCTTGCAGAACTCCATGATGTTGACGCCGTGCTGGCCGAGGGCAGGGCCGACCGGAGGCGCAGGGTTAGCCTGCCCGCCCGGGATCTGGAGCTTGATCAGTGTCAGGACTTTCTTCGCCATCTCTCTCTACCTGTCGCTCTTTCTTGGCTAGTCGATCTTCTTGACTTGGTCGAACGCGAGCTCAACGGGAACCTGGCGCTCGAAGATGTCGACGAGCACCTTCAGCTTCTGCTGGTCGCCGTTCACGTCGACGATCTCGCCGTCGAAGTCCGACAGCGGCCCCGAGGTTACCTTCACGGACTCGCCGAGCGAGAACTCCACCTGCGAGCGAACAGCTGCACCGCCGGCGCCGGCGCCCGTGTGCAGGATGCGGTCGACCTCAGCCTGGGCGAGCGGAACCGGCTTTGCGCCAGCACCCACGAACCCGGTCACGCCCGGCGTGTTCTTCACGACCGACCAGGCGTCGTCGTTCAGGTCCATGTTCACGAGCACGTAGCCCGGCAGGACCCGCTTCTCGATTTGCACCTTCTGGCCGTCCTTCGTCTCGATCACCTGCTCGGTGGGAACGACGACGCGACGGAAGCGCGGTGCCTGGTTCATCGACACGATGCGGTGCTCCAGGTTGGCCTTCACCTTGTTCTCGTGCCCGGAGTAGGTATTGATCACATACCAACGGAACATTGCGTGCTCCTCCTCACTGCCCCAGGAGGACATTGCGAACGAAGGGCTTGAAGGCCTGGTCGGCTCCGTACAAGAACACGCCCACGATGATGCACGCGATCAGCACGACGATCGTCCCCTGGATCACCTGCGAGCGCCCCGGCCACTCGACCTTCTTGAGCTCGCCCCAGGCCTCCTTGACGAATCGCCCGCGCTCGCGCGGCTCGCGTCGACCCGTCTGGGCCGACTGCGGCTGCGTCGCGGGACGCACCTGAGACTGACGCTGACGCGCCCGGGCAGGCGTGGTCTTCTGGGTCGGCTTCGAGGCCGACTTCTGGGCGGGCTTCACCTCGGCGCCGTCCTGCGCTCCGGAGGCCTTGCGCTGCGCGCGCCGCTTGCCCCGCGTGTCGCGAGCCACTACCTCGTCTCCCGATGAGGCGTGTGCTGGCCGCACCAGCGGCAGTACTTCTTGAACTCCACGCGATCCGGCGTGTTCCGCTTCGACTTCTCGGACTGATAGTTGCGCCGCTTGCACTCCGTGCAGGCGAGGGTGAT
>Ga0136618_10000402_pt1 | contig 14641 bp, 23 predicted proteins | sample AntDrymUQ3302106_2_FD_104805 | JGI IMG/M metagenome (GOLD analysis project Ga0136618, IMG submission 104805) | Polar desert sand microbial communities from Dry Valleys, Antarctica - metaG UQ330 (21.06) | ecosystem: Environmental > Terrestrial > Soil > Desert | place: Antarctica: Dry Valley... | reverse complement strand
CAGCGTTCTACCGCTGAACCCGAGCGTGCAGCTACGGTGCGAGCGGGGTGGCCTCGGCAAGCTGAGCGAGTGTCCGCACATCAGCTAGAACAAGCTGGAAGCTCGTGCCGTCGAGCGGGAGTGGGAAGTGGTCGGGGCCAAAGAGCTCGGCGAGCGCTTCCGGCTGTACGAGCTTGACGGTCCCGTTGATCTCGCGGAGCACTCCCTGGTAGTCGTTCGTTGTTACATATGCGAATGGAGCAATCTCGGACTCGTTCTGCGGCGCTAGATCTCTACCCTCGTAACCCTCGGGCCCGTTGAGGAACCAGAGGTTGTCGTGGTCCGGCAAACGGGCGCGGATGTCCTCCAGGTCGGCACGGGCGACTCCAATCTGAACCTCCACCGCGCCCGGCGTGCGCGAAGCGGGCTCGCCTTTCAGGATCTCTTCAACCTCGATCTTGATGTACGCGAGCGGATACGGTTCCTCGTCTCGACTGCCGCGCCAGTACTCGCCGATGTACAAGTCCGCGATGCGCCCTCGAACGACGAGGTCTGCGATCCGGAACTCCTCAGCCAGGGACGTCGCCTCGTGAGGTAGATACACGTGAATGGGCACGCGCCACCTCTCCCAGAAGAGATCCGACTCTGCGAGCAAGCGATTGTCAAACGGAGTTGGCGAGGCTGGTGGCGTTGTTGAGCAACACGGCCCAGTCGTGGGGCCGGCCGAAACCTCGGCCACCGCCGTCGAGGCGGGCGTCGCCAGTGGCAGGACGGAGGCGATGCTTGTTACGTCCGAGCCGCTCAGGCCATCACGACCGAGTTTGGGCAGCGCGACTGCGATTGTGCCGAGGACCACTGCAACGACTGCAATCCCGGAGAGAATAGAAACGAGCCGACGACTGTCTTTCATCGCGCTATGGGCACGGGGCCAACGTTCCGGCGCCGCAAGTGCCGCCGCCTTGCTCCAACCTGCATGCATCCGTCAGGGTGGACTGCGCCGGAATCGGGTAGCAGTCCATAAGGTGCTCCATATCGTGTATGTCAGGGTTTGTGTCGCCGTCATAGTCCATACAAGTGGGGCGAGGGTTGTTCCGTATTGGCACACCAAACGCCAGCCCCAACGGACTCCGTGCCCGTCGTTCGGGGCGCGCCGCGCACTTCCACAGATTCAACCCCGCGCGCGTGCGCGCGCGTAGGGGTGTGAAAAGTGTCGCAGAGCGCGTCGTGCTGGCGACGCTCGATCCGCTGGCGGCGCTGGCCTCATCGCGGGAGACCGACAAAGTCACTGAGCAGTGAGGACTGACAGGATCACTGAGCAAGACACAAAGGTTAGTGGCTCTTGGCTACCTGGTTGAGATCTCGTCATAGACGAACGGTGACATCCCTGAGGCGACAGGAGGGCACCTCTCCCGTGCCGTGCACGACTCGGCATATCAATTCGGCGCCGTCGCTCTTAACGACGATACGTTCGCTAGGATGACGACACTGCGCGTGACTGAGCGGCAGACCGGTCTGCGCCGAACGTGGTTGTGAGCTCGCTGTCCCGCGGAGGCGAACCGTGTCTGAGGCCCCTCTCAGCGCCGAGAACTTCGGGCGCCGCTACCGACGCAGCCGCCCGTGGGCTGTTCGCGACCTCGATCTGACGATCCAGACTGGATCGATAACCGCGCTGGTCGGGCCAAACGGATCCGGGAAGTCGACTCTCATCCGTTCGTGGATGGGTTTCGAGCGACCGGACGAAGGTCGCGTGCTGGTTGAAGGCCTCGACGTGGGCCGGCACCGCAAGAATGCGGTCGAGAAGCTGGGGTACGTCGCACAGTCGAATGCGCTGTACCGCGACCTGTCGGTCGGCGACCACTTCGACCTCGCCGCGACGTATCGGCCGGAGTTCGACCGCGACTTCGCCACAAGCCGGACAGATGAAGCGCGTGTCGGTGTCAATCGGCGCGTCGGAGAGCTGTCGGGTGGTGAGCAGGCGCAGGTCGGCCTGGCATTGGCCCTGGCGACCGGCGCACCGATCCTGCTGCTCGACGAGCCGCTCGCGAGCCTGGACCCGCTCGCGAGGCGAGATTTCCTCGCGGTTCTCGTTGAGCACGTGAGAACGAGTGGCCGCACCGCCGTTCTGTCATCGCACATAGTCACCGACGTCCAGCAGGCGTGCGACTGGCTTGTCGTGCTCGCGAACGGTCGGTTGCTCCTGCACACTTCGGTCGCTGAGGCGCGGGCACAGCATCGGACGTCCACGACCGACGCGTCAGGGGAAGGCGTTGTGGGTCGGTTCCCCGGCCCGGATGGCGAGCAGCTCGCGCTGCTCAAGAGCTCAGATCCGTCCTTACCAGAAGCCACGCTCGAGGAGATCGTCCTCGGCTACATGGCCAGTCAGCGGAGTGCAAGACGGGCCTGATGCTGGCATCCGCACGAGTAACTCTGAAGCACCACCGGTTCGAGGTCCTGGCAACGATCCTGGCGGCCCTCGGGCTTGCTGCGGCGTGCCTGTGGCTGAACAGCCAACTGCTCGCGGTCAACGCCCGGCCGGATTGCTTTCGCGAATGGATGGATGGCCCCGATTCCGCCAGCCGAGAGTGCGCTACCGCCGTGAGAGCGTTCAGCGACATTCTGTTCTCGAACATGAGCTGGATCGACCCGGGGATGGCCATTCTGCCCTTTGTCGTCGGGATTTTCATCGGTGTACCCGTGGTCGCGCGCGAATTGGAAACGCGCACGGCGCAGACGGCGTGGTCACTGAGCCCGTCGCGCACGCGCTGGCTCGCCAACCAGATATGGCCACTCGTCCTCGTGGCCGGCACCGCCATATGCATCGCATCCATCGCGTCGTCCATGCTCCACGCCACCCGGATCAACGCGTTCCCACCACAGATCTTCGAGGGTCTCGGCTTCCACGGCCCGCTGGTCGCGGCTCGAGCGCTCGCCGCGTTCGGGTTGGCGATGCTGATCGGCGCGGTCGTAGGGCGGTCTTTACCCGCCGTGGTCCTCGCTGCCGTCGTCTGTCTGTTCGCAGTCCTCTTCGTACCGACATACGCCCGGGACGCATGGGCGCGGACACAGCCGAGCCAACTATTCGAGTGGTCCGACCCGACGCCTCGAATTACTTTCGACGATTTCTATCGCACTCCGTCCGGCGGGTTCATTTCCCTCGGAGAGGCCCTTTCTTTGGTCCCCGAAGAAAGTGCTGATAATCCGTATGCCTGGATGCTTGAGAATGGGTACATCTCGTTCAGCAGGGGAATCACAGCTGAAACGGCGTCTCAATGGGAGCCGCTGGAGGTCGCCGGAACGCTCGTTGCGGGTGTGTTGCTGGTCGGCGCAACCACCCCGGTGGTGAACCGCCGCCGACCAACCGCGTAGGCCCTTACCTCAGGATCGTGCCCACTCCGCCTGAGATGGCAAGCCCCGCCAAGTCTCGATGTCTCCAGCTTTGTGGATCGCCCGGCGCGACCGGCGTCACGCTGGTCACCGAGCCGGAGATCTTCGACGGCTTCCGCCAGGCCACTCGTAGTCAGGCACTCCCGCTGGATGCTCAACGCACGGGCGGGCTGACCGCGGTCGACGCCCACCGGTGCAATCCGCTGCGATGAAAGCCGCGATGCATGACAGGTACGGCCCGCCCGAGGTCGTTTCGATACGCGAGGTCGAGCGTCCGGTTTCGGCCGCAGATCAGGTCCCCCTGGGCGCACCACCCGTGGAACTGCGCGTTTGGAGCGACCGCACCAGATATTTCGTCGCTCCGGCTGATGCGCTGTTGGATGTCACTAAGGACGGGGAACTGCGCCCGAGACAGCATGCGCGCCGAACGTCGGGGCAACTGCTACCTCCACGGCGGCCAGCACCCGAACGGCAAGACGGCGGCCGCCAACGAGCGCGCGTCCAAGCTGCTGAAGGGCCTCGGCCAGCCGGTCGCAATCGACCCGCAGCTGTATTCCACAGATTCAACACCTCGCGCGCGTGCGCGCGCGTGGGGGTGTGGAAAGTGTGACCTCAAGGCCAACCAGACTGGCATGAGCGAGGGTTCGTTTAGAACATCGGGTCCGGGCCTAGGGCACGCGCTCGAGACTCCCCGCGGCGTTCAGCCTCCAAATCGCCGTGTCAAGAAGTTGCAGGTCGCGCTCGCCGCCATACTTGATCTCCCAATGATCGTCCGACCACTTGAGCGTCACGTTACCGGCGAACGGTTTCATGGCAGTCCATGACAATCTCACCAGGTCGGGCCAACGGGCATCCTGTCTCCACGGCTGGTCGGACCCCTGAGTCCGATACGCAGAACCGGGCCGGACATACTCCATTTTGGGCCGATGCGGATAGGCGCTGATGGCGCCTTCGAGGCCGGTTGCCGCAGAGAACGCCGAGAACATTACCGCTGGCATGTTTGGCAGTCGGATGCCTGATTCCACAGATTCAACACCTCGCGCGCGTGCGCGCGCGTAGGGGTGTGGAAAGTGTGGAGGTTGCCAGCCACCTGTCACGCGAGGAGGAGGACGCCTGGTATCTGGAAATCGACAAGGATCAGCTCGAGTCGATGAACTGGTCGAACGCGCCAACCGACTCAACCTGGACGAACGAGTCGGCGGATACCGGCACCGACTACGCCGCTCAGGAAGGCCGAACTCGGCTGCGACGATACGAGGAAGACCTCGACGTCAACAAGGTTGAGCGCCAGGTAGGTGACGTCTCCGTGTCCAAGCGCGTGGTCGAAGAGACCAAGACGATCGAGGTGCCCGTGCGCCGCGAGGAAGTGCACATCGAGCGGCATCCGGTGACCGATGCCGCGGCATCGTCCGACATGGGCGCGAGCGGCAAGGCGTTCGACGAGCAGACCGTCCGCGTTCCAGTGATGGAGGAGCAGGTCGAGGTGCGCAAGGTGGTGCGTCCGGTCGAGGAGATCGAGATCACCAAGACGCAGACGCAAGACACGGAGCGCGTCGAGGACACCGTGCGGCGCGAGGAGTTCGACGTCGACGACCAGACCCAGCGGCGCGACAGCGAGAAGGACTAGGGTCACGGAAGAGTAACGGCGGACCTCGTTAATACCCTGCCCGGTCCGACGCTCGTGCGCGCGGCGGGCATCGTCAGCAGCGCCGCAGTGATTGCGCTGATGGGACCTGTGCGTCTTTACGCGCGTGAGCATTGGGTTTCCGATGTCGTCGCGGGGTAGTGATCGCATCAGCCGTTGCTGTGGCCATCGAGCGGGCTACGAGCGGGACGTGCGCACCAGTCTGAATCCGCGTGAGCGTAACCTGTGCTGAGGACGCGGTGCGGCCGCCCCGCGCGCAGCCTTCCAAGCACTAAAACGTCGATCAAAAAGCGAGCGGTGGTATGAGCCGCAAGTAGGAGGCCAGTTCGATCTTTCCCCGCTGGACCGGCTCGAGCTCCGCGTGGGCCGGCTCCGTCTCTTGCCGTGACCGGCGATCGATGGGAGCCACAATCTGTGGAATCACGTCTTTGAAACGCGTCGGTATGGGGTTCTCCCGAATTGCGTTCTAGCGCGCCGGAGGTGATCCTGGTCGTATCTAGGGCGAGGACAACATCGCAACCAGGCACCGTATCGACTGCATCAACAAGACAGACAGGCAGAGTTCGCACGATCGGATTCGGTACGTGGGTGGGCCGAATCCGGGCGGAACGAGATGGAAGTTGTCCCAAGCTGATGCGATCCAGGGCATTGACGACGGTCGCTGGGCGTTCTACGTAGAGCGACCGGCTGGCGATGTCGTCGACGTCGTTGTTGCCATGAGTGCTTACGGCAACAGGTATTTGAAGACGACTGCCGATGGAGACATGCCGAACAACTTGCTGTCGCTTCCCGAATGCGCGTAACGGACGCCCGAGGCGTTGTTCACCTCGACACCCAACCGGCGTTCGAGACTCATTGACCCGTGATGTACGGTCGAGTCGCTGAGACGCGAGAGATTGGTGCGCAGCCGAAGAAACCCGCGGCTCAACGGGCAGTGAAACGGACGGCATGGCGAGCCATAGCGGAACCCATGCCAGTTGGTCCGATCATCTCTGGTTTCAAGTGAGGGCGCGTGCGATGGCTTCGAGTCGCGACACTGTCGCAGACGAGCGTGGGCGTCTACAGTGGTGCCGAGGCGTCGGGGCGCCAGCTTGACTGCCCTCAGGTCAAAGGAGAACACAGTGCGGCGATCCCTTGCCCGTCACTCCTGGGCTCGATGTCGCCTGCACCGATGTTGGCGCTTGTGGCAGTCGCCAGATTCGTGACCTTTCCAGCCATGGCGGCATTCGCGAATCGCTATCTGCGTACATCAGCGCGAGGGGACACGATGCGATCCACCGCAACCATTTCGTTCATCGGTGCCATGGCGTTCGTCCTGGCGTTATCGGCGCCTGTCTACGGGACGAATGTGCTCGGGCATAGGGCGGGCCCCGACCCATCGATTAGGTTCAACAAGATCAATCTCGGCCCTAGCTTTACAAATGCCGTGGATTTCAACGATGTCAACAACATCGAGCCGACTGACATCAGTTCAATCATGTACACGAACGCGGACGCATCGCTTGGCGAGGTCAACATCTACGACGCTGATTACGGGAATGTAATTTGGCAAGGGAATTGGTCATGCCGAGACTGGGGTACTGGCAACATCTGCCTTAAGGGTCGCGTCCAATTCAATCAATACTGGGGCCCATATCCGTCGCAAGAAGCCAAGTCGCTTGCATGCGAAGAGATAGGGCACTCGGTTGGTCTACACCATTCCCAAGCAGGTACGGTCCCGGATCAATGGAATGTTTCGTGCATGAGCCAGAACCCTGCGGAGGTTTACCTGTCCAACCATGACGAGACTCACATCCAGGCGATCTATTAGCCGACCGAGGGGAGATGGGTCATGAGACTCGTTTTACAGATTGCGATCGGGTTCGCAGTTCTCGCGATACTGGTAACAACGACTGGCGCTCTACAACTCCAGCAGGCCTCGACCGACGGGCGGCAAGGCGCAGTCGGCCCCCACCACATGCGCGAACTCTACACGTTTGCCAGCCTAGGCCAGATGGTGGCTGCGTCTGACGCGGTGGTTCTCGGCACGGTCACGAAGTCGTACGCAGGTCGCCAGGTTGGCGACGACGACGACACCGGCGGGCTCAGCTTTACGGAAATTGCCGTCGATGTCGAACGCGTACTGCACGGCACTGTGGCGCTGACCATCACGCTTGAGATAGACGAAGTGTCAATGGGGAAGAATGATGCATGGACCGTGCCCGGGGCTTCCGTCCTTTTAGCTCTTACACAGATAGCCGACAGTCCGGCGATGTACCGACCGACGAATACTCAGAGCGTTTTTGTCATGAAAGGTGACATGGTCACACCGGGCTTGAGTAACGATGAATTCACGAATACCGTCGCGGTAGTGGGGCGGGCGGCGTTGCTGGTTGACGTCGAGGACGCCGCGGCGTCCGTCTCCGACGGCACAGTTACGGCTCCGCCAACGAATCAGGGCCGCAGCGATCCGGAGTGAACCGAACATCGCGGCTGCCACAAAACCTGTCGTATGCAGCTATGCGTGAGCGCGGCCCTGGTGACGCCGCAATCGTTCAGGCGTTAGCAGGGGCATTGATACTCGGGCTAGCTGCGTGCACGAGTCCTGCGCCTTCGCCGAGCGCATTTGATCCATCGATCTCGACCGTCGGTCCGACGAGTACGGCGAGTTCGTCGGCCGCGCCGGCGACCGTTGGTTCGTCGATGGTTGTTCCGGCAACACCGTCGGATCCGCCCGTCACTGCCGCGACACCAGCGTCGACCGTCGAACCGCCGTCGCCATACTCAGGGCCTGGTGGGTTGGACGCGCTGGTCGACGACCTAGCGGCAGCGACGGGGACTGAGGTCGGCTTGGTCGGAGTCGTAGACGGACGGCCGCTCACCACAACCCAAGTGATCGTCTGCGCGAACCACGAGAATGTCCGGGTTTTCGAATTCGCCAACGATGCAATGCGGGCGATGGCCGCCGCGAGGATCGATCCGGACGATCCCTCGCACATCGGAGGTGACATCTACGATTGGTCCGGCATGCCGCGTTTTTGGCAGCGCGACCGAGTGCTGGTTCTTTATGTCGGCACTGACGAGCCGACGATCGCGATGCTGACCATCCTCCTTGGAGAACCGTTCTCGCAGGGCCGCGGTCGGCCCTTACCACGTCCCGACACCTGCTGACCCTGCTCGGAACGAAGGAAAGCCGCCCACTCAAGAGGCGAGAGCGAGTACATCGATTATCACGTCGGGATAGATCGTTGTCACGGAGCTCTCGGCGTCGCCGACTACCATGATGAACGGGTTGGGGTAACAAGGTGATGCGAGCCAGGCAATTACGACAGCGCCGTCCGTTGGATCGCCGAGGATCACTGGGCCGCCGTTCTCGATACGTCTCGGATGTACGTCGACCGTGGCGGCCCCGACCAGCAGTCCAGACCCGTCTAATACCGTAACAGTGAATTCGCCGGCGCGAACTCAGCAATCTGCATCGATGATTGGCGTGGCTCTAGGCGGATTGACACTTTCCACGCCCCTACGCGCGCGAGGTGTTGAATCTGTGGAATTCCTTCGCGCGTTTGAAGGCGACGACTTCATCGGGCGCGTTACGTTTCCCGCCACCCGCAGATACTCCGAGAGCATCGGGGTGGCGTCTTGGTCCGACCACCCGCGCGTGCTCATCGTGATGCGCTAGTCTGCCTTGTCGCGCGCGCACGCCAGCGGCGTGGATCAGTTGACCGGCGCCCGAGACCCCGGAGGACAAGCTGGGATCACGATGTTCGGCAGCCACTCGGCGAGCCCCGTATCACCGCCGGCGCCGCCTGGACCGAATAGTTGGCGCCATACCCCGTGGACCTGTTCAGGACATGCCAGAGTAGGCAGAAGCGCATCGAGATACGACATACGGTGCTGATTCCCGCTGAAGAAAAGCCAGTTCGGATCGCCGATTTGGCCCTGTCGGCCGATCAATTGCTCAAGTTCGTCAGGAAATAGCAGTACCAACACACGAGCGCGCGCATGCATCTCCGTTGGAGTCGGATCGTCAGCAAAGATTATGTCCGCAGCCTTGGCGCGGAGTTCGCGATCCGTCTGGAGCCGACCAGCCACATAATCGCTGAGCGCGCCGCCGAAAAGCCCGCCAAACGCGCCGAAGATCGCGACAGTTATCGTCAGCCGCCACGGGGCTACAACCGCGCCGCTCATGGCACGTTCTTGACCGACGAGAACCGATCATTAGCTCCGTCACCGACGTAGCTGACCCAATAGCTCGCCGGCCATTGCCACGAGAAATTTGCGAAATCGATGTCCTGCCACCATTTGGGCCGTTGGCCGTTCAGGCTCTTAAATGAGCTGATGGCATCGTTCCACCCGATCAGCCCAAGATGGGCGATCTCTTGTGAAGTGGCATACGACGCGCCCGCAAAGTTCGAATGCTCGTAGAAAGTCACATAGAAGACGGCTGATGCCAAGTCCGTTGCCCCAAACAGCGGGGAATCTGACGCGGCGGCAACGGCGACCGCTCTCGGCGTCAGGCCAGCGTCTTGATCGCGCTCCTGCTCGGTGGCAAAGCAGTCGATTACCGGGTATTCGCGGTCGTGACAGTGATATCGCGCGACAGCGTCGAGCGCGATGGGCTGCCCCGCCAGATATGCGCGTAACTCGAGGGGTCCGCCGGCGTTCGCGACGAGCGGTGACACGACCGCGCTCATAGTTAAAATAAGAGCCTGGACGACGGCTCGTCGCACACCCACCTCCGACTGCGTGGTTTCGTGCGGCGAGCGTCGACGAGTGCCCGGAGAATCGCTAGCCGGTACATCCCTCAGTCGGTACTATGGGTGATCCATTAAGGGGATTCCCCGTCGCGACAAAAGCGGCGGGAGGCGACACGAGGGGCAAGCTTGCAAATGGCGACGCCGGCTCTTGGCCAGCGCTGGGTCGCTGCGCGTGTCTCGCTGCTACGGTCCGGTCGCGATATCGCGCTGCTGACGTGCTTGGGCGTGTCATTTGCCCTGGGTGCCTTCGTCTTGCTCTCGCCCATCGCCGCGCCGGTTCGTCTCGACGCGGACAAGGCGCGTGTCGAGTGGGTTGCGCCGGGGTCGTCGCCGTGGGTTTTCGGAGTTCGTCCCGGGCAGGAAATCGATGTTTGGCCGGTCGACGCCGGCGCGGGCGGCTACGACGTCCTGGTCGGTGAGGTCCGTTTCGGGATCGGCTTGGCCGGGCGGTCTCCGGTCGACGTAGGCACCGTCCTCGTTGCCAGTGCCCTGCTGGTCGGCGGTTTCACCTTTTCGCGGATCGGCCTTCCAGGCGCTGCGCTGGCGTTCGGTCTCGCGGTGGGTGCCTTGCTCGGTCCGATTGCTCCAGCCGTCGGGTTGCCGGCGGCCATACCGCTCGTCATGCTCCCGCCGGTTGCGTCGATTGCCGTGCTTGCTCGTTCCGCGCCCCGTGATGGCGCCCTTCGTGTGCTGGCGATAATTCCGGCCGGGCTCGGTTGCCTGGCCGTTCTGGCCGCGATCGGCCCGGAGTTCGGCTGGCCTTGGTCTACGATCTGGGCGATGCCGCTCGTCGCGGTCGTCGTCGTTTGCGCGGCCGCAGCATTACTCAATGCCGCGCCCCTTTGGCGCGCGACCCGCGGTTTGGAGCTTGGCAAGCGCGTACTGGTCGTGCTTGCGGAGTGCGTGCCCCTGGCGCGATCTTCACGTCTCGCTGCGTCGACCGAAGAGCGGGCCAGGATCGCGACCGAACTGCATAACGACGTGTTGCCGAAGCTCGGGATGGCGATGTTGGAGCTCGACGCCGATGCAGATGCCGGTCGCCGAAGGCTCACGGAGGTCGCGGCCGAGATCCGGCGCTCGCTGGGCGCGCGGCAGTCCCATGTCCTCCGAGACGCCGGACTGCACGCGGCGCTCAAATCCTATGTTGAAGCGCTCAGAGCCGAGCTACCCGTCAATTTCGTTGACTCGCGTGCAGATTTCGTTGACTCGCATGCAGTCACACGGGCACCGCTCGCCGTTGAATTGGCGGCGTATCGTGTCGCGCAGGCGGCACTCGCGAACGCCGTCAACCACTCCGGGGCCGATGCGGTATCGGTGAATCTCGACAGCAATGCGAAGAGGCTCGCTCTGGAGATCGCGGATGATGGTGTCGGAATCGATGAGGTCGCAGCCGACTACGCGCTGCGTCACGGGCACGTTGGCCTTGCCGAAATGCGCGCCCATGCTGCTTCGGTTGGCGCCGAGCTCACGATTGCCACCCTGCCCGGGGCCGGTACGACGGTGAGGTTTTCGTGGACGGCGTAACCCGGATACTGCTGCTTGAAGACGAATCGATGATTCGCCAAGGTGTCAGCGAGCTACTCGCTCGTGAACCTACCCTGGTTGTCGTTGCCGCAGTAGGCACGGTCAGCGCGGCGCTCGAGATCATCGATGCCAACGAGGCAATCGATGTCGTCGTCGCTGACGTGATGATCGACGAAGAGACTGGCGGACTCCAACTGCTCGCGGAGATGCGACGTACCACCCACCCACCCATCCTCTTTCTCAGCTCGTACGGCGAGCCGTGGCTATACAGCTCGGCGATTCGCGGCGGCGCGCTCGGTTATGTGCTCAAGGGCTCGACACTGGACGAGCTCGTGTCAGCCATACGGAGCGTCGCCGCAGGTGTCGCGGTGTTTCCGGCGGCCGCCCTCCGGGATCGGTTCATGCAACGTGCGCCTTCGTCGCGCGAGCGAGAAATCATGCGCTTGGTTGCGGAGGGCTTCGGCAACGGCGAGATCGGTGCTCGCCTGGGGATCAAGGAGAAGACCGTCGAGAGTCACCTGACGCGGCTGTTCGCGCGCTACGAAGTCGGGACGCGCACAGAGCTCGCTCTGCTCGCCTCGCGGCAGGGCTGGATCGGCAGGCGTCTCGTCGGATAGGGCGGGCCGAGCAGCTCCACCCGGCCTGATGGAACCGGACGGCACCGGCAGCGTGTTCGCTGTAGATGCGGTGGCGAATGAGTTTTCGGACTGGGGCGATGGCCGCACCACCGATGCCCAGTTCTCGTCGTCGGGCGACGCGGCGGACGACGCCAATGCGTGCGCAGCCGCCTGACAACAGCCTGGCGCGGTTGGAGCCGGCAAAAGAAGGCGGTGGTTGTCGCTGGCGTCATGTTCGTCGGGGGGACGGGCCGCATGACCTTGCGAGGTTAGCCCTCCCGGTTCAGCGCGCGGTCCACGACCTCCGACGCTACGTGCTTGACGCTCCGAGATCGTGCGGGGCGGTCTGGCTCGCACACGACTGAATCGACTGGCGCCCCTCGATTGAGCGCGCGCTATCGCCTACGACTAGCGCAACCGAGCATGACGTCGGATCTTCGGCCGGATCCGCCGACCAATTCCACAGATTCAACACCTCGCGCTCGTGCGCGCGCGCGAAGGGGGTGTGCCGGCGGCGTATGAACGTGCACCGGGTAGCGCGCCGCGCAGAAATCCCACCGACCGTCGCGATGCCGCCGCGCATCAGGCTGGTCATCACGCTGGTCCCTGCTAAGACGATAGGGTGAGGAAACACGGGCGCGGGCTCGACGCAGCAGCGGCGGTCTGGCTCGCCGTGCGCTGAGTTCTCAATCGCGCTTCGCGGCCCGTGCTCATCTGCACGGCGGTGCGAACCGAGCGACCGAACGATGATGCCGCCTGATCTCGTCCCAGCAACTCTTCGCGCTCACGTGCGAGTCCGCAACGTCACGAACAACTGCGCCCTGGTCCTCACGTGAGACCGCAAAATCCGCCGGGTGTTCATCTACTCGCGCGCATCCTGCAGGCACGAGACGGTCACGTCAATCGGGGTTATCCATTGCCGGTAGGACGGCCGTGGGCAGAGTGCGACGACGGCAGGGACGCGGACTGTCCCGGCCATGAAAATCGACCCTAGGCGGGTCCCAGCCGCCCATCTCTGGTTGACCGCGGCATCGAGCGCATGGCTGTCGCGCCGTGGCTCCCGTCGCCGTCGCTCAGCTGCCTGCCGCTGATGGTTTATAGCGAAGCCGCTCAAATGGGCTGCGTCGCGCGGCTCCACAAATGTTCGCGATGTACGCAGACAGGGGGATAACCCCAATTGACGCGGCGCCTACGGCGCCCGCACGCTCGCGCAAGCTGACGAGTCTGCGGCGAAACGGGGCGAGATGACAGCGACGATCTCCCGGCAGCGAATTACCCACCTCGCGGCTCCATGGCCGCTGAGCCCGCGTCAGCGCGAGTTTCGCTCAACGGCCGAGGCCTTCGCCGAGGCTGACATCGCGCCGATCGCGCGAGTCTGCGACGACGAGCGACGGCTTCCGATGGTCATGCGCGTAACGTCGGCCGCAGCCGCCATGCTCGGCAGCTTGGGCTATACCGGTCAATCGGAGGTCGAGAAGCTCCTTCGTGACGCGCGCCACGTCGCGATCGTCGAGGGGCCCGAGCCGATCCACAAGGAAATCATCTTCGCCCACGTTCTGCAGCACGGAGGCTATTGAGGTGCCGCTACGGTCCTTCGCGTTGCCAACGCGCGGTGGTCAACGCCGTGCGGACGGGACCCTGGAAACCGATCCTCACGGTGGCTTCCACTACGAGTTCTCGAACGAGTTCTATGCCCTTTGGCTCGATCCAACAATGACGTACAGCTGTGCCTACTTCGCGCAGGGTGACGAAACGCTCGAGCAAGCCCAGATGGCGAAGGTCGACCTCGCCTTTCGCAAAGTCGGCTTGCGCCGCGGTCATCGCCTTCTGGATATCGGTTGCGGATGGGGCGCCGCTGCCGAGCGCGCCGCGGCGGTGTACGGCGCCTCCGCAGTCGGGTTGACGCTGAGTGGCCACCAGCACGAAATCGCGCTCCGGAGGCGCCGCAGCGAACTCGATCTCGACTACCGCGTTGAAGGCTGGGAGACATATCGCGAGCCGTGCGATCGCATCGTGTCGTTCGGCGCCTTCGAGCACTTCACAGTCGCGAATTACCCAGCGTTTTTTGCGCGTTGCCGCGAGCTCATGCCGGCCGACGGACGGCTGCTGTTGCAGACGATCACGGTCGGCAAGCCGAGCCGCTCGTTCGAACTGCTGCGGTTTGCGTATTTCCTATATACCGAACTCTTCCAGCGGGGGGAACTGCCACGACCGGAGCAGGTGATAGGGCCCGCGCGCGAGGCTGGCCTGGAGCTGCTCCACGCCGAGACGATGCGACTTCATTACGTGCGTACGATCGAGATGTGGCTCGAGCGGCTCCACGCCAGAAAAGAGGAGGCGATCGGAGCCACAAACCAAGAAGTCTTCGACAAGTTCGTGCGCTACCTCGAAGGCTCGGCGCGGTATCACCGAGGCGGCGAGACGAACATCTACCAGTTCCTGTTTGGCGTGGCTTGACCCTTGAGCTCGACGGGCGGCTGCACCGCCGCATCCATGTCGCGCCCACGTAGTCCGAGATGAGGCGTGGCTGACGGACCAGGAGTAGGCGTCGCGGACGTGCGTTGCGGCTCACGGGCCCCAAGTCGGCTCCGCCTACGGCGGCGTCGTGATCCTTGGCCATTCGGAAGACTTGCGACAGGCGACGATGAAGCGAACGAAGGGCGAACGACGAGCCGAACTCTACGACCGAATACTTACGGCTGACCCACCGCTGTGTGCACAAGGTGATCCGATTGCCGTCCTGAACGCGTGTG
>Ga0136618_10000401_pt1 | contig 14658 bp, 8 predicted proteins | sample AntDrymUQ3302106_2_FD_104805 | JGI IMG/M metagenome (GOLD analysis project Ga0136618, IMG submission 104805) | Polar desert sand microbial communities from Dry Valleys, Antarctica - metaG UQ330 (21.06) | ecosystem: Environmental > Terrestrial > Soil > Desert | place: Antarctica: Dry Valley... | reverse complement strand
GGCGCCGGCTGAGCCGGGCACCGAGCTGTCCGCCGGTGAGCTGTTGAAGCGGGTGGAGGAGATCCACCGGCTGTTCGACGACAAGAAGATCTCCTTCGAGGACTTCGAGGAGCAGAAGGCGGATCTCATGGCCCGCATCTCCGTCGACTGACTACACGCTGCGGCGGTAGCGGCCACCGACGTCGAAGAGGGTGTCGGTGATCTGCCCGAGGCTGCAGACGCGCACGGCCTCCATGAGGACGGCGAAGAGGTTGTCGCCGGCAAGGGCGGCGTCGCGAAGGCGGGCGAGCATGGCGGGGGCCTCGTCGGCGTGGACCCTGTGGAAGGCGCCCAGTCGGCTGAGCTGGCTCTGCTTCTCGGCTTCGGTGGAGCGGGCCAGGGTGATGACCGGCGGTGTCTCGCCGGCGTGGTGGCCGGGGGCGACGAAGGTGTTGACGCCGATGATCGGCAGGGTGCCGTCGTGCTTGCGGTGCTCGTAGAGCATCGACTCGTCCTGGATCCGACCGCGCTGGTAGCCGGTCTCCATGGCCCCGAGCACACCGCCCCGGTCCGAGATCGCGTCGAGCTCGGCGAGGACGGCTTCTTCGACGAGGTCGGTCAGGTGGTCGATGATGAAGCTGCCCTGGTTGGGGTTCTCGTTCAGGGACAGGCCCCACTCCTGGTTGATGATCATCTGGATGGCCAGGGCCCGGCGGACGGACTCGGCGGTGGGGGTGGTGACCGCTTCGTCGTAGGCGTTGGTGTGGAGGCTGTTGGCGTTGTCGTAGAGGGCGATGAGGGCTTGGAGGGTGGTGCGGATGTCGTTGAAGTCCATCTCCTGGGCGTGGAGCGACCGTCCCGACGTCTGGACGTGGTACTTGAGCTTCTGGGAGCGCTCGTTGGCGCCGTAGCGGTCGCGCATGGTGATGGCCCAGATGCGCCGGGCGACCCGGCCGAGCACGGCGTACTCCGGGTCCATGCCGTTGGAGAAGAAGAAGGACAGGTTGGGGGCGAAGTCGTCGATGGCCAGACCGCGGGACAGGTAGCTCTCGACGTAGGTGAAGCCGTTGGCGAGCGTGAAGGCGAGCTGGGAGAGCGGGTTCGCGCCGGCTTCGGCGATGTGGTAGCCGGAGATCGACACCGAGTAGAAGTTGCGGACCTCGTGGGCGACGAACCACTCCTGGATGTCGGCCATCATCCCGAGGCTGAACTCGGTGGAGAAGATGCAGGTGTTCTGGCCCTGGTCCTCCTTGAGGATGTCCGCCTGCACGGTGCCCCGCACCCGGCGCAGCACCTCGGCGGGGTCGAGCTCGGGGTGCTGGTCGATGGCGGTGTTCAGGAACATGGCCAGGATGGTCGGGGCCGGCCCGTTGATCGTCATCGATACTGAGGTGGACGGGTCGCACAGGTCGAAGCCGTCGTAGAGCGCCTCCATGTCGTCGAGGGTGGCGATGGAGACGCCGGCGTTGCCGACCTTGCCATAGATGTCCGGGCGCTCGTCGGGATCGAAGCCGTAGAGGGTCACCGAGTCGAACGCGGTGGACAGCCTTGTGGCGGGCTGGCCCTCGGCGAGGAGGTGGAAGCGTCGGTTGGTGCGGAAGGCATCGCCCTCGCCGGCGAACATGCGGGCCGGGTCCTCGCCGTCTCGCTTGAGGGAGAACACCCCGGCCGTGAACGGGAACCGGCCCGGCAGGTGCTCGGCCCGCAGGAACCGCAGGAGCTGACCGGGGTCGTCGTAGCGGGGGAGTGCCACGCGTGGCACCGCCGAACCCGACAGTGACTCCCGCGCCAGTGGCGCTCCGCTGGCGTGGGTGTCCCCTGTGAGCTCCTCGACCCGGGCCGGCCAGGAGTCCAGCAGCTCTCGGCTGCTGTCCTCGACGGCCCCGAAGGACCGCTCGAGGGCGGTGTCGATCTCGGTCGTGGCCAGGCCCTGGTCAGTGAGGACGTCCTTGGCCCCGAGCAGGTTGCCCACCACTCGCACGGCGGCCACCTGCTCGTCGGTGTGGCGGTGGTAGCCCCGCACGGCCTCGGCGACCTCGGCCAAGTACCGGGATCGCTCCGGGGGCACGACGGCGGCGACCTTGGTGCTGACCCGCCCCTCCGCCGGGGCCAGCGTTCCGTCGGAGATCGGGAGCCCGAGCTCAGCCAAGCGGTCGCGCAGGTGCTGGTAGAGGGCGGTAGCGCCGTCGTCGTTGAACCGGGAGGCGATGGTGCCGAACACCGGCAGCTCGGCAGGGTCGACGTCGAAGCGCTCCTGGTTGCGAGCCATCTGGCGGCGCACGTCTCGCAGGGCGTCCTCGGCGCCGCGGCGCTCGAACTTGTTGATCACCACGACCTCGGCCAGGTCGAGCATGTCGATCTTCTCGAGCTGGCTGGCCGCCCCGAACTCCGGGGTCATCACGTAGATCGGGAGGTCGACGTGGTCGACGATGCCGGCGTCGCCCTGGCCGATCCCGGGTGTCTCCACGATCACGAGGTCGTAGCCCGCCGCCCGGCAGGCCACCACGATGTCATCCAGGGCGTCGGGGACCTCGCTCGCGCCCCGGGTGGCCAACGACCGGAACAGCACCTGGGGCGGGTCGATGGCGTTCATTCGGATCCGGTCGCCGAGCAGCGCCCCGCCACCCCGGCGACGGGTGGGGTCGATGGCCAGCACCGCGATTCGGAGCTTGTCCTCCTGGTCCAACCGGAACCGTCGGACCAGCTCATCAGTCAGCGACGACTTGCCCGACCCGCCCGTGCCTGTGATCCCCAGCACCGGCACCGTCACCCGGGCCGCCGCCGCCCGCAGCTCGTCAACCCGGGCCGGCTCGAGCTGGCCCAGCTCCAGGGCGGTTATGACGCGCGCCAACGCGCCCTGGTCACCGGCCAGCACCTCGTCCACGGAGGTGATCGCGGTGGCGACCGGATCCACGTCGCATGCCGCCACGATGCTGTTGACCATCGCCGGCAACCCCATCTGTTGGCCGTCCTCGGGCGAGAAGATCTTCGTGACGCCGTAGGCCTGGAGCTCGGCGATCTCGCTCGGGATGATCACCCCGCCACCCCCGCCGAAGATCCGCACGTGCCCGAGGCCGCGCTGGTCGAGCTCGTCCACCAGGTACCGGAAGTACTCGTTGTGCCCGCCCTGGTAAGAGGACACCGCTACCCCCTGGGCGTCCTCCTGCACCACCGCCGTCAGCACCTCCTGCACCGACCGGTTGTGCCCGAGGTGGATCACCTCGCACCCCTGCGCCTGCAGGATCCGCCGCATGATGTTGATGGCCGCGTCGTGCCCGTCGAACAGCGACGCCGCCGTCACGATCCGCACCGGGTTGGTCGGCACGTGCAGCGAAGGGCCCCCGGTCATGGTTCCGAGGGTACGGCGAAACGGAGCGACGTCGGATGCCGACGCCTGGCTACCGTCCGCTCATGCCGATCGTGCCGGACGACAAGGACTGGACCTGGGTGCTCGACCGGGTGTGCCCCGATTGCGGCTTCGTCGTCGCCGAGGTCGATCGAGACGACCTCGCCGGGCGGATCGCCGCCACGTCGCGGGCCTGGGCGGAGGTCCTGGAACGGCCGGGGGTGCGGGACCGACCCGACGACCGCACCTGGTCGCCGCTCGAGTACGCCTGCCACGTGCGTGACGTCCACGGCGTCTACACCGGGCGGGTGAGCCGGATGCTCACGGAGGACGACCCCTACTACGAGAACTGGGACCAGGACGTCGCTGCGATCGCTGACCGCTATGCCGAACAGGACCCGTCGACCGTGGCCGAGGAGCTGACCTCCGCCGGCGACGCCCTCGGGGCCCTGTTCGCGAGCGTCGACGGCGTCGGGTGGGAGCGCACCGGTCGTCGCAGCGACGGCGCCACCTTCACGGTCGACTCGATCGGCCGCTACTACCTCCACGACATCGAGCACCACCTCTGGGACACCCGATCCGGCGCCGATCGCCGCAAGGCCTGATCGATCGGAACCGCAGGCACCCGGCCGGCCGTTCCGCGGTGCAGCCGCAGTAGGTTGCGCCCATGGCCGAGATCCTCGAGGTCGACCTCCTGCGGTTCGAGCGGGGTGATGCCGGGGCCCGGGCCGCGGTGGTGGACGGCGTGCGGCGCAGCCTGGCCACCGGGTTCGTCTACACGAGCCACGACGTGGCCGAGGGCGTCATCGACGAGGCCTACGCCAAGCTGGCTGAGTTCTTCTCGCTCGATCAGGAGACCAAGGCGAGCTTCGTCGCCCCCGGCTCCAACGGGCAGACCGGCTACACCGGACTGTTGGTGGAGACGGCCGCGTCGGCCGACGTCCCCGACTGGAAGGAGATGCTGAACTGGAGCGACGAGCCTCCGTCGGGCCATCCGCTGCGGCGCAAGTACCCCCATCGCTACATGGACCAGGTCCTGCCCGAGTCGGCGGTGCCCGGCATCACCGAGGTGCTGATGCACCTCCACGAGCGGGTCTACGACCTGCAGCGACGGTTCCTGCGCATCATCGCCGTGGGCCTCGGTGCTCACCAAGACCTCTTCGAGACGATGCTCCCCTACGGCTCCACCCTCACCCGGGCCATCCGCTACCCCGCCATGACCCAGGCACCGGGCGGCGACCACGTGTGGGCGGGCGAGCACGGCGACATCAACCTCATCACCGCCCTGCCGCGGGCTACGGCCCCCGGCTTGCAGGTGAAGACGGTCGACGGCTGGGTCGACGCCGTGGCCCCTGAGGGCAAGGTGATCATCAACACCGGGATGATGCTCGAGCAGCTGTCCAACGGGATCATCCCCACCGGCATCCATCGGGTGGTGGCCGACCCCGGCGTCGACGGCGAGCGCTACAGCGTGGTGCAGTTCTGCCACCCGACACCGTGGACGGTCCTCTCACCGTTGCCGTCATGCATCACGCCGGAGAACCCGCAGCGCTACGGCGCCATCGAAGCCGGCGACAAGCTCGACGAGGTCCTCTACCAGATCAACCTGGTGGAGGACGCCCGCCGCGTCGGCGACTGAGGGCTATCCGAGCAGCTGGTAGCTCGGGTTCAGGATGGCGAGCCTCGTCTTGTGGACGCCGACGGTGCCCTCCACCGTCATCCGGGTGCCCACGCCCACGCCGGCCAAGGTCCGCCGCCCGAGGAAGATGACGGAGATCGACGCCGAGCCATCGACCAGGATGAGCTCGAGGGTGGGGGCATCGTGCTGAGCGGCGACCCGCACGGACCGGACCCTGCCCGCCACCGTGACGCGACGGCGCCAATGCGCCTCTGCGATCGGGATGCAGCCGGGCACCACGACGAGCTGGCTGCCGTCGGCCTCTTGCCGCACCGGAGCCGGGGTGGCCAGCTCCCGCCCGACCCCCCCGCGGGCTGAACGCCGGGTGACGATGGCCGACAGCGGCACCCTGTCCTCATCTCTCGCGTCGATGTGGAAGGGCACCGTCGTGACGTTGGCGTGGGGGAGGCGTGACACCTGCTCGAGGATGGCGTCGGCCGTCTTGTCGTGGAGGAACCGCTGCCAGAGCCCGCGGTACTTGCGGTCGGGCAGGAGGACCGACACCTCCGTCTCGCCGTCGGCCAGCTCGCGCACCACGCACTCCACCGCACCGCGGATGAGGCGACGATCGGGGCAGTCGACCAGCTCGAGCGGCACGCGCTGGAGGCCGGTCTGCGCCCACGTCTCGGCCAGCTCGCGTGCCTTGGGCTCGTCGATGGCGAAGTGCACCGCTCGCAGCTCGTCCGGGGTCAGGGTGCGGGCGTACTGGATGGCGCGGGCCGAGGCCATGTCGAGCCGGTCGACGAACACGAGCACGACGTGGCGGCGGAGGATCGGGGCGGTGGCGGCGGCTGGGACATCGGTCTCGAGCAGGACGGCCTCGCGCGTGTACTGGCGGTTCAACCGCAGCAGCAGGAGGACGAACAGGGGCATGGCCACGACCATCACCCAGGCGCCGACGGAGAACTTGGTGACCGTGACGATCACGACCACCGTCGCCGAGATCAGTGCTCCGAGACCATTGATGGCGAAGCCCTTGCGCCAGCCCGGCGCCTTGTGCCGCTGGTGGTGGCGGGTCATGCCCGCCTGGGACAGGGTGAAGCCGATGAACACCCCGATGGCGTAGAGGGGGATGAGGCGGGTGACCGCCGCGTTGGTGACCACGACCAGGATGGCGGCGGTGCCGGCCAGGGCCAGGATGCCGTTGGAGTACACGAGGCGATGGCCGCGGCTGGTGAGCTGGCGGGGGAGGAAGCTGTCGCTGGCCTGGAAGCTGGCGAGGGCGGGGAAGCCGGCGAACCCCGTGTTGGCGGCCAGGACGAGGATGAGGAGGGTCGCGCCCTGGAGGGAGTAGGTGAGGATCTCGCCCATGGCGCCGGCGCCGTAGACGGCCTCACCGATCTGCGCCAGCACGGTCGGGGTGCCGTCCTCGAAGGGGATGACCTCGATCTGGCCGGCCAGAAGCGTGATGCCGAGGAACATGACGGCCAGACCGGCACCCATGTAGACGAGGGTCTGGCTGGCGTTCTTCCACGCCGGTTCGCGGAAGGAGCTGACGCCGTTGGAGATGGCCTCGACCCCGGTCACGGCCGCCCCCCCGGACGCGAAGGTCTTGGCCAGGAGGAAGGCGCCGGCGCCCATGTAGAGCCCGGCGTCAGCCGCGGTGGTGCCGAGGTGCAGCGTGCCCTCGGCGTTGTGGGCCAGCGCGGTGAGGTCGCCCGCCAGGTGCCGGACGAGCCCGTAGCCGAGGAGCAGGGCCACGTTGACCATGAAGAAGTAGGTGGGGACGGCGAACACCTTTCCCGATTCCCGGATGCCTCGCAGGTTTCCGTACATCACCACGACGATGAACAGGAGGGCGATGGGCACCCGGTAGGGAGACAGGCCGTCGAAGACCGAGATCAGGGCGGCGGCACCGGCAGAGACCGACACGGCGACGGTGAGGAGGTAGCCGACCAGTAGCGCTGCCCCTGCGACCTGGGCGGGCACGATGCCGAAGGCGTCGCGGGTCACGAGGTAGGCGCCACCGGAGGACGGATAGGCCTTGATGGTCTGGCGGTAGGAGAGGATGAGCAGCCCGAGCATCAGCATCAGCGCGACGGTGATGGGCATGAGGAGCGAGAAGGCCGCCAGCCCGACCGCTGGGATCAGGACGTGGAGCATCTCCTCGGTGGCGTAGGCGCTGGAGGAGAGGTTGTCCGACGCCATGATGGCGAGGCCCGAGGGCTTGCCCAGCCGCTGGTTCTCGAGCTCATCGCTGTGGAGCGGCTCGCCGAGCAGCTTGCGCTTGATGCGGTAGGCCCGGGAATCAGGCGGCAAGGGGATGGCGGTCGCGGCCGGGACCGGCAGGGGGGGGTCGTAGGTCTGGTTGCGCACCGACGGGTCGGAGGCCACCTCGATGCCAGGGGCGTCGGTCGTCATCGGTTGCGAGCCTACGGGAGGTCGGGACGTGCTCCGCCAGTAGGGTCGCCCTCCGTGCTCCTCGGACAGGCCGATCCCGATCTCCTCGGGGCTGCGTGCGGCGGCAACCCGTCGTTCGTCTGCCGGGAGGTGCTGGACCGCACCGGCTCACGGGCCTGGGCTGAGGCGGCCGACGTCATCTTCGCCAAGCCGCTCAAGATCGCCATCGTCCTGCTGGTGGCCTGGATCGTGGTCGGGGTCCTGCGCCGGGTGATCGACCAGTTCGTGGCGACCCTCTCCGGCCAGGGCCAGCCGGGGCGGCGCATCAAGCGCCGGCTGGGCCGCACGCCGATCGTCGCCCGCACCCTGCCCGGCGGCGTGTTGGACACCAGCACGCTGTCCCTCCGAGCCGCGGCCCGGGCCGAGACGCTCGGCCACGTGCTCCGGTCGGTGTCGGCCTTCGCCATCTGGACCATCGCCGGCCTCACGGTGCTGGGCGAGGTCGGCATCAACCTGGGTCCGCTGGTGGCCGGGGCCGGCATCGTCGGGGTGGCCCTCGGCTTCGGCGCCCAGAGCCTGGTGAAGGACTTCCTGGCCGGGATCTTCATCCTCGTCGAGGACCAGTACGGGGTGGGCGACATCATCGATGTCGGCGAGCTCAGCGGCCCGGCGGTGAGCGGCACCGTGGAGGCGGTGTCGCTGCGCTCGACCCGGCTGCGCTCGGTCAACGGGACCGTCTGGCACGTCCCCAACGGCACCATCCTCCGGGTGGGGAACATGAGCCAGCAGTGGGCTCGAGCCCTCTTGGACGTGTCCGTCGCCTACGGATCCGATCTCGACCACGCCCAGGTGGTGATCAAGCGGGTCGCCGATGAGGTCTGGCAGGACCCGGCGTGGAGCGGGCAGGTGATCGAGGAGCCCGAGGTGTGGGGCGTGGAGGACCTCGCCGCCGATGGCGTCACCATCCGCCTGGTCGTCAAGACGCAGCCCGCCGAGCAGTTCACGGTGCTCCGCGAGCTGCGGGGCCGCATCAAGGCAGCCCTCGATGCCGCCGGTGTCGAGATGCCCACCGCCCAACGGACGATCTGGGTCCGCCGGGACCCCGGTACCTCAGCTGGGGTGGCCGAGGACGACCTCGACGCCCTCGCCGACGACGATTCCTAGCACCTACGCCTCTGGGGCGAGGGTGACCTCGACGGCGAAGGTGTCGCCGACCGTGGTGGTGAGCTCACCGATGACGCCGGCCGCCTTGACATCGTCCGCCGCCTGCTGGAAGGCCGCTAGTCGCTCGGCGGTGTCGGTGACGGTCGCGTGGTTCACCTCGGCCCGCATCGAGCGCTTGGACTCCGACTTGGTTCGACGCACCTCGGTGAGGACGTCGGCGGCCATCGTCAGCACCAGCGGGTCGGCATCGTCGCCGGCCGCCGATCGAAGCGGGTCGGATGCGGGCCACCGGGAGCGGTGGATGGAGCCCTCCTGCCACCACGACCAGACCTCCTCGGTGACGTAGGGCAGGAACGGGGCGAACAGCTTGAGCAACGTCTCGAGGGCCAGGGACAGGGCCGCCTGCCCGGAGGTGGCGTCGGCGCCATGCCGGTAGGCCCGGTTCTTCACCAGCTCGAGGTAGTCGTCGCAGAACTCCCAGAGGTGAGCCTCCGTGCGCTCGAGGGCGCGGGCGTAGTCGAATCGGTCGAAGGCGGCGGTGGCATCGTCGACGAGGCCGGCCAGCCGCAAGAGCATCGCCCGGTCAAGGGCCTCGGTCACCGAGGCGGGATCGGCGCGGGTGCCTGCGTGGGTGCCCAGGGCGAACTTCGATGCGTTGAGGAGCTTGGTGGCCAGGCGCCGGCCGATCTTGATCTGGCCCTCCTCGAAGGCCATGTCCATGCCGGGCCGTCCGTTGGCCGACCAGTAGCGCACGGCGTCGGCGCCGTGGCGCTCGAGGAGGGCCACGGGGTCGTCGGGCACGTTGCCCGCCGACTTGGACAGCTTCTTGCGGTCGGGGTCGTAGACGAAGCCGGAGATGGCGGCGTTCTTCCAGGGCAGCGTGCGGTGCTCGTAGTGGCTGCGGACCACCGACGAGAACAGCCAGGTGCGGATGATCTCGTGGGCCTGCGGACGCAGGTCCATCGGGAAGGTGCGCTCGAAGAGGTCGGGATCGTCCTCCCAGCCACTGACGATCTGTGGGCTGAGCGACGACGTCGCCCAGGTGTCCATGACGTCGGGATCGGCCGCGAAGCCTCCGGGCTGGTTGCGCTGAGCTTCGCCGTAGCCGGGCGGCACATCGGTGGTGGGGTCGACCGGCAGGGCTGCCTCGTCGGCGAGGATCGGCGAGAGGAAGTCGGTCACACCGTCGGCATCGACCGGGTACCAGACGGGGAAGGGCACACCGAAGAAGCGTTGGCGCGTGATGTTCCAGTCGCCGATGAGCCCATTCACCCAGTTCTCGAAGCGCACCCGCATGAAGTCGGGCCACCACGCCAGCTCCCGGCCACGGGCCAGCATCTCGTCCTTGGGTGGGTAGCGGATGAACCACTGCTGGCTGGTCACGATCTCCAGCGGTCGGCTGCCGTTCTCCCAGAACTTCACCGCATGGGTGATGGGACGGATCTCGCCGTCGATCAGGCCTGCGTTCCTCAGCAGCTCCACGATGCGGGTCTGGGCCTGCTTCACCGACTTGCCCGCCAGCTCGTCGTAAGCCTCCTGGGCGCGGGTCGGATCGGTGGTGGACCAGCCGTCGTCGCCCCACGTGACGGGGCGAAGGCGGCCGTCGCGCTGCACGATGGCCCGCACCGGGAGCGCCAGGTCGCGCCACCAGGTGACGTCGGTGGTGTCCCCGAAGGTGCAGATCATGGCCACACCGGTGCCCTTCTCTGGGTCGGCCAGCTCATGGGCCACGATCGGCACCGTCACGCCGAACAGCGGTGTGGTGGCCTGCTGCCCGAACAACGGCTGGTAGCGCTCGTCGTCGGGGTGGGCGACCACGGCCACGCAGGCCGGCAGCAGCTCGGGCCTGGTGGTGTCGATCAGGAGCGCGCGGCCGTCGGGGCCGGTGAACACGAGCTTGTGGTAGGCCGCCGGCAGGTCTCGGTCGGCCAGCTCCGCCTGGGCCACCGAGGTGCGCATGTCAACGTCCCACAGGGTTGGCGACTCAGCTCGGTAGGCAACATCTCGTGCGGCGAGGCGCAAGAACCCGCGCTGCGAGGTGCGGACCGCCTTCGGGCCGATGGTGGTGTAGGTGTGGTCCCAGTCGATCGAGAGACCCACGGTCTTCCACAGCTGGTGGTACTGCCGCTCGAGCTCGGGCACCACCGCCTCGCACAGCTCGATGAAGTTGGGCCGACTGACGGGGGTGGGCCGGGCCTTGCTGTCGACCTTCTCGGGCCGGCGGAAGGCGGGGTCGTAGGGGAGGGTGGGGTCGACGATCGTGCCGGTGAGGAGCTGCACGCGGCGCTCCACGTTGAGGCCGTTGTCGTCCCAACCCATGGGGTAGAAGACCTCCTTGCCACGCATGCGCTGGTAGCGGGCGACGAGGTCGGTGTGGGTGTAGCTGAACACGTGACCGGGGTGCAGCGAGCCGCTCACCGTCGGCGGTGGCGTGTCGATGGAGAACACCTCGGCGCGCGGCTTCGTGCGATCGAACCGGTAGGTGCCCTCGGCCTCCCAGCGCTGGCTCCACTTGGCCTCGAGCCCTTCGAGCGAAGGTTTCTCCGGGATGGTCGTCACGACGGCGCAGAGTAGTGGCGGCCTCTCCTGGGCCCGAAGTTTGTACCCCGGGTAACCTGCGTGGCGGACCGGGAGGACGTCGGATGTCGATGGAGCAGACCGCACCAGCCAGGCCACCGGCACCGCAGCTGGTGCCGCCCGAGCAGTGGCCGAACCCGCACCCGCACTACCACCAGATGCGCACGGCTACGCCGATCCTGTCGATCCCCGAGTGGGACGAGTACGTGTTCACCCGCTTCGAGGACTGCGAGCGGATCCTGCGCGACCCCACCATGAGCTCCGACCCGACGACGCGCCGTATGGAGCTCCCGTTCCTCGAGTTCGGCGAGGGCATGGAACGCCCCCGCTCCATGCTGCTGATGGACCCGCCCGACCACACCCGGCTGCGCAAGCTGGTGAGCAAGGCGTTCACCCCCCGGACGATGGAACGCTTGCGACCGCACGTGGCCGAGCTGGCGGACGGGATGCTGGACGACGTCGACCCCGCCGGGTTCGACCTCATCTCGGCGCTGGGCTTCCCGCTCCCCGTGACGGTCATCTGTGAGCTCCTCGGCATCCCCGCCGAGGATCGCCGCCTCTTCGGTCCGTGGAGCTCGGACGCATCCCGCATGCTCGACGCCGACCTCGACGACGCCACCATCCAGCGCGGTGTGATGGCCTTCATGCAGCTCGTCAACTACCTCAACGGCATCTTCGAGGAGCGACGGGCGGCGCCTCGCGACGACCTGCTGTCAGCGCTGCTGTCGGCGGAGGAGGCGGGTGATCGACTCTCGGAGGAGGAGCTCCGCGCCACGGTGGTGCTGCTGTTCGTGGCTGGCCACGAGACCACGATGAACCTGATCGGCAACGGCGTCGTCGCCCTCCTGGGCCAGCGGGACCAGTGGGAACGGCTGGTGGCCGATCCATCCCTGGCGCCCGGCACCGTCGAGGAGGTGCTCCGCTTCGACGGCCCCGTCCACCTCACCGCCCGAACCGCCACCGTGCCCACCCAGGTGGGTGACGTCCTGGTCCAGCCCGGGCAGGGCCTCGTGACGTTGCTGGCTGCCGCCAACCGTGATCCGGCGCGCTTCGGCGATCCCGACCGGCTCGACGTCACCCGGCCCGACAACCACCACCTCACCTTCAGCCAGGGCGTCCACTACTGCCTCGGTGCGGCCCTGGCCCGCCTCGAGGGACAGGAGGTGTTCAAGGCACTGGCGCACCGGTTCCCAACCCTCGAGCTCACCGAGGAGCCCGTCCACCGCGAGCACTTCGTCCTCCGCGGCTACCAGGCGGTTCGGTGCCGAGCCGGAGGCTCGTCACCGAGCTAGGGGTGCGCCGTCCGCGCGCGGTGAGAGAAACTGGCGTTTGTGACCGCCGACTCCCCGCCTCCTGGGCTCGACGACATCCGGCTGTATGACACTCGGACGCGCTCGGTGCGGCGGTTCGTGCCGCTCGTCCCACCCCGCGTAGGCATCTACTCGTGCGGTCCCACGGTCTACGCGCTGCAGCACCTCGGCAACATGCGCCCGCAGCTCTACCCGGACCTCCTGCGCCGGGTGCTGGCGGCGGCGGGCTACGAGGTCACCTACGTCACCAACATCACCGACGTCGGGCATCTGGAGGCGGACCGGGACGACACCGACGACAAGATGGAGCTGGCGGCATCCTCGAGTGGCCGGGCGGCGACAGAGATCGCCGCCTTCTACACGGAGCAGTGGGCGACGGATCGCCGTCGGCTGGGGTGCCTGGAGCCCGACGTGCTGCCTCGGGCGACCGCCCACATCGGCGAGCAGATCGCCATGATCCGCACCCTCGAGCAGCAGGGTCACACCTACGTCACCGACGACAGCGTCTACTTCGACGTGGCCACCTTCCCCCGTTACGCCGACTTCGCCGGCCTCGACCTCGACGAGATGGAGACGAGCGGGCGGATCGAGCACATCGAGGCCAAGCGCCACCCGGCCGACTTCGCCCTCTGGAAGCTGACCCCGCCGGGCGTGGTCCGACAGCAGGATTGGGACTCGCCGTGGGGCCGGGGCTTCCCGGGCTGGCACATCGAGTGCTCGGCCATGGCCACCAAGTACCTGGGCGATCGGTTCGACATCCACACCGGCGGCATCGACCACGTCCGCGTCCACCACACCAACGAGGTGGCCCAGAGCGAGTGCGTGCTCGACGTCCACCCCTGGGTCGGCACGTGGATGCACAACGAGTTCCTCGACCTGAAGGGCGAGAAGATCTCCAAGTCGGCGGGGCATGTGCTCGTGGTGGACTCCCTCGTGGAGCGCGGCCTCGATCCGCTCGCCTTCCGGTACTTCTTCTTCCAGGCCCACTACCGCCAGCAGCAGACCTTCACCTTCGAGGCGGTAGAAGCCGCCGGCACGGCGCTGCGCCGCCTGGTCGGCCACGCGGTGGCGGCGCGCCAGGCCGGCGGCACCCCCGACCTCGCCCGCATCGAGCCCCATCGCCGGCGGTTCTGGTCGGCCCTGGCCGACGACCTCAACGCCCCCCAGGCGCTGGCGGCGGTCTGGGAGGCCCTGAAGGCGGACGACCTCAGCCCGGCCGACCGGTGGGCGTTCCTGGCCGACGCCGATCGGGCGCTGGGCTTTGGGCTGGCCGAGGCCGCCGCGCCCGACGCCGACGAGAGCGGCACCGACGGGCGCATCGACGCGCAGGTGGCTGAGCGTCAGACCGCCCGGGAGTCGAAGGACTTCGCCACCGCCGACCGCATCCGCGACGAGCTGGCCGGCGAGGGCATCGAGCTGGTCGACACGCCGACCGGACCGTCGTGGAGACGGCGCTGAGCCGCAGGACTTGGGTCGGCCGACGTCGAACTGGGTAACGTCTTGTTGTTACCACTCGGTAACTTCCTCGCCCGTCTCCCCCGAGGTGCACCATGGCGGAGTTCTCCCTCCAGCTCAACGACGACCAGAAGCAGCTCCAGAGCTGGGTCCACGAGTTCGCCGACACCGTTGTCCGCCCGGCGGGCGAGGAGTGGGACGAGCGGGAGGAGACCCCTTGGCCGATCATCCAGGAAGCGGCCAAGATCGGCCTCTACGGGATGGACTTCATGGCCAACGCCATGATGGGTGACCCCTCTGGCCTCACACTGCCGGTGACGATGGAGGAGCTGTTCTGGGGCGACGCCGGCATTGCCCTGTCGATCTTCGGCTCTGGCCTGGCCGCCGCCGGCATCGCCGGCACCGCCACCCCCGAGCAGATCTTCGAGTGGGTGCCGCAGTGCTACGGAGACGCCGACGACGTGAAGCTGGGCGCCTACTGCGTCTCGGAGCCCGACGCCGGCTCTGACGTGAGCTCGTTGCGCACCCGGGCCGTCTACGACGAGGCCAAGGACGAGTGGGTGATCAACGGCACCAAGGCGTGGATCACCAACGGCGGCATCGCCAACGTCCACGTCGTGGTCGCGTCCGTGGACCGCGAGCTCGGCTCGCGCGGCCAGGCCGGGTTCGTGATCGGACCGGACACCGCTGGTCTGACGATGGGCACGAAGGTCAAGAAGCACGGTCTGCGCGCCTCCCACACCGCCGACGTCTTCCTCGACGACTGCCGGGTTCCCGGCCGCTGCCTGCTCGGCGGCAAGGAGAAGCTC
>Ga0136618_10000400_pt1 | contig 14659 bp, 14 predicted proteins | sample AntDrymUQ3302106_2_FD_104805 | JGI IMG/M metagenome (GOLD analysis project Ga0136618, IMG submission 104805) | Polar desert sand microbial communities from Dry Valleys, Antarctica - metaG UQ330 (21.06) | ecosystem: Environmental > Terrestrial > Soil > Desert | place: Antarctica: Dry Valley... | reverse complement strand
GAGTACAAGGGCCAGCAAGCCCGCCAGGAGCGAGATGAGCAGGGTCTTGCCGAAAGCGGAGAGGAACAGATCGATGTTCTCGATCAGGAAGTCCATGCCACCTCCACTGCGGTGCGATCGTCCGGGAGCCGAGCTTCACGGGCTGAACGGAGACGCGCACGGGTGGCGACCGGTCCAATGACCGGCCACCACCCGAGCGCAGCGAGACTAGCTGGTGTAGCGGTCGACGTCCGGTGGCTCCGGTGCCTCGGTGCCGTTGATTTGCCCGATCGTCGAGTCATAGGCGGCAGCCCAGGCACCGCTCTCGTAGGCCTCTTCCAGGACGTCGTTGATGAAGTCCCGGAAGTCGTCGTCGTCGAGAGCAAGCCCGATGCCGTAAGGCTCCTCGGTGAACGGGTTGCCCACCAATTCGAAGCTTTCCGGGTCGCCGGCGACGAAGGCGGTGAGGATCACGTTATCCGTGGTGACCGCAACCACCTCGCCGTTCTTGAGCTGGGCAGCGCAATTTGAGTACACGTCGGTGGTGACCAGGTTGACCTCCGGGAAGTTGTCCCGAATGTTCTGCGCCGGGGTCGAACCCTCGACCGAGCACACGGTCTTGCCAGCCAAGTCTTCCGGACCGGCGATGCCTTCAGGGTTGCCCGCGGCGACCATGATGTCCTGGCCGGCGACGTAATACGGACCGGCGAAGGACACCAGTCCCTTGCGCTCGTCGTTGATCGTGTACGTGGCCGCGACGATGTCGACGGTGCCGTTCTGGATGAACGGTTCGCGGTTGGCCGAGACGGACTCCGTGAAGGTGACTCCGTCCTCGGGGATGCCCAGAGCGGCCGCGATCAGATAGGCGATCTCGACGTCGAATCCCTCGGGGGTGTCCGTTGTCGGGTTGAGCAGCCCGAAACCTGGCTGGTCGAACTTTGTCCCGACCGACAGCTCGCCCGCAGCGTTGAGATCAGCCATGGTCGAACCCTCGGGGAAATCCACCTCCTCGACAACCGTCGGAGCCGCGGACTCCTCCTCTTCCGCCTGGTTGCCGGCATCGCTGCCACCGCATCCCGCGGCGAGCAAGCTGAACGCCGCCACAAAGGCGAGGCGTCGTGTTCTCATCAAAGCGTCCTCCTTGTTGGTGATGCTTGTTCACTGTTGTGCGCCGCACCGGATGGGGCGGCCACCGAAGTCAGTGGGTCAGGATCTTCGACAGGAACGTCTTGGCCCGGTCGCTCTTGGGGTTGGTGAAGAACTCCTCCGGAGTTGCCTCCTCGACGATGTATCCGCCGTCCATGAAGGCCACCCGGTTGGCCGCCTTACGGGCAAACCCCATCTCGTGGGTGACCACCACCATTGTCATCCCGTCCTTGGCCAGCTGAGTCATCACATCGAGAACTTCGTTGATCATCTCGGGATCCAGGGCCGAGGTCGGTTCGTCGAAGAGCATCACCTTCGGATCCATGGCCAGCGCCCTGGCGATGGCCACCCGCTGTTGCTGCCCACCGGAGAGCTGTGCGGGAAACTTGTCGGCTTGCTCGCCGATGCCGACCCGGTCCAGCAGCTCCTTGGCCCGCTTGCGTGCCTGGTCCTTCGGCTGTTTGCGGACCTTCATCGGACCCAGGGTGACGTTGTCCAGGATCGTCTTGTGGGCGAAGAGGTTGAAACTCTGGAACACCATGCCGACCTCGCTACGAAGCCGGGCCAGATCCTTACCCTCCTCAGGCAGCAGCTTGCCGTCGATCGAGATGGTGCCCTTCTGGATCGGCTCCAGCCGGTTGATGCAGCGACAGAGGGTGGACTTGCCCGATCCGGACGGGCCGATGACCACGACGACCTCGCCCTTGGTGATGGTCAGGTCGATGTCGGCGAGCACGTGCAGGTCGCCGAACCACTTGTTGACCCCGCTCATCTCGACGAGCGGGGTTCCGGCTCCGTTCCGGCCGCTGGTCGCCGGGGCGGCGCTTGTCATGGCCTGCACCCTAAGCGACGGCTTCCCCCTCCGGGCTGCCCGAACCCGGATAGGAGGTCACGGTTGAGCAACGGCCCGAGTTCAGGTCCCCGCTCGGCGCACGCCCCCCGCGCCGTAGGCTCGGAGGTGTTGTGACGTCGAAGACCGTTTCTGCCAAGACGCAGCGCACGTACTCCGTGCGCACATTCGGCTGCCAGATGAACGTGCACGACTCCGAGCGGCTGTCCGGAATGCTGGAGTCGGCTGGGTACGCCCGAGCGGACGAGGGTGCCTACGGCGACGTCGTCGTGGTCAATACGTGCGCAGTCCGGGAGAACGCGGACAACAAGCTGTACGGCAACCTCGGTCACCTCGCGTCCGTCAAGGCCAAGCGCCCTGGCATGCAGATCGCGGTGGGCGGATGTCTTGCGCAGAAGGACCGCGGCCTCATCCTGGAGAAGGCGCCGTGGGTCGATGTCGTCTTCGGGACTCACAATCTCGGTTCTCTGCCTGTGTTGCTCGAACGGGCCCGGCACAACGAGATCGCTCAGATCGAGATCGCCGAGTCCCTGCAGGTGTTTCCGTCGAGCCTGCCGACCCGACGCGACTCGGCGTACGCCGCGTGGGTGTCGATCTCGGTGGGCTGCAACAACTCCTGCACGTTCTGCATCGTGCCCGCGCTGCGCGGCAAGGAAGTCGACCGTCGTCCAGGTGACATCCTTGCCGAGGTCGAGGCCCTCGTGGCCGAGGGTGTTCTGGAGATCACCCTGCTGGGCCAGAACGTGAACTCCTACGGTGCCGACTTCGGTGACCGAGGTGCCTTCGCCGATCTGCTGAGGGCCTGCGGCGGCGTACCCCGACTCGAACGGGTCCGCTTCACCAGCCCGCACCCGAGTGACTTCACCGACGACGTCATCGAGGCGATGGCGACGACGGTAAACGTCTGCCCACAACTGCACATGCCGCTGCAATCGGGATCGGATGACGTCCTGCGCCGGATGCGCCGCTCCTACCGTCGGGAGCGTTACGTCGGAATCCTCCAGCGGGTACGTGCAGCGATTCCGCACGCTGCGATCAGCACCGACATCATCGTCGGTTTCCCCGGTGAGACCGAGCAGGACTTCGCGGACACGCTGTCCTTGGTGGAGGAGGCCAGGTTCGCCAGCGCGTACACCTTCCAGTACTCCGCCCGCGCGGGCACCCCGGCCGCTTCGCTGCCCGACCAGGTCGCCAAGAACGTCGTGCAGGAGCGTTACGAGCGGCTCGTCGACGTCCAGCGCCGGATCTCCCACGCGGAGAACCAGGCCCTGCTCGGCTGCGCCGTCGAGGTACTCGTCGCCACCGCGGAGGGCACGAAGGACTCCACTACCGGCCGGCGTACGGGACGGGCGCGCGACGGCCGACTGGTCCACTTCGCCGTACCCCCCGGCGCCGATGTCCGCCCGGGCGATGTGGTGACCACGCGGGTCACCCACGCCGCGCCGCACCACCTCGTCGCCGACGGCCCACTACTCACCCACCGACGCACGGACGCCGGTGAGCACAGTGCCGTCGATAAGCAGAGTGCCGCCGATAAGCACAGTGCCTCCCATGAGCACCGTGCCTCCAATGAGCACAGTGCCTCCAATGAGCACCGTGCCTCCAATGAGCACAGTGCCGTGGCCTCGAGTGACACAGTGCCGGCCGCGCCCGTCGTCGCATTGGGCATGCCCGCAGTACCCGTACGGACTTGAGCTCAGTCACAGCCCTGCTAGGCGTTGGCGTCGCGCAGCCACCCCTGCCACTTTGCCAGGTCCTCCTCGGCGCGGCGGATCCGCTTGGCATCCCCGGACTTCTTCGCCCGGGCCAGTTTCTCAGTCGCGTCGGCGACCTTGTCCCGCATGCTGGCCAGCATCGGATTCTCGTTGGCCGCAGACCCGGCCCAGCGGGCATCGAGGGCTTCGCGGACCTTGGCCTCCACCGCTCGCATCCGGTCGTCGAGGGACTGGATCGCCTCCCTGGGCACCTTGCCGATTTTCTCCCAGCGCTCCTGGATACCGCGTAGCGCGGTCTGGGCGCCCTGCGGGTCGTCCTTCGGGTCCATCCGCTCGGCCTCGGCGAGCAACTCCTCCTTCCGCACCTTGTTGCCCCCGTACTCCGCGTCCTGCTTGGTGAAAACTGCCGTGCGCGCGGCGAAAAAGGCATCCTGAGCGGCCCGGAACTTAGTCCAGAGTTCGTCCTCGGCTTCGCGGCTGGCCCGGGGGGCGGCTTTCCACTTGGTCATCAGCCCCTTCATCCGGGTGGCGGTCGGCGCCCACTCGGTGGAGGTGGACAAGGTCTCGGCCTCTCGAACGAGCTCGGACTTCTGCTCTCTTGCGGTCTCGCGTTGGCGGTCCAACTCCGCGAAGTGGGCGCCACGCTGCTTTCCGAAGGCATCGCGCGCGGCTGCGAACCGCTTCCACAGGACGTCGCCGCTCTTCCGATCCGGGCCGCGGATCGCCTTCCACTCCTGCGCTATCGCCTTGAACCGTTCGCCGGTCGCCTTCCACTGCTTGCTCTCGACCAGTTTCTCCGCCTCAACGCACAGGGCCTGCTTTGCAGCGGCCGCCTCCGCACGCTCTGCATCGCGGCGCTGAAGCTCGGCGGCCTGTGCGCCCTCGGACGTCGTCACGAGTTCCTCGGTACGGCGACGCAATCCGGCCAGATCCCCGACAACGGCAGCGGTGTCCAGACTGGCGCCGATCTCGCGAGCCTTGGCGATCACCTGACCCGGCTTGGTGGTGCCGGACTTCAGTCTCTGCTCGAGCAGGGCCACCTCGGTGACGAGATCTTCGTAACGCCGGCTGTAGTGCGCGAGGCCGCTGTCTGCATCGCCGGCCTGCCAGGAACCGACGACCCGCTCGCCGTCGCCGGTCTTGACATAGACGGTGCCATCGGTGTCGACGCGACCCCAGATGCGCGGGTCAGGATCCTCGCTTGCCATGGCGGGCATTCTCACACGTAGGCAGGTGGCACTCCGGTGGCGCGGGTCCGATGGCCGAGAATGAAGCCGTGTTCGTCGCCGCGGCATTCTGTCCTCAGCCGCCACTTCTGCATCCGGAGGTGCTGTGTGCTGCGGGAAGGGACCTGGGGGAGCCGTTGCGCTCGGCGTGCGCCGAGGCTCTTGACCGAATCCTTGCGATGGCAGCGGATGCGATCGTGATCCTCGGCGCCGGTCCGTTCGACGAGGTGTACGGGCCTGGCGATGCGGGGGACCTGTTGGGGTACGGAGTGCCCGTACGGATCGGATTCGATGGACCTCCCGGGACCCGGGCCGAAAGGCTGCCGTTGCCACACACTCTGGGTGCCTGGCTGCTTGATGAAGCTGGCTTCACCGGTCCGCGTCTCGGCCTGAGCGCAGGCGCCACGTCACCGAAGTTGCAATCGGCCAGTGCCGAGGACCGTCGCTGGGCGATGCTGGTGATGGGGGACGGCAGCGCCCGACGTACCGAGAAATCACCCGGCTGGTACGACCCGGATGCGGTCGCCTTCGACGACTTGGTCACCACCGCGCTGGCCAGCGGTGACGGGAAGGCTCTGCTGGATCTGGATGTCACGGTGGGCGAGCGCGTGCTCGCCGCCGGCCTGACGTCATGGCTGAGTGCGGGCGAGATCCTGGCCGGCATCCCGATGGCCGGGCAGGTGCACTACGCGCAAGCCCCGTTCGGGGTCTTCTATGTCGTCGCGAGCTGGGTCAGAGCCGACAACGACCCAGCCGAGCGGACCGACCGGTGAGCGCAGCGTGCGAGGACTTCCGAGGCAATCGCGTGCTGGCGATCGTTGGACCCACGGCGACCGGCAAGTCCGATCTCGCAGTCGCAGTCGCCGGGCAGATCGGCGCCGAGGTGATCAACGCCGACTCGATGCAGCTCTACCGAGGGATGGACATCGGGACTGCCAAGCTCAGCCTTGAGCAACGACGCGGCGTGCAGCATCATCTGCTCGATGTCCTGGACGTCACCGAGACGGCGACAGTGGCCGCCTACCAGCGCGCCGCACGATCAGCTCTGGACGAAATCCTAGGGCGGGGTCGTACGGCCATCCTGGTTGGCGGCTCGGGACTCTACCTCCGGGCAGCACTGGATGACCTGGACTTCCCTGCCACCGACGTCGATGTGCGGGCAGAACTCGAGGACGAGTTGGCTCGGCACGGATCCATCCCACTGCACGCGAAATTGGCCATTGCGGATCCGGTGGCGGCTGCATCCATCCACCGGCACAACGGGCGCAAGATCGTCCGCGCGCTGGAGGTCATCACCCTGACCGGACGGCCATTCCGAGCTTCCCTGCCGTCGCCGCGGGACCGCTACCAGGCCGTGTGGATCGGCCTCGACCAGGAGCCGGACGCGCTGGACGACCGCGTGTACGCCCGCGTCGACCGAATGTGGCGCCAAGGCCTGGTTCGGGAGGTCGAGAACCTGGTCGTCGCCGGGCTCCGGGAGGGTGTGACGGCCAGGCGGGCACTGGGCTACGCCCAGGTCCTGCGCCACCTGGACGGCGAGTTGTCCAGCGAGCAGGCGCGGCTGATCACACAGCAGGCAACTCACCGGTTCGTCCGACGGCAACGCTCATGGTTTCGGCGCGAGGAACGCATCCAGTGGATGCCGGCCGATGCCCCGGATCTGCTCCAGCGGGCTGTCCGGTCGCTGCACGCACCTACGATCGATGCGTGATGCGGTTTCTGAAGGGGCACGGAACCGAGAACGATTTCATCCTGCTGCCCGACTACGCGCAACTGGATCGCCGCGCCGAGCCGCCGACACTGTCGGCCACCCAAGTGCGGCGGCTGTGCGATCGGCACGCCGGAATCGGGGCGGACGGCGTCCTGCGGGTCCTACCCGTCGGTGCCGCCACCGAAGCCGACGGCCTGACGACCGGCAACGCCCGATGGTTCATGGACTACCGCAACGCTGACGGTTCGGTCTCGGAGATGTGCGGCAACGGCGCACGGTTGTTCGCCCGTTACCTGATTGACACGGGGCTGGAAACCGCGACCGCGTTCGACCTCGTCACTCGCGGCGGCTTGCGACGGATCACGTTGTCCCGGTCAGGACAGGTGTGCGTGGATATGGGGCCGGCCACCGCTGGCGCGGAGTCGGCGGCCCGGGTCAACGGTGAGGCGTTTCGGGGGAGACAGGTGTCCATGGGCAACCCGCATCTCGTCTGCTTCACCGAGAGGGACGTCGGCGACCTTGATCTGTCCCTCGCGCCGGATGTCGACGACGACCTGTTTCCGAATGGGGTGAACGTCGAGTTCGCCAACCCGATCTCCGACGAGGTTGCCACGGCGCATGCGGGGAAGATTCCTACGAACCTAACGTCGCAGGGTGCCCCTGAGTCGGTCGAGGACCGAGGCGGGGAGGCGTCTGTGCACGTGCGGCTGAGGGTCCACGAACGGGGCGTGGGGGAGACCCGGTCGTGCGGTAGCGGTGCATGTGCCGTCGCCGCCCAGGCACTCGATCGACTCGGGCGCACATCCGGCCGGGTCGTCGTCGACGTACCGGGCGGTCAGGTGACCGTGTCGGTCACCCCGGAGACGACCGTTCTCGGTGGCCCTGCGGTGTTCGTGGCCTCCGGTGAGATCAACTCCGATTGGTGGGCTTCGGTCTGATCCTCGTTGCCGCTGTCGTGGTCATCGGTGGGCTCTGGGTGCCGATGTGCGTCGTACTCGCTCGGGAGATCGCGCATCGTGCGCAGCGGACTCAGGAACACCGGCAAGAAGGCCAGGATGGAGCCCAGGGCCCCGATCCACAGGGTCGGCACAACGCCCAACCAGGCACCGAGTCCACCGCCGACCAGACCGCCCAGCGGCATGGTGCCCCACACCAGGAACCGGGTAGAGGCGTTCATCCGGCCCAGCAACGGGATCGGGCACAACCGCTGCCGGAAGCTGACCTGCACGATGTTGTAGAGGACGACGGCGTAGCCGAAGCCGAACGATCCGATCATCAGCAGCAGCATCGGCATCCCGAGTGCCGAGAGGGGAGTCAGCACGGCGAAGGGGATGAGCAATCCCGCGGCGAGAACCGTTGATCGGCCGTCGCCGAAGAACTTCGCGAACCGGGTTGTGGTGGCGGCCCCGAGCAACCCGCCGGCGGCCCCGGCGGAGAAGGTCAGGCCGATCTGGGTCTCGTCAAAGCCCAACTCGCGGACCATAAACAGCACCAGCATCGTCCCGCTCACGGTGGAGAAGAAGTTCGCCGTACCCGTGCAGGCCACGATCCGGCGAAGCAGCGGATGACGAAGAACGAAGCTCAACCCCTCCCCGATCTCGACCCGCAACGAGCGCCGGGTGCTCCGGTCGTGGATCGGTTCCTCGTGCCTGATCCGGCCGATGAACAGGGCTGACAGGACGAAGCTGAGCGCGTCGAAGACGAACATCAACGGAGCGCCGAGAATCTTGATCAGGAGACCGGCCGCACCTGGGCCGGCCACCTGGGAGACCGCTCGGCTGATCTCCAGCTTGGCGTTGCCCTCCACGATCTGGGACTTGTCCACGATGGAGGGCAGATAGCTCTGGTAGGCGACATCGAAAAATACCGTTGAGACGCCGGTGACCAGGGCGACCCCGAACAGCTGCCAGAGGGTGAGCATGTCGAACGCGTAGGCCAGCGGCAGCGAGCCCAGCGCAACGGCCCGGACGAGGTCGTTGACGACCAGGACTCGCTTGCGACGCCAGCGGTCAACCCAGGCGCCCGCCGGTAGTCCGATCAGCAGGAACGCCACCGTCTCCAGCGCGATGAGTACGCCCATCTCGAACTCGCTGGCCGACAGGGTGATGACCGCGAGGATGGGTAGCGCGATCTGGGTGATCTGCGTGCCGATCTGGCTGATCGTCTCCGCGATCCACAGCTGGCGGAAGTCGTGATGATGGATCAGGTTGCGCTGCGGCGCCGGTTCGAGCGTGGTCATCGGGGCAGTCCTCGAGGCTGGTCGATGCGAGGTCGGGGGTAGGAGGACGAGCTTCAGCCAGTGATTGGGAAATGTCAATCACTAGTCGGATTTCGAGTAGTCTTCATCCGTGGCCGAGGCTGGACCTGCATCGGATGGGCATGTGCCCGCTGTCGAGCGCCGCCCGGCCACCGAGGCACAGGCCCGCGCACTGGCCTCCGGGACTCGACTGCGGATCCTGCGGTTGTGCCTGTCCGAAGCGCTGACCAACAAGGAGATTGCCACCCGGCTGCGCAAGCACCCGGCTTCGGTCCTGCACCATGTCCGCACCTTGGTCGACACCGGGTTCCTGGTCGCCGAATCGGTACGTCGCGGCTCGCGCGGGGCCCGGGAGGTGCCTTACCGCGCAACCGGCCTGTCCTGGAAGGTCGATCTCGGGGACTTTGCCGCCGGGGGGCCCGACCCCGCTCTGGAGGCGTTCCTCGAGGAGGTGGCGGCCGTGGGCCAGGCCCGACTGCAGAGCATCCGGCTGGGACTACGGCTACCGCCGGGAGAGATGGCGGAGTTCCGGCGGCGGCTTCAACAGGTGTTGGAGGACTTCGCCCGGCGTCCGATGGACCCACTCGGTGAGCGCTGGTCGGTCTATCTGGGGATCCACCCGGAAGCCGGCCCCGGTACGGACTGAGGCCGGCTGCGCGGCGGTCGGTTGGGTCACTGAGACTCCGTCTGCGGGATAACCAACGTGCCTGTGCGGGAAATGCGTGTCAGGCTGGGAGCAACATGACTGCAGCCAGCTACCCAGCCCCCTCCGCCGATGCGACCGAGGTCCCGCAACCTGGCGCGCCCGACGAGCCCGCTGACACCGATGTCGAATCCGCTTCCCCTCGGCAGGAGCGGGTCGAGTCGACCGGTGACCGCGACCTGGCAGACCGCGCCGCGCTGCGCAGGGTGGCCGGGCTCTCGACCGAACTCACCGATGTCATCGAGGTCGAGTACCGACAGCTCCGCCTGGAGCGAGTGTTGCTGGTCGGCGTCTGGACCGAAGGTGGTGCCGGTGCCGCGGAGCGGTCGCTGGCCGAACTGGCAGCACTCGCCGAGACGGCGGGCTCGGAGGTCCTCGACGGCGTCATCCAGCGTCGGGACCGGCCCGACCCGGCCACCTATGTCGGATCCGGGAAGGTCGAGGAGATCCGCGAGCTGGTGGTCCACACTGGCGCCGACACGGTGATCTGTGACGGCGAGCTCTCCCCGAGTCAGCTGCGCAATCTGGAGCAGAAGCTCAAGATCAAGGTCGTCGACCGGACGGCCCTGATCCTGGACATTTTCGCCCAGCACGCGCGTAGCCGGGAAGGCAAGACCCAGGTGGAGCTCGCCCAGCTCAATTACCTTGTGCCACGGCTGCGGGGTTGGGGCGAGAGCCTGTCCCGTCAGGCCGGTGGCCGCGCGGGCGGGGGTGTCGGACTGCGTGGACCAGGAGAGACAAAGCTCGAGACCGATCGCCGCCGAATCCGTTCGCGGATCGCCAAGCTCCGCCGTGAACTCGCGCACATGGAGGGCACCCGCAAGACCCAGCGCCGCAGTCGGGATCGCAACGAGGTTCCCTCCGTGGCCATCGCCGGCTACACCAACGCCGGCAAGTCCAGCCTGCTCAATGCCCTGACCGGGGCCGGTGTGCTCGTCCAGGATGCGCTGTTCGCAACCCTGGATCCGACCGTACGGCGAACGCGCACCCAGGACGGCCGCGAGTTCACTCTCTCCGACACCGTCGGGTTCGTCCGCCATCTCCCGCACCAGCTGATCGAGGCCTTCCGGGCCACTCTGGAGGAGGTCAGCGGCTCGGATCTGATCCTGCACGTGGTCGACGGAGCCGATGCCGACCCGATCGGTCAGATCAATGCGGTGCACGAGGTTCTCGGCGAGATCGACGCCCTCGACGTCCTCGAGATCATCGTCGTGAACAAGATCGACGCGATGACGCCGGAAGCCGGCACCCGACTGCGAGCGACGCTTCCGGATGCACTGTGGGTCAGTGCCCGTACCGGCGAGGGCATGGACGTGCTTCGAGATCGGCTGGCCCTGGCTCTGCCCCGGCCAGAAGTCCAGGTCGACGTACTGCTGCCCTATGACCGGGGCGATCTGGTGGCGCGACTGCACCGCGACGGCGAGGTGCTGACCGAGGTTCATGAAGCTGCGGGCACCAGGCTCAGCGCCCGGGTCGGGCCGGAGCTGGCCGCACTGCTGACAGACCACGCCTCGGTCTGAGCCGTCCGGGCTCATCGCCGGCAGCCCGCAGCGGCGGTTGGGCTATAAAGCGTTACACGACCGGTATCCTGGGCCCGTGACTGTCGGGCTCCGCACCGACCGGCTCCAGTGGCTGGCGGCACGGCCGTCCCCCGCGCTGGTGGTGATCTCGTTCGCTCTGGCCGTCTGGATGACGCTGGACTTGATCTTCAACGGTGTCGTCTCACGTTTTGATGAGTCTGTGGCCGACGTCGTCGGTGGCTGGGGGGTCCGGGAGAACCCGGTGCTCTATGCCATCTGCTGGGCCATCACCCAGATCGGCGGCCAACGCGGCTTGATCCTCATCGTCATGAGCGGCTTGATCGCCTACATCTGCTGGACCCGGCGGACCCTGCAGCCATTGATCCGCACGATCGCGGCCATCGTGTTGCTGTCCCTGGTCGTCTACGCCTTCAAGTACGGGCTGGGCCGTACGGCTCCGGCCTATCCCGGCTCGTATCTCTACAAGGGCGGGCTGAGCTATCCCTCCGGGCACACCGCCAATGCCGTACTCATGTGGGGCCTGGCGACCTGGCTGGCCGTCTACTACGGGCTTCCACTCTGGGTGCAGCGACTCTTCGCGACCCTGTTCGTCGTATCACCGATCGCCTCAGGAGTGACGATGCTGCTATTGAACTTCCACTGGGTCAGCGATCTCATCACCGGTGCGGCGGTCAGCGTGATCCTGTTGTGGGTGCTGCACCTGGTCTTCGACGGGCCGCTGGGCAGATGGACCGGCATTCCGGACACGCGGGACAGGCGTCGTAGCCCGTCTAACTCGGTCCCCGCCTGAGACACTGCCGGGATGCGTGCAGGAGACGCACCCGGAGTATGGATCGGGACACGGTGTGGCTCGCCGACATCGGTGACAACGGTCAGGTCCGGGAGGAGATCGCGTTGATCACGGCTCCCTATGAACCGTCCGAGGGCCAAGTGGAGCCGAAGATATTCAGATTCACCTACCCGGATGGCCCGCACGACGCCGAGGCGCTTCTATTCCCTCCGAACGGGACGCCCTACATCGTCACCAAAGAAGTCGACGGTCCCGCGCAGGTCTATCGCCCGGGTGCACCACTGGATACCTTCGGTGCGGTGGTGCTGGACAAGGTGGCTGAACTCGACCTCACTGCGACCGGGACGCGCGGTGGGCCGGTCGGAAGGGTCGGTCAGACGATGGTCACCGGCGGGGCGGTTTCCGCTGACGGGAGGTTCCTGGCGTTGCGCACCTACACCGAGGCCTACGTCTGGCCGCTGGCCGGCAACGACGTCCCGACGGCCTTGCAATCCGAGCCGCTGGCTGTCGTGACCCTGCCCGCTTCACCGCAGGGTGAAGCAATCAGTTTCCATCCAGATTCCTACGACCTGCTCGTAGGCAGTGAGGGAGTCGACAGCGTGCTCACTCGTCTCACGGCATCGCCATCCCTGGCCGAGGATGGCCTGGGGCTCATCGGAGAGTTCCAGATGGGCGCAGACGCACAGTTGCTCTCGGATTCTGATACAGATGTCGTGCCCGTCGTGGCGTTGGTGGTGGTGGCATTCCTCGGCGGGCTCTGGTTGCTGTCCAACCCGTTCAGCCGCAGGCCAGGCAGTGGTGCGCAGGTGCACTGATCGCCGCATCGGCGTAGTCCTGGCGTTGGGTCTCCTGCCGTCGCTGGTGTCGATGCCGGCGTGGGCTGACCCGACTCTGGAGTACGGCGCGGCCGAAAGCCGGTGCACCATCACCGATCCGGAGATCGATGAACTGTCGGGTCTGGTGACGCTGCCCGGCGGGGATCTGCTGGTCGTGGAGGACAGCGCGCCCGAGCCCGGTCCGGGCTCCACGTCGATCCTGATGTACCGCATGGACACGGGCTGTGCGGTCCAGGGCGACGTCGCTGAGTTCGACCAGGATCCGCGTGACATCGAGGACCTCGCCTTTCGGGACAACACCGTCTGGTTCGCCGACATCGGCGACAACGGCCTGTCGCGAGCCAACATCGCATTGATCGCGGTCACCTACGATCCGGCGCAACCACAGTCCGAGCGCGGTGCCCCTGAGGTGTTCCGGTTGGCCTATCCGGACGGCCCGCACGATGCCGAGGCACTCCTGCTGGCTCCCGACGGGACACCCCATGTGGTGACCAAGGACCTAGCGGGACGCTCCGCGGTCTACCGGCCGACAGCCGCCCTCGACCCAGCCGCTGAGGTGCCCATGGAGAGGGTCGCCGACCTGGAATTCGCGATGACCGGCACGCCGGGCGGCCCGATCGGCCGGGCCGGCCAGGTGTTGGTGACCGGCGGTGCCGTGGCTGCTGACGGCACGTACGTCGCGCTGCGCACCTATACCGACGCCTACGTCTGGACGCTGTCCGACAGCGATGTGGCGGGTGCGCTGCAGGCGGATCCGATCGCGGTGATCGCGCTACCGGATGCACCGCAGGGGGAGGCGATCAGCTTCGCCGCCGACTCGCGCAGCCTATTGCTCGGCAGCGAGGGCGTGAACAGCGTCATCACTGTTGTCCCGGCCACCACACCGCCGGGGGAGACAACGACCGACGCCCCGGGATCGGCCGAGAGCCAGGAGACTTCGAACGCGCAGGGCTCGAACCCATCCACGGGCACTGTGTTCGCTGGCCTGATCGCAGTGGTTGTGGTGACGGGGATGATCTGGGTCGTCATCCGCATCCGCCGAAGAGGCACCTAGCTCAACGGAATGCGGATCAGGGTTGCGTCGTCGAAGAAGGTCACCCAATGGGCGCCGAAGGCCACCAATGCGTCCCCGCCTCCACCGGCGTCAGCGGAGATCGGCTCGGAGATCTCCTCGAGGAGTGCTCCGGTCGCAGCGTCGAGGTGCTGCAGAGTCACGCCCCCTTTGCGTACCCAGACGCTCGAGTCATCGGCAGTGATCGCTCCGACGTACCCGATCCCTCCGTTGACGGTCGCAGTCACCGCGCCCGTGGCACGGTCGATGCGGTAGCTCGCCGACGCTCCGCCCACCCATAGTGCGCCCGGCACGGCGGCAGCCGCTCGTGCCCTGGCGAGCCCATCTATCCGACGCCCCACTCCCGGGCTCGGATCCTAGCCGCTGCCGACGAGGAGCGGCGTGGCATCGAACGCGACCTGCATGACGGCGCACAGCATCGGTTGTTGGGGATCTCGATGAGCCTGCAGGACGTGCGCCCGCAGGCCGCCGGCATCGGCGCTCCGGAAGTGTTGCTCGATCGGCTGGAACTGGTGGCCGTGGAGCTGCGGGAGGCGATGCGAGAGATGCGCGAGCTGGCCCGTGGCATCCACCCTGCCGTACTCACCAACGAGGGATTGGAGCCGGCCGTCCGTACTCTCGCGCGCCGCTGCACCGTTCCGGTGGACCTTGGCATCGACCTGAACGGTCGACTGCCTGCCCCCGTGGAGACCACGGCCTACTACGTGGTTGCCGAGGGCCTGACGAACGTTGCTCGGCACTCACGGGCTACGCGCTCGCGAGTCCAGCTGGGCCTGGAGAACGGCTTTCTGGTGGTCGAGGTCAGCGACGACGGAAGCGGCGGGGCGAGTCCG
>Ga0136618_10000399_pt1 | contig 14710 bp, 14 predicted proteins | sample AntDrymUQ3302106_2_FD_104805 | JGI IMG/M metagenome (GOLD analysis project Ga0136618, IMG submission 104805) | Polar desert sand microbial communities from Dry Valleys, Antarctica - metaG UQ330 (21.06) | ecosystem: Environmental > Terrestrial > Soil > Desert | place: Antarctica: Dry Valley... | reverse complement strand
TATTGTCGAGCGCGGTAAAAATTACGGCTGGGCAAAAATCAGTCACAACACAAGGCGCGAAGGAATGGAAACGCCGATTGTCGAGTATTCTCCGGCAGTCGCGCCCGCAAGCGGAATGTTTTACCGCGGCAATCTGTTTCCCGAATTCAAAAACAATTTCTTTTTCGGCGCGCTCAAAGGCGAAGCGATTATCCGCCTCGTGCTGGACGGCAGACGAATCGTTTCGCAGGACAAACTGCTCGAAAAACAAATGGGGCGAATCCGCGAAATAGCCGAAGCCGCCGACGGCTCGATTTATTTTTCGACCTCAAACCGCGACGGACGCGGCGACCCGACCAAAGAAGACGACCGCATTTTACGAATGATACCGAACACCTCGAAATGATGAATGAGGAACGCGAAATAATAAACGGAAGACAAATTCTTTAATTTATCGTTCATTATTCCCAATTCATCGTTTGTTCTACCACCGCTCATTTCAACTTATGCACAAGAAGCGTTATCATAACGTCTTTGATTTTATAAAAATTAAATCTAACCTTTGGAAAATTATGAAGAAATCAATCTTTGCAGTTGTTTTAATGTTGAGCGTTTGCGCTGGCTTTGCGTTGAGTCAGACAAATAAAAGAGTCGTGCGGCGAGATAGGCGAGATAGTAGAAACATGACACCGACAGTTGGAAAAACAACGACTCGGACAAAAACGACGACAATTAGAAAAATAAGGACTCCGGCTAAAACGACGACAATAATAAGAAAAACAACGACACCAAGAAAAACTATGACGACACCAAATTCATCGGCGGTTACGACCGAATCAGGTTTGACGTATATCGTGACCAAAGAAGGCACGGGAGCGCAGTTAAAAGCGGGCGACGAAATCATCGTTAATTACACGGGTCTTTTGACCAACGGCACAAAATTCGACAGCTCACTCGACCGCGGCACGCCTTTTTCGTTTCCGCTCGGCGCGGGCAGAGTCATCAAAGGCTGGGACGAAGGTTTTCAGAAACTCAAAGTCGGCGACCACGCGACGCTGATTATTCCGCCCTCAATCGGCTACGGTTCGCGCGGCGCGGGCGGCGTGATTCAGCCCGGCGCGACGCTGATTTTCATTGTCGAAGTTATCGGCGTGAAATAAATTCGTCTCATTTAACAATTTGAAATGGCGGCAAAAGTAAAAATCGGAACGTGCGGTTTTCGTTCGACCAAAGAAGAATACGCAAAGACGTTTTCGACCGTCGAAGTGCAGCACACATTTTATCAGCCGCCGCAAATTTCGACGCTCGAACGCTGGCGCACAATTGTTCCGGCTGATTTTGAATTCGTTATAAAAGCGTGGCAATTGATAACGCACGAAGCGAAAAGCCCGACTTTCAAACGCTTGAAAAAGATTCTGACCGAAACCGAAAGAGCCGAAGCCGGATATTTCAAGCCGACCGCGATTGTCGCGGAAGCGTGGGAAACGACTCTGGCGTGCGCGAAGGCTTTGCAGGCGAAAACGATTTTGTTTCAATGTCCCGCGAGCTTTAAACAAACACCAGAAAACATCGATAATCTGGAGAAATTCTTTGCTTCGGTAAAACGCGGAAAATTGAACTTCGCGTGGGAACCGCGCGGCGATTGGGACGGAAAAACGGTTAAAAGCATTTGCGAAAATCTGAGGTTGTGGCACGCGGTTGACCCGTTTGCGAGGATAACGGAAACACCCGACGAATGTTATTACCGCCTTCACGGTCGCGGCGGTTTTCGCTACAAGTATGAAGAAGACGAACTCGCCGAACTCGCCGCACTATTGCCCAAAAATAAAATTTCTTATGTTTTCTTTAACAACAGGTATATGACTGAAGATGCCTCGCTGTTTCAAACTCTGATCTAAGCAAAAAAGTGGTAAACGGTAAGTGGTAAGTGGTAAATCAAAGAAGATGTTTTACACTTACCACTTACCGTTTGCCACTTACCACTTTTTATTATGAATATTCTCTCGCTCGAAAACGTCAGTAAAAATTACGGCATCAAGCCACTTTTTGAAAACGCCCTATTTGGCATCGAAGACCAGGATAAAATCGGCATTATCGGCGCAAACGGTTCGGGCAAAACTACACTTCTGAAAGTTATCGCCGGGCGCGAAGAACCCGACACGGGAAAAGTCGTCCGCACGCAGGGAAAGACGCTCGCCTTTTTGTCGCAAAATCCTGTGATTGACGAAAACGCGACTGTTTTGGAAACGATTTTCGCGTCGAGTTCCGGCGTGATGAAATTGATTCTTGATTATGAAACCGCCTGTCACGATTTGGCTGAAAACGGCACGGACGAAAAACTGCTGACGCGAGTTTCCGAATTGCAGCACGAGCTTGAAACGTCCGGCGGCTGGGAAATCGAAACGAACGCCCGAATCGTGCTTGATAAACTCGGCATTTTCGACACATCGGCGCAGATGAAAACTCTTTCCGGCGGACAACGAAAGCGCGTTGCGCTCGCTCACGAACTAATTTTTAAGCCGGACATTTTAATTCTCGACGAACCGACCAATCATCTCGATGCCGATACAATCGAATGGCTCGAAGATTATCTCAGACGTTACACGGGTGCGCTGCTGCTCGTTACGCACGACCGTTATTTTCTCGACCGCGTAACGAATCGAATTTTTGAGATTGACCGCGGCTCAGTTCAAAATTTTTCGGGAAATTACGCTTATTATTTGGAGAAAAAGGAAGAACAGGAAACGCTTCGCGCAACGGAAGGACATAAGCGCGATATGCTGATAAAAAAAGAACTCGCGTGGCTCAGACGCGGCGCGAAAGCCAGAACGCGCAAATCGAAATCGCGCATCAACGCCGCTTACGATTTGATGGCGCAGCCGAAAGAAAAAGCGAAATCCGAAATTGATATTGCCGTCGGTTCACAGCGTCTCGGCTCAAAAATTGTCGAGTTCAACAACCTTTCAAAATCTTACGCGGCGCAAACTTTGATTGACGATTTCAATTATATTCTCAAACGCGACGACCGCATCGGAATCATCGGCGCAAACGGTTCCGGCAAAACGACTTTGCTCGAAATCATCACAAGTAGAATCGAGCCTGACGCGGGCGGCATAGATGTCGGGCAAACCGTCCGCATCGGTTATTACGACCAGGAAAGCCGCGCTTTAAACGACGAGCAGCGCGTGATTGATTACATCCGCGAAACGGCGGAATATGTTACGACGATTGACGGAAATCAGATTACGGCGAGCCAGATGCTTGAGAAATTTTTGTTTCCGCCCGCCGCGCAATATGCCGTTATCGCAAATCTTTCCGGCGGCGAGCGGCGCAGGCTTTATCTGCTGAAAATTCTAATGGATTCGCCGAATGTTCTGCTGCTCGACGAGCCGACCAACGACCTCGATATTCCGACCTTGATTGCGCTCGAAGAATATCTGGACGATTTCGCGGGTGCGTTAATCGTCGTCAGCCACGACCGCTATTTTCTCGACCGTACGATTGACAATGTTTTTAAATTTGAAGGCGACGGCAAAATCAGGGAATACGCGGGCGATTATTCGGCTTATCTGGAATATAAAGAACGTGAAGAATCCGAAAAGCGCGAAAAGGAAAAACAGGCAGAAACACGCCAGTCAGCAAGTGTGCAAAGTATCAAATTAGAAGTTGATTCGGCGAAAGCGAAAAGCTCCGCGTCGAAAAAACTCACTTTCAAAGAAAAACGCGAACTCGAAACGCTCGAAGCAGACATTGCCGCCGCCGAAAAACGACAAGCCGAAATCGTCAAAGAATTAAATCTTTTTGCCACCGACTCGTTCAGGGTCAACGAGCTTTACACCGAACAACAGCAAACGGCGGAAAAACTCGAAAAGAATCTTGAACGCTGGACGGAACTTGCGGATAAGGACGCTTGAGAAAAACCTTTTGATTACCGATGAGCCAAACTTCAAAAATTCAATTCTTGAGTTTCCTGCCTTTATTGTTAAATTCAGTCGCGTTGCTCGCGGTCATTTGGATCGTCGTTCCCGCGCCTGCTTACAACATCTGGCTTTTTTCGGTTGCGGCAAGCGAGTGGAGTTTGTGGTTCGGCGCGCTTGCTTTGACTGGTGTAATTTGCAGTTTGTTTAATAGAAACGGAAATTTGTGGCTTGCGTCTTTAGCCGTCGGAAGCATTGCTTTCATCATTTCACTCTACCCGCTTTTCAGCGTTGTTTCGACGGCGCGTGAACAAAATGTTTCGTTGTCGTTCGAGCGGTATTTTAACGGTTTATGGAAAGAAAAAGGTTCTTCCAAAGGTGATACAAAAAATTTTACGACCCATACTTTTGCTCAAATTGACGGGCGCGATTTGCAATTGGATGTTTATTTGCCGACCCAAAATACCGCAAACAACGGCGCGAGTTTGATTGTCGTTCACGGCGGCTCTTGGAGTGCAGGCGAGCGAAGCGATTTTCCGCAGTGGAATCAACTTTTTGCGGCGCAAGGTTTTACAGTTTTCGATATTGATTACAGACTCGCGCAGCCAAACTACCTGACCGCAACCGGCGATGTCAAATGCGCCGTGAAATGGGTCAAGGAAAATGCTGTAAAATTCAAAATTTCGCCTGACCGAATTGCTCTTTTGGGTCGTTCAGCCGGAGGACATTTAGCATTACTTGCGGCATATTCCGCAGGCGACGCGCGGCTCGCGGCTAGCTGTTCGGAAACGGACGGGAACGAAAATGTCCGTGCCGTAGTTTCCATTTACGCGCCGACTGATTTGGTGTGGGCTTATGATAATCCGGCAAATCAACGGGTGATTGACGGACCTCAAACACTTGCTAATTTTCTCGGCGGCAGTCCGCACGAATCCGATGAGATGCGCCAGCGGTATCTTCTCGCCTCGCCCGTTTCGCACATCACCCGGAACACGCCCGCGACTTTGCTCATTCACGGCGGGCGAGACCAGCTTGTCAGACCCGAAAATATGAATCTGCTCGCCGGTAAATTAAACGAAGCCGGCGCGCCGCACAAAACACTTTTTATTCCCTACGCGCAGCACGGTTTTGATTACAATTTCAATGGATGGGGAGCGCAGATTTCCGAATCCGCAATACTCGATTTTTTGGGCGAAAATACTAAATAAAAATAGCTGACGCGGTCAGTTATCAAAATTTGTGAATGCTCAAAACAAATTAGGAGAACTTTTAAAACATCGTGAAAAAAAATCTTTTTCCAGCCGTTCTAATTTTGTTCGTCTTGCTGTTAGCCGTTGATAATGTCCGGGCGCAAAGCTCAGAAAACGTCGTTACGGTAGATTTCGCCAAACCTGTTCGCGGAGTAAAATCGATGAGCGGATTTCTGCACGGCATCGACGCGAATAAGCCGCCGGATAAATTGATTTTGCCGCTCCAGCCGAGACAATGGCGGGTGAGCGATACCGATTTCGAGGTTTATCGAAGAATCAACAAAACCGGTGCCAGAGTTCAGCTCGTTTTGAGCGATTTTTGGGGCTACACGGGACTAAGCACCGACCGTCCGCCGCCTTATCGTGATTTCCCTAAGTTTGAAGAATTTGTCAGGAAAATGGCTCGAACTTACGGCTCGAAAAATATTATTTGGGATGTCTGGAACGAACCGGAAGACGGGAAACTGCCTTATTGGAAAGGAACGTTCAAGCAGTTTTGCGAAACTTACCGCCGCGCCTATCAGGTGTTGCGCAAAGAATTGGGACCGAATGCGATAATCGGCGGTCCGAGCTTTTCGCGTTATGATAAATCGCTGCTGACGCAATTTCTCGATTATTGCAAAGCGAGCGGCTGCGAAGTCAATTTTCTGTCGTGGCACGAGCTTGACGAGCTGAATATTACGAAAATTTCCGCTCACCTCGACGAAGCCCGCGCGCTTTTCGTCAATAACCCCGCTTACGCCAGTTTGAAAATCAGGGAAATTCAAATCAACGAAATCATCGGCGGTCAGGGTCAATATAGTCCGGGCGTCATTCTCGGATATTTTTATTACCTCGAACAGGGCAATGCGGACGGAGCTTGCAAAGCCTGCTGGGAAAATTCTTCAGGCAAAAGCAATTGCAACGACGGAGCTTTGGACGGTTTAATCCGGCAGGATACTTTGCTGCCGACGGCTGCCTGGTGGACTTACAAAATTTATGCCGACGGTGTTGAATCGAGAGTGGCAAGCGCGACGACGAATCCGCTGGTTATAGCTCTCGGCAGTTCCGGTTCTTCCGAAAAAAACCGGGCGCAAATCTTAATCGGATATTTCAAGGAATCTGTGGAAGTGTCCGCAAAAATAGACGTTTCGGTCAACCTAAAAAATCTTAAAAGTCTCCCGTTTATTGCGGCGGGCAGGCGCGTGAAAGTTAAAATTCAGAAAATTCGGAATACGGGTGAACAAGCGGCTAAAGGTCTCGATTTCGTCTCGGAAAAAGATTTCCAGCTTTCGAGTAATTTATTGAAATTAACATTAAACAAAGTCTCGGTTGACGAAGTATATTTGTTATCGGTGACGAATGCCGAAGGTGCGGGCGGGCGGGCGGCAGAACTAGATTATAATCACCGGCGGCGGCGAGAACCAGTAATTTTTTCCGCCATTAAATCTAAAACCGAATTCGCCAGAAGATTTTCGGATGTTCAAACCATCCGTCAAAAAACACGAAAGCAATTCGTGATGTTATAATTTTATAATGTCCGCAGTCTTCGACCAATTTAGCCGTCCGCTCGGCAGTTTGCGAATTTCCGTCACCGACCGCTGCAATCTGCGCTGCGCTTATTGTATGCCGGAGGAAGATTACGTCTGGCTGAAGCGCGACGAGCTGCTTTCGTTTGAAGAAATTGCCCAACTCGCCCGCATCTTTACCCGACTCGGCGCGGGCAAAGTTCGTTTGACGGGCGGCGAACCGTTGCTTCGGCGCGACCTCGAACAGCTTATCAGTCAGTTGACAGCCGATGAAAATCTGCACGATTTAGCTTTGACGACCAACGGCGTTTTTCTCGCCGCGCACGCTGCCGCTCTGCGAAACGCCGGACTGCAGCGTATTACGGTCAGCCTCGACACTTTGCAGCCCGACCGTTTCCGCGCTTTGACGCGCCGCGATAATCTTCAGGACGTTTTGGAAGGAATTCGCACTGCCGCCGATGTCGGTTTTGACCGGATAAAATTTAATACCGTCGTGATGCGCGATTTTAATGACGATGAATTGCCGAACATTCTAGCGCTGGCGCGGGAGATGAATAGCGAGGCGCGTTTTATCGAATATATGGATGTCGGCGGCGCGACGCGCTGGACACGCCGGGCGGTTGTCTCGCGCGACGAAATACTTGCCCGCTTGACAAAAACTTTCGGGCGCATCGAACCGCTCGCCGGGCGCGGAGCAATGCCAGCCGAACGCTACATTCTCGAAGACGGCACGGCTTTCGGTATTATCGCTTCGGTTACTGCGCCTTTTTGCGGCGACTGCGACCGTAGTCGCCTGACGGTTGACGGCGTTTGGCTGTTGTGTCTTTACACCGAAAACGGCGTTAATTTGCGCGAGATGTTGCGCAGCGGAAAATCGGTTGAAGAAATTGCGCTGCATATTGAGCAAATCTGGAACAACCGAACTGACCGCGGCGCGGAAGACAGACGATTGCTTGACGCATCGGGAACACGGCAATCGCTCTATCAAATACAAGATTTACGCCAAAATCCGCACCGCGAAATGCACACGCGCGGCGGTTGATTGAAAACTTTAATTGCTGCCCGAACGATTGGAAACAAATCCACTAGTTAATCTGTCATAACAAAAAAGCCACATTAAAATAACCGATTTTATCTATAAATCGTTGCGAAATTGCTACGGTTATTTCGTCTGCGCGCCAGGAAAAGAAATTTGTAATTTCTTTCGATTTATGTATATTTAAATCATCGTTATTTATTCCAAAGGGTTTCTGCAAGGGGTTTTTATGAATGTCAATTCTAACGGCGAAAGTCTCGGACGTGACGCGCTTTCGCTGCCTGCCAAGAGTTTAATCAACTTAAAAATAAACAATATAAACAGATAAATCGAAGTCGCTCCGTGGGTTACTTTGCTTGATTTGTTGCGCGAGCGACTCGATTTGACCGGCACGAAAAAAGGCTGCGACCACGGGCAATGCGGAGCTTGCACGGTTTTGGTTGACGGCAAACGAATCAATTCGTGTTTGACGCTTGCGGTGATGAAAGACGGCGCTGAAATTACGACGATTGAAGGTTTAGCAAACGGCGACGATTTGCATCCGCTGCAAGCCGCCTTCGTCGAATACGACGCTTTTCAGTGCGGTTACTGCACGCCCGGACAAATTTGTTCGGCGGTAGGTTTGATGTCGGAGGGACGCGCGGAAACCACGGATGACATTCGTGAATTGATGAGCGGTAACATCTGTCGGTGCGGCGCATATCCGAATATTGTCGCGGCGATTGAAAACGTGATGCAGTCAAACGGGCAAAACGATAATCAATCAGGAGGCGCGGCGAAATGAACAATTTTTCATATACGAGAGCAACAGATGTCGCCGGCGCGGTTAAAGAATTATCCATAGATAAAGCGGCAAAGTTTATTGCTGGCGGCACAAACATTTTGGATTTGTCGAAAGCATTGATGAATATAAAGTTCATAGAGCGAGGACAGAACAATGGAAACGAGCAAACCTGGAAAAGAGCGAAAAGTTTCTTCTATTCAAAACCGCCGAGCTTCGGCAAATGCCCTTGCGTGTCGTCGTAAGTTTTTACGATTCTTTCCGAAAGGATTTTACGACGAAAAATATATTGCCTGGGAGCGCGGTTACAAATGGCAGGCGCACGAGCGTTGGAACGAACAGCTAAATCGCACGGAGTTTCAATCGCTTTTGAAAAAAGGTGAATTTACGGAGATTGCCGCACGTGCCGTCAAAATCGAATCGCCGACGAATCTGCTTTTTTCATTTGAAAAAATGGCTCTGCGCGATGCGGTTAAAACGCTGGAAGGCGCGCAAATATTTGCCGAAGGACTCGATGATTTTCTGCACGGCACGGGCAAACCGGAAGGTAAGTTTGAGCGTTGGTGCGCGGCGGTCGCATCGCTTCCAAAAATACAATCGCGCGTATTAACGCATCCGGTTGTTACCGTTTTCGGCTTTCTCGCTCAGCCGAAAAAACACATTTTTCTCAAACCAAATGTAATGCGCTCCGCTGCTCGAAATTATGGATTCGAGATACTGTATAAATCAAAACCTTCCTGGGAAACTTATGTGAGCTTGCTTGATTTTGCGGAACTTATAAAACACGATTTAGCAGATTTAAAGCCGCGAGATATGATTGACGTTCAGTCGTTTATTTGGGTTCAAGGCTCAAGCGAGTATGAAGAATGAAATTGGTGCGCATTTGGCTATGATGCTAAAATTCTGATTTTATTCAATTGGAATTTTTGTATGAACAATCTGCCGCGCCAAATGCTTCGCCGAATTTTAGCCAAATACGGCAACGAGATTTGCAGCGACGCGAGACGCTGCGAAAGTCTGTTAAATGATTTGTGCGGTGAATACCGGCGGGAAATAAACGTTCTGGTCAATGCGATTGAAGAGCGCGTGCCGCTCGATTTGCTGGCGGCTGGCAATTCGATACCGCGTGAATTGCTTTTGACCAAACTCGAAAAACGGCTCGAAGAACAAACGGCTTTGACAATTGAAGCGGCGCAATGGGCGGTTGAATCGTGGGCATTGGCACTCGGCGTGACAACCGAAACGGAAATCGAAGAAAGGCGACGAAAACAGACAAAACTTAATCCGCCAATTTCAAACGTTCAAACGTCTCAGCCAAATTTAGCCGAAGAGAATAAAGTTAAAAACACGAATCAGGCAAACCTTCCGTCGCCTTTGCCAACTCAAAAACGGACACCGCCACCAAAACCACAATCGCCGCCGATTCAACGATTTCCAACTAATCAACCGACAGCAAATGCGCCGCGGCAGCAAACGACAAAATTTCCGTCGCCGGGTAATTTGCCGGTCAATCGTCCGCCCGCGCAAACCGTTCCGAAAGCGCAAAATTTACCGACTCAAACGCCAACTACAGCAATCGTTGCAAAAAGGAGTTTCGGTTTTTTTCGCGGCTGTCTGATTATCATTTTTCTGCTGGTTGTTTTATTGCCGGTGCTTTTCTTCGGCGTGCCGTATGCGATTGAAACAATGCGCGAAACGCAGCGCGAAAGAAACGACGAGCCGCCGCGCTTTCCCGTCCGTTGAAACTTGTTCATATCAAATTGATTCATAAATAAAATCATACCCAAATCAATCTACTGCTTTGGCTTTGTTTTGTGGCAAAGCGTTTGCATCAACCGCGTAATTGCATCAAAATCAAACATCGAAATTGAAAAGGAGAAACTATTATGATGAAACGACCGGGCGGCGAATTGGCTTCGAGACCGCTGCATTTTATTTGGATTGCCGACAGTTCCGGCTCGATGGAGCAGGACGGAAAAATTCAATCGCTCAACACGGCGATTCGGGAAGCGATTCCACATATGAAAAAAGTGGCGGAAGACAATCCGAACGCGCAGGTTTTGGTTCGCGCCGTCAAATTTTCAAACGGAGCGCAGTGGCACATCGCACAGCCGACACCGGTTGCCGATTTTGCGTGGAACGATTTGGCTGCCGACGGCGAAACCGATATGGGCAAGGGACTCGAACTCGTCGCCGAGCAATTGAAAATGCCGCCGATGAGCGACCGCGCTCTGCCGCCGGTGCTGGTTCTGATTTCCGACGGTCAGCCGACCGACGATTTTGAGGCTGGTCTGAAAGCCTTGATGGAACAGCCCTGGGGCAAAAAAGCCGTCCGCATCGCCGTTTCAATCGGGCGCGACGTTGACGACGAAGTTTTGCAGAAATTCATCGGCAATTCCGAGTTAAAACCACTCGCTGCCAACAGTCCCGAAGCGCTTGTCAAACATATCAAATGGGCTTCGACCGCCGTTTTGAAATCAGCTTCTTCGCCTGCCGCAACCGCCGACGTTCCGGCTGGAGCTGACACGGCAAACGTGCCGATTCCGACCGTCGCCGCGCCGACCACCGGAACGCCGAATGCCGGAGCGCAAGCCGCAAATGCTCCAGCCGGAACGCCAAACGGTGCACAAGCAACTGCCGACGCGGACAATCAAAACATAGTTGATGATGTTTGGTAAATAGTCAGAACCGCCTGCGTAAGCGGGCGGCTTTAACATTCGCTTTTTAGCTTGCCGCACGTTATCGAGTTGGCAACCTTCGTCCGCCCGCTTACGCAGGCGGTTCTGACACAAATTGAATGACAGAAAATAAAACTCTAACTCGATGGCAGATTATTGGAGAAACTGTCCCCGGCGCGTCGCATCTTCGCGCCGGGATTCCGAATCAGGATTCGATTTTGCAACTGCGCGAGTCGGATAGAACTTTGCCGCTCGTTGTTTCGATAGCCGACGGACACGGCAGTCCAAAATGTTTTCGCAGCGATAAAGGCTCTCGTTTCGTCGTCAAAAAATGCATACAAATCGTCAGCGAATTTCTCGACGAGCGGCGCGGAAAATTTGATTTGGCGGAAATTGAAAGCAAAGGTAAGGATTATTTTCCGAAGGAAATTGTCAAAGAATGGAGAAAAGCGGTCGAATCTCATCTCAAAGATAATCCGTTCACCGAAGATGAATTCAAAAGGCTCGATGAAAAATCGGGCGCAAAAGCTCGCAAGCTAATCGAAGAAAATCCGCTGCTGGCTTACGGCACGACTTCTTTGACGGTGGCGATGGAAGAAGATTTTGTTCTTTATTTGCAGCTTGGCGACGGCGATATTTTGAATATTTCGGCAAGCGGCGAAGTTACAAAGCCGTTGCCTGAAGATGCGCGACTGCTCGCCAACGAGACGACTTCGATGTGTCTGCCGAAGGCGGAAAATGATTTTCGCTTTCTTGTGCAGAAAATTTCCGCTGAGCAAAGTCCCGCGATGATTTTGCTTTCAACCGACGGCTATCTCAATTCATTTTCGAGCGAAGCCGGATTTTTTCAAGCCGGAACCGATATTCTGGCGATGCTCGCGGCGGAAAACGGTTTTGAAACGGTCAGCGAAAATCTCAAAGCGTGGCTCGAAGAAGCGAATCGGATGGGCAGCGGCGACGATTCAACCGTTGCAATTATCTTTCGTCCCGATGCACTCAAAAAACCTGAAGCTTCACCGAAAGCGGATACCAAAGAAGCGGAAAAAACTGATTCGCCCGACATTTCCAAAACCGCGCCTGCCCCGATAATTTCAGTGTCGGAAACGCCGGAAAATGCTGATGACGTAACGGTTACGATAACGATAAAAAAGGATAAAAATAAAACTTCCGCGTCGTCGTCGTCGGTCGCAATCACACAAACCGATTCCGCACAAACCACATCAATCGAAGCGCAAAAAAATTCACCAAGTCAAATTGAAGAAGCAAGCAAATGAATGATTTGCCGCGCCAAAAACTCCGCGAACTCGTGGCGCGTGACGGTCGCTTAATCGCTGAAAATCCACATCGCGCGGAAAGCCTTTTGCGCGATTACTGCGGTGAATTCCGGCGTGAAATTTCCGTGCTGGTGATGGCACTTGAAGAACACGCGGTCGCCGATATGCTCTCTGCGCCGAAAAGTCTGCCGCGTCAGGTTTTGTTCGGGCGGCTGGCGCAAAGGCTGTGCGACAATCTGGCTTTGTCCGAAAGCGCGGCGCGTTGGTCAATCGAATCCTGGGCGTTGGCGTTCGGTTTGATTTCCGATAATGAACTTTCTGCGAGCGAAACCGAACAAAATAGAAAGCAAAATTTAACCGAACCGACCGCAAATGCTTTTCCGAAAGTTGTCAAACCGACAATTTCCCAAACAGCGCAATCAAAACAAACAGTTTCGACGCAAACAGCCAAAGTCGCTTCGGCAAGCTATGTCGTTGCATCGAACGGCGGCGGAAATTTTGCGACAATCAGCGAAGCGTTGCGAACAGTTCCGAACGGTTCGCGCCTTTTGATTCGAGAAGGTTTTTACAACGAAAGCATTTTGCTCGATAAACCAATCGAAATCGACGGCGACGGCGCAGTTGAAAATATCATCGTCGAAAGCGCGAATTCGAGTTGTGTTTCAATGCAAACCGACCGCGCTACAGTTCGCGGTTTGACGTTGAACGGAGTCGGCAAACAAAACGGCAAATCATTTTTCGCCGTTGATATTTCGCGCGGTGAATTGATTCTGGAAAATTGCGACATCACTTCAGATTCGCTTTCGTGCATTGCAATTCACGGCGCGAATGCAAATCCTTTGATAAAAAATTGTCTGGTTCACGACGGCGCGGATTCGGGTATTTATATTTTCGACAATGCTCGCGGGCGAATCGAAGAATCGGATGTTTACCACAATAAAAATGTCGGCGTGGCGATTACCGGCGGCGCAAATCCTTCAATAAAAAAATGCCGCATTTTTGAAGGCGATAACGGCGGCATTGTCGTCTGGCAAAACGGCGCGGCGGGCGTAATTGAAGACTGCGAAATTCTTGCACATCGGCTCGCCAATATCGGTGTCAGCGAATACGCCAACCCGATTTTTCGCCGCTGCAAAATCTTCGGCGGGCGCGATTCCGGCGTTTTCGTTCACCAAAACGGTTACGGCACGTTTGAAGAATGCGACATTTACCGCAACGCAAAAGCGGAAGTCGCCCTTTCGCAAAACAAAAATTCCGTGTTTCGCGGCTGCCAAATTCACGACGGCGCAAATTCCGGTGTTCTGCTGCAAAATCAAGGACGCGCGTTGATTGAAAACTGCGATGTTTACGACAACAACGACGCGGGCGTAGCAATTTACGGCGCGAGCATCGCCGCCATCCGCAACTGCAACATCAATCGCAACCGGGTTGTCGCCGTCCGTGTCAAAGAAAGCAGCGCGGCGAGCGTCGAGAACTGCGATTTGCGCGGCAATCGAGTTGCCACCTGGGAAACCGAAGGCGACGTGGTTGTCGAACGAAAGAACAATCGGGAATAGGTTACGTAAAGTAAAAATTGCAGGTAACTTTGTGTAATAAAAATCCGATGTCGTCTTTGAAAATCAATCTTGTGTCTGATTTGCTTTCCCGCTAAACTCGCTTTGTGGACTTTGAGTGGGACGAGAGCAAAAACAAAACGAACATTGCCAAACGCGATTTAGATTTTGCCGATGCGTGGCAAATTTTTGACGCGCCGATGCTCGTTAGAATTGATAACCGAAAAGATTATGGCGAAAAACGATTTGTCGGCATCGGCTTTTTGAAAAATCTCGTCGTTGTCATCGTTTTCACCGAACCGAACGAGCAGACGATTCGCGTTATTTCATTACGCAAAGCATTAAAATATGAGCGAGAAGGATTTGAAAAATACATCACAAACAAACTGGGCGAAACTTGAGGCAATGACGGACGAAGAAATAGACACTTCCGACTCTCCGCCGCTGGACGAGAGTTTTTTCGCCGAAGCCGAATTGCGAATACCGAAAGGCAAAGTAGCGGTGATAGTTAATGTGGACGAAGAAACGGATGCCTGGTTTCAAGCGCAAGGCGGAGAATATCGAAGTTTGATGAACGCCGCATTGCGGATTTACGCCGAAGCGCATAAAGAAATACGCCGCTAGAAATTTAGGCAGCAACCAAATCAAACATTGGACGCGCTACGAAAACAGCGATTTGTTTATGCATCGCTTATTGAAATTTAGTTTGGCTGTATTTTGTTTTCTCCACTTTA
>Ga0136618_10000398_pt1 | contig 14712 bp, 10 predicted proteins | sample AntDrymUQ3302106_2_FD_104805 | JGI IMG/M metagenome (GOLD analysis project Ga0136618, IMG submission 104805) | Polar desert sand microbial communities from Dry Valleys, Antarctica - metaG UQ330 (21.06) | ecosystem: Environmental > Terrestrial > Soil > Desert | place: Antarctica: Dry Valley... | reverse complement strand
TGACCGGTTTTCGGCTGGGCCGGCTCACCGACCCTCCCAGCGTGCCCGGAGCCGCGCAGCGCCAGCTGGGGTGAACAGCGACCGGACGAGCAGCTGGTGCCAGATCCTGACCCGCTCCGGGCGGTTGACCCGCCCCAAGGCTTCGTCAGCGTCGCGGAGCACGGATCCGGCATTGTGCAGCAGCACACCGGAGGTGTACCCGAGGCGTTGCCAACCCAGTCGGAGAAGGAGACGGTCGCGGATGAGGTCTTGAGCGTGCCGACGTGGGTCCCGGTGCACCTCGCCGTCGTATTCGGGCAGCCGTCGGGTTCCAAGGATGCGGAGGTCGGCCCGTGCGCGGACGATTCCATCTCGGTCGCGCACGTCGTACTGCGCCTGCACGGGAACGTCACAGACGAGGAACAGCAGGCGCAGCACCGACTCCCACGCCGACTCCGACCGCGCGTCCACGTAGGGGAGTGCGCGGCGCAGGGCAGGCGCGCCGCGTCGGCGCTGTGCCGCCGCCTGGCGCAGGTCGTTGAGCGTGCAGTGTCCAAGGCTCAGCGCAGCGTCGGCGAGGACGACGAGGTCGAGCAGGCCGAGGTCACGAGCGGAGGCCAGCAGGATCTCCGGTGGCGTGGCGACCCGCAGCCCGCCACCGGGTCCCAATCGATTCGTTGGGTGTGCCGGCAGACAACGAGCCCGGGCCGGCGCGGCCGGGGTTCAGAGTCCATGATCCCCGCAAACACAGGAAGCTCGGCGGGCAAGGGTGGCAGCCACCAGCCCCGCACCATGGCTCCCGTCAGGTGGGTGAAGGTGCCCGAGTTCGGCAGCACCTGCTGCCAGGACGCCAGGTCGGCCAGGCGCTCGCCGGCAAGCCCGAGAGGACGGTGCACGCCGTAAGTGACCCGCACCCATCCCGCGCGGCGTATCCGGCCGAGGCTGACCGGCGGTAGGACCGCCAGCTGTGTGGTCATCGGGACAGCCTCGACGCCTGTCGCCGCGTTGAGGCCTGCCAAGACGAGGTTGTGGAAGGCCACGTCGCCCTGTGGAGGGCGCAGTCAGCCGCCAGTCAGCCGCCGACACATCGGTGGCGCCCGCCGCGTCGGGTCCGCGAGCCCCCGGAACACATCGCTGGTCACGAGAGTCACATGTCAACAAGCGAGGACACGCATGAGGCGGCTGAGGCCCCTGGGGCACGGGTGCCACTAGCGTGAGTGCGTGACTCCGCCCCCGCCGTCCACCGCGAGCCGTGGTCGCTCGGCGGCCGGCTCCGGGACGGGAACCTCAGCACGCTCGCCCGCCCGCCCGGCTGGCAGCCGCCCTGCCGGGTCCACCCGAAAGCCGGCCTCGCGCAAGCCAGCCGCTCGCAAACGTGCGCCTCGCCGTGGTCCCGGACCGCTTGTCGTGGTCGGGAGGGCGATCTGGCGGGCGCTGGCCGGACTGTGGTTGCTGGCCGCCAAGGGCGTCGGGTCGGCGGTGCGCACGATCGGCCGAGGGGCCGCCAGTGCCCGCGACATCGATCGGCAGCAGCGTCGGGACGGCCTGGGCTTGACGCTGCTGGGGCTGGCCATCGTCGTGTCTGTAGCGGTGTGGATCGGCGGAGCCGGCCCCGTGGGTACGGCGGTCCGCGCCGTGTCGTTCTGGGCGATCGGCAACGCCGTATTTTTTGTGCCACTGATCCTTGTCCTCTGCGCGATCCGGCTGCTGCGCCATCCGGGAGACGAACAGACCCGAGGGCGCGTCGTGATCGGCTGGCTGTGCGTCGTCCTGCCGATCCTCGGTCTCGCCCACATCGCCCAGGGGTCGCCGACCACGGAGGCCGGGCGGAGTGACGCGGCCGGGGTGTTCGGCGCGGTCGCCGCCGGCCCTGTCGAGAGCGGCGTCGGCACGTACGTCGGCAGCGCGTTGCTGGTCCTGCTGGCCGCCTTCGGGTTGCTCGTCGTCACCGCTACGCCGGTGCACCAGGTGCCGCAGCGGCTGACCGACCTCGGCCGGCGGCTGCTCGGGCGCCCCGCCGCGGCCGAAACGCCAGGTGACCCGTCTGCCGATCCGATCCCTGATCCGAGTTCTGCGACCGAGCGCAGCCTCGGCACGCTGCGTCTGCGCCGGCCGTCTCGCCGCAGGCAAGGCAGTCTCGCCGATACTGCCGAAGCAGCACCCGGCGAGGAACCGAGCGACATAGGCCAGGAACCCACCCCGGCGGCAGAGACCGCAGCGTCGAAGCTGATCACCAAGCCGGAGCAGCTGGCGCTGTCCGTGCCGGAGGGAAGCTACCGGCTGCCGCCGTCCAGTGTGCTGAAGCCGGGTACCCCGCACCGCGCCCGCAGCCGCGCCAACGACACGACGATCGAAGCGATCAGCAGCGTGCTGGAGCAGTTCGTCGTCGACGCAGCGGTCACCGGGTTCACCCGTGGCCCCACCGTCACCCGCTACGAGGTCGAACTCGGGCCGGCGGTCAAGGTGGAGAAGATCACGAACCTGACCCGCAACATCGCGTACGCCGTCGCCAACGACAACATCCGCATCCTGGCCCCGATCCCGGGCAAGTCGGCAGTCGGCATCGAAGTGCCGAACACCGATCGGGAGCGGGTCAGCCTCGGCGACGTGCTGCGGTCCGCGGTGGCCACGAACGACCACCACCCGCTGCTGGTCGGTCTCGGGAAGGACATCGAGGGCGGCTACATCTGCGCGAATTTGGCCAAGATGCCGCATCTGTTGGTGGCCGGCGCCACCGGCGCCGGCAAGTCGGTGTGCATCAACTCGCTGCTCGCCTCGTTGCTGCTGCGGGCGACGCCGGAGCAGATGCGGATGATCCTGATCGACCCGAAGATGGTCGAACTCACGCCGTACGAGGGGATTCCGCACCTCATCACTCCGATCATCACCGACCCCAAGAAGGCGGCCACCGCCCTGGTCTGGCTGGTCGAGGAGATGGAGCAGCGCTACGAGGACATGCGGGCCTCCGGCGTACGGCACATCGACGACTTCAACCGGAAGGTGACCCGCGGGCAGATCACCGCGCCGCCGGGCAGCGAGCGCATCTATACGTCGTACCCCTACATCCTGTGCGTCGTGGACGAGCTGGCCGACCTGATGATGGTCGCCCCTCGCGATGTGGAGGACTGCATCGTGCGGATCACCCAAAAGGCGCGGGCCGCCGGCATCCACCTGGTGCTGGCGACGCAGCGGCCCAGCGTGGACGTCGTCACCGGGCTGATCAAGGCCAACGTGCCGAGCCGGCTGGCGTTCTCCACGTCCAGCCTCACCGACAGCCGGGTCATCCTGGACCAGCCGGGTGCGGAGAAGCTGATCGGGATGGGTGACGCGCTGTTCCTGCCGGTCGGGGCGGCCAAGCCGGTCCGGGTGCAGGGCGCCTTTGTCTCCGACGCCGAGATCGAGGCGATCGTCGCGTTCTGCAAGGACCAGCAGGAGCCGGAGTACCGCGAGGGTGTACTTGACGCCGGCAAGGCGGCAAAGCGGGAGATCGACGAGGACATCGGCGGGGACCTCGAGGAGCTTTGCCAGGCCGCCGAACTCGTGATCACCACCCAGTTCGGGTCGACGTCGATGCTGCAGCGCAAACTCCGGGTCGGTTTCGCAAAGGCCGGCCGGCTGATGGACCTGATGGAGAGCCGCGGCATCGTGGGCCCGTCCGAGGGTTCCAAGGCCCGCGACGTGCTGGTCAATCCGGACGAGCTGGACGCTGTCCTGCGGAGCCTGCGCGGCTCCTGACCCGGCGGTCGCGGGCCCGCCACGCCGCTAGTCTGCTGTGGTGTCACCCCCCGGCCCTGCGCGCTCTGCTTCTGCCCGCAGAGTCGCGCTGGTCACCCTCGGCTGCGCGCGCAACGACGTGGACTCCGAGGAGCTGGCCGGGAGACTGACCGCGGACGGGTGGACCCTCGTTGCCGGCGGCGAACCGGCCGATGCCGTGGTGGTCAACACCTGCGGTTTCGTCGAGAGCGCGAAGAAGGACTCGATCGACACCGTGCTGGCAGCGGCGGACTCCGCGGCGAAAGTCGTCGCCGTGGGCTGCCTGGCGGAGCGGTACGGCGCTGACCTCGCCGCGTCGCTGCCCGAAGCCGACGCCGTCCTCGGCTTCGACCACTACCCCCAGCTCGGTGCCCGGCTCGACGACGTCGTGGCCGGCCGGCCGGTGCCCTCGCACGTACCGGCGGATCGCCGGCTGCTGCTGCCGCTGACGCCGGCCGAGCGGTCCGCGTCCGCGCGCCCCGTACCCGGCCACGGCGTAGGCGACTTGCCCGACGGTGTCGCACCGCCGTCCGGCCCGCGGGTCCTCCGTCGCCGCCTCGACGGCGGACCGGTGGCGCCGCTCAAGCTGGCCAGCGGCTGCGACCGCAGGTGCGCGTTCTGCGCCATCCCGTCGTTCCGGGGGGCGTTCGTCTCCCGCCCCCCGGCCGAGGTGCTGGCCGAGGCGAGGTGGCTGGCCGGCCACGGCGTTCGCGAGCTGGTCCTCGTCAGCGAGAACTCCACGTCGTATGGGAAGGACCTCGGGGATCTGCGGCTGCTGGAGACGCTGCTGCCCGAACTCGCCGCGGTCGACGGCGTCGACAGGGTGCGGGTGGCCTACCTTCAGCCGGCGGAGCTGCGGCCGGGTCTGATCCGGGTGATCGCCCAGACGCCGGGAGTGGCGCCGTACTTCGACCTGTCGTTCCAGCACGCCAGCGAGCCGCTGCTGCGCCGGATGCGGAGGTTCGGCTCACGCGAGCGCTTCGTCGCGCTCCTGGAGCAGGTGCGGGTGCTGTGTCCCGAGGCGGGCGCGCGCTCGAACGTCATCGTCGGCTTTCCCGGCGAGACCGAGCAGGACGTGCAGGAGCTCGAGCGCTTCCTGGTCGAGGCACGGCTGGACGCGGTCGGGGTCTTCGGCTACTCCGACGAGGACGGTACCGAGGCGGCGTCCTACGACGGCAAGCTCGACCACGACACCATCTGCGAACGGGTCGAGCGGGTCAGCGCTCTGGCCGAGGAGCTGACCACCCAGCGCGCCGAAGAGCGGATCGGCGCCACGATCGCCGTACTGGTGGAAACGACCGACGGGGAGGGGCGGGCCGCGCACCAGGCGCCGGAGGTGGACGGTACGACGGCGCTGAGCGGACTTCGGGAACTGCGGGTGGGGGACCTGGTGCCGGCCCGAGTCGTGGACAGCACCGGCGTGGACCTGGTGGCGGTGGCCCTATGAGTGCGCTCGTACCGGATCCGGCTGCCAGCCCGCCGCAGACCGTCAAGATCCTCAACGCCGCCAACGCGTTGACGATGCTGCGGATGGCACTCGTCCCGCTGTTCGCGGTGACCCTGCTGCACGCCGACGGCAACGACGCCGCAACGCGGATCCTGGCCTGGGCGATCTTCGCGGTCGCCGTCGTCACCGATCATTTTGACGGCGAGATCGCCCGCAAGCACGGCCTCATCACGAACTTCGGGAAACTCGCCGACCCGATTGCGGACAAAGCTCTCACCGGTGCGGCGTTGGTCGGGCTCTCGGTGTTGGGCGAGCTGCCCTGGTGGGTGACGGTGGTGATCCTCAGCCGTGAACTCGGCGTCACCCTGCTCCGGTTCTGGGTGATCCGGCACGGCGTGATCCCGGCCAGCCGCGGTGGCAAGCTCAAGACCCTCGTCCAGGCTGTCGCGATCGGGCTGTACATCCTGCCGCTGAGCGGGTTCCTCGGCACCGTTCGCTGGTGGGTGATGGCTGTTGCGGTCCTCCTCACGGTCGTGACCGGGTTGGACTATGTGGCTCGTGCGGTGACGCTTCGGCAGACCAGCGACCGGGCGCGTCGCAAGCGGCTCGCGCGATCGGCCCAGCACAAGCCCCGCTCTTGACCGGGTTTGTCGGAATCCCACGTCCCTGCCGGATGTTTTCCACTCGGTGTTACGCCGTCGGCGGACAGCTCCCCACAGGAGGGTCGGGTGTCGGCGGGCCGGGGTAGCGTGTCACCAAGAAGAACGGAAGGGGGCAGGGCATGCCACTGTTGCGTCAGGTACTCGGCGAGACCCTGCGCTCACGCCGGCTCGGCCAGGAGCGCACCCTGCGTGAGGTGTCGGGGCAGGCCCGGGTGAGCCTCGGCTACCTGTCCGAGGTCGAGCGTGGCCAGAAAGAGGCCTCGTCGGAATTGCTCGCGTCGATCTGCGACGCCCTCGGCGTGGAGCTGGCCGAGATCCTCGACGAGGTCAGCCTCATGTTGCGCCTGGGCGACCTGACCCAGGTTGCCGACGCCGGACCCGTGCGCCAGTCAGGCCCCGTCCTCTCCGCCGCTGCCGCTTAGCGCCGTCGAGCCAGACCCCGGGGACCGGGCGGTCGCCAGGGTCCTGCCGGACCTGAGACGATGGGCGGGAGACCGGCGCCGACAGCGCCGCCGATGAGGAGGACTCCGGCATGGCCAACGCATTCGTCAAGTTCTGGAAGTACATGATGGCTTCCTTCTCCAACCAGATCGACGAGCGGGCCGACCCCAAGGTCCAGATCCAGCAGGCGATCGTGGATGCCCAGCGCCAGCACCAGGCGCTGTCGCAGCAGGCCGCGCAGGTGATCGGCAACCAGCGGCAGCTGGAGATGAAGCTCAACCGCCAGCTCGGCGACGTCGAGAAGCTGCAGGCCTCGACCCGGCAGGCGTTGACCCTTGCCGACCAGGCCCGGGCCAGCGGAGACGAGACCAAGGCTCAGGAGTACGAGCGGGCCGCGGAGTCCTTCGCCACTCAGCTGGTCGCCGCCGAGCAGGGCATGGAAGACATGAAGACCATGCATGACCAGGCGCTGCAAGCAGCCGGCCAGGCCAAAAAGGCAGTCGAGCAGAACGCGATGATGCTGCAGCAGCGCCTCGCCGAGCGGACCAAGCTGCTCAGCCAGCTGGAGCAGGCCAAGATGCAGGAGCAGGTCTCCTCCTCGCTGCGGCAGATCAGCAACATGGCCGCTCCCGGCAACACCCCTTCGCTGGAGGAGGTCCGGGAGAAGATCGAACGCCGCTACGCCAACGCGTTGGGCTCGGCCGAGCTGGTCGAGAACTCCGTCGAGGGCCGGATGATGGAGGTCCAGCGCTCGACCCTCGATGTGGCCGGCCGGACCCGGATGGACGAGATCCGAGCCAGCATGGCCGGCGGCACGGGCAGCTCCGGCCCCAGTGCGCTCGGTACGTCGTCCACGCCCGCCCTCGACAAGGCCGCGCCCTCGGTGAACCCCACCTCGACGTCGCAACCGACCGGTCAGCCCGCGACCGCGCCCACCGATGCCGAACGCGCCTGACCGATCGGGTTGGGTCAGCCGCGGGCTACGGATTTTCGACCCGGCCGCCCGGGCCGCCCGCAAGCGCCGCCGCGCGCGGAGATCCCTCGGCTACCGCGCGCTGGCGACGTTCGGCTTGGCGTACCTCGCCAGCACCGTCGGCGTCGAGACGACCGTCGAGTTCGGAGAGCTGTTCTGGGGTACGGCGAGCATTGTGGCCGCTGCTGGCACCGTCGGAGCTGCTGGACGCGTGTGGCGGATCGAACGCGCACCCCGGCCCGTGCACCTGACGCCGGCGCCCGCACTCCCACCGGAGTCCTCCGCCGCCCGCACCCCGCTCAGCCGGCTCACTGCGCGGGAGAACGCCCTTGGAGAGCTGCTGACGGTGCTCGGGCCGGTGGCCGGGGACACCTGGGCGGAGGCCTCGGCGGCGGCGCAGGCACTGCGGCGGCTCGGCGACCAGATGGTCGTACTGGAGGCCGCGCGCGCCGGCGTACCGATCGAGGCTCGTCCGGGGCTGGACTCGGCGCTGTCCGCGCTCCGGTTGCGGCTGGAGGAGGGCGTCTCGGCGTACGACCGGATGGTCTGCGCGGCTACCGACGCGGTGGCTGCTGCCGCGGGCGGCCATGGCGACGACGTCGGGTCGGTGCGCCGGCTGGCCGACGCCGCCGACAACCTGACCGGCCTGGCCCGCGGCCTGCGCGAGGTGGCCGTCCTGCCCCGTCAGTGATTGGTGAAATCGCATCATTGGAGGCGATTTCGGTCGCTGGCTCACCCGAATCACCTCCAATGACGTCGATCCTGCGAATCGAGAAACGCATCGACGGGCTGACCTGGACGGGCTAGGAGACGCGTGGCTCGGCGTTCTCGACCGCCGGTTGGCAGCTCGGACACCAGTACGCCGGTCGCTGGTACGGCGCGGCGCCCTGGTCGGCGCCGGCGACTGGAGTGCCGCAGCGCAGACACGGCTGGCCGGCCCGCAGGTACACCCAGTAGTTCTCGCCGCGGCGATTGCTTCCCGTTGTCGACTGCTCGGGCGCGTTCTTGTTCTGGTGCAGCACCCGGTGCGCCAGGTCGACGAGCGCAGGCAGGTCTGCGACCGCCCCGCTCGGCGTCCACGGGTGCACGCCCCGCAGGAACAGCAGCTCTGCCTTGTACATGTTCCCGATCCCGGCCAGCGTGCGCTGGTCGAGCAGCGCCTGCCCGATCTCGCGGTCGGGTTCGGCGAGCAGCCGGCGTACCGCTTCCGGTGCGTCCCAATCGGGACCGAGAAGATCCGGTCCGAGGTGATTAACGAGTTCACCTTCCCGCTCGGTCGGCACCAGCGTGAGGTCGTGCACGCGGTAGCCGACGCACTCCCATTCGGTGTTGCCGAGAACCGCACGGGCGGCGTACGCCGGACCGCCGGTCCAGCGCCGGCCGGTGCGCACGATCCGCCAGCTGCCGTCCATCCGCAGGTGGGAGCGCAACGTCAGTCCACTGTCCAGCCGGGTGAGTAGGTGCTTGCCCCGTGACACCACTGTGGTCACGGCCATCCCGGCCAGCTCGGTCGTTGCGAGCTGAGGGACGCGGAGTTCGGCTCGTGTCAGCGTCCGCCCGGCCAGCGCAGTGTCGAGGCGGCGCGCGGTGAGCCAGACGGTGTCTCCCTCGGGCATGCAGTCATCCTGCCCGCTCCGTTGCCTGCCCCGGCTCTAGGCGCGCATCCGCAGGCCTCGGGGGGTGGGGCGGAAGCCGGCCTGCTCCAACGCCTCGGACAACGGTGTGGCGGCGTAGACGCTCGCGCCGTCGGCCCGCTGGACGGAGATCCGGCCGAGCCCACCGGAACGGACGGCGTCGGCCAGCCCACGGGCGGCGGGTGCAAGGTCGGCGGGATCGTCACTCCACGACAACAGAGTGCGGCCCCCACGCTCGACGTACAGGATCAGCCGGCCGTCGACCAGGACGACGAGCGCGCCGGCCTTGCGGCCCGGGCGGTGTCCCGACGGTGCGATGTCCCCGTCGGAGCGCCGGTCGGGCCAGGACAGCGCCGCGCCATAGGCGTTGGCCGGGTCGGTCGCGGCCAGTACGACGGCGCTGCGCGCGTCCCGGCCCGGCTCCGACCTGCTGTACGTCCGGACCCGGTCCACGGCGCCGGGAGTGGCGAACTGCGCGGCGCCGAGTGACTCAACGAAGTACCCTCGCCGCGCCCGGCCGGAGTCCTCGAACGCGCTCAGCACCCGGTAGACCGCCGCGAATCCTCCTGGCACGTCCTCGGCCGCCACCGCGCCGCGGGTCAGTACGCCGTACCGCTCGAGCAGGCTCTCCGCCTGCGCGTGCAACCGGCGGGTGGGGTCCTCTGAGCGCCGCGGCACGAGCGACCACCGACCACCCACCGTCGGCGGGCCTGTCCGTGACGGCAGGCGGACCCGCCCGGCCCGGCCGTAGCGCGACCGTGCCGGTGCGGCCCGCCGGCTGTGCGCCCCGCGTCCGGCGGACAGCAGCGTCCGGACCGGTGCAAGCGTGTCGTTGGTCAGCCGTCCGCCCCAGACCAGATCCCACAGCGCCGCGACCAGCCTGGCGTCGTCGACGCTGCCGACCGCCGAGGACAGGTTGCGGAAGAACAGCGCCTGCCCACCCTCCAGTGCGGCGAGCACCGACTCGTGCAACGGCGAGGCGTCGAAGTGCGTCGCGAGCGGCAGCAGAAGGTCGGCGGCGTCGGCGGGAGCGAACGACAGCCACCCGTCCTGGCCGGGCAGGTCGCCGGCGCCGCACCACGTCACCTCGCCGGCGCTGGTGAGTTCGTCGAGCATCGCGGGGGTGTAGCCGGTGACCCGCGACGGCAGCACCAGCGTCTCCAGGGCCGAGGCCGGGAGGACCGCGCCGGCCAGCTGCTCGATCACGGCAAGCACCGCGTCCGGTCCGCGTGCGGTAGCCCCGACCTGTTGCCACGCCGGCAGGAATCGCGCGAGCGCCTCCGTCGGGACCGGCTCGACCTCCTCGCGCAGCCGGGCGAGGGACCGGCGCCGCAGCCGGCGCAGCACTTCCGCGTCACACCACTCGAGCCCGCTGCCGCCGGGCCGGAACTCGCCGCTGACCGCCCGCCCGGTGGTCGCCAGCCGCTGCAACGTCGCCGTGACGACCGCAACGCCGAGGCCCAACCGGGAAGCGCAGTCCCCGACGACGAATGGGCCATGCGTGCGCGCGAACCGTCCGACGAGATCGCCCAGCGGGTCGGCGACCGGTTCGGTGAACACCTCCGGAACACCCACCGGCAGGGCGACCCCGAGGGCGTCCCGCACCCGGCCGGCGTCCTCGATCGCGATCCACCGAAGATCTCCGGCGATCCGCACCTGTAGCAGCCGCCGACTCGCCCGCAGTTCCGCCAGCCATTCCTCGGTTCCGCCGCGCTCGACGGCCTCCACTGTGGACAGATCACCGAGCAGCCGGAACAGGTCCACAGTGGACTCGACGTCCTTTGCCCGGCGCTCCGGCGTACGGCGTTGGAGTTCGTCCTCGACCTCGCGCAAGGCATCCGGGTCCAGCAGCTCACGCAGCTCTGCCCGGCCGAGCAACTCGGCCAGTACGGCGGTGTCCAGCGCGAGCGCCTGCGCGCGGCGCTCGGCCAACGGCGCATCACCTTCGTACAGGAACGCGCCGATGTAGCCGAACAGCAGCGACTGCGCGAACGGGGAGGCCTGCTGTGTCTCGACGTCGACGAGCCGGATCCGGCGGGCCTGCACGTCCCGCATCAACGTGACCAGACCGGGGACGTCGTACACGTCCTGCAGGCACTCCCGGACCGCCTCCAAGACGATCGGGAACGACCCGTAGTCACTGGCCACGCCGAGCAGTTGTGCGGCCCGCTGGCGCTGCTGCCACAGGGGAGTACGCCGGCGCGGATCGCGTTTGGGCAGCAGCAGGGCGCGCGCCGCGCACTCGCGGAACCGGGAGGCGAACAGCGCCGAGCCGCCGACCTCCGCGGTGACGAGCGGCTCCACCTCGTCCGGGTCGAGGACGGCCAGCTCGCCGCCGGGAGGGGCGGCGTCGGTGTCCGGCAGCCGGAGCACGATGCCGTCGTCGGAGTGCATGGCCTGCACATCGGTCCCGTAGTGCTCGCGAAGCCGAGCGGTCAGGACCAGCGCCCAGGGCGCGTTGACCTGCGCCCCGAACGGCGAGTGCACGACCAGCCTCCAGTCGCCGAGTTCGTCACGGAAGCGCTCCACCAGGATCGTGCGGTCGTCGGGCAGGTGGTCGGTGGCCTGCTTCTGCTCGGACAGGTACGCGAGCAGATTGTCCGCGCCCCATTCGTCCAGCCCCGCGGCGGTGACCCGGGCCCGTGCGACGGGTTCGCTCGCCGCCGAGACCTCGCGCAGAAAGGCGCCGAGCGCCCGGCCCAGCTCGATCGGGCGACCGATCTGGTCGCCCTTCCAGAACGGCATCCGGCCGGGCTGGCCGGGTGCCGGCGACACGATGACCCGGTCGTGCGTGATCTCCTGGATCCGCCAGGACGACGACCCGAGCAGGAACACGTCTCCCACCCGGGACTCGTAGACCATCTCCTCGTCCAGTTCGCCGACCCGACGCCCCGGCGTACCCACTTCTCCGACGAGGAAGACGCCGAACAAGCCACGGTCTGGGATCGTTCCGCCACTGGTGACGGCCAGCCGTTGCGCGCCCGGCCGCGCGGTCAGAACGCCGCCGAGACGGTCCCACGTCAGCCGCGGCCGCAACTCTGCGAAGGCATCCGACGGATACCGACCCGACAGCATGTCCAGTACGGCGTTCAGCGCCGACTCCGGAAGCGAGCCGAACGGCGCCGCCCGGCGGATCACCTGGGTCAACTCATCGACTGTCCACGGCTCCAGGGCGACCATCGCCACGATCTGCTGGGCGAGCACGTCCAGCGGGTTGCGGAGATACCGCATCGACTCGATCAGCCCGGCCTGCATCCGCTCGGCCACGACGGCGCACTGGACCAGGTCGCCGCGGAACTTCGGGAACAGCACGCCACGGCTGACCGCACCGACCTGGTGACCGGCCCGCCCGATCCGCTGCAGCCCGGAGGAGACCGACGGCGGTGCCTCGACCTGTACGACGAGGTCGACGGCGCCCATGTCGATGCCGAGTTCGAGGCTGCTCGTCGCGACGACGGCGGGCAGCTGCCCGGCCTTTAGTGCTTCCTCCACGATGGCCCGCTGCTCGCGGGAGACCGAGCCGTGGTGTGCGGCGGCGACGGTCGTCGACACGATGGTGCCGCTGCCGGACTGGCCGATCGCCTCCGCGGCGTTGCCGCCGGCCTGCGGTGTCTCACCGGTCAGCCGCTCGTGCGCCAGCTCGTTGAGCCGCGCGGTGAGCCGCTCCGCGAGGCGGCGTGAGTTCGCGAACACGATCGTCGAGCGGTGCGCCTCGATCAGGTCCAGCACCCGGCTCTCCACGGCCGGCCAGATCGACGTACGCCGCTCCGCTCCGGCCGCGGCCCCGGACACGTCGCCGCTCGGTCCACCGAGGGCGCTGAGGTCCGGGACGGGCACGACGACCGTGAGTTCGACCTGCTTCTGCGACGCCGGCTGTACGACGGTCACCGGTCGGCCGCCGCCGAGGAACGTCGCCACCTCGTCCACCGGGCGGACGGTGGCCGACAGGCCGATCCGTTGCGCGGGTTTCTCGAGCAGCTGGTCGAGGCGCTCCAGGGACACCGCGAGGTGGGCGCCGCGCTTCGTCCCGCACACGGCGTGCACCTCGTCCAGGATCACCGTCTGCACTCCGCGCAATGCCTCTCGGGCGGCACTGGTCAACAGCAGGAACAGCGACTCCGGCGTCGTGATGAGGATGTCCGACGGCGTACGGGCGAATGTCCTGCGCTCGTCCGCCGGTGTGTCGCCGGAACGCAGGGCCACCTGGACGTTCGGCGGCGGATGGCCCAGGCGCGCCGCGGCCAGCCCGATCCCGGCCAGCGGCGAACGCAGGTTCCGCTCGACGTCGACGGCCAGCGCCTTGAGCGGACTGATGTAGAGGACACGGCAACGGCGCAGCCGCTCCTCGGGCGGCGGGTGGGCGGCCAACATGTCCAGGGACCAGAGAAAGGCAGCCAACGTCTTGCCCGAGCCCGTCGGTGCGACGACGAGCGCGTGCTGGCCGGCCGCGATCGCCTCCCACGCACCGAGCTGGGCGGGCGTGGCGGCGTCGAAGGCGCCGGTGAACCAGGCTCGGGTCGCCGGGGAGAACCGGTCGAGTATCGACGCAGCTGGCTCGGTCACCCGGCCATCTTGACTCAACCCACCGACATCTGGCGTTGCCGACCGCCCAGCGCTAGATCCGCAGTGCCGCTCGGACCTTGCCGGCGACGTCGTCCAACTCGGGTCGGTCGCGCACCCTCCATTGCGCCGAGATCCGGATCAGCCCGTCACCCAGGAGACGCGGCAGGACGTGCAGGTGCGCATGCCAGATCTCCTGGCCCGCCGCAGCCCCGTCGGCGAGAAACAGGTTCACCCCGTCACACGGCAGATCGGTATGGCGCAGCGCGACAGCGAGCCGGTGAGCGAGGGAGAACATCGCCCGGCCCGTCTCCGCCGGCAGCTCGGCGAGATCGGCGGCGTGCCGGCGCGGTACGACGAGCAGGTGACCGCTGTGCACCGGCTGCAGGTCGGTAAAGGCCAACGCCTCACCCTCGTCGACGACGATGCTGGCGGGCTGGCTGCCGGCGGCGATGCCGCAGAACACGCAGCGGCCGTCGACCTCGGCGGGCAGCGCGGCGCGTCGGGACACGAGTCACACCGTCGCACACCGCCCGAAAGCACTCTCGGCTGGCTCACCACGACGAGGACTGGCGTGTACTTGACTGAGAGGGCAACTCGGGGAAGTGGACCCGCCCCTCGACCGGGACAGGTCCACTTCTTCCCGGTTGTTAAACCCCGAGCTCGTCCAACGCTGAGAGGGCGAGCTTGGCAATCTCGGTGTTGATCTGATACACCCGCTTCACTTTGTCGAACGGCCGCGATTGAACTCCCCGCGTCTTGCGAGCTGCAAAGCCGAAGGAAGACATTGTGCCGGCGTACTCATAGTCCTCGAGGCCGACCTCAGCCCGGGTGTCGTCGACACTGATCTCGGGGCGTTCTCTGCCACAACCCGCAAGATCCGCTGTGCGTTGGGCTGTAGGGCCGTGGCGTATCGGCGCATCTTCGAAAGTGTCCATCCACCAGGCGCTGGTGCGGCGCTTCGACTGGCGTCCTGTCCTAACGGTAACTCGTCGACCTCAGGTTCTTGGTCGAGCAGATCCTGAATCGAGTCGTATCCGTAGATCGCACTGATCCCGAGCAGCACATCGTGCGGGTTGTCCTCGTCGAGCCTGAAAGTGACCGTGTACTTCACTGTGGATCTCCCTGGTGCGGTGGCACTGCTCACGCTGTCAGCGATCTACGTCGCGTTCGGCACGACGGCAGTGGTGACTGGGTGAGCGGGCTCTCGCAGTTTCATGATCGTGACCAGGCCCCACATTGCAGCCGCGACACGCCGTCGAT
>Ga0136618_10000397_pt1 | contig 14714 bp, 15 predicted proteins | sample AntDrymUQ3302106_2_FD_104805 | JGI IMG/M metagenome (GOLD analysis project Ga0136618, IMG submission 104805) | Polar desert sand microbial communities from Dry Valleys, Antarctica - metaG UQ330 (21.06) | ecosystem: Environmental > Terrestrial > Soil > Desert | place: Antarctica: Dry Valley... | reverse complement strand
TGAGTTCCTTTGTGCCGCCGCCCGCCGGAATCAAACCGACTCCGACTTCGACTAAGCCGATGTAAGTTTCGCCTGCCGCGCGGACTTTGTTGCCGTGCATCGCGATCTCGCAACCGCCGCCGAGCGTCAAACCATACGGCGCGGTAACGACCGGTTTTGCCGAATAGCGCAGACGCATCACCGCGTTTTGCAGAGCGCGAATCATCTGGTTGATGTCGTCCCATTCTTCCTCTTGCGCCGCCAGCAGAAGCAGCATAATGTTTGCGCCCGCCGAAAAATTTCCGCCTTGGTTGCCGACGACCAAACCGATGTGATTTTTCCCGACTTCATCAATCGCAAAATTCAACATCTGCACGGTGTCGCCGCCGATTGAATTCATCTTTGAATGAAATTCCAGACACGCCACGCCGTCGCCGATGTCAATCAAAGATGCGCCCGCGTTTTTCTTGATAACGCCGTCGCGATCTTTGACCGATTTCAAAAAGATAACGCCTTGCTGTTCGGCAATCGGTTTATAGGAATTGCTCGCAAAATCGAAAAAGGATTTTTGCCCGTTTTCATATTTATAAAAACTCTCCGCGCCGCTTTCCAGCATCTTTTCGACATTCGCGGGAATCGCCTGATTTTCAGCCCGCATTCTTTCCACCGATTCGCGAACGCCGATTGCGTCCCAGGTTTCAAACACGCCGATTTCCCAGCCGAAGCCCCATTTTATCGCGTTGTCAATCTCGACAATCGTGTCGGCGATTTCGGGAATGCGGTTCGCCGCGTAACGCGAAATGCGCGAACCCGTCTTCCAGAGAAATTCGCCGACGTTATCTTTGCTCCAAAGCAGAGTTTTAACGCGCTTCGGTAAATCTTCGATTTGTTTCGCCTGGTCGAGCGTCGGAAATTTCGTTTTGCTTTGCGGTTTGTATTCAAATGTTTCCAAATCCAATTCTAAAATCTCGGTTTTACCATCGGCATTTTTCGATTTTTTGAAGAAACCGCCTTTTGTTTTATCGCCCAAAAGTTTTTTTTCGAGCAGTGTTTTCATCACTTCGGGTATTTTGAAAACATCGCGGTCTTCGTCGTCGGGAATCGCCGGGTAAAGATTTGAAACAACGTGCGCCGTCACATCCAAGCCGACTAAATCGGACGTTCTGAATGTCGCGCTCGAAGCGTGTCCGATGGCTTTTCCGGTCATTTGGTCAACTTCGGTCGGCGTAAAACCCATCGTCACCATTTCGTTTAAAACCGCCATAATCGAGAAAACACCGATGCGATTGGCGATAAAATTCGGGCGGTCTTTGGCGGGAACAACGCCTTTGCCCAAGCGTTGGTCGAGAAATCCGGTAATCGAACACGCGACTTCACCGCTCGTGTCTTTGGTCGGAATAACTTCGACAAGTTTCATATAACGCGGCGGGTTGAAAAAGTGAATTCCTAAAAAATGTTTTTTGAAATCGTCGGAAAACGGTGCGGCGATTGACTCAATCGGAATGCCGCTCGTGTTCGAGGCGATAATCGCGCCCGCTTTGCGATATTTATCAACTTCGGTAAAAAGTTTGTGTTTGATGTCGAGATTTTCGATGACGGCTTCGATGACCAAGTCGCAATCTTTTATCCGCGCCAAATCGTCTTCAAAGTTTCCGACAGTAACCAAAGAAGCGTTGGCGTTGTCCATATACGCCGCCGGACGCGCTTTGGTCAAATTATTAAAACCGGAATTTGCAATCCGGTTTCGCACAACCGGCGAATCGAGCGGCAAACTCTTTGCCTCTTCTTCTTTGCTCAACTCCTTCGGCGCGATGTCCAGAAGAATCGTCGGAATTCCCGCGTTCGCCAAATGCGCTGCAATCGTCGCGCCCATTGTTCCCGCGCCTAAAACGGCGGCTTTGCTGATTTGTAACATTTTTAAATTTTCCTGTTTGTTAAATTTTTGTTGAAATCATCATACTGAATGAACATTCATTCAGCAAGAAAAGAACTCATATATTGAAATTTGTTTATAGTTTTACCTTCCTTAATAACGTCCCAAAAGTTTGGCGAGCCAGTCAGAACCGCCTGCGTGAGCGGGCGGAAATTTGTAATGATGAATTAGGAATGCGGAATGATGAATTTAAGAAATCCTCTTCCGTTTATCGCTCATCGTTTATCATTCATTATTAACCTTTGTCCGCCCGCTCACGCAGGCGGTTCTGACCTGCCTCCAATGACTTTTTCGCCCGGCTGCTCTTGCAGATTACGAATCGGCGAAAAAAGCAGACGCAGAAATGGAATAACCATTCCGACTGCGCCGACGAAAAGCGTTGCCCGCAAGCCAATTAATTCACCCAAAAATCCGGCAACCAACGCGCCGAACATCATCATCCCGACATTGACGAACCGAAAGCTCGCGTTCATTCGTCCTTGCAGACGATTCGGCGTTATCGCCTGCCGCAAACTCATCAAATTTATTCCGCTAATCTGCACTCCGAAAGCGTGAAGAAAGTGTGATATTGCAAACAGCGTAACGAGCAGAACAATCGAACCGCTTGCCAGCGGAACGAGCGCGAGCGCGGCGATGTTGATAAAGTTTGCGCCAAGCAGCGTGCGCCCGATGCCGAAACGCCTGGTAATACTTTTGACCGTCAGCGCGCCGAGCAGAAAGCCGAAACCTAACGCCGAGAAAATCACGCCGAGCCAGACGGGTTCGAGATGAAGCTCCCGAATTGCGTAAAGCGTAAAAAGTGTCAAAACGATTTGTCTGAACAGAAAATATGCAGCGATTGATTCGGCAAGCGGGCGCAAAATTTCGTTGCCGTAGACAAAACGCAAACCTTCGCCGATGTCCGTCCAGATGCCGCGCTTTTCTTTTTCGATTAGAACTTCGGGAACACGAACTTGCCAGATTAATACGGCGGAAAATAAAAAAGAAACCGCGTCAATAAAAATCACAAGCGGCGCGGATAAAATTTGCACGAGTGCGCCTGATAAACTCGGTCCGGCAATCATCGCCGCCGATTCGGTCGTGCCGAATTTGCTGTTGCCTTCGACGAGTTGTTCCTTTTCGAGCATTGACGGCAGAAAAGCCATTCCCGCCACGTCCGAAACAATGCTGAATGCGCCCGAAAGAAACGCGACAAGATAAAGCTGTTCGATGCGGAGAAAACCGAAAACGGCGGCGATTGGAATTGAAAATGCTAAAAACGCGCGTCCTAAATTCGAGATGATCAAAAGCGGTTTCCGGCTTACGCGGTCAACGATTACGCCTGCGAAAAGTCCGAGCAGCACACCCGAAGCCGTGCCCGTCGCTTGCAGCAATCCGACCTGGAAAGTCGTCGCTTCGAGAACCAGAATTGCGGTCAGCGGATAGGCGAGCGAAGCGAGTTGCGAGCCGAAAACAGAGGTCGTCTGCGCGCTCCAAAACTTGAGGAAATCTCGATGCTGCCAAAGGCTTGCGGGTCTTGAACTCATACGATTCGTTTTGCCGAGTTCAAAATCTTTTGCGCTTCATTCTTTCCATCAAAATCGTCAAAGCCAGAGATTTTTCGTTGAGCGTTTTTACAAGTTTTTGTTTTTCTTCCGGCTCGGTGCAGAATTTGATTTTCTCTCTCAAGCGGCTGATTTCTCTGAGTATTTCAACTTCTTCCGGCACAAAATCGTTGCTTTTCAAAATTGAGAAACCCATTCGCACGTCTTCCGGCGTGGTAAAATAATCGTCCAGATTGAGCGGTTTGCCCGCGCCTTTGAGATTGTCAAATTCGCCGGCGGCAATCCCCTGTTGGATTTTTTCTTCGATAGATTTTTCGATTGACATATTTTTTATAACGAAATTGTTTTGTGAAAAGATTCAATCTAAATTTTTTGACGCAGGAACAAAAAAACTACAAAATAAAATGATGACGGAAGCAATCAAATATGTTCCAAACATTATAAAGGAGAAACGAAAAATGAGAACAAGATTTTTAAGTTTAGCGGTGATTTTTGCTGTTTTTGCGCTGGCGTTTGTCGGTTTTGATACGAGCAGTGAAGGCTTGCGCGAAAAGGAATTTGCGGCGAGATTTAACGACACGAAGTTGACGGCGCAGGAAAGCACCGGCAGTTATAGTATTGACCCGAACCATTCTTATATCGGTTTTAGAGTTATGCATATGGGTCTGGCGGAAGTTCCCGGTCGCTTCAAAGATTTTAGCGGTGCGGTTAATTATGACGGAGCCGACGTTTCAAAATCGTCAGTCAATTTTACGGCAAAAGTAACGAGCGTTGACACGGGCGTTGAACGGCGCGACAACCATTTACGCAACAAAGACTTTTTTGAAGTCGAAACATATCCCGATATGTCTTTCAAAAGCACGAAGGTTGAAAAGAAAGGCAAGAATCTTTTAGTAACCGGCGATTTCACTCTGAAAGGTGTAACTAAACAAGTTACGATTCCGTTCACCATCAATGGAATGAATAAAGACGACAAAGGCGGTGTCAAAATGGGTGTTTCTGCCGCTACAACAATTAACCGCCAAGATTACGGCGTGAAGTGGGGAAATAAACTTCCCGACGGAACGCTTGCGCTGTCCGACACGGTAAAAATTGATTTGCAGCTCGAAGCCGGAATGAAGAAAAGTAAATAATGGAAAATGGAAAATGGATAATGGATAATGAAAGAATTTTTCGCTTTCCATTATCCATTATCCATTTTCCATTTTCCATTACTCCCTTGACACAAACTGCTAAAAACCGATAACTTACAAGACAAAGAAAAACTTGTGAGCAAAGAAAAATCAGAACTTAGTCTTTCGAGTCGGCTCGAATCGGTGGAAGAAGCCGCTTTTGAAGCGGAGAAATTTGCCAGGCAATCCGGTTTCGACGACGATGCGCTGAACGCGATTGATATGGCGGTGCGCGAATCGGTCGCCAACGCCGTCAAGCACGGAAATCTGCTCGATGAAACAAAGCGCGTCGAATTGACGTTTGAAAATACGAGCAATGGTTTTGAAATAACAATCAGAGATTTCGGCAAAGGCTTTGCGGTTGAAGATGTTCCCGACCCGACAAACCCGGAAAATCTCTTGAAAGCCAACGGGCGCGGCATCTTGTTTATGCGTGCCTTTATGGACGAAGTCGAATGGTCTAACCACGCGGAAGGCGGTATGCTGGTGAAAATGTTGAAAAGGCGTTAAAAACGATTATCTAACTTGGACTTTGCAGACAAATTCGGTTTAAAATCTGCAATCAAAACTTTTTTAAAATTCAAACTGAGGAGACAGAAATGGCTGAACTTAATATTACGGAACGACAAGCGGGCGATATAACGATTCTCGATATGAGCGGCAAGGTAACGATTGGCGAAGGAAGCATCGCGCTGCGGACGACGATTCGCCGTCTGCTGGGCGAAGGCAAAAAGAGTATTTTGCTCAATCTGGGCAGCGTCGGCTACGTCGATTCGAGCGGCATCGGCGAACTCGTGTCGAGCTTTACCGCCGTCAACAAAGAAGGCGGCTCGCTCAAACTATTAAATTTAACGCAGAAAATTCAAGACCTGCTGGCGATTACCAAACTTTTAACCGTCTTTGACGTTTATGACAGCGAAAGCGAAGCATTGAGCAGCTTTAGCTAAAAACATTTCTTCAAAAACAGGCGAAAAGGATAAAGACTTTGATTTGTTTTGAAGTCTTTATCCTTTTTATTTTTTTAGATTTTTAGAAAGAAAAAACTAACCGATGACTGAACAAACAACTCAACCGCCGAAATTGGAAAAAACCGCGAACGGCGACATAAATACAAATTCTCTGGCGGATTTGCTCGAATGGTTTTTGAATTTTGACCCGCGAGTCGCGCTTGTCAGAAATCCGCAAGTCGAAGAGCTTTTTCGCTGGAAACAAGCGGACGACGCGGAAAACGGCATCGAAACTTACCCGTTTGAAAATGCCGAATCGCGTTTTGCCATCGGAGTTTTTCAGGCTTTGGGCGAAAACGATTCCGAAGCCGAATTGCAAAAATGGATCACAGAAGTTTTGCAGGCGTTGGGCGAATCAAAACAAACCAACGAAGATATTGCGAAAAGCTATAAATTAGACCAGAGCCAATCGCACATTGAACAGGCAAAAGCGATTCCCTCAAACACGGAAAGACGTTTATATTTATCGAGCTGCTGGCTCGAATCGCTCTCGACGGCGGAAGTAAGATTTTTGGGCTGGGTTTTTCAGGAGATTTACGGCAAGCCGTTCGTAATCAATTAAGAATTGAGAATTAAAAATTAAGAATTAAGAAAAATGAAAGACAATATAATCCAAGAAAAAAGTTTCGCGTTTGCAATTCGCGTTGTTCGTGCCTATCAACACTTGGTAATCGAAAGGAAGGAATTTGTATTGTCAAAACAATTTTTGCGAAGCGGAACATCAATCGGCGCGAATATTGAAGAATCAATCGGCGGACAATCCAACGCTGATTTTGTTTCGAAATTAAGCATTGCTTACAAGGAGGCGCGTGAAACGCTTTATTGGATTCGGTTGATGGAAGCGACAGACTATTTGACCGAAACACAAGCTCAAAGTCTACATCACGATGCAGAAGAACTTTGCCGCATTCTCAGCAAAATCCTAACGACAACGAAAGAGAGAATTAAGAATTAAGAATTAAGAATTAAGAATTTAGAGACAAAACTTAATTCTTAATTCTTAATTCTTAATTGATTTCACCTCGTTGCGAAAGTGTCGCATTGACGAATGTTGCCGCTTTGAAAGCCTTTTGTGAACCAGCTCATTCTTTGCTGCGCCGAGCCGTGCGTGAAAGATTCCGGCACGACGTAGCCTTGCGACTGTTTTTGAATACTGTCGTCGCCGACCGAAGCCGCCGCCTTCATTGCTTCTTCGACATCGCCCGCTTCGAGCAATCCTTTCTTCTGCACATAATTTGCCCACACGCCTGCGTAACAATCGGCTTGCAGTTCGAGGCGCACGGAGAGTTGATTGGCTTGCGTTTCGCTCGCACGCTGCTGTGCCGCCGTTACTTTATCCATCGTTCCGATCAAATCCTGGACGTAATGACCGACTTCGTGCGCGATAACATAGGCTTGCGCGAAATCGCCGGGCGCACCGAACCTGGTTTTTAACTCGCGGAAAAAGCCGAAATCCAGATAAAGTTTTTCATCGCCCGGACAATAAAACGGTCCGGTTGCCGCGCTTGCCTGACCGCAGGCGGAAGTCGTTTGGTTTGAAAAAAGCACGAGCTTCGGCTCGACATATCTGACTCTCGCCTGCTGCGGAAGAATTTCGTTCCAGACATTCTCAGTGCTTTTCAAAACCGCCGAAACAAAGCGTTTTTCGTCGTCGGTTTGCGCTTGATTATTCTGCGCCTGTTGCGGTTGCTGTTGTTGAACCGGAGCCGAACCGCCTCCTAACTGATCAAGCAGAGTGCTTGGGTCGCCGCCGCACAACCACACGGCAACTATCAACAATAATGTTCCGATACCGCCGCCGCCGAGTGCCAAACCTCTGCCGCCCATTCCGCGCCGGTCTTCGACGTTACTGCTTTGACCTTCTTCCAACATTTAGTTCACCTCGATTTTTTCCGCCCGTGCGTAGATTTTATTTAAGTTCGGAAAATTTTAACATTTTTTGCCGGAATAGAAGAAAACTCTTATGCTAAAAAAATGAATTTAAATGAATGGCGGGAAACAGGCGAGTTTTTTGATTACAAAGGTTTTCCAGTTTTTTACCGCACAAGCGGAAATGAAAACGAAATTCTGCTTTGCCTGCACGGTTTCCCAACCTCGTCGCACGACTACCACAAAATCTGGGACGCGCTTGCTGAAAATTTTTCGATTGTCGCCTTCGATATGATTGGCTACGGATTTTCCGCCAAACCCGAAAATTTTGATTACACGACATTTAACCAGGTTGACGTTTTGCAAGCCTTACTCGAAAACTTAAACGTCAAAAAAATTCACATTATCGCACACGATTACGGCAACACGATTACGCAGGAATTACTTGCCCGCGCCGAAGAAAAGCGTCTGAACTTTACCGTCGAAAGCATTTGCTTTCTCAACGGCGCACTTTTCCCCGAAACGCATCGCCCGATTTTAGCGCAGAAAATTCTTATCAGCCCGCTTGGTTTTTTGTTCGGCAGACTCATTTCCGACGCGCGTTTCAAACAAAATCTGGCTTCGATTTTCGGCAGGGAAACTCAGCCGACGGCAAAAGAATTAGACGAATTTTTGCAAGTTTTTAAATTTAATGACGGACGGCAAATCGCGCACAAACTGATTCGCTATATGACCGAACGCGCAGCAAATCGGTCGCGTTGGGTCGGCGCGTTGGAAAGAATAAACGTGCCGTTTCGGTTTATCAACGGCTTGGAAGACAAAGTTTCGGGCGCACATCTCGTCAAAAGATTTCGTGAAATCCTGCCGCATCAAACCGATATTATCGAACTCGAAAATGTCGGACACTTTCCGCATTTTGAAGTTCCCGATATTGTGCTGGAAAAGTTCTTCGAGTTTCAACAGAAAATTTCCGCTAACCGGAAAGGACTAAATCTCAATCACTAAGAAGCATTAGATATAACGTCGGTTCGGGATAAGAAAAATCGAACCGCCGGGACGCTGAGACGCTGAGTTGTTTTTTTTACTTGTTTAGAAATTAGCGAACTTTTTGCCGTCTCTACTCTTATTTCATTGACTTTCTCAGCGTCTCAGCGTCCCGGCGGTGGAAAAATCCTCAACCCGAACTCAAGTTGGATTTATCAATTGTCTTGTTCTCGGGTTACTTCTTGTCAATTGTGGAAAAATACGATTTTCGTAAATTTAAAGCATACCGAAAATAAAATAATAATAATCGACGCAAAACCTTGACAGATGCGAACTTAGGTCATTACTATTCATTTACAGTTCCAACAAAACGTTTCTTTTCAGCTTTTTCTACAGAGGAGGAAGATATGATTAAACTTGACATAATAAACCGTGTAGCGGACAAAACAGGCGTGCCGAAACAGAAGGCGGAACAGGTTGTTGACGCGCTTTTCAACGCGATGAAGGAAGCGATGGCGAAAGGCAACCGCATCGAGCTTCGCGGTTTCGGCGTTTTTGTCGTCAAACCGAGAAAACGCGGCATCGGACGCAATCCGCGAACGGGCAAGGAAGTTCCGATTCCGGCAGGCAAAACCATTCGTTTCAAACCAGGCAAAGAACTGCAAGCCAAAGCCGTAAAAACCAGTGGATAGTGGATAGTGGATAGTGGTGAGTTGTTTTTAATTTTTATCATTATCCACTATCCACTATCCACTATCCACTATTTCGTGTCTGATTTAAACTCGCTGACCAATCAGCTTTTTGACCGCCGCGAGGCGATGCGCCCGACGGCGCGGACGTGGGTGAAACACGCCGCTTTTTTGCTGGTTGCATTCGTAACCGTAACAATCGCGGGCGTTCTACAGCCTTTCGGCTTCATACCGATTTTCCCCGATGCCAATCCGCAGACAAATGCGGAAATTTTTCAATTTTTTCTTTCTCTGCCGACGCATTACGCCGAACTGATTTTCACAACCATTCAGCAGCTTTTAACCGATTTTGAAACATTAAAATACGGTTTGAAATTTTCAGTATCGTTGCTGGCAATTTTGATGGCGCACGAAGCGGGACATTATGTGGCGTGTCGGCTTTACGGCGTTGACGCGACTTTGCCGTATTTTATTCCGCTTCCGCCGCTGCTCGGTCCGGCGGGAACTCTGGGCGCGTTTATCAAGATCGTTTCGCCGATGCCTTCACGCCGCGCTGTTTTTGACATCGGCGTTGCCGGTCCGATTGCCGGATTCGCCGCAATCATTCCGGTCGCTGTTTTCGGATTGCTGACATATCGGCAAACCTCTGCGGAAAATTCTTTTTTCGAGCAAATCGGTTTGTATTTTTCACAACCTTTATTTCTACGATTTCTGGCGAAATTTTTTGCAATTGATTCCACCTTTGAAATCTCCAATCCTTTTTTGGCGGCGGCGTGGATTGGTCTTTTGGTTACGAGTTTGAATCTGATTCCGTCCGGTCAACTCGATGGCGGACACGCGGTTTATGCGGTCTTCGGCAGAACGATTCATCGCTGGACAGGCAGAGTCGCTTTTGTCGCAATGGCGGCAATTACCGTTTTAGGCTGGTTTATTTACAACAGTCCGAGCGGGCTTTTATTTACGATTTTGTTGGCTGTGATGTTGAAGGTAAAACATCCCGAACCGCTCGATGAGGCACCGCTCAATTTTAATCGAAAATTAGTTGCCGTCCTGACACTGCTGATTTTCGTTTTGTGTTTTATACCGTTTCCGGTTCAAGTCAAATGAAAAACCAAAACCAAAAGTGGAAAAACGGAAAGTCATTGACCTTTCGCTTTTAGCTTTTCGTTATTCACAATTAGAGCGCAATTGAACGCGGATTCAAATAAATCTTTTTTCAGTTCGATGGCTTCGCGCTCAATCGTGCAGTCTTCGCGGCTTTCGAGGTTGAGAAACAAATTTTGTTTGTCGAGTTTGAATCTCATATTCATAACGTGATTTTCGTGACCGCGGTCGAGGGCTTCGGCGAGCCGCAAAATCGCTCCGAGCTGCGCCACCGTTCGGCGGTCTTTTTCCGTCAGTTCCATAAAATCCGTATGTTTGTCCTTCGGAAGCGAGCCGCGATGATAACGCGCAACATTGGCAATAATTATTTTTTCCGTTTGGGTAAAACCGGTTATTTCGGAGTTTTTGATCAGGTAAAAAGAATGTTTGTGATGCGATTCGTGCGAGATGTGATAGCCGACATCGTGCAGGAGGGCGGCGGCTGAAAGCAAAGTTCGACCGTGCCGCTTGAGATTGTAAATCGGTGCGAGCGCGTCGAAAATCGTTTCCGCCAAATTCGCCACCTGCAAAGCGTGCGATTCTTCATAGCCGTAGCGTCTGCCGATGGCGAAAACATCGCGCAGACGAATGTCTTCAACGTCCGGCACGGGCGGCAGCGATTCGGCTTCAATCTCGCGCAGATGGTCAATAATCACGCCTTCACGCAGAGCGTAACTACACGGCTGAAGCGTTTCGATTTTCAGCGCGCGCATCACGCCTTCCAAAATCTGTCCGCCCGCGACGATAACTTCGGCGCGCTGCGGGCTGATAACCGGCAGGTTGACGCGCTTTTCGAGTGGAATGTCGGCAATCATTTTGTTGAGCGCGACGAGCCTTTTTAGTTGAATCTCCGGTTTTTGCGAATAGTTTCCCGCCGTTTCAAGATTGAGCAGCGCGGCGAGATTTAGGATTGTTCCCGATGTGCCGCTGGCAATTTGCCACGTCGCATTTTTTATTTTTCGCAATGGATGTTCGAGCGCGAAGGCAATTTCCGTCTGCAAGTTTTTGAGTTCCTTGCTTTTCGGCGGATTGCTGAAAATATATTTTTCCGTCAGACCGACCGCGCCGAGCTTCATCGAAAAAAGTTTGTGCGGCTCGCCGTTTTTCATCAGGGAAATCTCGGTCGAGCCGCCGCCGATGTCAATGTTTATCAGCGAATTTTTGTTCGCGCCGAAAAATTGAGCCGCCGCCACGCCAATCAGACGCGCTTCTTCAATCGAAGAAAGAACGTCAATGTGAACGCCGGTGCGCGTTTCGATTTCCCGAACGAATTCCGCCGCGTTTTTCGCTTCTCTAACCGAAGCGGTGGCGACGGCGATAATCGAATCCACATTACGGCTTTCGGCAATCGAGCGAAATTTGGCGATTGTCCCAGCCGAAAGATTAATCGCTTCGGGTGAGAGAAATTTGTTGCGGAGCGTTTCGTGTCCGAGCCGCACGCGCTCGCGCTCCTGCAGCAGCACCGTGAACGAATCGCTGGCGGCGGCTTCGACAATAACGAGTTTTAAGGAATTTGAGCCGATGTCAATGGCGGCGAGTTTTTGCGTTTTCATCTTCTATTATATTAAATTGTAGTTTCGGTTTAACCAAATGTGAAAAAGGAAATCGATAATGGATAATGGATAATGGATAATTTGAAAACCAGTATTATCCATTATCCATTATCCATTATCCACTTCCCCAAAATTATGAAAACACTTTTTATTCTTCGTCACGCCAAATCCAGTTGGGAAAATGCGGATTTGTCTGACTTTGACCGACCGCTCAACAAACGCGGTCTGGAAACTGCGCCGCTGGTCGGCGACACAATTCGCAAAAACAAATTTGAGATAGATTCGATAATCTCCTCGCCCGCCAGAAGAGCCGAGCAAACAGCAATGATGGTCAAGGAAACGGCGCAAGTTGAAGCCGACATTCAATTTGACGACCGAATTTATGAAGCTAGCCCGCATCGCCTTTTGCAAATCGCTTCCGAGTTAGAAGACCGTATAAAATCGGTGATGCTCGTCGGTCATAATCCCGGTCTTGAAGGATTGGTCAAGATGTTGACCGACGAAGTTGAATCAATGCCGACGGCGGCTCTCGCGGTAATTGACTTAAAGATTGATAATTGGAAGGAGATTCATATTGACTGTTGCAGTTTGCGAACTGTGATTCGCCCGAAAGATTAAGCGAATTTTTCGGTGGCAATCAGATAATTTCCTTGCCGAAACAAATTATCTAATATAATCTCCAAGCGTAGAAATGGGTTTCTCCGGCTGCCCGCAGTCTTCGATTTACAAACTCTGCGGTTTGTAGCAAACTTAAAAGTATTGAAATGACGATAAAAGATTTCGGTGCGCGAGTCGTTAGTGTTTGGGAAGGTTTGCGCCCGTTGACAAAAAAAATGCTGGTCGGCGCGCTGCAGGCGACCGTCAGCAACTCATCCAACACACCGACGCAAAAATTTTCCTATGATGCCCACGCCGATTGGGAACTGAGCCGTCTGCTGTCCGCTCTGGAAGAACAAACCAAAGATGCCGAGATCAAGAAAGATGCGGAAAAGCTGCGCGAAATCAGGAATCTAGCCGACGCTTGCGCTTCGGTTTTGCAGGAAAAGACCGAATCCGCCGAAGTTTTTATCCAGCTTGCCGAGCGAACTTTTTTGCGCCACGATTACAAAAACATCGACACGCTCGCCGATATTCTTGCCAGACGCTTTTCGGTCAGTGAAATAGCGGAAATCATCAGACAAACCGAACTCCCGCAGATTCGCGCCGTCGCTTTTGAAACGCTCGCAATGCTGCCCGCCGCTTTGCTCGTAACTTTGCTCGACGACCCGATTTACCACGAAATCGCGCATCTCGCGCTCGAACAGCAAGCCTTTGAATTTGACAATCAAGACGCGCAGCAAATTTTGGAACAACTTGATTTTGACGAGATGAACGGGGAATAGTTTAAGATTCAGGATTTAAGATTCAGGATTTAAGATTCAGGATTTAAGATTCAGGATTTAAGATTCAGAACTGAAGATTTAACAGTTAAAATCTTCAATTTAGAATCCTGAATCCTGAATCCTGAATCCCGAATTCTGAATTCTGAATTCTGAATTCTGAATCCTGAATCCTGAAGCCTGAATTACTTACCAGATGGCGCGAGAATCAAAACCGGAAAAAACCGAAACGCAGAATTTCTACGACCGCATTGCCGATGTTCATAACTTGATGATGAAAATCAACGGTTATCGGGATTCGGTTGCTAAATATCTAAATTCGCTCGACCTCGAATTAAACCGCGAATCGCTTGTTTTAGACGCTGGAAGCGGAACGGGAATTGTCACGCTCGGTTTTTACGAAGCGGGTTTTCATCCGAGGAAAACTGTTGCGCTCGACCTTTCTTTTAATTCGCTCAAAATCGCCCGCGAACAATTTGAAAAAGACGAAAAGACGGATGCGGAAAACATTTGCGCCGTGCAGGGAAACGTCTTGCAGTTGCCGTTTGCCGACGAAACCTTTGATTTGGTTTTGACGTGCGGCGTTCTCGAATACGTTTCGCTCAAAGAAGGCTTGCAGGAATTCGCGCGAATTTTGAAAACCGGCGCAAAGCTGATTTTGATTCCGGTCAAACCTTCGTTTGTCGGCTCGGTTTTGGAGATTTTATACAATTTCAAAATTCATTCAATAGAAGAAACAAAGGAAATCGCCCGCCGCTATTTCGAAATCGTCGGCGATTATGATTTTTCGATTACCGAGCCGATTGGCTGGTCGAAAACGATTTTTCTGTTAGAGAAAAAGCGAAACAAATAGCCGCAAAAAAGCGCAAAACACACAGAGAACTATTTTAGTTAAGAAACTGGACAGAATTATTTTACAAGAATTTTTAACCATCCCGCTTCGCGTGGACACGGATAAACCCAGATGATTTTTTGATAAAAACCAATCAGGATTTATCTTCTCTTTTCTTATCTCGTGTTTATCCGTGTCTATCTGTGGTTTCATACAAAATAATTTTGTCCGACTACTTATACGAATTAAAAGCAGAGAATTTTGTTTGCAGAACAAGGAGGAAAAAATATGATAAAAATCAGACGGGCGAACGAACGCGGCGGCGGAAATTACGGTTGGCTGACGACGAGCTACACATTTTCATTCAACGATTATTATGACGAGAGGTTTATGGGATTCCGGGATTTGCGCGTGATAAACGAAGATTTTGTCGATGCCGGGCGCGGTTTCCCGACACACGGACACGCCGATATGGAAATTCTGACGTATGTTATCGAAGGCGCACTCGCGCACAAAGACAGTTCCGGCGGTGACGGCGTTATTCGTCCACACGAAATTCAAAGAATGAGCGCGGGAACCGGAATTCGCCACAGCGAAGCGAATGCGTCGGACACGGAAAAAGTTCATCTG
>Ga0136618_10000396_pt1 | contig 14714 bp, 8 predicted proteins | sample AntDrymUQ3302106_2_FD_104805 | JGI IMG/M metagenome (GOLD analysis project Ga0136618, IMG submission 104805) | Polar desert sand microbial communities from Dry Valleys, Antarctica - metaG UQ330 (21.06) | ecosystem: Environmental > Terrestrial > Soil > Desert | place: Antarctica: Dry Valley... | reverse complement strand
ACCGGAAGAGGATGAGCAGGCCCAGGCCGCCGATCGCGTAGGCGCCTACCCACTTGGACGACAACGCAAGCCCGAGCAGGAGCCCGACCCCGAGCAGGCCGGTGCCAATAGCCAGCCGGCTCCGCCACCTTCCGAGCCATAGGGGCACGAACAGCGTCACCGCGGCGACGATGAAGAACGCGACGTAGGTGTCGTTCATGGCGATGCGCGAGTTGGCGAAGAACATGCCGTCGGCGAGAACCAGCACCGATGCGATCACCGCCACGCTGCGCCGCCTGAACAGGAACCGCGCCAGCAGGTAGATGCACACGGCGGTCAGGGCGCCGAGGAGAACGCCCGGGAACCTGTAGGCGAACTGGTTGTTGCCGACGTCAACTGTCTGGACCTGGCCAGCGGCGTCGATGGCCAGCAGATCGTCACGATCCTCTGCCGGTCGATCGGGCTGGACGTCGAGCACGACAGACTGTGGATCGCTGCCTAGCCGGGCGTCGGCGAACACGGAGTTGGGGTTGGATCTCGGCTCCACCACGTAGACCGTCGGCGCGGTCCCGTCCTGCGAGCGGCCGAGGACGTGGACGTTGGTCGTCGCCTCGTTCCAATAGATCTGCTCGATCGCGTTCGGCATCTGCACCGTCTGCGCCAGGCGCGCGGCGTCGTCGCTGGGGAGGATGACGGTGACCATCTTGTCGGCCGCGGCGGCGTAGACGGTCGGGTGCTCGACGCCCGCTTCGACGAGCGTCAAACCGGACACGGGCTGGAACGTGCGGAAGAATGCGAGCTCGCGGAACGTGTCGACATCGATCAGCACGATGCCGGTCTCGAGTCCTATGGCCAGGCCGGTGCCGTCCTCCACGGACACGCCGGGCAGGTTGCCTGCCTCGATCTCCTTGTTCAGGGCGTCCTTGTTCAGCTTGGAGATGAAGCCAGCCACGGGCACCGGGGAACTCGAGCTCTCGATGGCGCTCTGGATGCCGAAGGCGTCGCGATCGAGGATCCCCTCGAGGGTCTCGGCCAGGGCGACCGGATCTGTGACCAGTGCGGGGTCGACCATCACCTTTGAGCGAGCTATCGCGCCAACCACGGACGTCGGCAAGGGATATGTAGCTCGGCCAAGCTCCGCCCCGGTGGAGAGATCCAGGCCAATGATGGTGTCCGTCGAGGTGACCGCGACGAGCCGCTCGCTGGCGACGCTGAGGCCGCTGAGCTGGTCGTCCAGACCTGCGAGCTGCGTCAGTGGCTGAGCCGAGATCTCGGCGACTGGGGCGCCCGCGGCAACGAAGAGGTCGTCCATCTGGCCGGTGTCCACTTTCGAGAGGGCGCCGCCCGCCGTCCCCAGGTACAGGGCGTGCTGGGCCTCGTCCACGACAATCGTGTTGAAGGCGCCACCGATGCGAGCGATCTGCGCGCGCGTCGCGAGGTCGTACGCGCGCACCTCGGCATCGCTTACGACGTACAGCCGATCGCCGTTGCGGTCATTGGGTGTCGCAGTCGGGCTCCACCTCGTCTCGACGGCCGCTGCTTTCACGCTGGTGCCCAGCTCGCGCACGTCGACCACCCGGTTGTTGCCGAGGGCAACGATGCCCGCCGCCATCATGTACTTGGCCATGTGCGGGTGGGTGAACTCGTAGATCGAATGGGGCAGGTCGTACTCCCAGTCCTGCAGGAACTCGACCGCCGTCCGGGCGTGGTAGACCTCGTCGAAATGCATCGAGTAGGGCACTTCGAGGCGATAGGTCCGGAGCAGCATCGAGGCCAGGAAGACGACCAGCAACAGCAGCGCGTCACGCCGGTCGAGGCGGCCGCCTGACTCACCCACAAGCAGCGCACTCCGATCGCGACGGAGCGACTGGGACCGCCCCAGCCAGCTGGCCACCGCCCTCACGGCGCCCCGCGCGGGCTCGAACAGACCCGCTTGGGAGGTCTCTGCTTCCGTAGCGTCCGGGGCGTCGATCCGCGCGCTGTCAGGCCCAGGGCTGATGGCGAACGCCGTGGTGGATGCCGCCGCGGCCTGGGCGGAGAGGGATGGCGCCAGGGTTGGAGCATCGCCGAGCGGTGTGGCTGCGGGGTCAGATCTGGCTAGCGGCTGGCTCTCGACGCGGGCCGCGGTCTCGTACGGATCGGGCTCCTCGGCCGCCTTGGGACGCATCTGCCAGCAGACGAAGACGAAGCCCGCGATGTGCAGGGCGACGCTGGCCAGGACTCCCGCCGGCTGTCGGAAGAAGTCGCCTAAGGGCAGCCGGGCAAGGTTCGGCGTGGCGTACAGGTCGATCGTCAGGATGCCGTGGAAGTTGATGAAGGCCGCCACGGACAGCGCAATCGTGGCCCACATCCAGCGGCGATCGACCACCGCCAGCAGCGGCAGTAAACCGAAGATCGGGAACATGTAGCGCTCATGGACGCGCGTGGGGAGCATGTAGAACGCCAGGGCCAGGAAGATGGTCACGACCACGATGGTGCGCCGGTCGTCGCGCCAGGCTGCCCGAGCCAGGCCGATGGCGAAGCCGAGCGCCAGCAGGACGCCCCCGATCACGACCGCGGGTAGCGGGCCCAGCCAGGGCAGCGTGTCTTCCGACCAGCCGCCGCTGAACGCAAGCGGGTCACGACCGCCGGCCGCGAAGAGTGCCCACGGGTTGTAGGCGTTGACGCTCATGTACGGGTAGCCGCCGGCCGTCTCCTGCATCTGGCCGAAGAACCCGAAGATGTCGAGCGAGAACGGGATCAGCAGGACGATCAGTACAGCGAGGCTCACGACTGCCGACGACACCAGGCGCCACGGGCCCTGCTCCGTTTCGAACCACGACCGAAGACGCTGCGGCCCGAGCACCGGGCTCCGCGGACCCGAACCAGGCCGCAGCAGGTGTCGGCGGAGAAGGACGATGCCGACGATGGGCAACAGGACGATGCCGAATTGCGGCTTGATCAGCGCTGCCAGGACCGCCAGCAGCGCCGCGCCCTCGGAGTTGCCACGAACGAGGGCTGCCACAGTGGCGAGGACGATGAGCGCGCCGAACGCGTCGGTCTGGCCCCAGATCGCCGAGTCGTACCAGGTCACCGGGTTGAGCAGGTACAGCGCCGCCGCCATCAGCCCGAGCCGGTGGGCGTCGAGTCTCAAAGAACGCCAGGTGCGGACAACGCGGTAGAGGAGAAAGCCGACCAGCACGTCGGCGAAGATCGCCGGCAGCTTGATGAGGGCACTCGTCGCCGAGGCCGGATCGGTGTTCGCGAGGGGCGCTACGAGGTGGCCGAGGCCGCCGATCAGCCACAGCACATATAGGTAGCCCGGTGGGTAGTCGGCAAATGTGGTGCCCGCGTAGAACGTTCCCGGGCCATGTTCGGCCAGGGTGAGCGCCCACGACGTAAAGGTGCCGATGTCCGACTTGAAGCCGGACCCCGGCAAGAGGACATATGCGAGAGTTAGTCGAATGACCAATCCGACCAACAGCAGAATGGCAAGCCCGGACAGGGCCGTGCTGGGCCGGAGCGAACTCTTGATAGCTCCAGGGATCCGGTCGGCCCCATCCGCCTGGGGCGCTGTCATGACCGACCCAACCTCCAGAGGGTGACGAGGTGCAGCGGAGTATAGCAACGACCCTCCCTCGCCCCTCACGCGTCGGCCTCGGCGGCAACGGGATATTCGGTCGACTTCAGCATGCCCTGGAACGCGCCGACCCGGCCCACATCGGCCTCTTCTTCGTGACCCTGGCACTGGGCATCTATGCCTTCTCCAACCCATCCAGAAGCGGGTTCTATAACCATTTCGTGTGGCAGGCGGATGCGTTCTGGCACGGCCGCTTCGTGATCTCCTACCCGGTTACCAGTGGTCCCTTCGTCAACAGCTACTTCCAAGACGTAATGCCGCTGCCGTCTGTGCCGGGCGCGCCGAGCTACGGGTTGCTGCCCTTCCCTCCGCTGCCGGCCATGGTGCTGATGCCCTTCGTGGCGGTCTTTGGGCTCGTTACCAACTCGCAGCTCGTCGGAGTTGTCATCGGGGCCATCAACGTCGGGCTTGCGTGGCGGATGACGAGCCGCGTTACCAGCAGCCGCGGCGCAGCTTTCATGGCCACTCTCTTCTTCGCATTCGGGACCGTCCACTGGTATGCGGCAATGCTCTCCACGACGTGGTTCCTGGCCCACGTCGTGGCACTCACCTTCGTCCTGCTCGGCGTCACGTTGGCCCTCGACGCGGAGCGCCAGGAGCTCGCGCGCACGCGACTTCACCAGCTGCACGATGGCGCCGGGATGCGACGCATCGGATTGGCGGCCACATTCGAGCAGAACAGCCTCTTCCTCGCCTGGTTCCGACGCCTGCGCAGGCAGATCAACCCCCTCCAGTTCATGGCCGGCTTCGTCTTCGGCCTGGGGGCGCTGGCGCGGCTGCCGGTGATCTTCGGTGCGCCGTTCTTCCTGTTCGTCGGGGGTGGCGGCTCGTTCTGGAAACGCGGCTTGTCAGCCGGCCTGGGCGCCGCCATCCCGCTGGCGCTGCTGCTCATCTACAACGTCGCGGCCACCGGGCACGTCTTCAACCCGGCCTACGACCATCTTTACCGGACCGAGTATCTCGGCTACCTGCCGCCCGACAACTGCCTCTACTCAGCGGATTTCTGCGCCGGGCTCAAGATCGACCGATCGCTGGGCATCGAGGACATCGGCCACATCCCGGTCAACGCGATGATCATGCTCGGTTGGCTGCCCATCGTTCAGCCAGAGTGCACGCCCGGCATCGTGGAAACACTGTCCACGCTGCTCAACCCCGCTTGCGCGCGCATCAAGCCCGACGCGATCGGGATGAGCGTTCTGCTCACCAGCCCGGCACTCCTGCTGGCGCTCCCCATCGTCGTGCTCGGGTTGCGGCGGCGGATGGTGGTCGGCGCATCGCTGGCCGTGCTGGCCATCGCGATCGTCAACCTGATGCACTTCAGCCAGGGGTGGGTGCAGTTCGGCTATCGCTTCAGCAATGACTTCGCGCCGTTTGCGCTGATCCTGGTCACGCTTGGCATCGCCTGGTGGGGCGCGCGCAGCAAGGTCGTAATCGCACTCGTCGCTGCTTCGATCATCATCAACGCATGGGGCGTTTACTGGGGAGTGACTCAGGGGTGGTAGGCGGCCGCGTCCGTTGGGGCGCGGCGACACGCGGCGCGCTCGAGCGGGGCGCCGGCAGGCCACTCGTCGCGGGCCTGCTGGTGGGCGTTCCGTCCCTGCTCCTCTACTGGCGCACGCTGATGCCAGACGTCGGCTTCTGGGACACGGCGGAGTTCCAGGCTATCGGCCCTGTGCTCGGTATCGCCCACCCAACTGGCTATCCCACGTACACGCTGCTCGCGTGGCTGGCGTCGGTGGTGTTCCAGCCCTTCGGCAACGAGGCCCTGCGCGCCAACCTCCTCTCCGCCTTTGTGGTGGCGCTCGCGGTCGGGCTGGTCGCAGCGACCGTGACCCGGCTGACTGGCAGGCTGGTGGCGGGTGTCGCGACCGGCGTAGCGCTCGCGGTCTGTGTCGAGACCTGGGCAATCGGCCTGCGCGCCGACCCGCACGCCCTTCATCTGCTCCTCGCGGCAGGCTTGCTGTACCTGCTGGTCGTGTGGCAGGACCGCGTCAAGGCGGGTCTGCCGGCAGACCGCTGGCTTCTTGCCGCGGCGGTCGTGTTCGGCGTTTCGTTGGGCAACCACGGGCTGACGCTGTTGCTGGCGCCGGGCATCGCGATCTTCGTCCTGGCGGTCGAGCCGGGCATCCTCCGGCGGCCACGCACCATCTTTGCCTGCATACTCGGTTTGGCCGTAACCACGGCGGCGGTGTACGCGTATCTGCCCATCCGTTCGGCGATTAACCCTCCGCTTGACTATGGCAACCCTGAGACTCTTGATGGCTTTAGATACCTGGTCCTCGCCGAGCAGTTCCGGGGCACGTTCCGCGCGCTGCCCGATGTCACCGACGCGCTGAGCACGATCGGCCAGGAGACATTCGCTGACCTCGGGCTGTTCGCGATCCTGGCCGTCGCAGGCATCCTCGTCGCCGCGTGGCGAAGGCCGGCGCTGGTGCTCCTGCTGGCGACCTGGTTCGTCGTCAACTGGTACTTCGCGCTCGGCTACATCAACGCCGACATCGGCCGCTACTACCTGGTCCCGCTGCTGGCCGTCGCAGTCTTCGGCGGCCTCGGCGTGGGCGCGACCCTCGATTGGGCCTCGGATCAACTGCGGCGCCGACAGGCCGCTCCGCGGGCCCGGGCCGGCACATTTTCGGCCATCGCTCTCTCGGCGATGGCCGCGATCCTGCTGATCACTCCGTCGCTCGCGGCAGTCCCATCCCGCTTCAGGTTGGTCGATGCGTCGCGTGACCAGGTAGGCCGAAGGTGGCTTGACACCGTTCTGCCCAGGCTGCCCGAGAATGCCGTGGTCGTGTCGTGGTGGAGCTACTCCACCACCCTCTGGTACGCGCTGTACGTGGAGCACGAGCGACCAGACCTCACCGTGATCGACGATTCGACGATCGTCCAGGAGCGGCTCGGCAGCGCCGCCGCGGTGATCGACTCGTACCTCGGCGTTCGGCCGGTGTACCTGATCCGGCTGTCGTATGACCTGCCCCAGTTTCAACAGCGTTACGTGCTGACGCCGGTCACCGGCGTGATCGGCGGCCCCGTCTACCGGGTCGACGGCATGCGCGCCTTGGACGGCGCGGGTGCGAACCTATAATTCCGTCGTGGCCGACGTGACGGAGCAGCGAGCGGTCCGGTCCCGCGTCCCTGAGCTGTCCTTCTTCTTTCCCGCGCATAACGAAGCGGAGAACATCTCCGCGCTTGTGGCCGAGGCCCTCGAGGTCCTGCCCACGCTCGCGGACCGCTTCGAGATCATCGCCATCGACGACGGTAGCCGGGACGACACGCCCAGGTTGGCCGACGAGCTGGCCGCTGCGCACCCACAGGTCCGCGCGGTGCACCACGAGACTAACCAGGGCTATGGCGCGGCGCTGCGGAGCGGCTTTCGGGCGGCCAGCTTCGAGCTGGTGTGCTTCCTCGACGGCGATCGCCAATTCCGGGTCGAGGACCTCGGCCGGCTGCTGGATCGCATCGCCCAGCCCGACAAACCTGACGTGGTCGTCGGCTACCGATTGAAGCGCGCAGACCCGTTCATCCGGCTGGCCTACGCGCGGGCATACCGGCTTGCCCTGCGGACCTTCTACCGACTCGGGGTCAGGGACGTCGACTGCGCCTGCAAGCTGTTCCGGCGCGATGCCCTGCAGGGCATCCGGCTCGAATCGTGCGGAGCCTTCTTGTCCGCAGAGCTGCTGATCAAGCTGCGTCAGCGCGGCCGGCGCCTGGCCGAGACGGGGGTTCCGCACTATCCACGCGTCGCGGGCTCAGCATCGGGAGCCAACCCCAAGGTCATCCTGCGTGCCGTGCGCGACTTCTGGCGGCTGCGCTTCGGCCTGTGGCTCAACCGCGCCAGGACGTTGGAGCGCGGCGAGCCGGTTCTGGGGGCCTGAGACTCCTCGCTTTCCGGAGTCACTCGAGGCGGCGGCGCTGCTCCTCGGGGTCCTCGGGCAGGTCAACGTTCAACGAGTTTACGAACTCGCGGAAGACCGACAGCTTCTCCACTTCGGCGCTCTCGGGGATCACGCCCGCTCTGTCAAGGACCGCATCGGTGGCGAAGATCGGCACGCCGCAGCGCACAGCGAGCGCGATGGCATCACTCGGCCGGGCGTCCAGGTCAACCTCGCGGCCGTCCATCTGCAGCAGCAACCGAGCACGAAACGTGTCGTCAGCGAGGTCGGAGACGACGATCTGCTTCACGACCACGCCGAGCTCGGAGAGTGTCTGCCAGAACAGGTCGTGGGTCATCGGCCGTTCAGGCGTGACGCCCTGAAGGCGCATGGCGATCGCGTTCGCCTCCCAGGGCCCGATCCAGATCGGGAGGTACCGCTCGCGAACGGCGTCGCGCAGGATGACCACGTGCTGAGACGACATCATGTGGACCCGGACGCTCTCGACGACCATTTCGTTGAGCGTGCCGTTGCGATCGCTACCGTTGTGGTCGGCGGCGCCGGACATGGCTGAATTCTAGGGCCGGTCCTCGGAACGTGAGGTCAGGGCGCGACCGGCCGCGGAGTCCGGCGCGGCCGCTGGGTCGGCTCGGGGGTGGGCAGCGCCGGCGTCTCGGATGCGGACGGTGCTGTTGGGCTGGCCACCGGCTCAGACTCGAGTGGCGTCGGCGACAGGGACGGCGACGGCGCTACTGCGGGTGCCGACAGGATGACCTGGTACAGGCCGTCGGCGCGCGAGTAGACAAGAATGGGCGGCGTCTCAACGCCGCGGTCGATGACGTACATGCCGGTCAGGTCAGACAGCGGCGCGGCACCGGGCGCGGCCACGTACTGCTCGACGAAGGTTCCGTCGGTCTTGTCAAAGGCCAGGACGCGCGCGTTGGCCGCGTCCCAGACGAACAGCTCGCCGACGCCCCGTGTGCCCGTGGCGGCCATCAGCCGGTAGTCGTGGCCAGGGCGCAGGTCAGCGGCGTCCGGAGGATCGGTAAGCTCGAATGCGCCCGAGCGCCGGCCGTTGAAGTAGCGCAGGACGTTATCCGCGGTCACCGCGTAGACGTCGCCGTCGACGAGCAGCTGTCGGAACGAGGTGACGTCCTCGCCCTCGCTCACGAAGTAGGGATTCGGCGCCGAGAAACCGCCACCGTCGGCCGTCGGGTCGTAGCGCAGGATCTGACCGCTCGGCGGATAGGGAACGTACAGGCGATACAGGCCCTGCTCGGGGTTTATCAGGAACGTCTCGATGTCGACGACGCTGTCTGTCCACACCTGGTCGCCGGCCACGCTGATCTGGCCCAGGGTGCCGCCACCGAGTTCGTCCGACGGCCGCCAGCGCCACAGGGAGCCGCCCGTGTCGAAAATCAGCAGATCGGGTCCGCCACGGGCCAGCAGGCGGGGCACTGACAGACCTACGCCGACGCCGTCACCCTCCTGGGCGATCGACGCCACCTCCCCGGTGTCAGGATCCAGCCGTAGAACCGTGGCGCCGGCGATCGCGTAGGCCGCATCGTCCGGACCGCGCACGAGGGTGCTCAGTGGCGCGTTCTGCTGGGTGGAGTAGACGGCAGCAGGCGCGACGCGGATGGTGCCGTATAGCTCATCAAGTCCCGCCGCGACCCGCGCGCGTTGCTGGTCGATCGAGCCCTGGTTCACGACCCCTGACGTCTGGGCGCGACCGAGCGCCGCCCACGCATCCTGGAGCAGTTCCGTTGCCTGGGCGGGGTCGGAGTTGACCAGGTCGGCCGAGCCAAAGACACGGTCCGCTTTCTGGCGTGCGTCGGCGAACGCGGCCTCGCCATCGGTCACCGCCGAGATGGGCGCCTCCTGGCGGAGCGGATTCCAGGCGAATAGCGCGACACCGAGCACAGCGACCACACCGATGAAGGCGAGCACCGCGATCGCGGCCCGGCGCTGGGTTTCGCGCTTGGTCGCGGCGGTGCCGCCGATGCGCCTGTACGACGTGCCACGGCGCGGCATGAGATCGAGAAGCCCACCAACGGTGCGCGAGATGCCGTCGCGAACGGCCAGGCGCGCGGCTACGGCACCGTCCTGGATCGCGGTCGCGGCACCCGAGATCTGGTCCGCGAGCGGGATCGGCGAGCGCAGCGGGGCGCCGGCCAGTGGCTCTGACGGGCTGACGGGCACGAGCTTGTGCTCGACGCGGCTGAGCGAGACCTCGGTCGCCTCGATCGTCAGCACCGCGTCGGAGCCATCGCCGCCGGCGGCGACGAAGAGGTGGTGGAGATGCTCAACGGCCGACTGGGGATGGAGCGTGACGACGGCGTTCTTGAGCTCTTCGGTGCCCACCACCTCGACCAGGTTGCGCGAGCAGAGGACGAGCGAGTCGCCCACCGAGAAGTCGCCCCGCCAGACGTCGATCTTGACGCTGTCCGGCGCCGGCAGCCCATCGCCCGAGCTGTGCTCGGGCATCAACAGCCGCGCCGACCTGATCAGATAGCTGTCGGCGTCCCCGCAGGTGGCCGCGTACAGCTCGTTGCCGCGGATCACGGTGACCGCCACGCCCAGCGTGCCAAGGGCGATCCCGCCGCCCTCGCGGGAGTGGCGCAGCCGCCGATTTGCAGCGCGGATGGCCTTCTCGAGGACAATCGCAATGCCCGCCGATTCGTCGTAGTAGTACTCGCGCCGGATCGTGTCGGCGACCAGTCGACAGGCATCGCGCGTACGGCCGCCCAGAGTCCGTGACGTGACCACGAGGTACAGGCTGCCCTTGGTGCGCGCCTTCGAGCCTGTGGTCGGCTCGGTCACCAGGACCGCGTCTGACGAGTTGGAAAGCCTGTCCTCTTCGGACACCAACCCGTACTTGAGCGCGAGGCGGGAGCTCATAGTGGCCGAGTCTAGCGTGGGCCGTCCGATAGGCCGCCTGATGGGCCGCCGATCGACATGGCTATCGGCGGAAGCCCGATTCGGCTGGGCCGATGGGCCGAACCACGACACGCAGCTCGATCATCCGCTCGCCGTCGGGCGCCTGCCCGAAAGCAGCCAGCAGGTCCACCTGGCGCAGGCGCAGCTCCTGCGCGACGATCGGGCTTGTCGCGCTGACCACGAGCGTCGGCGGCTGAAGCGACAGCAGGCTGGAGGCGCCGCTCGCCGCGGGAACACGCTCCTCGACGATCCGCTGCCACGCGGCCATCTGCCGAGCCAGACGCAGCTCACCGTCGATGCCCAGCGCGGCTGCCACCGTGGGCAGCACATCGCCGATCCGGCGCATCGGCCGACGCTGGTTCATGCCGCGCTCGAGACCCGTTCGAGGGAGCCTGGCGTCACCTGCCACACCGTCGCGGCCGCCACGAGGGCCGGATCGAGATCGTCGGTCGTGGTGGTGGTCACGAACGCCTGGGGCAGCTCCCCGATTCTGCGCACGAGATGGGCTCGACGCTGCGGGTCGAGCTCGCTGAACACGTCGTCGAGGAGCAGCAGCGGCGGCCGCTCGTGCGCGGCGCGGAGCACCTCGAGCGTGGCCAGCTTGAAGGCCAGGATGGCCGTCCGCTGCTGGCCGCGTGACGCGAACCCGGAAAGGTCGCGCCCGTCGGTAACGAAGGAGACATCGTCGCGATGGGGGCCCACGAGCGTCTGGCCGTTCCACTGCTCCTTATCGGCTGTTCCCCGGAGCCGGCGGCGGAGCGCGTCAGCCGTGGATTCGCCCTCGCCGCGCACGACGTTCGACAGGTAGTTGAGCTCCAGCGGACGCTCATCCGGGGCAATCTCGGCGTGGGCCTCGGCCAGCGGCCCGGCCAACAGCGCCATGGTCTCGTGACGCCAGTCGACGATCTGGCTGCCGTCATCGACGACGACGGTGTCCCAGAAGCGAAGCTCGCCGGGTGCCGCCGCGCCCTCTCGGATCGCGCGCAGGAGGTTGTTGCGCTGGGTGAGGGCGCGCGAGTAGTTTGCCATCGTCGATGCGGCGGCGGGCACCGTCTGGGCGACGAGGGTGTCGATCGACCCGCGCCGGCCGCTCGGCGATCCAGTGATCAGCAGCATGTCCTCGGGGGCGAAGAGGACCACCGGCAACGCGGCGGCCAGCGCCCCAGGCCGGCGGGCGACACCGTTGACCAGGGCGCGCTTTCGCCCCCCACCGGCAGACGTCCGCGCGATGACGAGCTCGATGCTCGACTGCGTTCCGCTATCCACGTCCGCCTCGAGTCGGGCGAAATCCGCGCCCCACGCGATCAGCTCGCCATCGAGCGAGGCGCGGTGGGAGTGACCCGTCCCGAGCACGACGAGGCTCTCGACAAGGTTGGTCTTGCCGGCGGCGTTGGGCCCGACGATGACCTGGGCTCCGCCGGGGAACTCGACCTCGAGCGACGGATATGAGCGAAAGCTGACCAGCGAAAGGCGCGTGACGAGCATCTGATCGGGAGAGGCTGAGCCCGAGGCCGCCTCGGTCAGCGGCTCGAGCACGTTGCGTGGCCCCCGGATCAGGACGGAGTGCGGACGGGCATGATGACGTGGACGTAGTCCTCATCCCCGGTCGGGCGCAGCACGCCCGGCGATAGCGGCCCCGAGAACTCGAGCGCGAGCTGGTCCTGGTCCAGGTTCTGCAGGGCCTCCTGGAGGTAGCGGGCGTTGAACGAGATCTGCACCGTCTCGCCTTCGATCGCGGCTTCGACCTCGGTCTGTGCCTCGCCGACGTCCGCCGCGGCCGCGATCGTGATCGTGCCCGAGCCCTCGTCACCCATGCGCATCCTGATCACGTTCGCCGCCGCGCTGGCGATCAGCGCCGAGATGCGCACGGCCTTGAGCAGCTCATCGCGCTCGACGACTGCCCTGGTCGTGTGCGACGTCGGCAGCACCTGCTGGTAGTTCGGGAACTGGCCGTCGATGAGGCGGCTGACGATGTCGACCCCTTCGACGTGGAACAGGATCTGGCTCTTGGAGCTGGCGAGCATGATCTCGACCGGGTCGTCCGTGTCGGTCAGAACGCGCATGAGCTCGGCGTACGAGCGGGCAGGCACGACCAGGCTGGTGTCCTCCACCGGATCGAGGATGGGCAGGCTGCGCACGGCGATGCGGTAGTTGTCTGCAGCAGCCAGCGTGAGCTTGTCACCGGACATCCTCGTCAGCACGCCGGTCAGGATCGGCCGAGCCTCGTCAGTCGCGGCGGCGAAGACGACCTCGGAGAGTGCCCGTTTGAGCTCCTTCTGGCTGGCTCGCGTGGTCGGCCGTTCGCCAGGCGACGGAATCACCGGAAACTCTTCGGCATCTATGCCGCGCAGCTGTGTCTGGTAGCGGCCGGCTTTGATGCGCAGGGATGTTGGTCCGTCTGCTTCCAGATCAATCCTCTCGCCCGAAGGCAGGCCGGCGACGAGATCGTTGAACAGCCTGGCCGGGACGGTGAGGCTGCCCTCGCTGTCGATTTTGCCGGGCACCCAGGCGGTGATGCCTATCTCGAGATTCGTGGCCGTGAGCTTGAGGCCAGCGTCCTCTGTCCGGAGCAGTACGTTCGCGAGCACCGGGAGGGTGCTGCGGCTGCTCACCGCGCGACTGACAACCTGAAGTCCGCGGGCGAGGTTCTCCTGCATGACGGAAAGCTTCACGTCCCTCGAACTCCCTTCAAATCGCAGTGTGGCGGTGTGGATCGAACCATGATGGGTGTCTCTTCTTATCTTCTCATTCCATAGTCATCATCATGGTGTTGGCGGCGGGGAAAAGCCCTCTTCTACGCTCAGAATTGGCTTTGGAAGTCGCTCAGGCTGGTGGACGAATCGCCCGCATCTGTGGACGGACGGTGCGTTGGCCAAACGTGGGATATCCACAATCGGGCTGAGATGTCCACCGCAATGGCCCACTTGTCAACTTCAACCGACCGGCCGTCAACCACAGATACGTGTTTGGTAGATGCAGCGCTCGCTGGGAGTGCGTCAGTCGGAATAGATCAGCTCGCGAACAGCGGCAAGGTCCCGGCGCAGTTCCTCGTTCTCCTGGGTTTCGCGGTCGATCTTGTCGCACGCGTGAAGGACAGTGGAATGGTCTCGTCCGCCGAGCTCCTGTCCGATGCGCAGCAATGAGACATCCGTCTCGGCGCGCATCAGGTACATGGCGATCTGGCGGGGCGTCACGATTGCCCGGTCCCGCTTCTGGCCTTTGAGCTGCTCGAGCTCGACGCTGTAGTACTCGGACACCGCGTGGACGATGCGTTCGGGCGTCACCTGCCGTCGCTTCGGGTTGTAGAGCACATTCGAGAGCACGGCCTGGGCAAGCTCGATCGTGATCGGCATCCCGCCCATGTTTGCGTAGGCCATGATTCGGTTGAGCGCGCCCTCCAGCTCGCGGATATTGCTTACCACCTTGCGGGCGATGAACTCGAGCACGTCTGCTCCGATATGGAGCGACTGCTCCTCTGCCTTGGCGCGGAGAATGGCGATGCGCGTCTCGAGATCCGGCGCGGTCAGGTCCGCGATCAGGCCCCACTCAAAACGGCTCCGCAGGCGCTCCTCCAGGGTCACGATCAGCTTGGGCGGTCGATCGGACGAGAGAACGATCTGCTTTCCGTCCTCGTGAATCGCGTTGAACGTGTGGAAGAACTCCTCCTGGGTGCGTTCCTTGTCGGCGATGAACTGGATGTCGTCGATCAAGAGCAGGTCGATCCGCCGGTAGCGCGCCCGGAACTCGTCGATCTTGCCCTGCTGGATCGAGGTGATGAACTCATTGGTGAACTTCTCGCTGGTCGCGTACACGACGCGCTTGCGCGGGAACTTGGCGATCACCTGGTTGCCAATCGCGTGCATCAGGTGGGTCTTGCCGAGGCCCACCCCGCCGTACAGGAACAGCGGGTTGTACGCGTGGCCCGGTCGTTCGGCCACCGACAGGCTGGCCGCGTGGGCGAGCCGGTTCGCGGAGCCGACGATGAAGTTGGCAAAGGTGTACCGGGGGTTGAGGTTGGTGGCTCCGCCCTCGCCGCCGACGCGGGTCGGCTCGAGGCGGACGTGCAACCCAGCGCCGTTGGCCGCGCTCCTGCCCTGGCCGTGGAGCCGCCCGCCACCGCCCGCCCCGTTGCCGCCGGCATCGACCGGAGCGTCGATGAAGAACTCGACCTGGACGCTGTAACCCACGATCCGGGCCAGGGTCTGGGAGATGAGGGAGCGGTAGCGGGTCTCCAGCCAATCCTTGGCGAAGCCATTCGGGACGGCGATCCGAAAGCGCTGCTCGTCGACGTCCACGAGCGCGGT
>Ga0136618_10000395_pt1 | contig 14730 bp, 12 predicted proteins | sample AntDrymUQ3302106_2_FD_104805 | JGI IMG/M metagenome (GOLD analysis project Ga0136618, IMG submission 104805) | Polar desert sand microbial communities from Dry Valleys, Antarctica - metaG UQ330 (21.06) | ecosystem: Environmental > Terrestrial > Soil > Desert | place: Antarctica: Dry Valley... | reverse complement strand
GACGCCGAGGATCGCGTTGGCGCCCAGGCGCGCCTTGGTGGGCGTGCCGTCGAGGTCGCACAGGGCGCGGTCGAGCGCGGACTGCTCGAGGGCGTCGAGACCGTTGACCGCGTCGGCGATCTCGCCGTTGACGTTGGCGACCGCCTGCGTGACGCCCTTGCCCATCCAGGCGCCGCCGCCGTCGCGCAGCTCGGTGGCCTCGAACTCGCCGGTGGAGGCGCCTGAGGGCACCGCCGCGCGCCCGGTCGCGCCGGAGCGCAGGTGCACGTCGACCTCGACGGTCGGGTTGCCGCGCGAATCGAGGACCTGACGGGCGTGGACGGCGTCGATCTGGCTCATGGGGGCGGGATCCTACGTGCCCGCTGATAGAAGGCGTCCTGCGCGTCGAGGTCCAGCGCCGCCCAGTCCCGGCCCTCGGAGACGGCCAGCGCCTCGGCCGCCTCGACGCGCCCACGGAAGCGATCTGAAGCCGCCCGCAGCGCCAGCTCCGGATCGACCTCGAGCTTGCGCGCGACGTTGACCGCGGAGAAGAGCAGGTCGCCGACCTCGTGGAAGCGCTGTGACCGCGTCTGCGCTTCGCGCACTTCCGCCAATTCCTCCTCCACCGCCTCGTACGGGACATGCGGGTAGTCGAAGCCGGTGGTGGCCGCGCGCCGCTGCGCCTTGCGCGCGTACAGCGCTGAGGGCAGGTTCTCGGGGACCTCGCCGAAGATTCCCGGCTCGCGCCCCGCCTCGGTGGCCTTGATGGAGTCCCAGTTGCGCAGCACCTCGCCGGCGGTCTCCACCTCGGCGTCGGAGAACACGTGCGGATGGCGCCGGACGAGCTTCGTGCGGACGTGCTCGGCCACCTCGGCCAGCGATCCGGCCCCGCGCTCCTCGAGCAGCAGGGCGAGGAAGTGCACCTGGAAGAGCACGTCGCCCAGCTCGTCGAGCAGCTTGGAATCGTCGCCGCCGTGCGCGGCCTGCGCCAACTCGTACGCCTCTTCCACCGTGTGCGAGACGATCGAGCGCTCGTCCTGCTCGGAGTCCCACGGGCACTCGACGCGCAGCCGCCGCGTCAGCGCGTCGAGGCGCGCGACGGCGACGGCCGGGTCGGGTGGTCCTGCGGGCATGGAGCGGGCGCATGATGCCAGGAACGCCGATCCGCCAACGGACACCGGGTCCGACGTCCGTCCAGGATCCGGGACTCCAGCTGCGCCGCGCCGGGCATCCGGACGATGCCGGGATCATGACCACCCGTCCCGCGGTTTCGGTGGCCAGGCTCCTCACAGCGCTGTGCCTCGCCCTCGTCCTGTCAGCCGTCGCCTCGGAGGCCGGAGCTCGCGTCCGGCCTGCCCAGCTCGCCACCTTTGATGATATGCGCCCGGTGATCTTCGGCACCTTCAGCGGCGACCCCTACGACGGCAACGTCGACAAGACCGACGCCCTCGAGCAGCAGATCGGGCGCCGGATCGGGATTGTCAACTGGTTTCAGAACTGGAGCGGCGATGAGTGGACGAAGGAGGTCCATCCCGAGATCTTCGCCGCCGTGACCGGCTCCGGCCGCCTGCCGATGCTGACCTGGATGCCGTCCGACGGCAACGCGAGGCCCGCCAACGACCAGCCCGAGTATCGCCTGCAGCGCATCGCCGACGGAGCGCTGGACGACTTCATCGCCCAGTTCGCGCGGGACCTCCGCGACCTCGGCACGACGGTCTACGTCCGGCCGATGCACGAGATGAACGGCGACTGGTACCCCTGGGGCGGAATGACCAACGCCAACACGCCTAGGGAGTTCCGGAGGGCCTGGCGCCACATGCACGACGTCTTCGAGCGCGAGGGCGCCACCAACGTGCGCTGGGTGTGGAGCCCCCTCGCCGAGTCCGTGCCGAACGTCAGGCGCAATCGCCTCGAGCGCTACTACCCGGGCCGCCGCTACGTCGACGTCCTGGCCCTCGACGGCTACAACTGGGGCTCGACCCGGCCGGACATGGGCGGCTACCGCTCCTTCCGCGAGATCTTCCGCCGCCCGTACAAGCGCCTGCGGGCGCTGGGCAACCAGCCGATCTGGCTCGCCGAGGTCGGGACGGCGCCCGAAGGCGGCGACAAGGCCGAATGGGTGCGCGGCATGTTCGCCACGGCGAAGCGCTGGAACAAGCTCGAGGCCATCGTCTGGTTCGACCAGGACAAGGAGCGCGACTGGCGGGCTGCGCCCAACGACGCCGTCGCCGCCGCCTTTCGCGGCTAGCCCGGTGACCGTGGCTGCGCGAGGACGAGCCCCACGTCGATCTGACCCTCATATGAGCGCTCGTCCTTGACCCGGTAGCCCACGGCCTGCAGCCGGCGCTCGACGTCGGGCATCCCCAGCGGCGGCTCCGAGACCAGCCACAGCCGCTTGCGCTCGCGGACCATCCTCTGCACTTCGGAGGTCCTCAGCGCGGCGGGCAGCGACGTGGCGGCGAAGATGCGCCCTTGACTCGAGCTGGGCAGCAGGCGATCGGTGTAGTAGTCGAGCGCGTTGGTGAACCCGAGGTACTCGAGATGGATCAGCCCGTCGCCGCTGCGCCAGCGGTCGCCTGCGGCCTGCAGAGCGCCCCGGCTGTCGGGCCACTGACCCACAGCCGACTTCGACACCACGAGCCCGAGCACGCTGGCGAGGAGGGCCGCGCCCCCCAGCAGGAAGGCGAGGACCCGGCCGGAGTGCGCGACGGCGAGGCCGACCGCTACGAGCATCAGGGGTGCGGCGACGGCGGTGTAGCGCGAGATCGCCGCCGGGTGCACGAACGCGCTGTAGGCGATCACGAAGGCGACGGGGATCACGGCGCCGAAGACGACCAGCCAGCGCGCCGGCAGGCGGCGCAAGGGGTCGGCGAAGGCCAGTAGCGCCAGCGCGTCGATGATGACGACCAAGCCGATCTCCAGCGACGCCGAGACGTCCTCCCAGGGGCGGCCGTCGAAGGCCCCCAGGAGCCGCACGAGGCCGAGGCCCGTGATGCGCGCGTACGCGTCCGTCCCCGCGTGATGCCCGGCTCCCATCTGGTCGAGGATCAGCGGGAGGAAGACGAGGATCGGGAGGCCGGTCGCGGCGGCGAAGGCCAGGCGCCTGGGCAGGGTCACGTTCGTCTGGAAGAGCAGCCACAAGGCAAGCGGGAACGTGACGAACCCGGAGGTGTAGTTGAGCGCGAGCGCGGCGGCGGAGCTGGCCATGCCCAGCACGAGCCACCGCCGCCGCTCCGGCTCCTGTGACAGGCGGATCGCGGCGGCCAGCGCGAGCGCCACGGCGAGCATCGCGAAGATGTAGGAGCGGACCTCCTGCGCGTACTGCAGCGTCAGCGGGCTGAGGGCGGCCAGCACCCCGGCGATCACACCGGCGCGGCGGCCGCCGATGATCGTCCCGAGCCATGCGACAGCGCCGACGAAGGCGACCCCGGCGAGGGCCGAGGGCAGCCGCAACGTCGTCTCCGTGTCGGCGCCCGTGAGAACGATCCACGCGTGCAGGAGGTAGTAGTACGCGGGGGGCGCGACCTCGGCGGAGCGCACCTCCCGTGCGATGTCGCTGAAACCGGACGCAGACGCGTTGAAGCTGAAGATCTCGTCGATGAAGAAGCTCGACCGGCCGAGGTCCACGAGGAACACCGCGGCCGCGAGCGCGCAGATCGCCGCGAACGTCGCGCGCGGGCGCTCCCGCGCCGCGACCGGGAGGGCCCGCAGGCCCCCGGCCCGCGCGGCCTCGCGGGTCCTGACGACCGTGCTCATTCAGCTGACCGCCGGGGGTGGCGCCGGGCGCGAAGTGCGTCGCAAGCGATCAGTATGAACGATTATTGGGTCGGAGCGGGCTGCACCGGCGCCGTCTGCGGCGCTTGGCTTGGCGGCGCCTGGCCGGATGGCGGCGCCTGGCTCGGCGGCGCCTGGCCGGACGGCGGCGCCTGACCGGGCGGCACCTGGCCCGCCGGGGCGGTCGGCACCGGCGTCGGCTTCGGGCCGTTCTTGCAGTCCGTCGTCGCGTAGGCCTTGCGGCACTCCGTCCTGGCCTTCCACTTCTTGGTGAAGGTCTTGACGAACGTGTCGAGCGCCTTCTGCTGCTTCTGCGACGAGAGCAACTGCTTGATGGTGGTGCTCGCCTCCTGCTGGGACTGCTGGGTGGCGTCCGTGACCTTGGTGACCTTGAAGAGGTAGAAGCCGTACTGGGTCTTGATCGGCCCGACCAGCTGGTTGCGCTTGGCCTTGAAGATCGCCTCGTCGAATTGCTTGTCCTGCTGGCCCTGGGCCACGGCCGGCAGCTTGCCGCCCATCGCCTTGGACTGCTGGTCGATCGACAGCTTCTTGGCGACCTTCCCCCAGGGCTTGCCCCCTTCGATCTGAGCCTTGGCGGTCTTCGACTTGGCCTCGGTCTTGGTCAGCACGACGAGCAGGTCCCGTCGCGCGGGCTGGGAGAAGCGCGCCTTGTTCTCGTTGTAATACTTGGTCAGCTCCGCCTCGGAGACCTGGTCCTTGCCCTTGACGATCTTCTCGCGGATCTTGGTCGACAGCACGTCGATCTTGACCCGGACCAGGATGTCCTCCTCGGACTGGCCGGACTGCTTCAGGAACTCCTGGTACTTGGCGTCCTCTGGGAACGAGGACTTCTTCTGCATGTCGAACTGCTTCTTGACCTCGGCGTCGGTGACCTTGACGCCGAGCGCGTCGGCTTCGCCCTGCAGCCACTTCTGGGAGATCAGCGTCTGCATCACGGTGTCGCGCAGCGCCTTGTACTCACCGGAGCACTGCGTCTTGAGCTGCGCTTCGTTCACGGCGGGCTGCCCCTTGGCGGGCTTGGGCAGCGTCTTGCGCTTGGTGGCGATGCACTCCGTGAACTCCGGCGGCTTGGGGACCGCGGCCGCCGGCTGGCCGCTGGACTTGGCGACGATGCCGAGCCAGTGCTCGAAGGTGGACTTCGTGATGGCGTCGCCGTTCACGGTGGCCACCGCGTTGCCGGGGAGGCCGCCGCCGGCGCCGCCGCAGCCGGCGACGATCGCGGCGGGCAGGGCCAGCGCGCAGACGAGGACGGCGAGCTTGGTTCGGACAGGGGATGAAGTCATGGCGTTCAAGGGCGAAGGGCGGGGTGAAGGAGCCGTGGGCTCCGGAGCGGGGACGCCGCGCTTGTCTTCGCAACATGCGCAGGGACGTCCGAATGAACGGGAGAGGGTAGAGGAGTCGCGCCGTACCTCGCCGGTCTTTCACAACCTTTAGGTCTCGCCGCCCCCTACGCCGCCTCGCGCTGCACCGCCAGCAGCGCATCGGCGGCGAGCACCACGGCCGGAAAGCGCTTCTGTGGATCGTCGGGAACGCGCAGGGAGAACTGGGACTTGCCCGCCTCGTACATGGCGCCGGAGCCCAGCTCGGCGCGCAGCTTCCTGGCCCGCGCGGAGTCGAGCTCGATCGGCGTCACCGCCAGCCGGCCCTGGCGGAAGGTGACGGCCGTCGCGCCCGCCTGCCCGAGCTTGATCCGCGCCTGCTGGAGCGTCAAGAGGTTCACGAGCGGCTCGGGCGGCGGGCCGAAGCGGTCCGTGAGCTCCGAGCGCAGCTCCTCGAGCTCGGAGACCTCGCGGGCGGCGGCGATGCGCCGGTGCACGTCGACCTTGGCCTGCTCGTAGGGGACGTAGTCGGCGGGCACGTAGGCGTCCACGTTGACGTCGAGGCGGACAGGCTCGGGTCGCTCCTCATAGTGCTCGCCGTCCTCCTCCGCCATGGCCGCCACCGCCTCGTCGAGCATCTGCATGTAGAGCTCGAAGCCGAGCGCCGCCACGTGGCCGGACTGCTCGTCGCCGAGCAGGTTGCCCGCGCCGCGCAGCTCGAGGTCGCGCATGGCGATCTTGAAGCCGGAGCCCAGCTCCGTGTAGTCGCTCAACGCCGCCAGCCGGTTGGCCGCCTCCTCGGTCAGCGCCGCCGCGCTGGGGTAGAGCAGGTAGGCGTAGGCGCGCTCGCGCGAGCGCCCCACGCGGCCGCGGATCTGGTAGAGCTGGCTGAGGCCGTAGACGTCGGCGCGGTCGACCACCAGCGTGTTGGCCTGCGGGATGTCGATGCCCGACTCGATGATCGTGGTCGCGATCAACACGTCGGCGTCGCCGCGAAGGAAGGCGAGCATGCGCTCCTCGAGCTCCTCCGCCTCCAGCTGCCCGTGCCCGACGATGAAGCGCATGCCCGGGCACAGCGCCCGCAGGCGCTCGGCGACCTCGTCGATGTCCTCGACGCGGTTGTGCAGGAAGAAGGCCTGGCCGTCGCGGGCCTTCTCGCGCTCCAGCGCCTGCTTGACCAGCTGGTCGTCGTACTCGCCTACGTAGGTCTTGATCGGCCGGCGCCCCTCGGGCGGGGTCTCGATCACGGAGATGTCGCGCATGCCGGCCAGCGACATCTGCAGGGTGCGCGGGATCGGCGTCGCGCTCATCGAGATCACGTCGACCTTGAGCTTCATCTGGCGCAGCAGCTCCTTCTGCTTGACCCCGAAGCGCTGCTCCTCGTCGACGACCAGCAGGCCGAGCGCCTTGGCGCGGACGTCCCGGGACAGCAGGCGGTGGGTGCCGATCAGGCAGTCCACCGAGCCCGCGCCGAAGCGCTTGATCGCGTCACGCTGGTCGGCGGCCGGGCGGAAGCGGCTGACCTGCTCGACCTCGAACGCGGTGTCGCGCAGGCGCTCGGTGAAGGTGCCGTAGTGCTGCTGGGCGAGGATCGTGGTCGGGACGAGCATGAGCACCTGCTTGCCCTCCCCCATCGCCTTGACCGCCGCGCGCAGCGCGACCTCCGTCTTGCCGTAGCCGACGTCGCCGCAGATCAGCCGATCCATCGGGCGGTCGGACTCCATGTCGCCCTTGACGTGCTCGATCGCCTCGCGCTGGTCGGGCGTCTCCCGGTACGGCCAGGCCGCCTCGAGCTCGAGCAGCTCCTCCGGGTCGGGCCCGAACGCGTGGCCGCGGCGGCGGCGGCGCTCCGCGTAGAGGTTGAGCAGCTCGCCCGCGAGCTCCTGCGCGGCCCGGCGGGCGCGTGACTTGATCGTCTCCCAGCGCGTCCCGCCGAGCTTCGACAGCGGCGGGTGCGCGCCGCCCGCGGTCACGTAGCGGGAGATCTTGGCGAGCTGGTCGACGGGCAGGAAGACCTTGTCCGTGCCGGCGAACTCGAGGTCGAGGTAGTCCCGGGTGACTCCGGCGACGGTCTTGGTGTCGAACCCGGCGAAGCGCGCGAGGCCGTGGTCGGAGTGGACGATGATGTCCCCAGTGCGCAGGTCGGCGAAGGAGCGCAGCGCCCCGCGCCCGCCCCCGCGGCCAGGTCCCTTCTCCTGGCGTCGCGAGCGCGCGTGGACGAGCCGGTGGTCCGGGATGACGGCGAGCCCGAACTGGGGGGCGATGAAGCCGTCCCTGAGCCGTGCTTCGACGAAGCGCAGGGGGCTCGGAGCGTCAGCCCCCCACTGAGCGGTGAGGCGCCCGAGGTTGTAGGCGGCGCGCTCGCCCGTACCGCGGTTGGCCCAGGCGATGACCGTCGTGTACTGGGAGCGGGTGAGCTTCTCCAGCTCGGGCTCGGCGGCGGCGAGCGAGCGGGCGGAGACGTCGGCCGCCTGCGCGCGGAACTCGAACGGCTGGCCGGCGTCCAGCGCGGAGAGCCAGATGCCGGCGCGCTCGGACAGCGTCGCGAGCACGCGCTCGGGCGGCACGTAGAGGTGATCGGCCGCCGCGTCGTGGAAGGCGGTGCAGACGTCCTGCCAGTGGTCGCGCAGGCTCGGCTCGAGGTCCTCCTCGGCCGCCACGATGATGCGGGCGTTCTCCGGGATCAGCTCCAGCAGCTCGCGGAAGGAGCCGACCGGCAGGATGTCGGCGATGTCGGGCCGCTCGTCGTCGAGCGCGGCGAGCTCCGCGATCTCCCTGTGCTCGGCCGCCAGCTCGGCCGCCGGCGCGATCTCCACCGTGTCGGCGTCGCCCAGCGAGCGCTGGGTGAAGGTGGAGAACCAGCGCAGCGACTCGACCTCGATGTCGAACAGCTCGATGCGCACGGCGCGCTCCTCCGTGGCGGGGAACACGTCGACGATGCCGCCGCGCATGGCGAACTGCCCGCGATCGTCGACCTGCTCGACCCGTTCGTAGCCCGCGGCGACCAGCTCGGCGGCCAGCTCGCCCAGGTCGAGCAGGTCTCCTCTGGAGATCGTCAGCGAGTGCGGCCGCAGGCTCGGGTCGGGGACCTTCTCGCTCAGGGCGACCGCGCTCACCACCACGACCGGCGCCGCTTCCTGCAGGGCGTCCAGCGCCGCGACCCGCAGGCCGGTCAGGTGCGGGGGCGGGGTGAGGTGGGATTCGTAGGTGACGCCGCGGCTGGGGTAGAAGCGCACCAGCCGGGGGCGCAGCCACGCCCGCACGTCCGCCGCCAGCTCGCGGGCGTGGCGGTCATCGCCGGCGACCACCACGGTCGGGCGGCCCGGATCGGCGTCGGCGAGCGCCGAGACCAGCGCGGCGCGCAGGCTGAGCGACACGAACGCGCGCCCGCCGCGCTCGAGCAGGGCGGCGGCGTCGGGGTGCTCGGAGAGCTTGGGGAGAAGGGGCCTCAGGGACACGCGGGACACGCAGAACGGCCGCGCAACTGTGCGCGGCGGGGTCATCTCCCACTCTACGGGCCGGGGACGGCTCCCTGCGCGAGCACGCGTTCCACCTCGTCAGCCGCGCGAGCCACGAGATCGGCGACGTCGGCCCGCGACTGCCGCCAAGCGCCGAGCACGTAGGCCGAGACGATCTCGGGGTCGGTCGTGTCCGGCCGGCCGACCCCGACGCGCACGCGCTGGAAGTCGGGGGTGCCGAGCTCGCGCTTGAGCGACTTCAGGCCGTTGTGACCCGCGAGGCCGCCGCCGAGCCGGGAGCGCACCTCGCCGAACGGCAGGTCGATCTCGTCGTGAACGACGACGACGCGGTCGAGGTCGAGCTTGTACGCGCCGCGGGCGGGGCCGGCGGAGCGGCCGGACTCGTTCATGAAGGTCTGCGGCAGCAGCACGGCGACGCGCGGGTGGGCGGGGCCGATTCCGGTCCGCCCCTCGGCCAGCTCGCCGGCGAACTTCGTCTTCGGCTTGCCGAGGCTCCAGCGATCTATCAGCGCGCGGGCGACCTGGAAGCCCACGTTGTGGGGCGAGTTGGCGTAGCTCGGACCGGGATTGCCCAGCCCGACGATGAGCCAGTCGACGGGAGCGCTGCTCCCGAAGGGGTTTCTCACTCGTCGGAGGAAGCGGCGGCTTCGGCTTCGTCGCCCGTGTCGCCCTCGGCTTGCGACTCGGCCACCTCGCCGTCCTCGCCGACCAGCCCGGTCTCCGTCTCGATCTCGTCCACGACGGGCTCGAGGGTCGGAGGAGTGATCGTGGCGATCAGCGTCGTCTCGGGGTCGTCAACGAAGGCCACTCCGGGCGGCGCGGTCGCGGCCGCGAGGAACAGCGTGTCGTTCATGACCATGTGCGAGACGTCGACCTGGATGACGTCGGGGATGTCGGCCGGCAGGGCCTCGACGTTGAGCTCGCGCGCCTCCTGGGAGAGGATGCCGCCCTCGTCGACGCCCGGGGCGTCCTCGGCGCCGAGCAGCTCGACGTGCACCATCGTCTGGATGGCCACCTTCATGTCGATGCGCAGCAGGTCCGCGTGCATGATCTCGCCGCGCACGGGGTGGCGCTGGAGGTCCTTCACCACGACGGGCTGGCCCGCGCCGGCACCGTCGAGCGAGACCTCGAGCACCGCGCCGGAATGGGCCAGGGTGTTGCGCAGGATCCGCGCGTCGACCTCGAAGGAGACGGGCTCGCCGTCGCCGCCGTAGATGACCCCGGGAACCCGGCCCGCGCGGCGCAGGCGGCGCATGGCGCGCGATCCCTGCTCGGTGCGGGCGGAGAGGTCCAGGGAGGTGGTGTCAGCGGAGGCCATGGACGGCGAAGCATGCTAGTGGACCCACCTGACCGGTTCGCGGACAAAATGGGCTTCCCCCCGCTCACTTCTGGGCATACCCTGCAGAGATGACGCCCGACCAGGAGCTGGTGCTGCTGTTCGGAGGCCTGCACTTCGTGGCCCTCATCTTCGCCTGCGTGCTTTTCTGGATGTTCCTGCGCTCGGACACCGTCTCGCACTGGGAGAACTCCGACGATGAGGACGATGGCGGGGGCGGCGGGGGCAACGACCGGCTGCGCGACCCGCCCAAGCCGCCCAAGCCGGGCGGCATCCCGCTGCCCGATGCCGAGCAGTCCTCTGAGCGCTTCCGCGGCCCCGGGCGCCTCGCCGACCGGCACCCGACGCCATTGCGGCGACCGGAGCGCACGCCCGATCGGACGCCCGAGCGCGTCTGACGCGCGCTGCTGGCGGACGCGTCTCTCAGGGATACAGCCCAGCGGCGCCGAAGGCGCGGCGCACGTCCTCCCACGCCGGCTTGCGCGCCTGGTCGTAGGTGAGCAGGCCCTTCTGATGGACGGGTGGGGAGGGACGGGGATTGCCGCCCTCCCAGTTGGGGCGGACCCGGAACTCGTTGAGCGCCCAGTAGAGAGCGCCGCTCAGCCACGGCTTGCTGTCCATCACGCCGAGGTGGAAGTTGACGAAGTCCCGCTGGAAGGTGAAGGTGCCCTTCTCCTCCGCCGGACCGTCGCGGTTTGCCTCGGCGCCGAACTCGCTGACCATGATCGCCTGCCGCGGGTAGCAGGCGCGCGCCCGGTCGAGGAACTCCGAAAGCGCGTCGCGGTCGAACATCAGGCCGTCCGGGCCGGGGTACCAGCCGTAGTACTCGTTGAAGCCGAGCAGGTCGAGCGGCTGGTAGCGCTTCTGGCACAGCGCGGAGGCATAGCCGTTGGTCGCCAGCGAGACCGGGCGGGTCCGGTCGCGCCGATGCGCGGCGCGGGCCGCGGCCGCGATGTAGGCGCCCTGGCCCGGCGACACCTGTGCGCCGAGCTCGTTGCCGATGGACCAGGTGAGGATCGAGGGGTGGCTGCCGTTGACGTCGATGTTGCGCTGGACCAGGTCGACGGCGCTGGCGCGCACGCTCGGGTTGTCGAGCACGTTCCCGGGCATCTGGTAGACGGGGACCTCCGACCACAGCAGCATCCCCTCCCGATCCGCGAGCTCCTGCAGATACTGGCCGGGCGGGTAGTGGGTGCGCATCATCGTCGCCCCGAGCGCCTGCGCCTCGTCCATGAGCCAGGCCCGGTCGCGGTTGGTGATCGCCATGCCGCGCTCGCGCGTGTCCTCGTGGTAGCCGACGCCACGGAGCCTGGTCGCGCGGCCGTTGAGATACAGGCGCCCGTTGCTCACCTTCACCGTCCGCAGGCCCGTGCGCAGGCTCCAGCGCGCGGTGCCCGCGCGCACGCTGACCGGGTACAGGTACGGTGAGCTCGGAGACCACAGCCGGGGGCGTCGCACCACAAGGCGCCGCGAGACCACCGCCGCGCCCCGGGCCGGCAGGGCGACCGTGCCGAGGCGGAAGCGCTGGTCGCCGAAGCGCCCGGTGACGCCGACCGAGCGCGCCACCCGGGTGTGGTTGCGCACCCGCGCCCGTACATTGACGGTCGAGGCCGTGGTCGTCGCCGTGACCTCCTCGAGGTCCACGCGGCGCACGGGCCGCAGGTAGACCTCGCGCAGCAGGCCGCCCGCATTCCACCAGCCACCCCTCGGGACCCCGTCGGTGGTCATCGACCCGGGCGGGAAGTCGGTGTCGCGGCGCCGGCTGTCGACGCGGACGACGAGGCGGTTGACGCCGCCGCGCCGGACGCCGTCGAGCCCGAGCTCGAAGGGCAGGAACGGGCCGGCGTGACGCCCGATCAAGCGGCCGTTGAGCCACACCTCCGCGCGCAGGTTGACCGACTCGAACCGCACGAGCCACTTGAGCGCCGGCGACCGGCTCGGAACGCGAAAGTCCTTGCGATAGAAGCGGACGGAGCCCTGCATGGAGGCCGGGGAATCGTCGCGGGCGTTCCAGGCGTGCGGGATCGTGACAGGCGCCCACGGGGCCGTCTCGCTGTCGCGGTGCAGCCACTGGCCGCCGAGCAAGGAGCGGCCCTCTGGACCGTCGCGGTACTGCGGATCGGCCGCGCCGGCCGGCGCGGCGGCCCCCAGCGCCAGCGCCAGCGCCGCGACGAGGGTGACGGTCAGGCGCCGCACGGCGCCTCGAGGCCGACCGGGTTGGAGATGGACACGATCTCGACCTCGCCGCCGGTGAGCGGTCCCTGGCGCCGCACGAACACGCACTGGACGACCGGGAAGCGCTTGCCCAGCGTGCGCCAAGCGACGCGCGCCGTGCCGCTTTGATTGGTGAAGGCAGCCTGCACCGACGGCGTGAAGTTGAGGATCTCCACCCTGCCCGGGCGCCGCAGCTTCGCCGTGCGCTCTTCCGTGACCCGCGCGCACGTCGGGTTGCGCCGGCAAGGCGGCATCTTGGCCAAAACGCCGGCGGCGTCGCCGCGCGCCTGGGCGCGGACGACGTCGAGCACCTGCGAGCGCTCCGTCCCCGTGCCCAGCAGCGCACGCGCGAGCAGCAGCGAGATGCCGATGAACAAGAACGCCCCGAAGGCGATCACGGTGATGCGCGTGCGCCGAGCCGACACGGCGCGGATGGTACGGGCGTTCGGGTCCGGCTACGCCGCTTCGTCGAACTCCGACAGCTCGAGGAAGCGCGCGACAGACTGCTCCTGGCGCTCCAGCACCCCGGCCATCCGGTGCGCGTGATCGGCGGCGAAGTCGAGAAAGTCGGTGAGGCAGGCCTCGGGATCGTCGGGCAGCGGGTAGACGCGGGCGACGTCCTGCTGCAGGCAGGCGATGCCCATCGGCGGGCGGCCCTCGGCCAGCGGCCGCGCCCCGCAGACGGGGGCGACGACGATCTGGCGCTCGGAGGCCAGCAGCGCGGTGGGCAGCAGCCGGTGCGCCGGGAGGCAGACCCGCAGCTCGACCCGCGTGTCCACCACGACGTGCGCGCCGGCGAGGTCCTCCAGCGGCTCGCGCCAGACGTCGAGGACCGTGTCGGCGGCGGCGAGCGCGTCTCGCAGCGCGGCGGCCTGCTCGGCGTACAGGCGCTCGGCATCCTCGCGATCCTCTGCCGCGCCGAGGTCGAGGTCGCAGGGAACCCGCAGCAGCTCGGTCGCCGGCAGCGCCGTGCCGCGGCCGTGGCGCCCGTGCGCGACGTAGGTCTGGATCGTTCCCAGGTCCCGGCGGCCGTGGAAGACGATCGTCACCGCGTCGCTGACCGGCAGCCCGCCGACGCGAAGCGCGACCGCGGCCGACGCCCCGGGCTCCATGAGCGCCCGCTTGAGCAGTTCCTCGGCGGGGTGGGGATCGTCCATCGTGCGTCCTTCTGCGTGCAGTATCGGCATATCGGCGGACGACCGCAATGGTCACCCGTCCGAACATGCCCGTCCACCGGGCCGGGTAGAGGGACGAGATGAAGTTCATCTACAAGCCGTTCGGCATCGTCTTCGGCATCCTGGCCGGCCTGGTCTCCAAGCGGATCTTCAACTTCGTCTGGTCGCAGTTCGACGAGGAGGACGCGCCGAAGCCCACGCAGGAGCAGGTCCCCATGGGCAAGGTCATGGCCGCCGCCGCCATGCAGGGCGTGGTGTTCAAGACCACCCGCGCCGCCGTCGACCGCTACGGCGCCCGCGGCTTCAAGTACCTGACCGGGATCTGGCCCGGCGACCAGCGGCCGGATCCGAAGGACTAGGGGCTCACGCCCGGCCGAGCGCCGTGTGGAACTGGTTGGCCGTGACCGGCTCGCGGCCCTCCAGCCACGGATCGGTGTAGGCCGACAGCGACCGCTCCAGCTCCGCGTCGAGGCGCTCGCCGTCGGCGTCGCGATCGTCGACGACGATCGCGCGGACCGTCTCGACGCCGATGCGCTCCATGAAGGTGTAGGTGCGCTCCAGCCAGCGCGCGTTCTCGCGGTAGTACTGGATGAAGCGGCTTGTCATGAGCATGGCCGCGTCCGGGTCGTCGACCGTGCACAGCAGGTCGCCCTTGCGCACGTGCGCGCCCGCTGCGCCGCCGACGTACATCTCCCAGCGTCCGCCGTCGACGGCGACCCACCCGACGTCCTTGACCATCGCCTCCGAGCAGTTGCGCGGGCAGCCCGCGACGCCGAGCTTGAGCTTCGCCGGGCTCTCGAGGCCGGCGAAGCGCTCCTCGATGCGGATCCCGAGCGCGGTCGAGTCGCCCAGGCCGAAGCGGCAGAAGTCCGAGCCGACGCAGGTCTTGACGGTGCGGAAGCTCTTGCCGTAGGCGTGGCCCGAGGGCATGTCCAGCTCGCGCCAGACCGCCGGCAGATCCTCCTTGCGGACGCCGAGCAGGTCGATGCGCTGGCCGCCCGTGATCTTGATCATCGGCACCTCGTAGCGGTCGGCGACGTCGGCCAGCCGGCGCAGCTGGTCCGACGTCGCGACCCCGCCGGCGATGCGCGGAACCACCGAGAACGTGCCGTCCTTCTGGATGTTCGCGTGCACGCGGTCGTTGATGAAGCGCGCGCCGCGCTCGTCGTCGTACTCGGCACCCCAGACCATCTTCAGCAGCGACACCAGCGCGGGCTTGGACGGGGAGTCCTCGCCGTCGGTGCCGAACGCCTCGAAGACCGACGACACCGAGCGCAGGCCGCGCTCGCGCACGATGGCCATGAGATCGCCCTTGGCGAGCGGGATGCCGGGGACGTAGTACTCCGCGGCCGGGTCGTCCTCGAGCTGCCCGTCCGCGGCCCACTCGAGGATCTCCAGCACCTGGCCCTTGCACGACCCGCAGCCGCTGCCCG
>Ga0136618_10000394_pt1 | contig 14745 bp, 10 predicted proteins | sample AntDrymUQ3302106_2_FD_104805 | JGI IMG/M metagenome (GOLD analysis project Ga0136618, IMG submission 104805) | Polar desert sand microbial communities from Dry Valleys, Antarctica - metaG UQ330 (21.06) | ecosystem: Environmental > Terrestrial > Soil > Desert | place: Antarctica: Dry Valley... | reverse complement strand
TTTTTTGCCATCCGCTGCCTTCATCGACTGGTTAGCGCTCGATAAAACATGCGAGTGAAAATATCAAAGAAAAATCTTATCGGCTTATCAATATCGCTGGCGATTGCCGCCGCGCTTTTCCCGACTGACGGTTTTGCTCAAACCCCGCCCGACCAAACAGTGAGGCGGCGATTGGAACAACACAATGCCCGGACAAGCCCGCCGAATATGTTAAACGAATCCGAATCCGCTGTCGAGCGGCAGGCGGTCGCGAACGTTATCCGGTTGAGCTTCGAAGAGCTTCTCGCCCGCCGCGCCGCTGAACTGGACGAGCCGGCGCGCCGTTTTTACGAGCGGGAGTTAAGAGAGCGACCGGAAATGAAAAACGCGCGAATTTTGGCTGGAGATGATCCGCGCCAAATGGCTTTCGCTCGCAATATCCAGCCGGTGTTCATTCGATTCGGGCGCGAGAATTACACTAAACCGGTGATTTTCGAATCGAACAACCCGTTTGTCGGTTTGTACCGCGAATGCCTGCTGCTCGTCTCGACCAAAGCGCTGGAGTTGATGAGCGAGGAGGAACAGCGCGCCGCCGCCGCGCACGAGCTGGCGCACGAGAGTTTTATCGGGGAAATGCGCCGGGCGGATGCGGAAAACGATAACCGGCAGCGGCGCTTGATTGAAATCGAATGCGATTTGACGGTCGTCATCGCGCTTCGGCGGCTGGGCGACGACCCGCTCGCCGTAGCCGCCGCCGGCGAGAAATTCGCGCTCTGGTACCGGCGCAATCCGCCCGCCGCGAGCCTTGAGCTGGAAAAATCGCCGTCCGGCGAGAGCCGGAAGCGGGCGATCAAGCTTTTTCTGGCGGAGTATAATTTTCAACTCGCGGCAAAGAAAGTGAATCCGATGCCGCTGCCAATTAACGAAAAGCAATAGAAAAAACTATCTATGAGGTAATTTCAATCATATTTAGTAACTAATCCGTATATTGGACTGTTTTTGATTCGAATAATAATCTCAACGGCCGAATAACTATATTAATTCAAAAGTTTTTTGATCAATGACAAGGCGTTATCAGCCGGACGACCGGAACCGAAGCGGTGTGTCCGAAGGTTGAATAAATGCTCGCGCGAAACAGTGAATAAAGGAAATTCATACAGGAGAAAAATGAAAGATATAAAAGTTAACGAATACTCCGCACGTCCAAAATGGATAGCCGGTTTTATGTTATTGGTTTCAATTTGGTTTGCTGCCGGCTGTTCGAGCGGCGATTTTTCGCGCGGGCAGGCGGTAACGGCAATTAGCGAAGCGGCAAACTATAAGCAGCCGTCCGTAACTTCAATCGACATCGGCTCACTTGCCGATAGTAATGCCAGAGCCTGGCAGATATCGAAGGAAGATACAGCCGAAGCAGCGGCAGTTCGCGCCAGAGAAGATCTCAAAAAGAAACAGCCGCATCTGATTATCGCCGAACAGTTAGGCTACATCGTCCTTCACTTTGAAGACCCGGTGCTGAACGCCGCCGAAATGAGCACCGGCCAGCCTTCGGATCTTTACGCGAAGAATTTGGGCGTGTGGAATTTCAAAGAGCGCGCCGAGCTAACCGACGCGGGACGGGCTTTGTGGAAGGACGCCGGTTTGAACGTCAATGAACTGGCGCTGCCGCTCGCCGTGCGCGGAACACCGGAAATTACCGGAATCGTGGATGAAGATAAAATTACTAAAAAAGTAGAATTTACCCATAGGTGGAAGCCGAATAAATTAGGTCAATCACTTGATCCGAATTCGGCGGCGTTTAATGAACTTCCCGAAGATTTGAAGCAAATCCTGAAGAACCCGAAATTCAATTTGTTCGGCACAATCACCAGAACAGTTAATTTCACCGAAGTTAGGAGGGGCGTCGCCTATTTCAGAAAGTACGATGATGGCTGGCGAATGCAGAACTTAACGCTGGTCTAAATCGTACAGTATTAAGCTCTATAAATTGGTTGTGATAATATTCAAATTAATGCCCGCTCCCCGCGGGTGTTAAAAAGGAGCGAGGGAGTGAGGACCTCGCTTCAAGCGAGGAGCGGCGGAGTGGGAGACGCCGCTCTTTCTCTTCAGTGCTTTATTTTCAAGGAATAAAAGCATTCGGTGCGGGCTTATCTCCGTTTGAACCGAACGGCACGGCGCCGAATCCCTGCGTGCTTTTCATCTGATACCAAGTGCCGCTCGTCGGTCTAAAGACTGCAACATCAGTTTTCCCGTCGCCATCATAATCCGCCGGTGCCGGTAAATCTGTCGAGAAACCAAATTGAATTGAAGCAAAACCTCTTGTGCTTTGAAACAAATACCAGGTTCCGGTTTCCGGTCGATACACGGCTTGATCGGCTTTGCCGTCGCCGTCGTAATCGCCGACCACCGGTTTATCAGTTGAAATGCCGAACTGAACTGCCGCGAAACCTTTTGTGCTTTGCAATAAATACCAAGTTCCGGTCGAAGGTCGATAAACGGCATAAACAGCTTTCCCATCTCCATCGTAATCCGCTGCCACAGGTTTATCTTCGGCGATGCCGAACTGCACGGCATTGAATTGATTGTTGACTAAATTGAAAACATACCAGGTGCCGTTCGACGGGCGGTAAACCACCAAATCAGCTTTTCCGTCGCCGTCAAAATCGGTAGGCTGCGGAATATCACCGGAACTGCCAAACGGAACGGAAGCAAAACCGGCGCTGCTTCTCTGCAGATACCAGGTTCCATCACGCCAAACGGCGACGTCGGTTTTGCCGTCGCCGTCGTAGTCAGCCGGAACGACTTTGTCGGTCGAGATGCCGAACTGCACGGCAGAAAATCCCGTTTGTGAATTGAGCAGATACCACACGCCGTTTGACGGGCGATAGACGGACACGTCCGCTTTTCCATCTCCGTCAAAATCCAACATTGTGTGACGACTGATTTCGGTCGCCTGACTTTCAAATGCTCCGATGTCCGCGCCGTTGCCGCCCGGGGCGTTTGCGATGCCTGGAAAATCAAAAGGACGCGCCAAATTTCGCTGATCGTTATTGATGCCGAAACTATTGCCTTGATCGATAGCGGGACTGTAAGACATAAGAGCGTGCGTTTGCGTCGTTCCGCCATAATTGTCGAGCGGAAGCAAGAGCGCCGTTTGACTGAGAATATTTCCCGTTGTTGTTCCGGTGATTGTCGTCCCGTTTGTGTTTTCAATCAAATTATAACCTTGCGAAGTTAAAGTCCCAGAAAAATCAGGCGCCGTGCCGCTGCCGCTACTATTACCGCTGACGATTGTGTTGCGAATATTGAACATGCCGCTGACATTGCCGATGCCTCCGCCATAATTGCCCGCCCGGTTATTGCTGACGGTTGAACTTGTCAGGCTGGTAGTTGCTCCGTTGAGACCGTCATTGAAAATGCCGCCGCCGAAAAGCGTCGCCGTATTGCCGCTGACGGTTGAATTAGTCAGCGTCAGCGTGCTGAAATTATAAATTCCGCCGCCGCTGCTCGCCGAGTTATTATTAATGGTTGAGTTAGTGATATTTACAACGCTGCCGTTGCCGAAGCTGAAAACGCCGCCGCCGTCGCCGGATGTGCTGTTGCTGCGAATCGTGGACGCGAGAATCGTCAATTTGCCGCCGTTGTCGTTACGAATACCGCCGCCGTTTCCGGTGATCGTTTTATTATCCCGAATAACTGAACTAATTAAGTTCAGCGTCCCGCCGTTGTTGTGAATACCGCCGCCTGCGCCGCCACCAGACGCGCCGGTGCCGTTTCCGCCCGTAATTGTCATACCGCTGATTGTCACTCTGGCGCCTGAACTAACGAATAAAACACGGCTCCGGTTGTTGCCATTTATAATTAACCGGTCGGCTGCTCCACCATTAATCGTAAAATTGGCATTTTGGGGAACGACCAATTCTCCGCTCGTTAAAGTGATGGTTTGCGGCGAGTTGAAGACGCCGGAACTTAAGACCACGGCGTCAACCGAACCAGCGTCCAAAAGCGACTGTCTTAGACTGCCGACGCCGCTATCGTTGACGTTGGTCACAAATACCGGACGAACTTCAAACGCTCCGATGTCGGTGCGTAGCGAACCGTTTCCGTCGCCGTCCAGCGGACGCGAAACGCCGCGCTGATCGGTCGCCAAAACATTCGCCGGGTCGCCTGCGTCAATCGCCGGACTGTTCGGTCCCAAAGCATTCGTCTGTGTTACGCCGCCATTATCGGCAAGCGGAGCGAGCAAAGGCTCGACATTAATTAAATTACCGGCGGTTGTTCCGGTAATAGTGATTCCGTTAGTCGTGCTGAGAAGATTGTATCCTTGTGAATTCAACGCGCCGTTAAAATCCGATGGAGCTAAAGCATTACCGGCTGTGTTACTTGCAAAAATGGTATTTAAGGCATTAACCGGGTTTCCGCTGTTATTGACACCGCCGCCGGTGCCGATTGTCGCGATGTTAAAAGCAATCGTAGCGTTTGTTAAGTTAATTTTGCCGTTAGTGTTGTTAGAAATTCCGCCGCCGACTCCGCGCGCCGTGTTGCTGCTGACGGTCGAGTTGGTTAAATTCACGGTGCCGGTCTGATTGGCGATGCCGCCGCCGCCCGCGTTTGATGTATTACCGCTGATTGTCGAGCCGGTCGCGCTCAAAGTTGCCGTTCCGACGTTGAGAAAGACGTTAAAAATGCCCGCTCCGCCAACGCTTGACGAGTTGTTTTTAACGGTCGTATTAACGAGATTAAAAGTGTCGCGGTTATAGATTCCACCGCCGAATCCGCTCGCGTTGTTTTCGCTGACGATTGAGTTAGTTAATGTCACCGGCAGAGCCGTCGTGCCGCCGGCATTAGCGTAAATTCCAGCGCCGTCTTTGCTCGAAGTATTGCCGCTGAGATTTAAGCCCGTCGCATTTAGACCGCCCGAAGTAGAAATCCCGCCGCCGACTGCCGCAGAGTTACCCGTGACCGTTGAATTGTTGAGGGTCAATCTGCCGAAATTGAAAATTCCGCCGCCGCTGCCGCTGCTGTCGGAGACGGTGTTACCGCTAATGGTCGAATCAATTAAATTGAGGATTCCACCTGAATAAAGACCGCCCGCCGATCGAGTCGCTCGATTATTGGTAATAGTTGAGCCGCTGATAGTTCCGGTGCCGCCTGCGGAAATTCCGGCGGCGGAATCTGCCGTATTTTCGGAAATAAATGAGTTTGTTATAGAGAATGTTGCTGAACTGGTGCCGACAGCTATTCCGCCGCCTCCGCCGCCGTTTACAAAGGTGGCAGCATTTTTATTGATAAAGGAGTTTGTTATATTCAGCGCTCCGAGATAAAGGTAAATACCTCCGCCACCATAATTGTAGGTCGCCGTATTTTCGGTAAAAGTTGAATTGTTGATATTGACGGTTGCCGCTCCAAAAATATAAATTCCGCCGCCTGCCAGTCCTCGATTATTGCGAACTGTCACATTATTCAAAGTCAGCGTAGTATTGCTGCCATTTGGTGAAACGTAGATTCCGCCGCCGTTGCCGCTGTCGAAATCTCCGGCTCCATTGCCGTTGGAGACGGTTATTCCGTTGAATTGGACAACAGCATCTCGATTAATTTTAAATACGCGGCTTTGATTGTTGCCCGAAATATTCAACAAATTTGCGCCTGTGCCGCTGATTGTCAAGCGATGGTTGTCGGCAATGACCAGCTCACCAGAGGTAAGTATAATCGTTTGAGAAACGCTGAAGAGCTGGGAATCAAAATTGATTTGGCTTGCTTCGACACTGGCGTTTGCAGCGGCGACAGCTTCACGCAAACTACAATCCGAATTACAAGCACCGTCATTTGTATCAGTCGTTTTCGTGACCGTCAAAATTTGCGCCGGTGGAGAATCAAGCGAGCCGTCAGCGAGTAAACGCACCACATTTTTGCGCGGCTGTCTTCCGACGGTATCGAATTGACCGCCAATAAGAACTTTCCCGTCCGGTTGAACCAATATTTCGCTGATTGAATAAAAATTGCCGCCAAAGTTGGCATTTGGGTCTTGAAAACTGGGATCAAAAGTTCCATTAGTATTCAACCGCGCCAAATACCTGCGTTCTTGCCCGCCGATTTCTGAAAAATTACCGCCGACGATTATTTTTCCGTCAGATTGGATGTCAAAGGCATTAACCGTTCCGCTCGGAATATTAACATTTTGAAATGAATCGTCGAGCGAGCCGTTTGGATTTATTCGCGCGATGCTAGTACGCGACGCGCCGTTGACAACCCGGAAATAGCCGTCGATTAGAATTTTACCGTCGGATTGAAAAACAAAGCGTGAAACGATTCCATCAACACTGAGGTTAAAACTCGTATCGAGCGAACCGTCTGAATTTAGCCGCACGGCGCCGGAACGCGGCTGTCCGTCAACAGAATCGAATAAGCCGCCAATTAGAATTTTTCCGTCTGGTTGGAGAGCGATTCCGATTGGGTAGGAAACCGGACCGTTTGTGAGCTTAATATTAGAATCCTTAAAACTTGTATCGAGTGTTCCGTCAGGATTGAGTCTCGCTACGCGGCTGCGAGTTTGTCCGCCGACCAAAGTGAAATAGCCGCCGATTAAAATTTTTCCGTCCGGCTGCACGACAATTGCCGTGACGACGCTATTCACATCCGGCATAAACGCAGCATCGAGCGAGCCGTCGGAATTTAAACGCGCCAGACGATTTCGAATTTGACCGCTCACAGTATTAAACTGACCGCCGATGATGACTTTGCCATCAGGTTGCAGCGCGAGCGTATAAACATCGTCGTTGGTAGATTCTCCGGTAATATTCGGATTCTTGAAAGAAGCATCAAGCGTGCCGTCGGCATTGAGTCTTGCTACTTTACTATGCGGCTGTCCGCCGACATTATTAAAATCGCCGCCGATGACAATTTTACCGTCCGGCTGAAGAGCCAGATCATAAACTGTAAAATCAACGTCAGGATTTAGAAAACCGCTTTGGGCGAAAACCGTGCTTTGAGCAGCGGTGAGGAATATTATGCCGAGCAGTGTCAGTAATAATATTTTAGTATTTACCAAGTTAAACGTTTTCATTTTTAAAACTCCGCAGTTAGTCGATGTCTGAACTTATTCAACACAACCCTTATTTTGGGAAGAAAAGCAATTAAAGAGAATTTAAGGGACAAAAGCACTGGGCGTCGGTTTATCGCCGTTTGAGCCGAACTGAACCGCTCCGAATCCCTGCGTGCTTTTCATCTGATACCATGTACCGTTTTCCGTTCTAAAGACTGCAAAATCGGTCTTCCCGTCACCATCATAATCTGCCGGTGCCGGTAAATCAGTTGCGATACCGAACTGAATCGAAGCGAAACCTCTGGTGCTTTGAAACAGATACCAGGTTCCGTTTTCCGGTCGGTAAACGGCTTGATCGGCTTTGCCATCGCCATCGTAATCACCGACCACCGGTTTATCAGTTGAAATGCCGAATTGAATTGCGCTGAATCCTTTCATGCTTTGAAGCAGATACCAGACGCCTGTTGACGGGCGATAAACCGCGTAATCAGCTTTGCCGTCGCCGTCGTAATCGGCGGCAACGGGCTTATCTTCTGAGATGCCGAATTGAACCGAACTGAATTGATTGCTGGCTAAATTCAAAACATACCAGTAACCGTTTGACGGGCGATAGACGGCGAGTTCAGCTTTGCCGTCGCCATCGAAGTCTTTAGGTTCCGGAACATCGCCCGGACTTCCGAATTGAATTCCCGTGAAGCCTTGACTGCTTCTTTGCAAATACCATACGCCGTCACGCCAAACAGCAATGTCGGTCTTTCCGTCCCCATCGAAATCAGCCGGAACAATTTTGTCGGTGGAAATGCCGAACTGCACGGCAGAAAAACCGGCGGTTGAATTCATCAAATACCAGACTCCGCTCGACGGACGGTAAACGGAAACGTCTGCTTTACCATCTCCGTCAAAGTCAAAGGAAGTATTTTTTGAAATAATTGTTACACTGTTATCCGTACTGGTCGAAGCAGAGCTTAAGTTACCGGCTGAGTCCCGCGCTGCACCGGCAGCAATGCCAACTCGAACTTGCCCGCTCGATACGATATTGCTGATTTTTACGTTGTAAATACTGCCGCTGCCGCTAACAGCGACGCTTGCCGCCGAAACGTCAGCGGTTGAACCGGCGAGTGAGACATCCGACCCATCGAAACCGCTCACCGATTCGCTAAAGACAACGGTAAAATTAATCGGCTGAGTTGCAGACGGGTCGCTTTGCCCGCCGGTTTGATTGATAGTGACTGTTGGAGCGACATTGTCGATTGTCACGGTATTGTCCGTGCTAGTCGAAGCAATACTTGAATTACCAATTGAATCCGACGCCGCTGATGAACGGATGCCTACACTAATTGAACCCCCATTAGAGGTAAGACCGATAATAGCAACATTGTAGTTTGACCCGCTGCCGGTAACCGCAATGTTGATTGCCGAAGTATTTACTGATGCGACGCCAAATGAAACATCCGAAGCATCAAAACCAGTGACCGGTTCACTAAAGACGACCGTAAAATTAACAGGTAAGGTTGATGCCGGATCTGATTGTCCGGCTGCTTGGTTAATCGTTACAGTCGGAGCAATATTATCAACTGTCACAGTATTATCGGTACTGGTTGATGCTGTGCTGGGATTTCCAGCAGCATCCATCGCCGCTTGCGGAACAACACTTACTCGTACTACGTCACCGTTAGAAAAGATATTGCTGACAATAACGTTATAAGTCGTGCCGCTTCCTGATATGGAGATAAAAGCATTTGAAACATTGGCGGTTGAACCGGCAAGCGAAATATCGGCGGTTGTGAAACCAGTAACCGCTTCGCTAAACACAACGGTAAAATTCAGCGGGAGAAATCTGGCAGCATCCGTTTGGGTCGCCGATTGATTAATAGTCACGGTCGGCAGAGTCGTGTCAATTGTGATGCTGTTGTCGGTGCTTGTTGACGTAGTGCTTGCTCCGTTACCGGCTATATCTTTAACGGCACCGGCAACAATGCTTGCCTGCACTTGCCCTTCGGAAGTGATGTTGTTAACCGCAACATTGTAAATTGCGCCGCTGCCCGTCACGATGATAGTTGCCGCCGACACATTTGCGGTTGAGCCGGCGAGGGAAACATCTGCGGCATCAAAACCGGTGACCGCTTCATTGAATGTTACAGTAAAATTGACGGACGAGAAACGGGTCGGGTCGGGCTGCCCGGACGCTTGATTAATCGTTACCGCTGCCGAAGTGTTGTCGATTGTAACAAGCAGAACTGCTCCCTGCAGGCTGGCAATTCCGTTGAAGATTTGCCTCGCCGTGTATCGGAAAGTTCCTTCCGGCTGAGCATTGGCATCCGTTAATACAATTGAGTTTCCGGTCGCTGTCGAACTCGCAACAATTAGCCCGTCGCGGAGCAGTTCTACCATCGCGCCGCTTTTCACGTTATTAATATCAAATGAAAGAACTCGTGTAGCCGTTATATTGTCGGTATTGCTAATACCGGAATCATTCAGCGACTGCAAATCAGGTGCTGACGGAGCGAGTTCAACTTCTGAACGCAACGCTTCAAACGCGCCGATGTCAACTGTCGCAGTCCCGTCTCCGTCGCCGTCCTGCGGTCTTTGAATTTTGCGCTGATCAACCGTCAAATCATTTTCAGCGCAGCCGTCGGGAACGGTTTTCAACACGCAGTTGTCGCCTCTGTCAATGGCGGGACTATTGGCAAGCAGCGCAAGCGAAAGAGTTTGTCCGCCGTTAGCGCGCAACTGCCCGTCAATTTGCGGATCTGCATTAAGTTGATTTCCGGTAGTCGCACCCAAAATTATAGTGCGTGTCGTATCACCTATAATATTATTGCCGAGTAGATTGATTTGACCGAAAAAGTCGGGCGCGGGCGCTAGGGGCGTGGATATGTTACGGGCAATAATAGTATTGCGCGAATTAACCGTTCCGCCTTCATTATAGATGCCGCCGGCTGCCGAACCGCCGGTGTCAATTCCGTTCGCTCGATTATAGGCAACGGTGCAATTCGTCAAATTCACAACTGCACTATTGCCGAAAATTTGAAAACCGCCTCCGAAATTCCTTGCAGTATTATTCGAGATGGTTGTGTTCACCATCGTTATTATATTGAAATAATTTCTAATTCCAGCACCTACATTGGCAGTGTTGTTACTGATAGTGGAATTAATCACTGTCAGATTGCCATCATTTCCGATTCCGCCGCCGGCAACCGCAGTATTTCCGGTGATAACACAATCCTTTACGGTCAAGTAGCCGTTTCGGTTATAGATACCGCCGCCGAACGGAGTCAATGTTCCGTCAAACGCGTTACCGCCAGTTATGGTTAGACCGCTGATTACTATTCTTGCTCCAGTGTAAATGGCGAATACTCGAAATAAGTTATTGCCGTTGATAGTTAACAGGTTCGCTCCCGGACCGACAATGGTTAAATTTCTTAAAACGGCAGGGTTGCTGCCGCCTATTCCGAGGCTTCCGGCTAAATTTATTGTGCGGGGCGTATTAAAAACAGCAGTATCAAACAAAATAGTGTCGTCTTCATCATTAGAGTTGGCGTCGATAATCGCTTGCTGGAGGCTGCCCGTATCGTAAGGATTTGTATTGGTTACGGTAAAGGCGGCTGCTCGTATACTCAATGCACAGGCTGACATTATCAACAGAAATGTAACCAAGCCAAAGACAGACTTCGAGTATTTGCGGGAAGTAAACATATTATTTTTCTAAATCGGGGGAGTTAAGAGTTTGTATTGCAATCGGCAATTACAATTTGGGAGTAAAAGCGAAAACTGCAAGATTAAAATTCATTTCGAGTTGTTCTAATATTCTAAAAGAGAAATTATCTTCAACAGATAAGTATTATATTATAAACGCCAATGCCCGTGCAATGATTTTTTTAGTTTGGCGCAGAGAATTTAATTAAAGAATACGATGCGGAAAATTTGCGTTGACTAATTTGACTTGCAAATACCCGCGCTTTTGGTAATGGAACAGATTAGTTCGGAGAGGAAATCAATCGTTCCCAAATATGGAGAATAACATTCATAACCCCAAGAAGATTCATGCCGAATTTTTGTCGGCAGGACGGGCGGCTGAACCAATTCAGCCGCCCGTCCTGCCTCAGGCAACCAGCCGAATTGGAAGATATTTTAGGGAACAAAAGCATTTGGGGCAGGCTGATCGCCGTTTGAGCCGAATTGAACGGCACTGAATCCCTGCGCGCTTTTCAATTGATACCAAGATCCGCTCGTCGGTCGAAAGACGGCAACATCAGTTTTCCCGTCGCCGTCGTAATCAGCAGCTGCCGGCAAATCGGTTGAAAGACCAAATTGAACGGTGGTGAAACCTTTGGTGCTTTGGAATAAATACCAAGTACCGCTCGACGGGCGGTACACAGCTTGGTCGGCTTTGCCGTCGCCGTCGTAATCACCGACCACCGGTTTATCAGTTGAAATGCCGAACTGAACTGCCGCGAATCCCTTTGTGCTTTGCAATAGATACCACACACCAATCGATGGGCGATAGACGGCATAGTCGGCGCGTCCGTCGCCGTCGTAATCAGCGGCAACCGGTTTGTCTTCGGAGATGCCGAACTGTACTGCATTGAACTTGTTATTCACCAGATTCAGCACATACCAGGTGCCGTTTGATGGGCGATAGACCACTAACTCAGAGCTGCCGTCGCCGTCAAAGTCGGCAGGCATCGGAATATCACCAGGACTGCCGAACGAGGCGGAAGCGAAACCGGCGCCGCTTCTCAGCAGATACCAGGTTCCATTTCTCCAAACGGCAGTGTCGGTCTTTCCATCGCCGTCAAAATCAGCTGGCACAATCCTATCGGTGGAAATTCCAAACTGCGCGGCGGAAAATCCGGTCCGAGAATTCAGTAGATACCACGTGCCGTTTGATGGGCGATACACCGAACAATCTGCTTTGCCGTCGCCGTCAAAATCAAAAGCGGTCGCGCGATTTAGTTTTGGTTTTAACCGCAGTAAGTTTTGTCGCGTCGCCCCGCCGTACTTGTTGAATATACCGCCGACTAAAATCTGTCCGTTCGGCTGCACCAAAAGTCGGTTGACGCGCGTGCTGCTGCCCGTCTCGAAACCTGATTTGAAACTCGAATCAACAGTTCCGTCTTGGTTAAGACGAACGAGTAATCTGGAGCCGGTGACGGACAACGTGCTGTCAGTGACAATTAATTTGCCGTCCGGCTGCGCGATAAAACTATTGACATTCGAGCAGTAAATCTCATTGGCGTTGAATGATTGGTCGAGCGTTCCGTCCGGGTTTAGCCGGACAATACCCGTTCTTGAAATGCCGTTGTAAGAATTGATCTCACCGGAGGCAATTATTTGTCCGTTGGAAAGTTCCAGCGTTTCGAGCACATTACCGTCGGTGCCGCTTCCGCCCGGGTTGAATGTCGGGTCAAGCGTGCCGTCGCTGTTTAATCGAATGAGCCCGCCGCGGTCCCTGCCGCCGACCGCGATAGTGCCGCCGACCAGCAGTCGCCCGTCCGCTTGAATGGTAACCGACCGCAGATTATTGACGTATTGGAGCGGTGAATTGAATGTCGAATCAGGCGTGCCGTCGGGATTTAGGCGAAACACGGGACTGGTCCGCCCGTTATTATGAGAATAGCCCGCACCAACGATTTTGCCGTCAGTTTGCATCACCAGCTGCTATGCCGTGTAGGTACCTGCCAGATTGGCGGCAAAACGGCGGTCAAAGCTGCCGTCGGAATTTAGTCGAACCAATCCGAAGATCGAGCGAGCGTCGACGCTGACGGTAAAATTCCCGCCAATTAATATCCTGCCGTCGGGCTGAACAAAAATGGCTTCAACGACTGAACCGGCAGGCAGAGCCGGGTTAAAACTCTCATCAAGCGAGCCATCAGAACTGAATCTGGCTAAAGCATAATGCGGTTGGTCCGCGGCAAAGCGAAAATCACCGCCGACCAGAATTTTGCCGTCCGGCTGTAGAGCAATGACTTTGACATTATCCGCACCGCCGGAGACTCCGGCGTTAAAATCCGCATCGAGCAAAAGCGCCGGGCTTTGAGCGAAATTGGTAATGGCGAGAACCGCCGAACATAGAAACAAACACAAAATTAAAAACACGTTTTTTGGAGTAGAATTTTTCATGACTGACACCATACAATCTCGTATAAGTATCAGCAAATGAGAGGCTTAATCACAAATAAAAAGTGTCACGGAGTTTGCTTTCGCCAACAACTTTGCAAGATTTCCTGCCGCTTTGGTCAGAGCGACAAAGCATACTATATTTTGACATGTCGAAAATACCCGTTAGAGTGCACTCATGAAAACGTTTGATGATTCGACCTAACAAAAACACAGAGAGTACAATTCGGTAAAGTTTTTTTATTTCATAAAGAGGCGCTTCAAACAGAAGCGCCTTTTTCCTCTCGTGTATCTTCATCGTCAAAGTACTCTTTAATCGCCTCGGCTGCCGCATCCAATTTTTCAAATAACTCGGGCGTTGCCGTTTTTAGATGAATCCCCAAATCGACGACATCGCGCAGTTCCCTTTCGATTTTTTCTAATCGCACGTAAAATTTTGAGTATTTAATCAAATTTCTTTTGCTCATCCGCACACATTAGTAAAAAGGAAACCGAACGCGCAAGAGTAGAAAAGCAGAAAACAAACGATCCCGCCTGAATGACAATGTAGTTATCAACACGGTATTTAATCTGACAGCGCCGCCGCCCGCATTCCCCACATAAAAACCGGCTTCGCTTAATCAGCTTCTATCTATTCGCGGCAATGTTTCTGATTTTGATTTCATTTTGACTCGAGCTATTGTGCTGACTATGGACAGCAACCACCACCCTGATGACGATGAAGAATTTAGCTTTTTTGACGTTGGCGAAACAGAGAATCAAAACAATCAGAATGATCTATGGCTCTGGCTTGATAACGGCGAACGAATCTACCTCGGTTATCCGGATGACCTTTGCCGGCAGTGCTACCAGCGCGAGGGATTTAATTACGTCCGCGTTGGCGAATGTAGATTTTTGGTATGTGATGATTGTGAGCGACGTAATTTTCCGATGGTTTCGCAAATGACGCGGTTAATTCATTGACCAAAAAAATTGCTCGGAAAATAGATGGGTAAATTAACAGCCGCCGAAGCAATTCTTCTGAGAGCTTATCGGCTTAAGGCAAAGGACGCGCTGATTGCTATCAGCGTCGACGACTTTAATATTGAGCGCGGCGTTTTGTTCGGCGGTTTTAAGAAGATAAGCAGGTATCGAACATCTGCTGGAATTGAAGTCGACTTCATTGAATATACAAAGCGCGAACTTGTTTTAATCAGTCGCGCGCAATGTTCAGATGGCGGTATAAACCGGAATGTATTCCGGCGTTATTAACGTGCATCCGGTAGTGCGCCAATTGCGGGGCAATAGGTTTCGCTCGTCCTAGCCCTTAACTTCATCTATCGCAGCAGTTTAAACCTGGAAATATTGTTAGAATTGACTGGATGAATAGAATCGAAAAGTCTATAATTTTGCTGGCCATCAGAATGCTTTCCGAGTCGGCAGCACTGAATTGCGACATCTCGAAAATTATTACAAAGAAGGTTAGTCGCAACGCTTATTAACCCGCCCGAATCGCCGGGCTTAGGGAGATGAAGAAGCAACTTCTTCAAATAAATTTACGGGAGAATTAAAACAATGATCACCAAAAAAAGGCTGGAGAAATCAAACGCAATTGCCAAAGCAGAAGA
>Ga0136618_10000393_pt1 | contig 14754 bp, 17 predicted proteins | sample AntDrymUQ3302106_2_FD_104805 | JGI IMG/M metagenome (GOLD analysis project Ga0136618, IMG submission 104805) | Polar desert sand microbial communities from Dry Valleys, Antarctica - metaG UQ330 (21.06) | ecosystem: Environmental > Terrestrial > Soil > Desert | place: Antarctica: Dry Valley... | reverse complement strand
CAGCGCCGTTGACGGCGACCCGGAAACCTGATCGCCTGCGCAACGACCCCAACAGCGGCGGGTCAGCCTGGAGGATGTGGCCGTACTATCGGGCGATGGTTGAGCCATCCGTCGAACGCCCGCACATGCCTGATTACGGCGTCGAGTCCAACCGACTGGGACGGTCTGCCATGGTCGTGGGCGGCCGTGCGTCTGGCGACGAATCGCAACGTCTGGGTGGTCACGGTCTCACGCGACGGACGCCCGCATGCGATGCCTGCATGGGGTGTCTGGAACGACGGCGAACATCGCTTCGCCTTCTCGTGCGGACCGCGCTCGCGCAAGGCCACCAATCTGGCCGTCAATCCCCACGTCGTCGTCACCGCCGAGTGTGTATCGATCGAGGGCGTCGCGACTGCCGTGGAGGGCGAACGCGCCGACGCGTGGATCGATCGCTAGCTTGACCGCTACTCGGACGAGGCAGCCGACCTCTCCGCCGAGTTTCTGCGGGCGAATCGCATCTTCGAGGTGCGTCCCGAGCGGGCGTTCGGAATCATCGAGCGTGAGGACGTATTCGCCAGCCGAGCGACGCGCTGGCGTTTCATCGACTGACGCTGCGTTCCCTGGGGCCATTCAGCGGGGGTCGCGGCCGGTGAAGGCCAACAGGCGATCCTGTTCCGTGCCACCCGGGGGCAGCTCGATCGGCGGCCCGTAGACGTCCGGTCGGCGCATCGCGTCTTGCATCGCCTGGTCGCATCCGGTGAGTTCCTCGTACATCCGGTGGACATCGCCGGGATCGAGCTGTTCGTCGAGCCCCACGGCGCGAGCGAGGTCCCAGGTGTGCACAAGGGCATCGTCAGTGAGAAAGCGGTCGATCGACTCAGCCCACACGGTGCGCCCGAGCATTCCGTCGAACTTGCGGTCGGCAACCGAAGCGTCGCCGAGCGCCGACTCCATCGCCGCCCTGCTCTCCTCCCACGCCCCGCCCGGATCGTCGTCGATTGAGCACGTCGGCTCACCGGGGTCGTGATCAACGAGGCCGAAGAAGATGCCGTTCGCCTCGATCAGGTGCCTGACGACGTCACGTGCCGTCCACCCGGCGCACGGCGCCGCTGCTTCCCAACGCTCGTCGTTGGGCGGGACGGCGGCCGCTCTGGCCGAGAACCCGTCGGCGATGTGGTGGTAGCGGTCGAGGATGTCACTCATCGGTCAAGTGTGAGCCCAGACGACGCCGCCGTCTTGGACGGATCGGACATCGGTTACGACGCCAGCAACGCCCCCGGTGTCGTTCCTGCGATGGCGCGGATATCCCGATTCAGATGAGACTGATCGCTGTATCCAGCGACGATGGCAAGCTCGGCCAAGCCTGTCTGTCGGCCGGCTGACCGCGCCTCAGCCAGGACGCGTTGGACTCGCAGGATGCGGGCGAGCACCGCCGGCCCGTACCCAAACGAGGCCGTGGCCCGTCGGTGGAGTTGCCGCTCCGAGATTCCGATGTCACGCGCCAGCGACCGCACCGGGCCCGGCCGCAGTCGCGAGAGTCGGTCGGCAACCTCGCGCGCAACCGGATCGATGGGCTGCGCGTCGGCGATTCGACCTCGTACGGCGTCGCCGAGCACGGCAACCCGTGCGCACTGACCGTTCGCCTCGTAGATCCGCCCGCTCAGCTCACGGGCGGCTCGGTCGCCCCACAGCGCGTCGATGGGTATCCGGACGTTCCGGATCTCGTCGGCGTCGAGTTTGAGCGCTGCTGGCGCGGCGGCCGGTCGGAAGCGAACACCGACCGCGGTGGTACCGGTCGGCAACGCGAACGTCCATGCGGTCGTCTCCGGACCGCACAGCCACGTATCGCCGTTGTCGATCCAGAGGAGATCGATGCACGCGTCAGGCACCAGAGTCTTCGGCTCGCCACCGACGTCGGCGAGCCAGATGCATTTCACATAATCGATGAGGTCGGCGTCGGGACGCCGTTCGGTCACCCAGCTCACGCACCCACGTTACGACCCGAACTACGGGCGCCGGCCGCTGAACGCGAGCAGCTTCGTCTGCTCGTCGGCATCGTCAGACACCGCAACCTTCGGGCCGTAGTGTCCGCTCGTGCGTAACAGTTCGTCATAGGGCTGCATTCCGACGTAGAGCTGGTGAACCTCGTCGGCGAGGAGGGTCTCGTCGAGGCCCGTCGCCCTGGCGAGGTCCCACGTGTGCAACAACACGTCCGGCGTTCCGAACTGATCGAGGGCGCGCTCGAACGACGTCAGGCCCGGCGGCGTGTCGAACTCGAGCGTCGCGATATCAGGGTCGTGGAGCGACGCCATGATGACGGCAACGAACGCTTCCCACGCGCCGACCGGGTCTTCGTCGACGCTGGGGAACGTGGGAATCGGGATTCCCGGTCCGCCGCACAGCAGACCGGGGATCCAGTCGACCAAGTGTTTGACGACATCCCGGGCTACCCAGCCTTCGCACGGCGCGGGGTGCTCCCACGAATCGGCCGGCACGGCCCGCGCCCGTTCGGTGAACGCCGCCGTCACTCGTTGGAACCGTTTGGAAATTTCGGTCATCGATCGTTCTCCTCCGCCGACGGGTCTAGTCGACAATGGCGCCACAGCTGATATTGATGGTCGACCCGGTGATCGACTGAGCCATGTCGGACGCAGCGAAGGCCGCGACGTTGCCAACGTCCGCCAACGTGGCTGCCCGCTTGAGCATGGTCGGGCCGACGACAGCGTCATAGATGACGTCGTAGTGCTCGAAGTCGTTCGGGACCAGCTCCATGACGCCACCCGTCACCAAGCTCACGACGCGTACGCCGAATTTCCCAAGTTCGCTCGCCAGCTGACGACGCATGGACTCGACGGCCGCCAGCGAGACCTGGAATCCGCCGATGCTGTAGTCGCGGACGGGGTCGCCGTCGCCGCCGAACGCAAGGATCACGCCGGTGCGTTGCTTGATCATGTGGCGCGCCGCAGCCCGCCACGTGATGAACGTCGAGCGCACGAGGTTGTGAATCGGTTGCTCGAAGTCGGCGAGCGACATTTCAGCGAGCGGTGTGCCTTGCACATCGCCGGTCGAGATGAGATTGATCGAGATGTCCAGACTGCCCTGCTGGGCGGCGACCGAATCGGCGTGCGCGTCAACCGCCGTTCATCCAACGCGTCGAACACCGCGGTCTCGGCGGTGCCGCCGGCGTCGCGGATGTCATTGGCGACGGCATCCAAGGTCGACTCAGTCCGGCCGACCAGGTGCACCGTGGCACCTTCGCGACCGAACGCTCTGGCAACGGCGCCGCCGATGCCGCCGCCGCCTCCGTAGATCACTGCGCGCTTGCCTTCGAGCAACATTGCTGTACCTCGCTTGTTGTGCGGACGCGACGGATGCCGCGTCGGTCGATCCGTAACGACGAAGTACGCACCGAGAACTCATCGCGACGGGCCACCGCCATAACGTGACCCTGTGACTCAGATTGTGCGCGACGAAGTCGCCGACGATCCCACCGTCGACATCACCACGACTGGCCGTCGTTCTGGCGAACCGCGGCGCATGGAGATCTGGATGCTCGCCATCGACGGGCAGTTTTTCATCACCGGTACTCCCGGACGCCGCGATTGGCTGGCCAACCTCGCCGCCGACCCGCGGCTTGTCGTGCATCTGAAGCGGCGGGCGAACGCCGACCTGCCAGCAACGGCAACTGCGGTGACAGACTCATCGATCCGCCGCCGCGTGCTGGAGCACCCTTCTGCGCATTGGTACCGCGGGCAAACTCCCATCGACGAGCTCGTTGCGAACGCGCCGATGGTTGAGCTCACGTTCGAGGACTCATCGCCGGTCGAGTAACGCGATGAGTTCTGACTCTGGGCGTCGTCGTAACTGGTGAAGCCGACATCACCGAGGAGGGACGAATGGCCACCATTACACCGGAGCGCGACGAGCTGACGTTTGGTTGGGTGTCGTCAGAGTCGCTTCGAGAGGCGACGGGCCGGGGCTGGGACGAATGGCTCGTCATGCTCGACGCGGCCGGCGCCGAGTATTCGGACCACGAGGACATCGTGCGATATCTCGCTGACGAACACCCCGACGTGGGTTGGTCGTGGCGGCAATCGATCACGCTCGGCTACGCCCACGCCCGCCATCCGCGCCCGTATTGAGCGCCGGCACCGGGGCGACGCTCGGTAGCGTCGGCGTATGCAGGTCCACAACGAAGCAACACTTCGCGACATCGTGCCCGACCCCCCGCCGCGGGCATGGGAGAAAGAGTCTGACCACCTCAATGCGGATGCGGCTGCGTTCGTCGCCGTGTCACCGTTCGCCGTTCTGGCCACGGCCGACGCCGACGGTCGTTGCGACGCCTCACCTCGCGGCGGGCCGCCGGGGTTCGCCGCCATTCGCGATCCGCGGCGCATTGTCATTCCGGATTACACAGGCAACCGTCGCCAGGATTCGCATCGCAACATCCTCGCCAATCCGCAGGTCGGACTGGTCTTCTTCGTTCCGGGCGTGCTCGAGACCTTGCGCATCAACGGTCGGGCGACGCTCAGCGCCGATCCCGATCTGCTCGCCTCGCTGACGACGGGCGGCCAGCCGCCGAAGCTCGCTCTCGACATCGCCATCGACGTGGCCTTCGTGCATTGCGGCAAGGCTCCGGTCCGCTCGCACCTCTGGGATCCGAGCACCTGGCCCACCGACGTCAATCTCGCGTGCGCGCGTGCCCACGGCACCAACGAGTCGCCCGATGAAGTGCAGGCCCGCTGGAACGACGCCTACCAGGATCCCGCTCAGGTCTGGTAGCGATCCGCCAGACCCCCGCCGATCCCCGCCGACCGCCCCGAAGTCGATCTAGTCCTCGCAGCGGTTGCCCAGCAACCGCCCGGCGGATCTGATCGGGTTCGGGGTTGCCGGCAAGGACGCGGCCGGAGCAATCCACCAGGGCCTGTCTACGGTGTTCGCCGATCCGGACAACTCCGACTGGCACCGAACGTTGGTGTTCACGATGGTCGGGGCGGTCGAACACCATCCCCTCGCCCGTCGACTGCTCGGCGGTCTGGAGCCGGAGGTAACGGCCCGTGTGCTGGACATCCCGGCGCTCGCCGAGTTGCGCAAGGCCTGCGCCGAACGCATCCGCCACGACCAGCTCGCCGGCACGGTGCGCCCCGACATCGACCCCGCCACGGTCGGCAACGGGTTCGTCGCCATCATCCTGTCGCTGTTGATGTCGGTGGTGCAGCTGGGCGAGGCCGCCACGATGACCTACGCCACCGATGTCGCTGCCGTGTTCGCGGCCGCCCTCGACCGCAAGCCGTAGGTCGACTCAGTCGAGTTGGATCACCGACAGGATGTTGCCGGCGGGATCCTTGAACCACGCGATCGGCGGGCCCTCGTCGCGCATGATGCCCTTGTCGTCGGCGATTGGGTACCGCTCGAACGTCACGCCTCGGCTCGTCAGTTCGTCAACAGCGGTGTCGATGTTGGCGACCGGAAAGTTGAGGATCGTAAACGTCGCGGGGGTGTGATCGGGCTTCGGGTACACGAGCGTGTCTCGGTCGCCCGCGATCTGCAGATGCAGCATCCCGTTCTTCTCGCCGACATCCAGACCGAGGATGTTCTCGTAGGACTCCTTCGCCGCCGGGATGTCATCGACTGAGAATCCGCTGAATGCCTTGGTGTTCGCAAACATGATGATGTCCTTCCGTAGTACCCGTAACGACGAGATGACGTCCTTGAACTCATCGCACCGATCAGTTCGTACCCGTTCTGTCGTCAGTACGTGCATGAGGAAACTGATCGTGTCCGAGTTCGTCACCCTCGACGGCGTGATGGAGGCCCCAGGCGGCGAACCCAGCCATCCCCACACCAACTGGGTGGGCGAGCTGCCGTCCGACGAGCAGGGCCAGTACAAGTTCGACGAGGTGGTCGAGGCCGAGTCCTTGCTCCTCGGCCGGGTCACCTACGAAAGCTTCTCGGGTGCGTGGCCGACGTACGAAGGGCCCTTCGCCGACAAAATGAACTCGATGCCCAAGCACGTGGTGTCGACGACGCTGAAGGACCCGTCGTGGAATGCGACCGTGCTTGCGGGCGATGTGTCATCAGCAGTTCGGGCACTCAAGAGCGGCGACGGTAACCCAATCCTGGTCGCCGGCAGTTGCACGCTCGTGCACACGTTGCTCCTGGAGCGGCTCGTCGACGAACTGCGCCTCCAGGTGTTCCCGTTGTCAATCGGGAACGGGCTCCGGGTGTTTCCCGAAGACCGGACCAAGCTGTCGTGGCGACTGGTCGACAGCCGGACGTTCGACAACGGCGTCGTTGCCAACACGTTCCGCCCGTCCGACATCACGTAGCTGCGGACGCGGCGGCGCGCGAGGTTGTCGTCCGCGTATCACACGACAAACCCGCATCGCATCGGTCAAACTCGTCGGACAGCCGGGCCCTCCCGTGATGTTCCACAACCCGACTCGCAAACCGGCCCGCTACGCCGGGGGGAATGCGATCGATCGATCGAGCCGGAGCGGAAATGCACTCGCAAGAACCCAACCGGACCATCTCGGTGCGACGCCTCACCGACGTCACCGAGACGCACATCAGCGCCATGGCCGCCGTCCTTGTCGACTGCGTCGACGGTGGGGCATCCGTGGGCTTCTTGGAGCCGCTCGATCCCGCCAAGGCACAGGCGTTCTGGCGTGAGTCGGCCCGTGCCGTCGCGCGGGGCCAGCGGGCGCTGGTCGCCGAAGACTCGGACGGAATCGTCGGCACCGTGCAGTTGATCCTTGACCTGCCCGAGAACCAGCCCCACCGCGCCAATCTCACGAAGATGCTCGTGCACCGTCGCGCCCGGCGGCAGGGTATCGGCCGGGCGTTGATCGTCGCCGCCGAAACAACCGCCCGCGATCTCGGCCGCACACTCATGGTGCTCGACACCGTGTCCGGCAGTGATGCCGAACGGCTCTACGTCACCCTCGGATGGCGGCGCGTCGGTGTCATTCCCGGCTATGCGCTGTGGCCGAACGGCGAACCCTGCGACAGCACGGTGTACTACCGCGTCCTGGACGAGTAACCGCCGACCCTGACACCCTTCAGGCACACTGCACGGATGGCGGGCGTGGACGAACATCTCGAACAGACCATCGTTGCGATGGCAGGCGTGGGGGCAACGCCACGTTCCGACCAACGCGTCGCCGTGCGTGCACTCGTCGAGGATCGGTCGCGTGTGCTCGTGGTGCAGGCGACCGGTTGGGGCAAGTCAGCCGTCTACTGGGCGGCGACTCGAGCGCTCCGAGCAGCCGGCGAGGGCTACACCATCGTGGTCTCGCCGCTGCTCGCGTTGATGCGCGACCAGATTGCCGCCGCCGACCGAGCCGGCCTCCGAGCGGCGACCGTGAACTCCACGAATGTTGACGAGTGGACGTCCGTGATGGACAGCGTTCGCAGCGGAACGACCGATGTCCTGCTCATCTCGCCGGAACGCCTGGCCAACCCGCGCTTCGCTGCTCAGCTCCCGGCCCTGCTCGCCGGCTGCGGCCTGCTCGTCATCGACGAGGCCCACTGCGTGTCCGACTGGGGCTTCGACTTCCGGCCCGACTACCAGCGACTGACGCGAACACTGATGGCGCTGACGCCACGCACGCCGGTGCTGGCGACGACCGCGACGGCCAACGAGCGGGTCACGGCCGACGTCGCGGCACAGCTCGGCGACGGCACCGTCACGCTGCGCGGCTCGCTGGCGCGTGCGTCGCTCCGACTCGCGGTGGTGCCGAAGCTCGACGGCATCGAACGTGCAGCGTGGGTGGCGGACGCCCTCACGCAGCTGCCCGGGTCGGGAATTGTGTACGTGCTCACCGTGGCCGAGACCGATCGAGTCGCCGGGCTGCTCGTCGCTCGGGGTTTCGACGTCGCCGCCTATTCGTCGGCGGTGCCTACCGACGAGCGGGAAGTGCTCGAAGACCGGCTGCGCAACAACGACGTGAAGGCGCTCGTCGCGACGTCGGCGTTGGGGATGGGTTTCGACAAACCCGACCTGGCGTTCTGCATCCACATCGGATCGCCGTCGTCGCCCGTCGCCTACTACCAGCAGGTCGGACGGGCCGGGCGCGCGCTCGACAACGCGATGGCGGTGTTGCTGCCGTCGCCGGCCGACGAGCGGCTCTGGGACTACTTCGCCACTGCGGGCATCCCCGAGCCGGAGCACGTCGAGATGGTCCTCGCCGCGATGGCCGACGGAGCCACGTCAGTGCCGGCCATCGAAACGGCGACCAAGTTGCGCCGGGGCCGCCTCGACGCGCTGTTGAAGATCCTCGCCGTCGACGATGTGGTCGCGCGAGGCACCGACGGCTGGACCACCACTGGCACACCGTGGGTGCACGACGAAGCGAAGTGGACCGCCCTCCGACAGGTGCGAGCGGCTGAGGCCGACCTGATGCGCCGCTATGCGGCCGGCGCCGGGTGTCTCATGCAGTTCCTCCAGATGGCGCTCGACGACCCCGACCCGACACCGTGCGGCCGGTGCTCGGTGTGCACTGGCGACCTTCCCTTTCCCGGACACTCGCCAGGGGCCGAGGCCATCGACGCCGCCCGGATGTATTTGCGGCGGCTGGACGTCCACCTCGAACCACGCAAGCTGTGGCCGAGCGGAGTTCCTGGGCGCAAGGGCAAATTGTCCGGCTGCGAGATCGGGCGGGCGCTGGCGTTCGCCGACGATCCCGCCTGGAGCGATGCGCTCGCCGCGCTCGGCAACAGCGACGGTCCGATCAGCGCCGAGATCGCCGATGCGATGGTCGCCGTTCTCACGCGATGGTCGAAGTCCTGGCGGCGCCCGGTCGCCGTGGTACCGATGCCGTCGCGCCACCGCCCGCAACGTGTCCATTCGCTCGCCGAGCACATCGCGACGATCGGTAAGCTCCCACTCGTCGACGCGCTGGAGGTCGACGGCCCGCCGCCTCCGACCGACGTCGCGTCATCCGCCAGGGCGTCGGCGGTGCTGGAGTCACTCCGGGTCCGCGACGGCGTCACGATCCCGGCCGGCCCCGTACTCCTCGTCGACGACACCTACCGCAGCGGTTGGACGGCAACGATCGCCGGCGCGCTCCTCACCGAGCACGGCGCCACGTCCGTCCTCCCGCTGGTCATCCACCAACTCCCCTAGCGCGCGCACCCAACCACCCGCGCACGAAATGCCCTCAAAGGGCTCACCGCAACCGAAACCGCACCTCGACGCCCTCAGAGGGCAAACGCCGCGCCGGTGGCCCCCATGGTTCGCCCTGTGCGGGCGCAGCGCGACCGAAACCGTTGCGGAGGGCCCTTTGAGGGCAAAGCGCGCACAGACGCGGCGGTTGCTACTCCGGTTCGGCGAGTAGGTCGGCGCTGAGCGCGAGCGCCCTGGCGACGGCCGCGGTGCGTTGGACGACCGCCGCGAAGTAGTGGTCGGCGACGGCGCTGCCGCCGATCGACGGCGCCTCGCCGAGCGACCGCAGGAGAGCATCGACTTCGGCCGGCACGACGATCGGCTCGACGGCAGGCAGCTCCGGTGCGGTCCTCCAGATGTCGACCGGTGCGGGCGGCTTCGGCCGGCGCTGCCGGCGCTGCTGACCGTGCTGGTTGCGTTGGGGCTGGTTGCGTTGGGGCTGGTTGCGTTGGGGTTGGTTGCGCGGCGGCTGATTCTGCTGCGGCTGACTCTGCTGGGGTTGATTCACCGGTCGTCCTCCGTGAGTAACTCGTCTGATCGCAGCCCGAGCGCGAGACGCAGCTGCTGGCTGTCGAGGTCGGCGATCGAGCTGGACTTCGGTAGCACGAGATTCGCGATGTGGCGCTTGCCGGCCACGACTTCCTCGACCCGTTCGTCGACGGTACCCGGGCACACGAGGCGGTGGGAGATGACCGTGCGCTGCTGGCCGATGCGCCACGCTCGGTCACGGGCCTGGTCCTCGACGGCCGGGTTCCACCAGCGATCGTAGAGCACGACGTGGTTGGCGGCCGTGAGGTTGAGACCGGTGCCGCCCGCCTTCAACGACAGAACGAGCGCACCAGGCCCCGTCCCCTCCTGGAATTCGGCGATGAGGCGGTCGCGGGCCCCGCGGGCGAGGCTGCCGTCGTAACAGGCGATGGGCAGGCCGGTGACCTCGGTGAGATACCCGGCGAGGCGGCGTCCCCACGACGCGAAGTGGGTGAATATGAGAATCCGCTCCCCCGCCGCGAACACCGACTCGACGATCTCTTCGAGCCGATCGAGCTTGCCCGACCGACCGGCGAGCGGCTGCCCGTCATCGCGATACGCAGACGGGTGGTTGCAGATCTGCTTGAGCGCGGTGATGGCCGCGAGGATCGCGCCCTGCTTCTTCTCACCGGTGCTCTCGGACTCGACCATGTCGAGCACGAGCGTGTCGAGCACGGCCTGGTAGAGCCCGATCTGCTCGGCCGTCATCGTGCAGTGATCAAGCTCGTCGATCTTGTCCGGCAGCTCCGCCGCGACTTCTGGTTCGCTCTTCGTGCGGCGGAACAGCACGATCCCGTTGAGCGCGCGAAGCGCGGCTTCGCCGTCGCCGGACATCTGGGCGATAAACGCCGGCCGGGTGCCGACGAGACCGGGGTTCGTGAAATCGAGGATGGCCCACAAGTCGCCGAGACCGTTCTCGATCGGCGTGCCGGTGAGCGCGATACGGCTACGGGCGGGGATGCGCCGCAACTGCTGGGCGGTGTCACTGGCCGGGTTCTTGATGGCCTGCGCCTCGTCGAGCACGATTCGTCCCCACTGCACGTCGGCGAGGGCGTCGATGTCGCGGACGGCCGTGGCGTACGTCGTGATGACCAAGTCGGCCGCGGCGATCTCGGCCGAGAGCTCGTCACTTGACGATCGCGACGCGCCGTGGTGCACGACAACGCGAAGTCCCGGCACGAACCGGGCCGACTCGGCCGCCCAGTTACCGACGACCGCGGCGGGAGCAATGACCAGGGCCGGGCCCATGGCCGTGGTGCGGCCGAGCTGCGCGAGCACGGTCGGGGTCTTGCCGAGTCCCATGTCGAGGGCGAGGCACCCGCCCAGTTCGGCGGCGTCGAGGAACCCGATCCATGCCAGCGCTTCGGCCTGGTAGGTGCGGAGTTCGCCGGAGAAGCCCGCTGGCCTGGACACGAGCTCGGTCGATGCCGACTCGGCGCGGCGGACGATGTCGCTCGCCCAGCTGTTTCCGCGCACGTCGATGCCACCACGCAGGCCGGAGTCGTCAAGTCCCATGCTGTGACGCAGGATCTCGGCACCGGTGAGCTGCGTGATCTTCTCGCGCTCAGCCAAGGCGGCGGCGGCCTGCTCGAGGTCGACCCGGTCGACTTCCACCCAGCCTCGTGGAGACTGGACGAGCGGGCGGGCCTGGCGGGCCAGCAGGGCGATGTCGGCCGCCGTCAGCTCGACGTCGTCGAACAAAACCGTCCAGGCGACGTTGGTGAGTTGACGCGCGCCCACAATTGACTCGGTCGCTCCCTCGGTGAACAGCCTGAGCGACGGAGTCGCCTTGCGCCGCGACAGCTTCGGCACCCGCACGTCGAAACCGCAGGCGGCGACCGTCGGGCCGACGGTGGTCATGAAGGCCCACGCCTCGTCCTGGCTGAGCGCCACCCGTCCACGCCGTTGCGGTTCAGAACGATGGATGGCGGGGAACAAGCGACCGAGTCGGGTCCACTCCGCCGCCAGCGGCCGGGCACCGCGTTCGGCCCGAAGCGCGGCGTCGATGGGCGTGCTTCGGCCCTTGCCGGCCGGCGCTTCAACCGTCACCAGCCACACGCCGCCGGCGCCGGGCGCCTCGAGTTGGACGACGAGGCGAGGCCGTGAGCCGGACGTGACCGTGCGCGTCCAATTGTCGAGCATGCGCGAGACGTCGGCGGAGAGCGTGCCGGGGGCGCGGAAGGGAGTGCCGTCAAGGTGGGCGATCAACGCATCTCTGAGGTCGGTTGGCGACGCCACGTTCGGGGGCGCAGCCGGAAGTTGCATCCGTTCGACACTCTCGGATGTGATCGCTTCCACCACGGCGCTGATCACGGCCGTCGTTGTGGCCTGACCACTGCCGCTATCGACGGCGGCGACCGTGCCCGGCATCGCCGCAACGAGGGCGATGATCGTCGGGCTGTCGATGAGCGCCGGCCGCCAGCGGAGCTCGGCATTCACTGCGCGGCCCTGCGGTTGACGCGGGACCCGGAGCGTCGGCACCACGGAGCCGCTCGCCGCCAAGCGAACACCTTCGAGCGCGACGTGACCGAGCCAGATGACACTGGCTCCGACTCCGTCGCGGCCGTGCCCTCCACCGATCGCGACGAGCCAGCCGAGCGCATCCTTCACCGGGATGGCGAGGGCATCGGCGCGTAACCCACCGGGAAGCTCGACGCCGGGATGAACCTCCCAGCCAAGCGGCGGGCCGCCGATTGCTTCCAGCCGAGTCGACAGCTCGTCGTGCGATTCCGGCGTGCAGCCGCGGCCCGATGCCCACACCACGAGGAGGCCGGACGCCCACGATGCTTGGAGTTCGACCTCGCCCGGTTCCAGTTCCTCGGGCGGCGGCGCCGCTACCGGCTCGGAGTGGAACTCGAACGTCTCGATCTCTGGACGAATCCGCGCCCTGGTGGCCTGAAGGCTGTCGCGCTCCTCCATGAGATCGGGGACGACGAAGGCTCGTTCGTGCTCGGGAAGCGACCGGGCGGAGGCCAGTTTGTCCTCGGCGTCGCCGATCAGGCGGTCGAGCAGCGCGAGCGAGGCCCGCTCGTCTTCGTGGAGGCGCGCAACATCGTCGTCTGAGCTCCGGCCGTCTGCAATCGACCAAATCACCGTTTCGAGTTGTACTGACATCAACCTTCGACTTGTCGTCGTCCCACACCAGTGTCGGGCGGACGCTCGGTCCCGGCGTCTCGCCAATCGCGAAGACGCAAGCTCCCGGTCGATCGGGAGCACTGATCAGCCTACGGTGCGAACCCGGCCAACCGCGTGATGCTGCGACTGCGTTGCTTGAATTGGGCGCGGCGCGCTCGTCGAGAACGCCCCGTTTGATCCGAGTGTTTGCGGCTACCGGAGTGTTTCGCGCGGGGACGTCCCGCACGAAACACTCCGATCTACCAGCCGGCGATCTCGGGGATCACACTCGCGCCGAGCAGCTCGATTGCGTGGATCGGTTCTGGGCCGGGAATCATCACATGGGCGACGGTGAAGCCGAGTTCGTGCAAACCGCGGAGTTGATCGATGAACACAGCGGCTCCGTCTGACACGTCGGCGCCAATGGTGGTTGTCTTCTCGACACTGTCGTAGTCGCGACCTTCGTTCTCGCAGTGGCCGCGCAACACGTCGAGCTTGTGGGCGGCCTCCGGGCCACCGAAGATGTTGCAGGCGTCGGCGTACTTGGCCACCAGGCGTAGCGTCTTGCGCTCGCCGGTACCGCCGATGATGATTCGCGGCCGGGGCTGCGAGATGCTCGCCGGCGAGTTCAGTGTTCGACCAAGGCGGTAGTGGGTACCGTCGAACGGCTCCTCACTTGTGCTCCACATCTGCAGGCAGATCTGGACGGTCTCCTCCAACCGCTCGAAACGTTCGGCTGTCGGCGGGAAGTGCAGGCCGAGCCCGACCGATTCCTCGTCATTCCAGGCGGCACCAATGCCGAGGGCGGCGCGGCCGCCCGAGAGCACGTCGAGCGTGGTCACGGCCTTGGCGAGCAAACCGGGAACGCGGTAGCTCACCGCAGTCACGAGCGTGTGCAGCTGCACACGCTCGGTGTGCGCGGCGAGAAACCCGAGCGTGGTGTACGCCTCGAGCATCTCGCTCTCGGGCGGGCCGACGACACCGATCTGCCACAGATGGTCCATGACCGTGATGTTCGCGAACCCGGCGTCCTCGGCAGTCTTGGCCACCGAGGCGAGCGACGATGCCAGCTGTGGGCCACCGCCCGGCCACGTGAAGTTGGCGATGTGTAGTCCGAGTTCCATGGGTCAATCTCCTGCGGGACGAGTGAGTGGCATCGCGGCGCTCCGATAAAGTGGAGGCCTGCCTCCGGAACATTACCGGAGGGATGCCTCCGTTTCCAACGACGGCAACAAGCATGTGGCGAGGAGGCCCGGCCGATGACAAGCGCTCAGGACGTTCCCGCCGCGCCGCAACGTCCGCAACGCGCCGACGCCCGGCGCAACTACGAAGCGTTGCTCGCAGCCGCCCACGACGCGTTCGCCGATGACGGCTCGAGTGCATCACTCGAAGACATCGCGCGGCGCGCCGGCGTCGGAATCGGCACGCTCTACCGGCACTTTCCGACACGCAAGGATCTGTTCGAAGCGGTGTACGTCAACGAGGTCGAAGCGCTGTGCCGGTCGGCGGCCGACGTCGCCGAGTTGGCGCCGTGGGATGGTCTCGTCGGGTGGATCCATCGCTTCGTCGAGTACACCGCCACCAAGCGGGCCGTCGCCGAGGAACTCGCACGAGAGTCCGAACTCTTCCAAACCTGCCGGGTAGCGATTGTCGCCGCCGGCGAACCGTTGCTCGAACGGGCCCAGGCAGCTGGCGACGCACGCTCCGATGTGCGTTTCGACGACGTGCTGCGCCTCATCATGGGCATCACGCTGATGCAGATCATCGAGCCGGAGCAGCGCCAGCGGGTGCTTGGGATGGCGCTCGACGGCATGCGCTCGCGAACCGTCAACTAACGGGATCGCGCGCTGATCAACGTGGGTCGGCGCGGTCGAGGTTCCAGTGCCGCCCGACCGCCGCCAGCCACCCACCGTCGTCAAGCGGGCGGAGCGCGAAGCGACTGACCATGTGTTGTCCGCCCTCGT
>Ga0136618_10000391_pt1 | contig 14761 bp, 9 predicted proteins | sample AntDrymUQ3302106_2_FD_104805 | JGI IMG/M metagenome (GOLD analysis project Ga0136618, IMG submission 104805) | Polar desert sand microbial communities from Dry Valleys, Antarctica - metaG UQ330 (21.06) | ecosystem: Environmental > Terrestrial > Soil > Desert | place: Antarctica: Dry Valley... | reverse complement strand
GGCAGGGTCCGCTCCGCGCGCTGATACATGCGCAGTTGTCGTTGTCGCGGTACAGCTGACCGCGGGACGGACTCCGTGGACATCCAGCGCTCCTGTGACGAGATCCGGGACCAAACGCGGCGGATGCGACGGATCACCCTCGCGCTCGGCGCGGCGATCGTACACGACCAGCGGCCTTGCCTACACTGGCGCTCATGACCGATCGACCCGCTTTCGACATCGACTCCGTGCGCGCGCACTTCCCTGCCCTGGGCCGGGAGATGGACGGCCGGACGGTGGCTTATCTCGACGGTCCGGCCGGTACACAGGTCCCGCGCGAGTGCATCGAGGCCATCACGACCTACCTCGAAACGTCCAACGCCAACTCCCACGGCCAGTTCCGCTCCAGCCATGAGACCGACTCGCTGCTGGCGGAGGTCCACGCCGCGGGGGCGGACTTCGTGGGAGCCGAGGATCCGGGCGAGATCGTCTTCGGCGCCAACATGACCACGCTCACGTTCGCCGTCAGTCGCGCCCTGGGTCGCTCGATGGGTCCCGGCGATGAGATCGTGGTCACGCGGCTGGACCATGACGCCAATGTGGCACCGTGGCTGGCCGTCGCCGAGGAGCGCGGCGCGGTCATCCGCTGGGTGGGCCTGCTCGAGGAGGACTGCACGCTCGACCTGGCTGAGCTGTCGACGGTCCTCTCCCCTCGTACGCGCCTGGTGGCGGTGAGCCTGGCGTCCAACGCGGTGGGCACGATCCCGCCCGTGGCACGTATCGCGGAGCTGGTCCACGCGGCGGGGGCGCTGCTGTGGGTCGACGCCGTCCATGCCGGACCGCACCTGCCCATCGATGTCGGCGAGCTGGACGCCGACTTCCTGGTCTGCTCGCCCTACAAGTTCTTCGGGCCCCACCTCGGGATGCTCTGGGGCCGGCGGGCGCTGCTGGAGTCACTGCCCGCGCTCAAGGTGCGACCCTCACCGGATGAGCTACCAGGGCGCTGGGAGACCGGCACGCAGTCGCACGAGATGCTGGCCGGGCTGCTGGGCACGTTCCGCTACCTGGAGTGGCTGGGAGTGTCGCAGGGCGGCGCAGCCGGCACGCCGGGTGCCCCGGACGGTGGACGCGCAGCGCGGCTGCGCGCGGCCATGGAAGCATCACGCGCCTATGAGCTGACCCTCATCCCGCCCTTGCTGGACGGCCTGGCGTCGGTCGGCGCCGACATCCGCGGCATCACGGCCGCGTCGCGCTTCGATGAGCGCTGCCCCACCGTCTCATTCACCATGCCCGGCCGGCACCCGCAGGAGATCGCCGCGTTCCTGGGCGCGCGGGGCATCAACGTCTGGGACGGCGACTACTACGCGTACGAGCTGATCCGTTCCTTGGGACTCGCCGAGGCGGGCGGCATGGTCCGGGTGGGACTGGTGCACTACAACACGCTCTCCGAGATCGAGCGACTGGTGGACGCACTCGGCGAGCTCTCGCAGTGAGGCTGTGGGGGCCGATCCACGGGTCCACCTTGTGTGTCACGCGGCGCCTGTCACGCGGCGCCTGTCACGCGGTCGGACCCGCCACCGCTCGGACAAGGAGCCGACCATCCGTCCGATGACGACGATCCGTCACGATCACTGAACAGGATGTCGGCCCAAGTGCCGTTCGCCGGTCGGGCAAGCGGCCCGGGACGCTTGGAAGCGTTGCTACCGGCGTCCGATCGACCCTGCGACCACATCGTTGACCGTGGCGGCGACGGGCAGGGGCGGGGTAGCCTGCTCCAGAGCCATCCTTGTTCGGTCATCGTGACGAGTCGGCACCTTGGGCACCGACATCGGCCACGACAGCGCCGGGGCGTAGGCCACGACAGCCGCCGCTCGGCGCCGCCCGGCGTCGTCCGGCGATGTTCCTACGCCTCCCTTGGCTTGACCCAGTTCGGCAGCTCGCGGCGGAGGGTGGCCAGGGGCAGCGTGCCGTGGCCCAGCACCTGGTCGTGGAAGGCGCTCAGGTCGAAGCGCTCGCCGTCTCGCTCCTCCAACTGCTTTCGTAGCGCCGCGATCTCGCGCTGCCCCGTCATGTAGCTCAGCGCCTGACCGGGCCACGCGATGTAACGATCCGTCTCCGTGGCCGCCTCCAGCTGGGACAGGCCGGCCACCTCGCGCAGGAAGTCGATGGAGCGCTGCCGATCCCAGCGGAAAGCGTGGATACCGGTATCCACGACAAGCCGCGCGGCACGCCAGGCCTGCGCATCCAGCATGCCCAGGCGCTCCCGCGCGTCCACGAACAATCCCAGCTCATCCGCCAGCCGCTCCGAGTAGAGCCCCCAACCCTCCGGATAGGCGGCGCCGGTCAACCGCGCACCGAAGCGCCGAAAGTCGGGCAGGTCCTCCAGCTCGGACTCGATGGTGATCTGGAAGTGATGGCCCGGCACAGCCTCGTGATAGGTGGTGGTGGCCAGCCGATGAAGGCGGCGGCTGTCCGGCTCGTAGGTGTTGATGAAGTAGATGCCGGGGCGCGAGCCGTCGGGGGCCGGCGGGTAGTAGAAGGCCGGCGGCGCCTCCGCCTCCTGGTAGGCCTCGACCGCACGGACCTCGCAGGCGGCCCCGGGCAGTCGACCGAACATCGTGGGTGCGACCGCCTCGGCCCGCGTGATCTGCTCGCGCGCCAGCTCCACCAACGCCTCCCGGCTGGCCGGTCGATTGGCGGGATCCCCCTCCAGCGACGCGCGCAGCGCCGCCACGTCCACGAATCCCAGCTCCTGCGCGATGAGCAGCCGTTCGGCATCGATCAGCTCGATCTGCTCCAGCCCGAAGTCATGGAACGCCTGGGGATCGTCCTCCAGCGTGGTCGAGGCCATGATCAGCGTTCGATACACGTCCTCACCGTCGGGCAGCGCCCACAGGCCATCGCCCGAACGAGCGCTGGGAAGCGCCTCTTCCAGCGCCGCCAGATAGCTGACCAGCGCCGGCTTGACCACCTCGTCGAGCACCTCACGAAGCTCCGTGCGCTGCTCTGCCCTGAGCGGCTTGTCTGCGGCGAGGAGGGGCGACTCCTCCACCGGCGTCTCCACGGCGCGACGAACCTGCGTGATGGTCCGCTCGAAGACGGGCCGCGCGGCGGTCCGTCCGGCGGCCAGGCCCTCCTGGAAGTTGCTGCGATGCGCCTCGAGGTAGCGCGGGAAGGCCCGCAGGCGAGCAAGGAGTCGCTCGAAGCGCTGGGGGGTGTCGAGCCGTTGGAAACGAGAGAGGTCGCCCGGCAGGCTCTGCGGACCTTCCATCTGGTCGATGGCCTCGAAGTGATGCAGCCGGTGCTCGTGGGACTTGAGCCTTATCCGCCCCACCACCTGGAGCATGTCCAGCGTGATGCGCTCCTCCGTGTCCAGATCCGAGGCGTCTACGGCCGCCGCGTCCGCCATGAAGCCGTGGATGGCCGCCACCTCAGCTGCCCGTCCCTCAGGGCTTGGGTCGTCCAGCCGATCGTCGAAGCGCTCATCGCCCAGGACCGTGGCGAAGACGGGTTGCGAGGAGAGGAACCACTCCCAGAATCGGTCGGCCAGATCGCGCACAGGGCTCTGGCTGGGTGCAGAGGTCGTCATCGGTGTTCCGCTCCTTGGTGCGAGGGGGCGAAGAGAGCCAGTTGCTCGCCCTGCTTCTCGATCTCAGGGTCCAGACCCAGCAGCGGACCGAGATCCTCGAGGTCGGCCACCTCTCGAGCATAGAGGCTGCGCAGGTGGTCGGATTTCAGGATGTGCCAGTTGTCCTCCTCCATCCGGCGTCTGAGAAGGGGCGACCGAGCCAGCTTGAGGCGAACGAGCTCCGTCCTCTCCGGAGGCACGACCAGGAAACGCACCAGCGTGTCCGAAGCGGGGATGCGCATTCCCCGGCGGAGGACGGGCTCGGTCAGCATGGCCGTCCACTCGACCTCGAAAAGTAGCGTGGCCTTGCCGCGTACGTACCAGATGCAGTCGATCTGCTCCAGGGCGTCGGCGTCGCCGGCCGTGACCCGCGGCAGGTAGACGCGCTGCTCGGCTTCGGAGAGAAGGTCGGCGAGCATCGCGCCCTTGAATGAGCGGCGCTGCTCACGGCTGGCGATCCAGCACCGCAGCCCCAAACGGTGGCCGTATTCAGCGATCATCCCCACCAACGTGCCGTGCTCCTCGTGGCGCGCTTGGAGCGAATCCTCCGTCCGGAGCGTCTCGGAGGGCTCGTCCCCCCCGGCACGGTAGCTGTCCAGGCAGGCGCGCACCAGCTCTTCGTCGGGCGCATCGTGGCCGCGGAACATACCGGCGACGCGCCCGAAGAACCTCGCCTCGGACAATCCGCCGCTGGTCGAGAGAAGGCTGAAGACGGCCCACTCCAGACGGTCCGAGAGGGGCAGCCGCGCGGCCGTGATGTCCGCCTCGTCGCGCAGCCACCAGCGATCGGGCTCGAGCTCCAGCAGGCGTGGGTGGTCGGGGCGACGCAACTCGCCCAGCACGATCTCCAGCAGAAGCTTGACCGGGTCCGATCCGGATCCGGCACTCGCCCAGCGGTCGTGGACCGTGCCACCGCTGTCCGTGCCCTCGGGCGCAGCAGGGTCATCGGGCGTGGCCGGTCCTGCGGGCGCGGCAGGTCCTTCGGGCGTGGTGGATCCGTCCACGGTGGCGGGTTCCTCGGGGGTGGCGGATCCTTCGGGCGTGGCGCTCTGGTCCGGCTGCGGCGGGACCGCGATGTCGCTGACAAGGCCCGTCGCTTGCTGGGGCCGCTCCGCTCGCTCTTCGGTCTCGGCGAAGGTGCGCGTGCCCACCAGCCGGCGCAGGTGACCCAACCGGTCAAGTCCGACGAGCACCTCACCAAGCAGCCGCTCATATCGCGCGGGCTCCCCGCGAGCCTGGAGCACGCCTACGGCCACGTCGCTGACCGCTCGCTCCACGGCGGAGAGCTGGAAGGGACCATCGGCCAGCGCCGCGCCATCGCCGGCGCCATCCCCGTCCACGTCCCCGGTCCCGGTCCCGGTCCCGGTCCCGGTCCCCGATCCTGCCTTGCCATCGCCTCCCGAGAACTCGAGCGTCCCGGCGATGTCATCGCCGATCTCGGTCAGCACGGCGTTGGACAGTCGAAGGCCGGCACCCACTCCGCTCAGCACGCCAGCGGCCAGTCCCGCCGGACCGGTGCGGTCCAGGATGATGACCACGGCTCCATCGGGTGCCAGCACCGTGCGAGCCGCCGCCAGTGAGCGGCGCAGGATCGCCACGTCACGACCCCACTCGCTGGGTATCGGGGCGCCGAAGAGAGCGTCCAGCGGCAGATCCTCCGCAGCTTCCCGTCCCAGCACGATCGAGGTCGCCAAGTACGCGAACGCGACGTTCTCCGGGCTCCAATGGATGGGTGGCTGCGTCAATACCAGCCGGATACGCGAGCGCGGGTCCAGCCGGCCCGGCATGATGGGTCGGTGGAGCGGAAAGGTCGGCCCTTCGCTCTGAGCTGTGGCGCCGCCTTCGTGCAGGACGACGTTGGACGATCCGTCGACCAGGGCGGTCAGGTCGCTCCCGAAGCGCGCCCGGATGGAGCCACCGGGCACGCTCTCCAGGCGCTGGACGAAGGAGCGTACGTGCCGCAGGCCCTCCTCGAACAGGAGCCAGGGGTTGCGCTCCCGCCAGCCGCGATCGATGGGCGGGCGCAGGGCGCCGCCTGATATGCGCAAAGCCTGGACCCGACCGGGCTGACGATTCAGCCGCGAGGCGGGGATCAGGGCGTGGACCAGCGCCAGACGCAGGGCGGCCTGGATGGGAGCGGCCCGAAGGTCCAGATCCAGGCGCTCGGCCAGGATGTCGAACGCTTCCAGCGTCCGCGGGGTGTACAGATCCAGCAACTGGCCGGGCAGCGGGTGGCTGCGCTCGGGCGCGGGAAAGCGGCCCCGGAGTCGTTCGCGCGCGGCGCCCGTGGCGCGGGTCATCCGTTGGGCGCGACGGATGTCATCGGCGTCCACCGGGACGGTGCGACCCTGCGACGAACGCGACCGGTCGCCGCACCCGTCGCAGTGGTACGACTTGCGGGCGGGCACCGAGGCCTCGGCCTCCCACAGGTACTCATCCACGATCACGGGGCGACCGCACGTCGCGCAGGTCGACGTGAACGATTCCAAGATGGCCTGGCGGACCCCGCTGTCACCCCGTGGGTGGATCGCCAATGTGTTCAGCGCCGCGTCCAGGTGTCGCAGGTCCGGCGGCCGAAGGACGAGCTCCGCCTGAAGTCGGGTCAGGGCCATCGATTCGACGTCATAGACCCGCCGTAACCGATCTACCGCTCCACGAGTGATCCAGGCGCCGCGACCATGGAGCTCGATGACCACGTCCCCACCGAACGTGCGGGACTCGATCTCGGCCGCCACGACGTTCTCCGGGGGCGGCGGGGCGAGCCGCTCGAAGACCGGCAGGGTCGCTCCACGATGTGGCCTGATCAGGGAGGTTCGGGGCTCGGCCATCGCTGGTGAGTCTAGCGGCGGGTCACCGCCACGCTGCGGCTATGGGTGTCCGGCGCCCGTGAGCGGCTGATCGAGCGTCCCTCAGATTCCCGTGGAGCGGGCACTACGCGGGACCACGGCCCTTGCACAGCCCTCGCGGACCCAGAATGAGCCGCTACAGGCTAACAATCAGGCGCCGGACGGCTCGTGCGTGCTCATTCGGGGTCGAACACCGACTTATCGCCCGCCTGGCGGGAATCTGACAAGAACCTCCTGCAGGATCGGTCAGCCGGTCGCGGAGGTCAGCTCTCCTCGAGGTCGTCCGGATCCTCGGCCTCGAAAGCCTCGTCGGCGGTCACCTCGACCGGCAGGACGGAGCCGATGTCCTGGACCTCGTCGTCGTCCTCATCAAGCTCCAGATCCTCGAACTCCATCTCCTCGCGCACCAAGGTGCCCTTGGTGTACGGGCGGAGGTCGCTGACCCTGGCAGCGGTCGGGAAGGAGACCTTGCCGAAGTTGCGCGGGTCCTGGTAGACCTCGCGGATGATGAGCCTGACGTCGCGGTCGCCCAGGCTGGTCACGCCGGCGGCGTACTTGTTGCCCTCCGCCACCAGCTTGAGGAGTCGAGCCGCCACGCGCGGCTCGCAGTAGCCGATGTGCATGCCGTTCGAGCTGGCGGCCAGGCGCGGACCCTCCGGTGCGAGCTCCACCAGATCGCCCGGGTTCACCTGCGCAAGCTCGCGCGGGCTGACCAGGTCAACGAGGTGTGCGAAACCGGTCTTGCCGGTCTCCTCCACGAAGATGCTGACCGGTGCCTTGCTGCCCGGCTTGGCGGCGATGGTCTTCCTGCCGGCCTCAGCCATGAGAAGGCGCAGGCGGTTGATGTTGCGCTCAGCGATGCGGCTGGTGGGATCGATGGCCAGCGCAGCCTGGTAGTGCTCGCGCGCCTGGGCCAGCTCGCCCTGCTCCCAGTAGGCCTTGGCCAGCCTGTTCTCGGCCTCACTGTCCGGACCTGACTCCAGGATACGCTGGTTGATCTCGGCCGCCGCGATCCAATCGGCGGCGGTCGCGGCGGCGATGGCCTGCTCCGTCAGCTGCCGCTTGAGGCGCGTCGCGTTGATGGCCTGGTTGGAGCTGGGGCTCTCGGTGAGCGAGTTGAAGCTCATGCACTCCTCGGGATGGGCGGGTCGAGCCGCCAGCAGGGCGCGTGGATGCCCGCCGACGGATGTTGGGCGAAATGGGAGTTTAGCACGGCTCGAACCGCTGGTACGCGGAGTCACCCGACTGGGCAAACCGGTCCGCGGGACGCTTACGTGGCGGCTGCCCCGACGTGGCGGCTTGCCCCGACGTCCGGTCAAGCGCGGGTGCTTGGGCCGGCACATAGCGGCGCTCGGTGTCCCTCGGATGCCGGCTCGGCGCGATGACTCATGCGGAGAAGTCAGGGTGCTGGTTTCTCACGATGAACGAACAAGGAGCAGCCTCCGGCATCACTACGCCGCCATTCGTATCCGAAGCCGGCTGGATGCCCGAATAGGACCGAGGTCGGATAGCCGCAGACGGCTGACGGGCTCGCGAGATCGGGGCCTGCACTCGCTCCGTCGGCATCGCTGACAGCACCGACGCCACGCAGCCGGCGCAAACGGCTCTTCGTGTTCGCTGATCGTGACAAGTGCGCAGTCTGGCCGTGATGGACCCGCGCACCCGCGCGCGCCCGATAGACGCAACCGAGCTCCGCGACGCTGCCGAGCTCCGCGACGATCTGGCTCAGCCGAGCTCCGCGACTATCGGGCTCGGCCGAGGTCCGCGACGACTACTTCGGGTCGATCTGGAGGGCGGCCGAGTTGATGCAGTAGCGCTGTCGCGTCGGGCCCGGACCATCGTCGAAGACGTGACCGAGGTGGCCGCCGCAACGTCGACAGAGCACCTCCGTCCGGTTCATCCCGTAGCTCTCGTCGGTGTGAAGCTCGACCGCTTCGGCCACGGCCGGCTCCGTGAAGCTGGGCCAACCGGTCCCGGAGTCGAACTTGGTGTTCGCGGCGAACAGTTCCGCGCCGCAACCGGCGCAGCGGTACATGCCGTCGGTCTTGGTATCGACGTACTCCCCGGTGAAGGCGCGCTCCGTGCCGTGGCGGCGGAGGACCTCGTACTGCTCGGGGGTCAGTCGGGAGCGCCACTCGGCGTCGGTGTACTGAAGTTCAGGTGCCATGCCCGTATAGTGGCACGCTCCAGCCACGAGGGCGCGGCGCGCGCTATCCGACGGATCGGATGTCGGCGATCCCCACGGTCTCGAGAAACGCCGGGTATCACCCTCCGTGATGCTAAGCAGGGATCCACCGCCTGCCACGGCGGTTCTCAGTGGGTGGGCGGCCGCGACACCGGGCGATGCATCGCAGCTGAGCATGGTTCTCGGTGGCGGAAGGGCGCATGACGGCGCTGTTCGGCCGAGAGGGGCCTCGACCGGCGCTTACCATTACCGGGGGTGATGAGTGGTGGGGATCGGGGCAGGAACCGCGGCTACCATCACCCGGGGTGATGAGTGGTGGGGATCGGGGCAGGAACCGCGGCTACCATCACCCGGGGGTGATGAGTGGTAGGGATCGGGGCAGGAACCGCTCGTCCAATGCCAGCTGCCCGGCCCGAGCGGTCTACGGCTCCTCGATGACGAGTCGAAACCTTTCGCGGAAGCCGCCGCGGGCGGCCAGCTTGGCCCGCCGCGCCGCCTCCAGTGCCTCCCCATCCGCACCGTGCACCTCGGCCAGGGCCAGGACCACTTCCATGAGGTCGGCCAGCTCCGCCACGGCCTCGGCATCGTCGGCAGCGGCGTAGTACTCCACGCTCTCCTCGACCAGCTTCGCCCGCAGCGCTTCCAGGAACGCGGCGTCGTCGTACCGAGTCACCCGCGCCGCCACGCCCTCCGCCGCCAAGCGCTCCGGGACCAGGTCGCGCACCAGCTTGTCCATCGCACGGCTCATGTCGCCGCCCATCCCGCGATCACGCCACTCGATGGGGCTTGTCCGCGATGAGTGCCAGGAACTCGTCGCGTGGCAGCGTGTTCGCCACGTGGCGCTTCTCCAGCCAGCCGCGACGCGCGAGGCCGATGCCCCAGATGACGTTGTCCCACTCGCTCATGTAGTGCGCGTCGGAGTCCACCGTGAAGCGGCAACCGGCCTCCAGCGCCGCGCGGATGCGTCGGTCGTCCAGGTCCAGACGCTCATCGGAGCCGTTGATCTCCAGCAGCGTGCCGGTCTCCGCGGCGGTCCGGAAGAACGCGTCCCAGTCCAGGTCAAGATCATCGCGGATGCCGATCTTGCGCCCGGAGGGGTGCGCGATGATGTCCACGTGCGGCGACCGCAACGCCGTGAGGTACCGATCCATCAGCTGCTTTCGCGGCTGCCGCCGGCCGACGTGCAGCGAGGCCACCACCACATCGAAACGCGCCAGCAGCGCATCGTCGTAGTCCAGCCGGCCGTCCGTACGGATCTCCATCTCGCAACCATGCAACAGGCGAAAGCCGTCCGGATGCGCGCCATCAGGCACCGCCCCTTCCGCTTCTTCCCGCGCGAACCGCTCGTTGAGCTCCCCGATGATCCGCCGCTGCTGCTCCACGCGTCCCGGATCCAGGCCGTTGGCGATGGTCAGGCTGTGCGAGTGGTCGGTCAGCACCTGGTAGGCGTAGCCGCGCCGGCGTGCCGCATCCGCCCAGACATCGATGGGCTTTGACCCGTCGGACCACTCCGAGTGCGTGTGACAGTCGCCCTGGAGGTCGGAGACATAGACCAGCTGAGGCAGTCGACCTACTCGCGCGGCCTCGATCTCCCCGCGGTCCTCACGCAACTCGGGCGCGATGAAGGGCAGGCCAAGGAAGTCGTAGACCTCCTCCTCTGTGGCGAAGGTGCGCCGCTCGGCTCCCTCCCCTGCCAGCGTCTCGCCATCCTCGTCGAGGCGCGTGAAGCCGTGCTCGGAGAGGCTCCAGCCGCGGTCGCGGGCCAGCTCGCGCAGCCGGACGTTGTGCTCCGCCGATCCCGTGAAATGGACCAGGTACGTGCCCGTGGCACCGACCGGCATGGTCATCACGTCGAGCTGCGGTCCGCGCAGCAACTGCACCGTGGTGCGCAGCTGACCCAGTCGCCCGCCGTGCCCGCCCACGCGCTCCACGGCCGCCGAGGCATGCAGCGCCTCGATCACCTCTCGGCCCCGGTCGGTCTCGACCAGCAGGTCCAGGTCGCCGACGGTCTCGCGCCGCCGCCGGTAGGACCCCGCGGGCACCACGTCACGGACGCCGGGCACGCCGCCCAGCAGGATGGCCAGGCGCTCCAGGATCTCCGCGGCCTGGCCCAGTCGCATGCGTCGCGGGGGCCGCTTGCGCAGCTGCTCGAGGCCATCGAGGATCTTCTTCTCCGTCCGCTCGCTGATGCCCCGGACCGAGCGCAGATCGCCCGATCTCGCCGCCGATTCCAGCCCATCGAGCGACGTGATGCCCAGCGCGCGCCACAGGTCGCCCGCCGTCCGCGGTCCCAATCCAGGCACGGCCAGCAGCGTCACCAGGGACGGCGGCACGTCTCGCCTCAGCCTCTCGTAGAAGCGCAGCCGCCCGGTGTCGGCAAGCTCCGCAAGCTTGTCGGCGATGGCCTTGCCCACGCCGCTCAACGCCGGCGGCGCGCCGCGGCGGTAAGCCGAGGCGACATCCGTGGGGCTATGGGCGATGGAGTCGGCCACGCGGCGATAGGCGGCGGTCTTGAAGGGCATCTCACCCTGGAGCTCCAGCATGTCGCCGATCTCGTAGAAGATCCGGGCCAGCTCGTGGTTGGCGAGGAGTGGCACGTCATCGCCGCGCGAGGCACGGGGGCGCGTCTCGTAGGGCGGCTCGTCCGGGTCGACGATGACGATCTCCGTGGGCGCCGGCGCCGGAGAGTCGGCCTCGCTCGGCGGGGGCGAGTCGGCCTCGCTCGGCGGGGGCGAGTCGGCCTCGCTCAGCTTGAGCGACGCGGCCCCGCGCTTCGGACGCGGCGACGCCGATCGACGGCCGCGGGGCGCAGAGGGACTCACGCTTTGGGCTTCGCTCGCCGGGGAAGTTCGACGGGTACCGGTTCCGGCTGGAACTGCACGATCTCGCCGTCGCGCACCGTGGAGCCGGTGGGCACCGCGCCACCCGCGGCCACCTCCACGCGGTTCCGACCGCGGCGCTTGGCCAGGTAAAGGGCACGATCAGCGCCCTCGATGAGCGCTGCCACGTCGACATCCTCCTCGACGGCCACGGCCACGCCCACCGACACCGTCACCGGCCGATCGATGCCGATGCGGTCGGGAGGGATGGCCTGTACCGCGGCCCGGACGCGCTCCGCCACTTCCACGGCCTGTGCCGCGCTGGCGCGGTGCAGGATGACGCTGAACTCCTCGCCGCCGTACCGCGCCGGGGTGTCCTCCGCCCGCACCGTCGTGTAGATGGCTCCGGCCACGGCGCGCAGGACCGCGTCGCCGGTGGCATGACCGTAGCGGTCGTTGAGGTTCTTGAACCGGTCGATGTCGATCATCAGGATGCCCAGCGTGTCGCCCGATCGCCTTCGAGGCCGGACGATGGAGATGATCTCATCGAAGTAGCGGCGATTGGGCAGTCCCGTCAGGGCGTCGATGTTGGCGCGGGCCTCGGCCTCCTCCAGTGCGTAGACGCGGGCCAGCGCGGCCGACACCTCGCCGGAGGCCCAGGTGAGCAGCCGCCGGTCGAGCTCGCTCCACGAGTCGCGGGTTCGCTTGGAGAGCACCAGCGCGCCTACGAATCGTCCGTCCGCGATGAGCGGCGCCGCCAGCGTGTAGGGCAGGCCATAGCCGGAGCGGATCCGACGCGCCACCTCGTCGGCGGCCTCCTGGAAGCGAAGTGCCAGCGGAGCGACGATGGGCGTGGCCCCGGCCGGCGAGGCTCGGGCTGGGCCCAAGCGAGTCGGTGGCAGGTTGCCCGCCGCGGGATCGCCCAGGATGTCCGGCCGCAAGAGGGTCCGCGACGTCGGCACGGAGGCGCTCGCCGAGACCAGCGTCACCTCCAGGGTGCCGTCAGCCTCGGCCTGGCGCGCGACCACCACGTGGTCCGCCCCGGAGCTGAAGCGCAGCTCTTCCACGATGGCCTGCACCACCGAGTCTCCCGAGACGGAGCGAGAGAGGCCGTGGAGGATGCGTGTGAAGCTCTCGTCCCGAACCATCCGCCGGCGTCCGAGAGGGCCCACCAAGCGGCGCTGAACGACCAACACCGCGACCATAGCGGCCACGACGGCGGCCTGAACCCACTCCAGCGTGGTCGGGGAATCATCGGCCAGCGACACGGCGGTGAGACCCGCCATCAGCAAGAGCAGGATGGCGAAGGCCACGCGCGCGCGCTGAGGCCGACGTTCCCGTCCCGCCGCCGGAACAGGAGGCATGGAAGCGTCCTCGTGCTGGGTCACGATGTGCGGAGCATGGCGCGTATCGCCGTACAGTGTTCAAAGCAAGGTCCTTCGGGCCCCTCCACGCTCCTATCGGGTGCCAACCATGCTCTATCTCAGCCAGGCCATCGGCCGCCCCGTGCTCGACCGGCAGGGCGATCGGCTGGGCAAGGTGGCGGACCTCATCGTCGCCCTGGGTGACCGATACCCCCCGGTCACCGGCTTGGTCATGTCCACTGGCCGGCGACGCATCTTCCTGCCCTGGAGCGACGTGGCCTCCTTCGACGAGCAGGGCGCGCGTCTTCGGACGAGGCGCCTGGACATCGATCGGTTCCAGCAGCGGCCCAACGAGCTGCTGCTCTTCCTGGACCTTCAGGACAAGCAGATCGTGGACATCGACGGGCGCAAGGTGGTCCGGGTCAACGACCTGCGGCTCGACCACATCGAGGGCCGCCTGCACCTGGTAGCGGTGGACGTGGGCGCGGCCGGCATCCTGCGTCGCCTCGGCATAGAAGGACCGTTCCGCACCATCGCTCGGAACGTGCGGCTGGACGTGCCCGAGCGCTACATCGACTGGGAGGATGTCGACCCGGTGGAAAGCTCCATCGCGTCCATCCGTCTGCGCGTGCCGCACCAGGGCCTGCGCGAGTTGCACCCGGCCGACCTGGCATCGATCATCGATGAGCTGGCGCCACGCGATCGCGCCGGGATCCTGGCTTCTCTTGACGACGAGGCCGCCGCGGATGCCATCGAGGAGATGGAGCCCGACACGCAGGTCGAGGTCATGGAGGACCTCACGCCCGAACGCGCCGCGGACATCCTGGAGGAGATGAGCCCCGACGACGCCGCCGACCTGGTGGCCGACCTCTCGGAAACGGCGCGGCGCCAGATCCTGCCCCTGATGCAACGCGACGAGGCGGATGAGGTCCGTCAGCTGCTGGGCTACCCGGAGGACTCGGCCGGCGGCATCATGACCACCGCGTTCATCGCCATCCCGGAGCACCTGACGGCGGCGCAGACCATCGAGCGGCTGCGTGAGATGGAGCCCGATGCGGAGACCATCTACTACATCTACGTGGTCGGTGAGGACGGGCGGCTCTCGGGGGTGCTCTCACTGCGGGATCTCATCGTGAGCCGACCGGAGGCGCGGGTGACCGACTTCATGAACCACGAGCCGGTGGCGGTGGGGCTGCTCACCGACCATGAGGAGGTGGCCCAAGTGGTAGCCCGCTACAACCTGCTGGCCGTGCCGGTGGTGGACGACGAGGGACGGATGGCCGGCATCGTGACCGTGGACGACGCCATCGACATGGTCCTGCCGGGCGCCTGGAAGCGGCGTCTGCCGCGGCTCTTCAGCCGGAGCGAGCAGTAGTGGGGGGTCCTGTGCGAAGCGATGGGTGATCCGGTGCGGCGGCGGCTGCCCGCGGCGCCGCGCATCGGTGTGCTGGCGCGGCTGCGCGACCGCCTCGAGCAGGGCGAGCTCCTGCAACTTCGTTCGCGCTTCCGCCGGCGTCGCTTCTTCGCGTTCCTGGCCGTGTTGGGTCCCGGCTTGATCGCGGGCATCGCGGGCAACGACGCGGGCGGCATCACCACCTACTCCGTGATGGGCGCCGAGACGGGCTACGCGCTGCTCTGGCTGTTCCCCATCACGCTGCTGATGCTGGCCGTGGTGCAGGAGATGGCCGCGCGACTCGGCGTCGTGACCGGGCAGGGCCTGTCCGACCTGATCCGCGACTCCTTCGGCGTGCGCTGGACGGCCTTCGCCATGCTCGTGCTGCTGATCGCCAACCTGGCCAACACGGTGGCCAACTTCGCCGGTGCCTCTGCCGCGCTGGACATCTTCGGGGTGCCCCGCCTGGTGACCGTGCCCGTGGTGGCGGTAGCCATCTGGGCGCTGGTGATCTTCGCCTCGTACCGCATCCTGGAACGGATCTTCC
>Ga0136618_10000388_pt1 | contig 14838 bp, 14 predicted proteins | sample AntDrymUQ3302106_2_FD_104805 | JGI IMG/M metagenome (GOLD analysis project Ga0136618, IMG submission 104805) | Polar desert sand microbial communities from Dry Valleys, Antarctica - metaG UQ330 (21.06) | ecosystem: Environmental > Terrestrial > Soil > Desert | place: Antarctica: Dry Valley... | reverse complement strand
GGGCGGCGAGCACTTCGGTGGGCGCGAGGAAGGCGGCCTGAGCACCGGCGTCGATGACCTGCAGCATGGCCCGCAGGGCCACCACCGTCTTTCCGGACCCGACCTCGCCCTGCAGCAGCCGGTTCATCGGCTTGTGGCCACCAAGTTCGTGGCTGATCTCAGCCCCGACGACCCGCTGTCCGGCGGTGAGTACGAACGGCAGCCGGGCATCGAAGGCGTCGAGCAGGCCGCCCTCACGAACCGCGCGAGGATAAGCCGGGTTCATCGCCTGGGCGACCCTGCGCTGGGCCAGGGTCACCTGGACGGTCAACGCCTCGTCCCACTTCAGCCTCAGCCGGGCGAGCGCGACCTCGGCCAGCGACTCCGGTTGATGAACCTTGCGCCAGGCCTGCGTGAGTCCGATCAATCCCCGACGCTCACGCATGGCTTGGGGCAGCGGGTCCTCGACGTCGGCGACGGCGTCCAGGATCAGGCGCTGGCAACGAGCGATCGTCCACGACTGGATGCCGCGGCTGGCCGGATAGACGGGGATGAGCTGCGATGCGTAGGACATCGCGCGCTCGAAGTCATCGACCAGCGCCGCCGGGTCGACGTTCGGGTCGAAGCCGGTGTTGCTTGCGCCGAAGATCTCGCACTCTGGGTGGGTGAGCTGAACCTGGTTGCCGCGAACCCCGATCTTGCCTGCGAACAGCCCACTCACCCCGACGGCGAGTTGTTTCGCCCGCCACGGTTGGTTGAAGAAGACCAGGGACAGCGAACGCCGCCCGTCGCCGACGACGACGTCGGTGAGCGTCCCGCGCTTGTTGCGCATCCGGCGCTGGGTCACCGAGCGCACCTGGGCCACGATCGTGACCTCGTCGCCGACCCGCAGCGATGCCAGATCGGTGAGCTCCCCACGTTCGGCATACCGCCGTGGGTAGTGGCCGAGCAGGTCGTCGACGGTGTGGATGCCCAGCTGATCGGCGAGCACCGTGGCAGTCTTGCCCCCGAGCAGGGCACGCAGCGGACTGTCCCTTGCCACCACGGGAGTCATTCCACGCCGATGAGGACCGGTTGGCGTGGCTGGTCACCTCGGTAGTCCATGACGTCGACGCCGGGATGGTTGCGCCGCAGGTGGACGCGAACCCTTTCGAGAAACCCGTCCAAGACGTCGGCCCCGAGCACGAGGGTGACGAGTTCGCCGCCTGCTGACAGCATCCGGTCCAGCAACTCGCAGGTGACCGTGACCTGATCCTCGCCGATCAGCACGACGTCGCCTTCGGCCAGCCCGAGCACGTCTCCGGCTACGCAACGCCCGGCCATGGTCATCGCTTCGTGTACCGCGACGATGATCTCCGCCCAGCGGGTCGCCGCCGCGGCCTCGGCCTGGGCGATCACGACATCGGCGAAACGGCGACTCGGATCGGCGACGGCAACCGCGGCCAGTCCCTGCACGGGGGACTTCGTCGGTACCACTGCGACGTCCTGACCTCCTGCCCGGGCAACCGCAGCTGCCGCATCGGCTACCGCCGTCACGGTGGGGTGGTTGGGCAGCACCACGACCTCGGCCGCGCCCGTACGGCGAATAGCGCTCAGGACGTCGGCGGAGGACGGGTTGTGTGTGGCTCCCCCCTCGACCACCTCGACGCCCTCTCCGGCGAACAGGCGGGCCAGTCCTGCACCGGGTGCCACCGCGACGAGCCCACGACCTGACCAGGATCCGGCCACCGGGCCGCCCCCGCCCTGTTGCTCCGCCTGGCAGGACGACGCGGGGGTCGACAGTCGATCGGCGAACCGGGTCACAGTGATGGAGTGCGGGCGACCCGCGCGTACCCCCGCCTCTACAGCTGCGCCGACGTCATCGACATGGACGTGGACGTTCCACAGTGCCGGCACCCCCGGCGTCGCCGCGCTCCCCACGATGACCACCGAATCGCCGAGGGCCACGAGTTCACTGCGCAGGAGGTCGACGCTGACGTCGTCGGCCCGGTCAAGCAGGAACTGCACCTCGTACTCGAATGTCACAGCCGCACCGATTGGCACAGCCCCGCCCCCCTGGGCGGTCTCGAGCGGGTGGAGGTCGGGAAGTTGGGTCGGCGCGACGGCCGCGCTAATGGCCGGGTTGTCGTTACCGCTGACCGTCGCGAGTAGGGCGTCGAGGATCACACACAGCCCTCGGCCGCCAGCGTCCACGACGCCGGCTCGGGCCAGCGCGGCCAGCTGGGAAGGGGTGCGCTCCAGTGCTCGTGCAGCACCATCTACGGCGGCTCGGACCACGTCCTCCAGGGGCGCATGTGTGTCGGCGGCCGCTGCCGCCGTGGCAGCGACGGCGGCAGCGCGGGCCACGGTCAGGATCGTGCCCTCAACGGGTTCGGCGACCGCGGCATAGGCCAGGTCGGCGGCATGGCTCAGCGCCGCGGCCAAAGCTGCACCGCCGGCCGGTGCCGGCCGTCCGAGCCTGTCTGCGACTCCGCGCAGGAGCTGAGAGACGATCACCCCCGAGTTGCCTCGCGCGCCCAGTAGTGCCCCGCGGGCCAAGGTGTCCAACGTGGGGCCTAGCTTCGCCTGCGGGTCGGCCGAGCCGAGAGCATCCATGGCCGAGCACAGGGTCAGGTGCAAGTTCGTCCCCGTGTCACCGTCCGGTACGGGGTAGACATTCAGCGCGTCGATCTCCGCTGCTGTTGCGCCCATGGCGTCGCAGGCTGACCGGGCCCAGCTCCGTACGGCGCAAGCATCGATGACCTCCAAACGCCCACCTCCTCCTTGCCAGCCAGTGGCCAGCGAGCCTAATCACCGTTGCCGACCGGCCGCGATACCCGCGCACATCGCCGGCCGCACGGCCCCGTGTGGCCGGCTCGCGGCGTGGTCGGTTACCCTTGGACTCGCTGCCGTGTCCGAAACCGGTGTGCCGTACGTGCCTTCCACCTCGAGGAGTGATCATCCGTGGCTGCGGTCTGCGACGTCTGTGGCAAGGGCCCCGGCTTCGGTAAGTCGGTATCTCACTCGCACCGGCGTACCTCTCGGCGCTGGAACCCCAACATCCAGACGGTACGAGCCAAGGTCGGCCCGAGCGCGCGCAAGCGGCTCAACGTGTGTACCTCGTGCATCAAGGCGGGCAAGGTCGTCCGGGGCTGAGGCCACGGCTAACCGCTCGGCCTCCCAACCAGCCCCATCGCGCGAGCCGCGTCGGCGATCATCGCGACAACCGTCTTCATCGGAAGTCGGACCGAGTCGATGATCAGGTGGTAGTGCCGAGCCTCGGTCATCTTGCACCGATAGAAGTACTTGACATACGCCTCGCGGGCAGCGTCGTTGTCCCGTAGAAGTCGCTCGGCCTCCGCCTTGGCCAGCCCGTGCTCACGTTGGATGTGTTCCAGGCGAGCTGCGGCGGGAGCATCCAACCGGACGTGTAGCGCGCCGGGCACCCCGGCCAGGACCAACGCGGCTGCCCGACCGAGGATGACCGCGCCGGTACCGGCCGCGATCTCGTGCAGGACCTTCTCGGTCTGCTCTCGGAAGATCCGCTCGTCGGGCACCGGGTTGTACGCGATCGGTCCCGCTCCCGCGGCTAGGTCCGGGACCAACGCCATCGAGGAGATGAGCCGGGTGAACCCGGTACTGACCGTTTCGTCCTTGGCCTGCGCATCGGCAAGGGATACCCCAAGTTTTTCCGCTACCCGCATCGGGATCGCCCGATCGACGAAGGGCAACCCGAGCGCATCGGCCACCGCGGGCCCGATCTCGCTGCCACCCGCACCGAACGTCGCCGACAGCGTCACGACGGTCATCTGGCTCGACCTCCTCGTACCCGCCGCCTCATGGCAGCGCTCAGCCCCAGTGGGCGAAGCCTGAGCCTGCCAGCTCTCGGCCCTCCTCGGGCAGACCGGCCACGGCTACGCCGGCCCCATCTTCGACCCATCCGACCATGCGCCAGGGTGCAGGCAGATCGACGTGCGGGGGGAAGCAGGCCAGCAGTGCGTGATCGTCACCCCCGGTGAAGATCCAACTCAGCGGGTCCACGCTCATCGCCGAACCGACATCACGCAAGACATCTGGAATGGGAAACATCGCCGCGTCGAGAACGATCCGGGCGCCACTGGCGACGGCCAGGGTGCCGGCGTCCCGGAGCAGGCCGTCGCTGATGTCGCACATGGCGCTGGCGGCGAGAGCCGCCGCTTGAGGCCCTGCCAGATAGGGCACCTCAGGACGCCGGTAGGCCGCCACGACCGACCCCGGAGAACGGAACCCTCGACCGAGTACCGCCAAACCTGCTGCGGCATAGCCCAACCGCCCGGCGACGGCGACTCGATGCCCGGCAAGGGCTCCGTCCCGCGTCACCGGCCGCGCTCCTTTCATGTCGCCCAGCGCGGTCACCGCGATGGTCAGCGTTTGGCTCTCGACGATGTCCCCCCCGATCACTGCTGCCCCGAACTGCTGGCACTCCTCGCGCAGCCCCTCGTAGAGGTCATCGACCCAGGCCATCGGCAGCTCGCCAGGCAGGGCCAGCCCCACCAACAGGCCGGTCGGTAGGCCACCCATCGCGGCGATGTCGGCAAGGTTCGCAGCCGCTGCCCGATGTCCGATGTCCTTGGGCCCGGCCCAGTCCCGACGGAAATGACGGCCCTCGACCAAGAGGTCGGTGCTGGCCACCAGCAGCCCACCAGCCAGGCTCAACACCGCGGCGTCATCGCCAGGTCCGACGACCGCCGTAAGCGCCAGTCCGGACCGGGCGATCACGCGCTCGACGACACCGAACTCGCCGAGTTCGCTGACTGTGATGACTGCCTCCTCGCCGCCGGACTACCGGCGGGGAGACAGTACGGCCTGACGTGATTCCTGTCAGCCGAGAGGGAGGGAGCTTCGACCGAGCGCCAGCGAGCGAGGGCTGAGGCGACGGGTGAGGCCCCGACCGGGTAGGTTCCTCCCGAACCAGACGAGCGCCGGTCGTCCTCGACGGGGCAGCCGGGTTCCGATCCAGCCCTCGACGAGGAGGTCTCCCCGTGGTCCACGCCTACATCCTGATCCAGACCGAGGTCGGCAAGGCCGCAGCCGTGGCCCGAGCTATCACCGATCTCGACGGAGTGACCACTGCGGAGGACGTGACCGGACCCTACGACGTGATCGTCCGGGCAGAGGCGCACAGCGTCGATGAACTGGGCAAGCTCGTCGTCGCCAAGGTGCAGGCTGTCGACGGGATCACCCGCACACTGACCTGCCCCGTCGTCAACCTCTAGGCCACCCAGCTGGCCGGCGACGAGCCTCCCGGCTCACACCGGCCAAGGCGTGAGTCGGCTTCGCCCGACCGCTCGCAGTTCCGGCGAGCGGCCCTGCTCGCAACCGGGGTGACGGTCCCGGTGGTGGTGGCCCTCCTGATCATCATCCAGTTCTCGCTGCGCGACGTGGGAGAGCTGGCCGCGTTGCCGTCCCTCGGGCAACGGACGCTGCCGGTCCTCGACGTCGAGACCCCGGCGGTCACTCCGGAGGTAGAGGCAGCCTGCACGTCCCTGATCACTGCGCTGCCCCTAAGCCTCGACGGTCTGCCGTCACGCCCGGTTCGCTCCACTCTGCCGACCGCCTACGCCTGGGGCGAGGATCCGACAGTTCTGCGCTGCGGTGTCCCGCGTCCACCGGCCTACCAGCGCGGCGTGAGCACCTTGGCGATCAGCGAGGTCGAGTGGTTCTTCGAAACCGCCGCGGCGGGAACCACCTACACTGCGGTGGACCGGGGAATCTACATCGAAGTATTCGTTGCCTCCTCCGCCGACGGTGGCGCTGTTCTGGCGATCCTCGCGCCGCTCATCACCGCGTCCCTCCCCTACGTGGCCCCAACCCCCGGCTGACACCTGCCGAGTGCACCGTCTGCAGCTGTGCGACCACCGGATCAGCTGCGCAGCGTTCAGTCGATCCGTAGGCGCAGCCAGTGAGTGGTCAGTCGGCCAGGGCTGAGCGGATCAGCCGGTCGATCAGCTCGGCGTACGGAACGCCGCTGGCCTCCCACATCCGCGGGTACATCGAGATCGGCGTGAAGCCCGGCATTGTGTTGACCTCGTTGATGACGACCGCGCCGCTCTCGGTCACGAAGAAGTCCACCCGTGCCAGTCCGCGTCCCTCGAGTGCGCGAAAGGCCCGTACGGCCAGATCCTGGATCTCCGCGATCGTCTCGTCGGGCAGATCGGCCGGAACTTCGAACTCGCAGGCGTCGTCGAGGTACTTCGCCTCGAAGTCGTACCAGTCATGCCCATGCAGGACCCTGATCTCGGCCGGGACACTGGCTCGGACCTCGACCAGCTCCCCGGGCGCCGCAGCCTCGGCAAGGATCCCGCATTCGATCTCCCTGCCTGCGACGCCGGCCTCGATGAGCACCTTCGAGTCGACTGCTCGCGCTGTCGCGACGGCGTCCGACAGTTCCGACCAGTCGGAGATCTTCGTGATGCCGATGCTGGACCCCGCCCGGGCCGGTTTGACGAAGGCGGGCAACGTGATCCGGGCCGTTTGGTCGTCGTCCAACTCGACCCTGTCTCCTGGGCGGAGCACGAGGTAGGCACCAACCGGAAGTCCGGCTGCGGCGAGCAGTTTCTTGGTGAACTCCTTGTCCATGGCTGCCGCGCTGGCAAAGACTCCGGCCCCGACGTACGGGAGCCCGACGATTTCGAACAAGCCCTGGATGGTCCCGTCCTCCCCCTGCTCGCCGTGCAGGACGGGGAACACGACATCGACCTCGGAGAGCTCGCTGACGCCAGCAGCAGCACCGTCGAAGACCCGCAGTCCACGTTCAGCGGGATCATTGCTCAGGGCGACGGTTTGACCGGCGGTCACCTCAGGCAGTTCCCGACCGCGGATCTGCAAGGCCTCGGGATCGTCGGGCAACAGGAGCCAGCGACCGTCCCGGGCGATGCCGACTGCCAGTACGTCGTAGGCCTCGCGATCGATGGCGCCGAGGATGCTTCCGGCAGAGACGCAGGAGATCGCGTGTTCGGGACTTCGTCCTCCGAAGACCACAGCCACGCGGGTCTTCCCAGGCCTGCCCGACATGTGCGCGACCTTAGCGGCATAGGCCCTGTGGCGAGCCAGTGACAACTGGACCGCAATGCCTCAAATGCCGCCGAGGCATGATGCGGAAGGGACAAAAGTTACTGCGCTGCAGCGCATCTGAGTGTCTGCAAATGTCAGAGGGTCGGTCTAGCCTTCAGGGCATGAGTTCGTTGTTGGGGCGCCCTCGGCGGCCGAAAGATGCTGAGGACATGCGCGACTACTCAAGGCCTTGGAGACCTCGCCTCGGCGGTGAGCGCGCGCAGGGCAGTTGTCACGTCGCGTACCAGGTCGACGGTGTCCTCGCATCCACAGGAAATCCTGACAAAGCCCTCGGCCACCGAATCACCGCCGAACTGAGCCCGACGATCCAGCGTCGTGTGCAGCCCGCCGAAACTCGTCGCCGCGGTCAGCAGCTCTGAGGCCGCCATCAGCCGCTGCACTGCTTGCGCCGAAGGGAACGTCGCCGAGACGACACCCATCGGCCGCAGCATCTGCCGACTCGCGATCGGGTACGACGGATCGCTGGACCGCCACGGCCAGCGCACGTCCTGTACGTGTGGATCTCCGGCCAGTACCTCGGCCAGGGCGGCTGCGTTCTCGGCCTGACGGGCCAGCCGCAGGTCCAGGGTGCCCAGACTGCGGTGCGCCAGCCAGGTTTCGAACGGGCCTGGGATTGCCCCGGTCTGGTCGCGCCAGCTCTTGATGGCTGAGAAGAGCTCGTCGTCCACGACCGAGACGTGCCCCATCAGCAGATCGCTGTGCCCGGCCAGAGCCTTGGTGTCACTGGCCACCACGATGTCGGCGCCTAGTGCCAGGGGGCGCTGACCCAGCGGCGTTGCGGTCGTGTTGTCCACGGCCAGCAGAGACCCCTGCTGGTGGGCGAGTTCGGCGACGACGGCGATGTCACAAACGTCCAAGGCCGGATTGCTCGGTGTCTCCACCATGATCAGCTTTGCCTCGGAGAAGTCGCCGGCACGCAAGCGCTGCTCGACAACAGCGGTCGGCACTGTCGCGATCTCCATGCCAAACCGTCGGAGATGGGTGTCGGCGAGCAACCGACCGGTGAAGTAACCGTCTGAGGGAATCAACAGCCTCTGACCCGAGGACACACAGCCATAGAAGACCGCCGACAGCGCAGCCATCCCCGATGCGAAGGCCAGGCTGCGCCCGCCGTCCAACTCACCGAGGGCGGTCTCGAACTCCCGTACCGTTGGATTGTCGTAGCGTGCATACACATCCGCGCCACCAGCGCCCGGCTCCGAGTCGGCCAGATGGAACGGGGCGGCGAAGACCGGGCCGTTGTGCATCGGCATACCCGGGACCGGTTGGGTGCTGCCCGACCGGACGACCCTGGTGCCGTCGCCATAGCGATTCGACTTCATGTCATCACTCATTCGGCTTTGGCCTGTCTGGCCATCATTGCTCGCACGATGGATGCGGCCGATGCTCCCTCGTGGCAGATCCGTACGACGGCCGCGGTGATCGGCATGTCCACTCCCGCGCGGTGTCCCAGATCCAGAACCGACCGGCAGGTCTTCACGCCTTCGGCGATCTGTTTGGTCTCGTCCAGAACCTGCGCCAAGGTCTGGCCCCGGCCCAGCCGCTCGCCGAAGGTCCGGTTTCGGGACAGCGGTGAGGAGCAGGTGGCCACCAGATCCCCGAGACCGGCCAGCCCGGCGAAGGTGCCGAGTTCGGCTCCCATGCTGACCCCCAACCGGGCCATCTCGGCCAATCCTCGGGTGATCAGGCTGGCCCGGGTGTTGTCGCCGAACCCCATGCCACCGGCGATTCCAACGGCCAGGGCGATCACATTCTTGATCGCGCCGCCGAGCTCGCAACCCACGACGTCGGTGTTGGTGTACGGCCGCAAGTAGGCCGTCCGGCAGGCATCCTGAACCAGGATGGCGCGGTCGTGGTCGGTACACGCAACCACAGTCGCGGAGGGCTGTTCCTCGGCGATCTCACGGGCGAGATTCGGGCCGGTGACCACTGCGACCTGATCGGCGGACACACCCGCGACCTCGATGATGACCTCGCTCATCCGCTTTGCCGTACCGAGTTCGATGCCCTTCATCAGGCTCACGTATGTGGCATCGGGAGGCAGGTCCGCCCGCCAGAGTCCGAGATTTTCGCGCAAGGTCTGCGACGGGACGGCGAGCACTACGAACTCGGCTCCCGCGAGCGCATCGCGGGCATCGGAGGTGGCCCGGACGGTGTCGGGTAGGCGCAGCCCCGGCAGATAGTCCGGATTTTCGCGCGAAGTCTGGATCGTCCGGGCAAGCTCTGCTCGCCGAGCCCAGAGCACCACATCGGCCCCGGCGTCGGCAACGACCTTGCTGAACGGCGTACCCCAACTTCCGGCTCCGAGCACGGCAACTCGGCGAAGGGAGCTCACTCGTCGGTTCCGGTTCTGGCATCCCAGTAGAACATCGGCGGCGGCTGCTCCTGACGGATCTCAGCGAGCTGTTCGCGCACGCTGATCATCACCTCGTCGGTGATCTCACACAGCAATTCAGGAGTGATCGGCCTACCCCGGTAAGCCGAAAGGTCCACTGGTTCGCCCACGTTGCAGATCGTCTTCTTTCGAGGAAACACCGACCACTTCTTGGTGTGATAGTCGTGGGTCAGCTGGGGACCCCACTGGCCCACCGGGATGACCGGCGCATCGACGGCCAGCACCAATCTCGCCACGCCGTTCTTGGCCACCATCGGCCACCAGTCCGGATCGCGGGTGACCGTTCCCTCGGGGTAGATACAGACCACCTCTCCCCGCTCCAGGGCCGCCACGGCCGCGCGCAGGGAGTCCTGCGCCGCACTGGTCGCACGATAGACCGGGATCTGGCCGGCGCTGCGCAGGATGGCACCGAAGGCACCGCGGTACAGGGTGTTCTTGGCCAAGAACTGCGGGATCCGCCCGGCATCCCAGACGCCCCGAGCGAAGGAGACCGGGTCAGCGATGGAGATGTGATTAGCCACGATGATCGCCGGCCCATGAGCAGGGATTCGCGCGCTGTTCCAGACCTCCCGCCGGAAGATGAGGTCAGCCATGGGATGAAAGACGATGAGCATCAGCCACAGGCCCCAACTGAGATGTCCGCGACTGCAACGGCCCCGCTGGACGACGGCCTTCGACTCGTCCCGTTCGCTCATCGAGAAGATGCCATGCTGGGGGGTGTGATGTCGAGCGGCCGGGCGAAGCCGGGGACCGCGCTGGCCGGGGTGATGTGGTCGATCGTGATCCCGGTCAAGCGTCTGTCCCTGGCCAAGACCCGTCTTTGCGCGGCGTTGGCTGCCAGCACCCGCGACGACCTCCTCACCCACAGTCCACCGTCCGCCGTCCAGCCAGCTGCCGAGGACCAGCTTCCGGCCAATGGCCGGATTGCATTGGCCATGGCCATCGACACCGTCTGCGCGGCGCAGGCCTGCGCGAGCGTCGCCTGCGTCGTCGTGGTCACCGACGACCGGCTCGCCGCAGACACGCTGTCTACGCTCGGCGCCCGGGTCGTACCCGATGCTCCTGACGACGGTCTTAACGCAGCCTTACGGTACGGCGCCGGGCTCGCGGCCGCGCACCGGCCAGATGCAGGGGTCGTGGCGCTGTCGGCCGACCTGGCCGCCCTTCGGCCCGGCGAACTGACCGATGCGCTGGAACAGGCCGCTGGTCACGCCCGTGCTTTCGTCTCGGACGCGCAGGGCACGGGGACGACCCTGCTCAGCGCGCTGACCGGAACAGATCTCGATCCGCGGTTCGGAGCCGAATCGGCGCGGGTGCATCGCCGGTCCGGCGCGCACCCCCTCGAGGGCGGTTGGCCAAGCCTGCGCCGAGATCTCGACACCCCCGCCGATCTCACCGTCGCTGCCCGATTGGGCCTGGGCCGGGCCACCGCCGGCCAACTAGCCCTGCTGGCGCCGGATCTGGTCAGCTGTGCCTGCTGAGCGCTCGGCGAGCCCACCGGCCGCCCAGCAGAGCCGGCCTGTTTCCCGGCAGGCGACCGTTTCGGAGTTCGACCCGGATACCGGCGCCGGTACCGTGCTGCTCGACAACGGCCGGCGAGAGGAGTTCCCGGGCTCCGCGTTTCGAGCAGGCGGGCTGCGGCTGCTCCGCCTCGGGCAGCGCGTACGACTGGACTACGACCGACTGGACTGTGACCGGCTGGACTGCGACCGGCTGGACTGCGACGGCGGGCGCGTCCGAAAAGTCACCTTGATCACTCTCCCCTGAGCCAGCCCGCCGCGGTCCGGCCCGATGGTGTCGATGGCGTTGCCGGGCTCTTCTTAACTGGCGTTCATCTTCGTGCGCCATCATGAGCGGATGCCCGATCCCGCAGCGGTCGCCTCGGCCAGCCGGGCGGCAGACCGGCCAGAGCCCGACGCGGCGCCAGACGTCCCTTCCCACGATGGCCCGGCCGACGTCCCCGCACCGGCGCCGACCCGCGCTGCCGCGCTGCCACCGGATCGATACCTCAACCGTGAGCTGTCCTGGCTGGACTTCAACGCCCGCGTCCTTTCCCTCGCCGAAGACCAGCAGCTACCGATACTGGAGCGGATGAAGTTCCTGGCGATCTTCGCCTCGAACCTCGACGAGTTCTACATGGTCCGGGTCGCCGGTCTCAAGAGGCGCCAGAGCACCGGGTTGTCGGTTCGCTCCCCCGACGGCCTGTCGCCCCGTGAGCAGCTGGAGCGGATCAACGCTCGTACCCAGGACCTCTCCACTCAGCACGCGGCCTGTTTCGGCAAGGACATCGAACCGGCGCTGGAGGCCGAAGGTATCCGCATCGTCCACTGGGACGAACTCGAGCGAACCGAGGCGGCCCGCCTGCGGGAGTACTTCCGCGACCACGTCTTCCCAGTCCTCACCCCGCTGGCAGTCGATCCGGCGCACCCCTTTCCATACATCAGCGGCCTGTCGCTGAACCTCGCGGTGCTGATCCGCGACCACGGCGGGGGACCGTCGCGGTTTGCGAGGGTCAAGGTGCCCAACAACGTGCCCCGGTTCGTGACCCTCGCCGACGGACAGAGCTTCCTGCCCCTCGAGGACCTGATCTCGGCCCATATGCCGCAACTGTTCCCGGGCAACGAGGTGATCGCCCAGCACGTGTTTCGGGTGACCCGCAACGCCGACTTCGACGTCGAGGACGACCGCGACGAGGATCTGCTGCAGGCCTTGGAGCGCGAGCTCGCGCGACGTCGATTCGGACCGGCGGTACGGCTGGAGATCACTGACAGCATGGATCCCGAGGTCCTGGGCTTCCTGCTCTCCGAACTCGGGATCACCGACTCAGATGTGGTCCGGGTCTCTGGGCTGCTGGACCTCTCGGCGCTCATGGCCCTCTACGGTCTGGACCGACCCGAGCTCAAGGACGAGACATTCGTCCCTGCCACCCACCCTCGATTGTCCGAGGGTGAGACCCCCAAGAGCGTTTTCGCCACGCTGCGCGAGGGCGATGTCCTGGTCCACCACCCCTACGACTCCTTCGCCACGAGTGTGCAGCGCTTCATCGAGCAGGCGGCCGAGGACCCGCACGTCCTGGCGATCAAGCAGACCCTTTATCGGACCTCGGGTGACTCGCCGATCGTGGAGGCGCTCAGCGATGCCGCTCGGGCGGGTAAACAGGTCGTGGTCCTGGTGGAGATCAAGGCGCGCTTCGATGAAGCCGCCAACATCAGCTGGGCTCGACAACTGGAGCAGGCCGGCTGCCACGTCGTGTACGGACTGGTGGGCCTCAAAACACACTGCAAGACATCTCTGGTGGTACGCAGTGAGAACGGCGTCATCCGCCGCTACTGCCACCTCGGAACCGGCAACTACAACCCGAAGACCGCGCGGCTCTACGAGGATTTCGGTGTCCTGACCGCCGACTCTCGGGTCGGAGCCGACCTCACCGACCTGTTCAATGCGTTGACCGGGTACTCGCGGCAGACCAATTACCGCACGCTGCTGGTCTCCCCGCGAGGCATCCGGCAAGGGCTGCTGGATCGGATCGAGCGCGAGATCTCCCATTTTCGTGCGGGCCGCTCGGCCGGGATCATGTTCAAGATCAACTCAATTGTTGACGAGGGCATCATCGATGGTCTGTACCGCGCCTCCCAGGCCGGCGTACCGGTCCGGCTACTGGTTCGCGGTATCTGTGCGTTGCGGCCCGGAGTCCCGGGCCTGTCGGACAACATCGAGGTCCGCTCGATCGTCGGGCGCTTCCTCGAGCACTCCCGCGTGGTCAACTTCCTCAATGGCGGGGACGAGGAATGGTGGCTCGGGAGCGCGGACATGATGCACCGCAACCTCGATCGACGGATCGAGGTCATGCTCCAAGTGACCGACTCGGTTGCCCGAACACAGCTGTCGGAGGTGACGACATCAGCGTGGGGGGCCGCCGTCCGTTGCTGGAACCTCACGTCGGACGGCAGTTGGGTGCAATCAGGCGATGAGGACTACCAAGCGGCGCTAATCGCCGGACTCGCCGACCGGGTCGGCTAGTGCCGGGGCCCAGCTAGATGCCGAGTCCGGTTCTCGCCGCCGGAGGCATCATCTGGCGTAGCAACACCGAATTGAACACCGTCGAAGTCTTGCTCGTGCACCGCCCTCGCTACCACGACTGGACATTTCCGAAGGGCAAGCTGCACAAGGGAGAGTCCTTACTCACGGCGGCGGTCCGGGAAGTCTCGGAGGAGACCGGGTTGTCGGTGGTTGTGGGCCATCGGATGCCCACCGTTCGATACCGCACCATGGACGGGCCGAAGGAGGTCAGCTACTGGGCGATGCGACCCGAAGCCGGGGTGTTTGCCCCCAACAGTGAGGTCGACAGGGTCCGCTGGGTGTCGATGGCCCGGGCCGGCAAGAAGCTGACTTACGCCCACGACCGGCGGTTGGCCGAGGAACTGGCCGACCAACCACCGAGCGTGGTACGGGTGGTATTGGTACGCCATGCCGATGCCGGTCATCGCAGGGACTTCGATGGCCCGGACATCGCTCGTCCACTCTCCGACCGCGGCGTGCGACAGGCCGACCGTCTGGTCCCCCTGCTGACCAGCTTCGCGCCCACTCGCGTGGTGTCAGCATCTGCGTTGCGGTGCGCACAGACGGTCGAACCTCTTGCCCGGGCGACGGGACTGGCCGTTGAGCAGGCGCCGATGTTCGGCGAGGACGAGTTCGCCGCTGATTCGGAGGCAACTTCCGATCAGCTCATGTCCTACCTCGTCTCGACCGACGATGTGACGGTGATTGCCAGTCAGGGTGGGGTCATCCCCTCACTGATCGCTGCACTGTGTCCATCGGCACCCGAGCCCATGCCGCAGATCGCAGCGAAGGCCGGTGCCTGGGTGCTGGCTTTCGGAGCAGGTCGGCTACGCGCGGACTACTACCCACCACCCAAACGCTGATCGAACGGGCACTACCTCTTACCCCGCTTGGCCGGCTTCTTCGCGAGAACCTTGGCCGCAGCTTTCTTGGTGGCCGGTTTCTTGGCCGGTGCCTTCTTGGCGAGAACCTTGGCCGCGGCGCGCTTGGTCGGCGCCGCCTTCTTGGCGGTGGTGGCCCGCTTGGCCGGCGCCGCCTTCTTGGCCGGGGCCGCATTGCTCGCCGACGCGCTGCGCTTGGCTGTCGTCGTCTTGGTCAGACGCTTGGCACCGCTGACGACATCCTTGAAGCCCTGGCCCGGACGGAAGGCCGGAACCGAGGTCTTCTTGAGGCGGATGGCGACCCCAGTCCGGGGGTTTCGCGCGGTACGGGCGGCGCGCGCCCGCTTCTCGAACACGCCGAAACCGGTGATGGCCACGCGCTCTCCGCTGGCGACGGCGCGAAGCACAGCGTCGACCATTGCCTCGACGACG
>Ga0136618_10000386_pt1 | contig 14874 bp, 13 predicted proteins | sample AntDrymUQ3302106_2_FD_104805 | JGI IMG/M metagenome (GOLD analysis project Ga0136618, IMG submission 104805) | Polar desert sand microbial communities from Dry Valleys, Antarctica - metaG UQ330 (21.06) | ecosystem: Environmental > Terrestrial > Soil > Desert | place: Antarctica: Dry Valley... | reverse complement strand
TCTAGCCACCGCGGCGTTGATCTACCGGCGCCTCGACGCCAACCGGCCGGCCGGCGGGGTGACCCTGCGACAGCAGCTGAGCGGCGCCGGGTCCGCCGTCCGCCACCGGGACGTCCTGGGGTCGATCTCGATCGGCTCCGTCATCTTCATGCTGATCTTCGGCCTGTTCCTCACCACCCTGCCCGTCCACCTCGAGCGGGAGTTCGGCCTCAGCGCCGGCCAGCGGGGCCTCATCATCGCCGCCCCGGCGCTCACGTCCACCGTCACCGCCCTGCGGCTGGCCTGGCTGCGAGCCCGGTTCGGTGTGGTCAACCTGCTCGCCGGTGCCGCCGTGCTGTTCACCGTGGCCTTCGCCGTCATCGGCTCGGCGCCGACGCTGCCCCTGCTGGTGGCCGGCGCCATGCTCTATGGCCTCGGTGAGGGCGTCTTCATCCCCACGCTGCAGGACGTGGTGGCGGGTGCCTCGACGGCGGCGCAGCGAGGAGCGGTGGTGGCCGTATGGGTCGGTTCGGCCCGCGCCGGACAGACCGTCGGACCGCTCCTGGCGTCAGCCACCTACGGCGCGGTGGGGACGGGCGCCACCTTCGTGCTCGGCGGGGCACTGGCGGCCACCCTGGTCGTCACCGAGCTCGTCGGCCGATTCGGGGCCGAGGCCCTGGAGCCGGAGGCCGCCGTACCGGTCAGCCCCGTCTGAGTAGCGTTCCGCAGATGGTGGCGCTGCAGGTGATCGGCGGGGGACGGATGGGCGAGGCCCTCGTCGGCGGACTCCTGGCCGGAGGTGGCCAACGGCTTGACGGACTCCGCATCGTCGAGGCCGACCCTGCCCGGCGGGCCGCGCTCCAAGCCGCATTCCCCGGGGTCGACGTCGTCAGCGAGTCTGCCGCCGCCGACGGCCACATCATCGCCGTGAAGCCGGGCGACGTCCCCGCCGTCTGCCGCGTCCTGGCCGCCGGCGGCCCCAGCCGCGTGCTGTCCATCGCCGCCGGGGTCACCATCGCCGCCCTGGAGGCCGACCTGGCCAACGGTTCCCGGGTCGTGCGGGCCATGCCCAACACCCCGGCCATGGTCGGGGTCGGCGCCGCCGCCATCGCCCCTGGTACCTCCGCCGACGACGACGACCTGGCCTGGGCCGAGTCGCTCCTCGGTGCGGTGGGCACCGTCGTGCGGGTGAAGGAGCCACTCCTCGACGCCGTCACCGGCCTGTCCGGTTCCGGCCCCGCCTATGTGTTCCTCGTCGCCGAGGCCCTCATCGAAGCCGGTGTGCTGGCCGGTCTGCCGCGCGACATCAGCCACGCCCTGTCGGTGCAGACCCTGTTGGGTGCGGCCACGTTGCTCGCCCACGGCGCCGAAGGACCCGAGGCCCTCCGGGCCGCGGTCACCTCGCCGGGCGGCACGACCGCCGCCGGGCTCCAGGCGCTCGAGCACCACGGCCTGCGGGCCGCCTTCCTCGATGCGGTGGCGGCGGCGACGGCGCGGTCGCGGCAGCTCGGGCAGTGACCCAGGCGCCCCTCTAGCAACTCCAGCCACAGGTGCGTACGCTTCGGCCACACTCTTGGAGAGGGGTGCCTTCCTTGGCAGCACCAGCACCGCGTCCGCGCCTGCTCACACCGAACGAGGTCGCAGAGGCTCTGCGCGTCTCGAGCATGACCGTCTACCGCCTCATCAAGGCCGGCGACCTGCCGGCCGCCCGCATCGGCAAGTCCTTTCGCATCCGAGAGGACGACGTCGACGCCTACCTGCAGGCCCGCTTCAGCGACGCCGGCTAGGGCAGCGGCCGGTACCCTCGCAGGGGCCATGGGCGCCCGCTTCGATACGATCACCTTCCTGTCCGACTACGGCGCGGACGACGAGTTCGTGGGCGTGGTCAAGTCCGTGATCCGCTCCATCGCCCCCCACGTCAGCGTGATCGACCTCACCCACGAGGTGCCCGCCTACGACGTCCGGGCCGGCAGCCTCACCCTCGGGCGGTCCGCCCAGTACCTGTGCCCCGGTGTGGTGCTCGCGGTGGTCGACCCGGGTGTCGGCAGCGAGCGACGGGCCATCGCCGTCGAGGTGGGCGGCGGGCAGAGCTACCTCGTGGGCCCCGACAACGGCCTGCTGGCCAGCGCGGTGGCCATGAGCGGCGGGGCCACCGCCGCCGTCGAGCTCACCAGCGTGGCCCACCAGCTGGCCGCCCCCGGCCCCACCTTCGCCGGGCGCGACGTGTTCGCCCCCGCCGCCGCGCACCTCTGCCTCGGCGTCAGCCTCAAGGAGCTGGGCCATCCGGTCGACCCGCTCTCCCTGCTGCCCGGCCTCCTGCCCCTCTCGCGTGAGGAGGACGGCACCCTCGTCGCCGAGGTGCTCTGGGTGGATCGCTACGGCAACAGCCAGCTCAACGTCGACCCCGACGACATCGCCCATCTCGGGCACCGCGTGCAGCTCCGTTGGGGCGAGGACGTGCGCACGGCCGAACGGACCGCCACCTACCAGGGCATCACCCCCGGCCAGATCGGCCTCGTCACCGACAGCTACGGGATGCTCTCGGTCTGCCTCGGCCGCCGCTCGGCTGCCGAGGAGCTGTCCATGCCGGTCGGCACCGAGGTCACCCTGGCCGCGCCCTCGGACGACGAGCCGCCTCCGGTGGTCGCCGCCCCGGTGTCCCTCACCACCAGGAGCTCGACATGAGACCCGGCACCACCCTCGTCCTCGGCATCCTCCTGGCCCTCATCCTCTTCGCCGCAGCAGGCCAGCTCTTCTTCATGCGCTGAGCTTCGATCCCGGCTGAACCACGCCGGGATCGAGCTAGGGGTGCGCCTTCGGCGCGCTCGTTGACGGGGAGCCGGCGGGGGCGTGGGGGCAGAGGGCTTGCCCCGGAGCCCCCACCTGCGAAGGTGCGGCTTGCCGTGCCTGAGCTGGTGGCAATCAGCGCGCCGGAGGCGCACCGCTTGGTGGCTCGATCCCGACGCATTCATGTCGGGATCGAATCACACCCTTGCTGCGAGCTGGTCTCTGGTGAAGCGCTTGGCTCCTCCTCGGACCAGCCAGAGGGCGACGAGCCAGATGAGGCCGCCCACCATGGCCGCGACTGGGAGGGGGACGAGCAGGAGGCCGCTGGACTGGCCGACGGCTAGGAAGATGAGGGGGAGGATGACGGCGCCGCCGAGTTGGTTGGCCTCCTGGCTCGTCTTGGCTCGTGCCGAGATGCGCACCATCACGGCCAGCCCGAAGGTGGCGACGGCGGGGGCCACCCAGAAGATCATGACCAGCCACAGGCGCGTGGGCACGAAGACCCGGTGCATCACCGGCCAGGCCACGCCGTTGGCCACCAGGCAGAAGCAGAGGAAGCCGATCCAGGACACTGCAATGGCGGGGATGAAGGCGGTCAGCAGCTTGGCGTAGAAGAGCTCGCGATCCTGCACGGGGAGGTGGAGGAGCGACTCGAGGGTCTTTCGCTCCTTCTCGCCGGCGAAGGCGTCGGCGGCCAGCACCGCCGACACCATCAGCGGCACGATGAGGAACAGCGGGGCCAGCAGGTAGCCGTTGACGAGCACGATGAGCTGTTCCCTGGCCGGCAGCTCGAGGATCGGGCGGGCCAGGTCGCCGGGCATGGTGCTCAGGAGCCGGCCGATGTCCGGGTTCGTCGGGCCCCGGGCGGCCAGTCCGATGAACAGGGGCATGATGATCATCAGGAGGGCCGGCACCGCCAGCATCGGGATCACGACAGCCTTGGATCGCCGCACCGCGATGAGGTCCTTGGCGATGATCGCCTGCATCACCGCCCACCTCACGTCGATGCTCCAACCGGCGCGCTGAGCAGGTCAGCGGACGTGGGGGTGGTGGCGCGGCCCTCGGTGGCGGCGATGCGTGCCTCGACCGCGAAGTACACGTCTTCCAGGGTGGGCGGCTTGGCCGCGGCGCCGTAGACGGGCACACCGCCCTCGACGAGCCGGCGCACCAGGTGCGGTACGACCTCGCGGTCGGTGACCCGGACGACCAGCCCGGTGGGCGCGTCGGCGACGACGAGCACGCCGGGCGTGGCGCGCAGGGCATCGGCAGTGGCGGCGTCGGCCGGGCCGCCGAGGTCGAGCTCGGCGTCCACCCCCTGCCAGAGGCCGGCCGCGATCTCCGTCGGCCGGCCGAAGGCGTGGAGCACGCCTCGGTGCAGCACAGCCATCCGGTCGGCCAGCCGGCCCGCCTCGCCGAGGAAGTGGGTGGCCAGGATGATCGTGCGTCCGTGCTCGGTGGCCAGCGATCCGATCAGATCGATGACGTCCCGGGTGGCGGCCGGATCGAGGCCGGAGGTGGGCTCGTCCAGGAACAGGACCTCTGGGTCGTGGAGGAGGGCCCGGGCCAGGGCCAGGCGCTTGCGCTGCCCGGTCGAGGTGCCCTGCACCGGGATTCTCGCCCGGTCCGCCATCCCGAAGCGCTCGAGCAGGTCGTCGGTGCGACGTTCCACCCAGGCCCGGTCGAGGCCCCGCATCCGGCCCGTGAGCACCAGGTTCTCGCGGGCGGTGAGCCGCTCGTCCAAGCCAGCATGCTCGGTGAGCACACCCGTGCGGCGGCGGAGCGCGTTGCCCTCGACGGCCGGGTCCAGCCCGAGCACGGTCGCCCGACCGCGGTCGGGACGGAGGATGCCGTTGAGGAGGCGCACGGTCGTGGTCTTGCCAGCCCCGTTCGGACCCAGCAGGGCCAGGACCTCACCGGGCGGCACCTCAAGGGTGAGCCCGTCGAGCGCGATGCCGCTCGAAAACGAACGGGTGAGGTCCTGCGTCTCGACGGCGGCGGTCATCGCAGGCAGTCTCGCCTGCTCAGTCGCCTTCCAGGGACCGCAGGGGGTCAAGCACCGCCGTCACCCGCTCGGGCGTCGGCTCCGGGGTGGGCGGAGGAGGAGGTGGTCGCGGGACGGTCGTCTCCGGGGTGGGCGGCACCGTGGAGGTGGGCGCCGGCGGAGCCGCAGGCGCCGGCGGGGGAGGAGGCGGCGGTGCCGGCGGAGCCTGGCGGCCGAGGGCCATGAAGTTGTGGGTGGTGTAGATGCGGCCGTCGCCGGCGAAGCTGACCCCCACCCCGACGTGCGTCCACGCCCCGTCGACCAGGTTGGCGTAGTGGGAGGGGCTGTTGACGAACGCCTGCATGAGGCCGTCGACGTCGTACCCGACGCCCACGTTCTCCCCCAGCTTCGTCCAGCTCCCGCCCACCTCGGAGCCCAGGTTGGGGTTGTGGGAGATCTGGCCGGCGCTCACCATTCGATCGGTCCAGCGACGGGCCACCCCGACCAGGTCCCCGGACACCTGGAGCTGGCTGAGCCCCTTGGAGGCCCGCAGGCTGTTGATGCGTCCCACGAACTGGGACTCCAGGCCGGGATCAGCGGCGACCCCGTCCACCGCGGCGGTGGCCGCAGAGGCGGGAGCGGTCGCGTGCGAGGTTGGGGCCAGGGCGCCCGCGGCCACCAGGCAGAGCGCGATGAGGGCGGGGACGCACCGGCGGGGAGCCATCCCCTCCAGGATCGGTAGATGTCGGTCGGGGCTTGAGCCAGGTCGGCGTGACCCGGGCGGCTGTGGTGGACTGCCGGCGTGAACCTGGCCACGATCATCGACCCCCACCCCGACGACGCCGTGGCGGTGATCTCCCGCAGCAAGGCCACCACCTACGGCGAGCTGCGCACCCAGGTGGCGGGCCTCCGGGGCGGGTTGCTCGGCCTCGGCCTCGAGCCCGGCGACCGGGTGGGGATCGTCGCCGCCAACAACTGGTACTTCGTGGTGTCCTACCTGGCCGTACTCAGCGCCGGGTGCGTGGCCGTCCCGATCAACCCCACCAGCCCGGTGCCAGAGGTGCAAGGCGAGCTGGCCGCCATCGGCGCCCGGATGGTCATCGCCGGTCCCAAGGCCCGTGCCGTCGTCACCGGCCTGGACCGCAGCGCCCTCCCCGCCCTCGAGACGATCGTCCTCAGCCAGGGCGAGGAGGCCCCCGGTGCCCTCGTGCTCGACGACCTCGTCCGCAGCGAGCCGGAGGCCATGGTGGAGCGCCAGCCGGACGACCTCGCCGTCCTCAGCTTCACCAGCGGCACCGCGGGCTCGCCGAAGGCCGCCATGCTCACCCACGGCAACCTGCTCTCCAACCTGGAGCAGTGCCAGGACCACCCCGGACGCCAGCAGGGTCCCGACGACGTCGCCTTCGGCGTCCTCCCGCTGTTCCACATCTTCGGGCTCAACGTCGCGCTGGGCCTCTCGCTCATGGCGGGTGCGGCGGTCCTCCTCGTGGAGCGCTTCGATCCGCAGACCGCCATCGAGTCGATCGTGAACCACGGCGTCACCGTCATCAGCGGGGCGCCAACGATGTGGTCGGCGTGGGCGTCGCTTCCCGGTGCGCCGGCCGACGCCTTCGCAACGGTGCGCCTGGCGGCCTCCGGTGCGGCCCGGCTGGACCCGGCAACGCGCCGGACCATCGAGGAGCGCTTCGGGCTGGAGCTCACCGAGGGCTACGGCCTGACGGAGGCGTCGCCGGTGGTGACCTCAGGCATCGGCCAAGCGGCGCCCGAGGGCAGCATCGGTGTGCCGCTGCCGGGCGTGCACGTGCGCCTGGTGGACGCCGACGGCCACGACTCCCTGGTCGGCGACGCCGGCGAGCTGTGGGTGTGCGGCCCCAACGTGTTCGCCGGCTACTGGAACGATGCCGACGCCACCCGCAGTGCGCTCACCGACGACGGGTGGCTCCGGACGGGTGACATCGCGGTGGTGGACGACGACGGCTTCCTCTTCCTCGTCGACCGTGCGAAGGACCTCGTCATCGTGTCGGGGTTCAACGTCTACCCGGCCGAGGTGGAAGAGGTGATCACCTCCCATCCTGGCGTGGTGCAGGCCGCGGTGATCGGCGTGCCCCACCCGCACTCGGGCGAGGCGGTCAAGGCCTACGTCGTGGTCGAGCCGGGCGTGAGCGTGGAGGAGGACGACATCATCCAGCACTGTGAGGCCCACCTGGCCCGCTACAAGTGCCCGCAGAAGGTGATGTTCGTGGACGAGATCCCCCAGAGCGCCACCGGCAAGGTGCTCCGCAAGGAGCTCCGCGCCGCCGAGGTCGGATGACAAGTGAACAAGTGAACGAGGGAAGTAGCGTGGGCGGGCATGGCCGCGCCGAACCGCCGCAAGATCCCTGAGGCCACCGTCGCCCGCCTGCCGCTCTACCTGAGGAGCCTCTTCGAGGGGCAGCACGCCGGCCTCACCACCATCTCCTCGGAGCGCCTGGCCGAGCTGGCGGGCGTCAACGCCGCCAAGGTGCGCAAGGACCTCTCCTACCTCGGCTCCTACGGCACCCGAGGCGTCGGGTACGACGTCGACTACCTCCTGTTCCAGATGAGCCGCGAGCTCGGGCTCACGCAGGACTGGCCCGTCTGCATCGTCGGCCTGGGCAACCTCGGCCAGGCGCTCGCCAACTACGGCGGGTTCGGTGATCGCGGGTTCCCGATCGCCGCCCTCTGCGACGCCGACCCGCAGGTGATCGGCACGCGGGTCCACGGGGTGGTGGTTCGCTCCATCGACGACCTGCCCGCCATCGTCGACGAGCGCCACATCGCCATCGGGATCATCGCCACCCCGGCGTCAGCCGCCCAGGATGTCGCCGACCGGCTGGCGACGGCCGGCGTGCCGTCGATCCTCAACTTCGCCCCCACCATGATCTCGGTGCCCCCCGAGGTGTCGCTCCGCAAGGTGGACCTCGCCGTCGAGCTGCAGATCCTGAGCTTCTACCAGCAGCGCAAGGCCGGCGGCCCACCTGCCGCGGCTGTGGCGCTCACCGACTGACGTGCCCGTCGACGTCCCGTCCTACCCGGTCAACCTCCTGGTCGCCGGGCGACCCGTGCTGGTGGTGGGGGGTGGGGCGGTGGCGGCCGAGAAGGTGCGCGGTCTGCTGGCCGCCGGTGCCGACGTGCAGGTCGTGGCCACCGAGGTGCGAGCCGAGGTGCGCGCCCTGGCCGTGGCCTGGGAGGAGCGTCCCTACGAGCGGGGGGAGGCGGCCGGGTACCGGCTCGCGGTCGCCTGCACGGACGACCCCGCCGCCAACCAGGCCGTGTTCGACGACGGCGAAGCCGCCGGCGTGTGGGTCAACGCCGCCGACGACCCCGCCCGGTGCTCCTACACCCTGCCCGCCCGCCTCGACCGCGGTCGGCTGCTCGTCACGGTGTCGACCTCGGGCCACAGCCCGGCACTCGCCGGCTGGCTGCGCGATCAGCTGGGCGAGCAGCTCGGACCGGAGCTGGACACCCTCATCGGCATGCTGGCAGAGGCCCGGACCGAGATGGCAGCCGCCGGCCGCCCGACCCTCGGGGCCGATTGGCGATCGGCCCTCGATTCGGGGATGCTGGACCTCGTCCGGGCCGGTCGTCTCGACGAGGCCAGGGAGCTCCTCCAGAGCGCTCTCGCCCCGCCTGATCCGGCGGGTCCGGGTTCCCCCTCCTAGGAGACCGCTGCGTGTCCGTCGTCGTCATCGGGCTGAACCACCGGAGCACCCCGCTCGACCTGCTCGAGCGGATGACCATCGCTGACGCGGCGCTCCCGAAGGCGCTGCACGACCTGATCTCGCGTGCCGACGTGTCCGAGGCCGTCGTGCTGTCCACGTGCAACCGCACGGAGGTCTACGCCGTCGCCGAGCGCTTCCACGGCGCCTTCCAGGACATCCGGGACTTCCTCGCCGAGGTGGGCTTCCTCGCCCCCGAGGACTTCAGCGACCACCTCTACGTCCACTACGACGCTCCCGCGGTGGCCCACCTCTTCGGGGTGGCCGCCGGGCTCGACTCCGCCGTGCTCGGCGAGAGCGAGATCCTCGGCCAGGTGAAGCGGTCGTGGGACCGGGCCCGTGAGGAGGGCGCCGCCGGCCCCGCCCTGAACCTGCTGTTCCGTCACGCCGTCGAAGCTGGCAAGCGAGCCCGCACCGACACCGCCATCGCCCGCCACACCACCTCGGTGTCGCAGGCGGCGGTGGCCATGGCCGCCCAGCACCTCGGCGGGCTGCACGGCCGATCTGGCCTGGTGCTCGGCACCGGCGAGATGGGGGAGGCCATGGCCCTTGGCCTGGCCCGAGCCGGCACCGAGCTCACCATCGCCAACCGCACCTGGGACACGGCCGTCGAGCTGGCCGATCGGGTGCAGGGCCGGGCCGTCCGGCTGGCCGACCTGGCCGCCACCCTGGGCGAGGTCGACGTGCTGCTGTCCTCCACCGGCGCGGCCATCCCGCTGTTGGAGGTGGACGACATGGAGCGGGTCGCCGCCGTCCGGGCCGGCCGTCCGTTGCTGATCGTCGACATCGCGGTGCCCCGCGACATCGACCCCGCCGTGGGTCGCCTGCGCGGCGTGACCCTGCTCGACATGGACGACCTCCGGGCCTTCGCCGAGCTCGGAACGTCGGCCCGCCAGGGCGAGGTGGCCTCGGTGCGGACGCTCCTCGACGAGGAGCTCGAGCGCTACCTCGGCGCCACCTCCGCCCGCGAGGTCGCCCCCATGATCGTCGCCCTGCGTGATCGGGCCGAGGAGGTCCGACAAGCGGAGGTCGACCGGTTCCGCACCCGGCTGGGCGGGCTGGACGAGAGCCAGCTCGACGCCGTCGACGCCCTCACCCGCGGGATCATCGGCAAGCTGCTCCACGATCCCTCCATCGCGCTGAGAGACGCCGCCGGGTCGACCCGGGGCGACCGACTGATCGCGGCTCTGCGGGAGCTCTTCGCCCTCCAAGGCGACGACGCCACGCCCCCGCAGTAGCGGCGGCACCGATGCCCACCGTTCGGGCGGCGACGCGCGGCAGCCCGCTGGCCCGCTGGCAGGCGGAGCACGTCGCCCGCCTCCTGCGGTCGGTCGATCCGGACGTCACGGTCGAGCTCGTGGTGGTGGACACCGTGGGGGACCGCCGGCTCGACGTCCCCATCTGGGAGCTGGGCGGCAAGGGCGTGTTCGCCAAGGAGGTGCAAGCCGCGGTCCTCGACGGTCGAGCGGACATCGCCGTCCACAGCGCCAAGGACCTGCCATCGGTCGGCGTCCCCGGCCTCGTGCTGGCAGCCGTGCCCGAGCGGGGCGACCCGCGCGATGCGCTGGTCGGCGGCACGCTGGCTGATCTGCCGCAGGGGGCTGAGGTGGGCACTGGGTCCCTACGGCGCCGGGTCGAGCTCCTACGGCACCGCCCGGACCTCCGGTTCGCGAGCCTGCGCGGCAACATGGAGACCCGCATCGCCAAGGCCGTGGAGCACGACGCCGTGGTGGTGGCCGCCATCGCCCTTGATCGCCTCGGCCTCGGTGATCACATCGCCGAGCGCCTCAGCACCGACACGATGCTGCCGCAGGTGGCCCAGGGGGCGCTGGCGGTCGAGTGCCGAGAGGACGACGTCGATCTGCGGCTGCTCGTCAGCCGCATCGAGCACCCGCCGTCGCGCCGCTGCGTCGATGCCGAGCGGGCCTTTCTCGCCGAGCTCGGCGGTGATTGCCTGCTCCCGGCCGGCGCCCATGCCGTCCTCGACGGGGAGGCGCTGCACCTGCGCGCCTTCCTGGCCTCGCCTGACGGCCGCACGATGCTACGGACCGCGATCGAGGGCCCTGGGCCCGCGATCGGCGCAGACGCCGCCCGCGAGCTGCGTGCGCGGGGCGGCCCGGCCCTCCTCGACGGCTGATGGTCCCCCACCGACGACCGGGAGGCTGGCACCACCACCCGGAGGGTGGCCAGCATCGTCGACCTGCGGCCTCAGAGGGGGTTGGATGGTGCCCGTGAGCGCTACCACCTCATGAACGGCCTGGGGCTCCTCGTACGCGGCTCGTTGCGCGCCCATCGCCGGAGCATCATCGGCCTGGCCCTGGTCGTCGCCCTCGCCGGGGGGCTCAGCCTCACCACCTTCGCGGCCGCCCGCCGCACGGCGTCGGCCTTCACACGGTTCCTCGCTGCCAGCGACGCGTCCGACCTCGCCATCGGGCTGTTCCCGGAAGGCGGCCTCGACACGCCGGGGGACTACATCGCCGAGACCGACCCGATCCTGGAGGCGGCCCGGTCGATCCCGGGCGTCGAGCGCGACAGCACCCATCTCGGCCTCACGACCATGTACGTGGCCGGACCCGACGGCCGGGCGGCGCCGGACACGCCTGAGATCATCGGGAGCCTCGAGGGTCGCTTCCTCGAGACCGACCGCGTGACCGTGCTGCAGGGGCGCGTGCCCGATGCTGATCGGCCGGACGAGGTGATCGTGAACACCGCGGCGGTCGAGCGCTATGACATGCAGCTCGGCTCGCGCCACGAGCTGGTGACCATCGCCGGCGGCGACGAGGTCTTCGACGCCCGTGGGGCGGAGGTGATCGGCTCGACGTCTGTGCGCGTCGTGGGCGTCGGCCGCTTCCCCGAGGAGGTGCTGCGCGACGAGTACGACGTCGACGGGTTCCTGCTGACGACCCCCGCCCTCACCCGCCGCTACCTCGAGCAGGGCTTCCCGTACCGGTTCCACGCCCTCCACCTTGCGGCGGGGACCAACCCCTCGGAGGTCGTGGCCGCCTACGAGGCCCTGTCTGGCGAGGACTATGGGCTCATCGTGCAGCGCACGGACGCGCAACGGACCGGCGCCCAGCTGGCTCTGCGACCGATCGTCGTCGCCCTTGCGGTCTTCGGTGGTCTCGCCGCGGCCGCCGCGCTGGCTCTCGGCGCGCTCGGTGCGGCGCGCCTCAGCAGTGCGGCGGGAGCGGATGTGCCCGTTCTCCGCGCCGTCGGCGCCTCGCGGGCTGCCATCGCCATGACGGTCGGGGCCCCCGCCCTCGCCGGTCTGGCGGTCGGAGCTGTCGGCGCCGTCGCGCTGGCCGTCGCCCTGTCGCCGTTGGCCCCGATCGGCCCGGTGAGGGAGGTGGAGCCAGGCCGTGGCGTCGACCTCGACGCCACCGCCGTGCTCGGTGGGGCCGGAGTGCTGCTGGCCGTGCTCGTCCTCGCCGCGCTGGCCGGCGCCGCGCTGGTGGCCCGGCACCGGGGACGTGCGATCGAGCGACCGGCGCGCCGTTCGGTCCTCCGGTCGGCCCTCGCCGCACTGGACCTCAGCCCCGCCGTCTCCGTAGGAGTGCGGGAGGGCGTCGGCGTCGGTGGGTCCCGTGCCGGCACGGCCGTCCGCTCGACGCTGGCGTCGTGCACCCTGTCCGTCGTGGCCGTGGTGGCCACGCTGACCTTCAGCGCCAGCATCGACGGACTCCTCGACACCCCTGACCGCTACGGCTGGGCGGCCGACCGCGCCCTGGTCGCGGGGGCCGGCTACATCACGATCCCCCCCGAGGCCGTCGAGCCTCTGGCGGCCCTGCCGGACGTGCGGTCGGTGGCTCTGGCCTCGTACGGCCTCGTGCAGCTCGGTGGTCGCACGGTCAGCGCCATGGGGCTCGAGGCGGCGACGGGTCCCACGGCGGTGACCGTGCTCGCTGGCCGGCTGCCCCTCACGGACGATGAGGTGGCCCTCGGCGTCAACACTGCGCGGGAGCTCGCCGTTGGGGTGGGCGACGCCATCAACGACCCGGACGGCGAGGTGACCGTGGTGGGGATCGCCGCCATGCCTGCCATCGGCCTGGCCGGGGTGTCGCACCCGAGCATGGCGCAGGGGGCCGTGCTCACGCCGACCGGTGTCTCGTCCCGCAACGGGTCGGCCTTCCCGGCCGTGGCCTTCGTGGACTTCGTCGAAGGCATCGATCCCGGCGCCGCCACCGAGCGCGCGCGCCAGGCGCTCGGCGAGGGCCTCCGGTTCCCTGCGGACGCCATCGAGCCCTATGACGCTCTGCGTCCCGCGGAGCTGGTCGACGTGGAGCCGGCCAAGACCACCGCCCTCGCCCTCGCCGCGTCGCTGGCCGCCGCCGCCATCCTGGCGCTGGCCTTCACGCTCAGCTCCTCCGTGCGGCGGCGTGGATCACAGCTGGCCATCCTGTCCGCGCTGGGCTTCGATCGCCGGGATCTGCGGCGCTCCGTCCGGTGGCAGACGGCCTGCCTGGTCGGCGCGGCTCTCCTCGCCGGCGTACCGCTCGGGATCGTTGCCGGTCGTCTCTCGTGGGCGGCCTTTGCCGACCAGATCGGCGTGTCGCCAACTCCGGTGGTCCCGCTGCTGCTGGTGGCCGCCGCGGCGGTGGCCATTGCTCTCGTGGCGGTGGCCGTGGGGGAACACCCGGCGCGAGCGGCCGCCCGCACCCACCCGGGCGCGGCCCTGCGCCCCCTTGCCTGAGTCTGGGGCGCCTCGTCGAGGGTCGGGCCTCTACGGTGCGGCCATGGAGCTCAGTCCGGCGACTTCGGCCCGCTACGTCGACCTCGCCTTCGAGCAGATGTTGGTCGTCGCCGACCGGCTGGGCGACGACCTGGTCAACCAACGGCCCCTGGGTCCTGGCACCAACGCCGTCGGCGCCATCGTCATCCATTGCTGTGGCGTGGCCGAGTTCTGGCTCGGCCACGTCGGCATGGGTCGGGACAGCCAGCGGGATCGCGAGGCGGAGTTCGAGCGCACCGCCACGGTGGCGGAGCTCCACGCCATGGTCTCCCAGGCCCGCCGACAGATCGCCGCCGACCTCGACACGCTGGACCTCGGCGTCGAGTCGCCGCACGCTGCCGGTCGGGCGTTCTTGAAGGCGGCCGATGAGTCGGACGCCTCACTGGTGCTGCACGTCATCGAGGAGCTGTTCCAGCACCTCGGTCACTGCGAGCTGGCCGCCGATGCCCTGACAGGACCAGGACCGGACGCCGAGACGCGCCCGCCCAGGGTGCCTTGAGCGATGGCCGGCCGCATCGTGATCGCCGAGGACTTCGACGCCACGCCCGACGCGCGGGTCGACCTCTTCGAAGGCGAGCAGTGACGCTGCCTCTCGGTTGCTGACCCATCGTCCGGTGCGCATACCCTGCTCACCCATGCTCATCGTCACCGGAAGCGTGCACGCCCGGCCGGACCGCCTGGCCGATGTCCTGGCCCTCAGCGTCGAGCACGTGCACCGCTCCCGCGCCGAGCCGGGCTGCCTGTTCCACACCGTCCACCAAGATGTGGAGGACCCGAACCGGATCGTGTTCGTCGAGCACTGGCAGGATGCCGACGCCCTCCGCACCCACTTCGCGGTGCCCGAGTCGGGCGCCTTCGTGGCCGCCCTCACCGAGCTGGTGGCGGGAAGCCCCACCCTCGAGATCTACGACGCCACCCCCACCCGGCTCTGAGCGACCGCCGGTCCGGGCCGATCGTTCCATCTTTGCTCAGGCGGCGGGATGGCCGAAGAGGTCGGTCTGGTCGGCCTGGTCGGCCTGGCCCGGCGGATCGGTGCCGCCCGGAGGCCCGGTGGCGTTGGGGTGGCGGGGGTCGTCGGGGGGGACGAGGGGTCGTTTGCCGGTGCCGGTGACGAGGGCCCAGCCTTCACGGGTCTTGAGGTCGTGGTGGCCGTCGCAGAGCTGGTCGAGCTCGTCGAGGCGGGTGTGGTGGGTTTGGGCCCAGTCGAGGCGGTGGTCGGTCTCGACGTGGGTGCGGGAGCAGCCTTCGACGGTGCAGGTGGGCGAGGTCCAAGCCAGGGCGACGCGCATGGCGGCGGTGGGGCCTCGGCCGAGACTGGTGACGTTGAGGACGTCGGTGCCCTTGGTGATCACGAGCTTGATGATGCTGTCGCCGAGCAGGTCCCGGGCGACCCGGATCGGGACCGACCCGACGCCGCTGATCTCGCAGGTCTCGTCGCCGTGGGTGAGCCCCCGGACGAGGGCTTCGACGTCGACGCGGAGCAGGGCCAGGAACCGGGGGTTGGTGCGCTTGGCGGCTCCCGCCATCTCGGCGGTGGTCGGGGTCGCGCCGGTGGCTCGGTGGGCCAGCTCGACCAGGGCGTCGAAGGCGTAGGTGTCGCGTGCCTCCCGGGTGCCCTTTACCCGGTTCTGCTCGAAGACCTCGTCGATGAGGGGGTCGAG
>Ga0136618_10000385_pt1 | contig 14877 bp, 16 predicted proteins | sample AntDrymUQ3302106_2_FD_104805 | JGI IMG/M metagenome (GOLD analysis project Ga0136618, IMG submission 104805) | Polar desert sand microbial communities from Dry Valleys, Antarctica - metaG UQ330 (21.06) | ecosystem: Environmental > Terrestrial > Soil > Desert | place: Antarctica: Dry Valley... | reverse complement strand
CCCGACGCCGGACCCGGACCCGACGCCGGACCCGGACCCGACGCCGGACCCGACGCCGGACCCGGGGCCGGACCCGACGCCCGCAGTCACGACCCCGGCCGCCACGATCCAGACCTCCGGCGCCGTGCTGGGCGAGTCGATCGCCTCGGGCACGGCCCGGCTGAGCGGCAAGAGCGGTTGCGTCAAGCAGGCCTTCCGCGCAAGGGTCAACGGTCGCAGCATCGCGTCCGTCGGCTTCTACGTCGACGGCAAGCTGATCAAGAAGTTCAACGGCCCGCGGGCGCAGTACTCGGTCAAGGTCAAGCCGGGCCGTCTCGGCTTCGGTCGCCATAAGGTGATCGCTCGCGTGACGTTCGCGTCAGGTAGCGAAACCAGCGCTCGCGCCCTGGCTCTGACGTTCCGTCGCTGTGCGAAGGCCGCGGTGGCGCCGACGTTCGCCGGCTGACCTGCGGTCAGTGAGTTCATGCAGAACCGGAGGCCCCGAGCGATCGGGGCCTCCCGCGTTTGCAGGAACCGTGCGTGTGTGCTGCCGCATCCGTCTGAACCGGCACGTCGAGTGCCGACCACGGCGGCGTCAAGTAAGTGCTTGCGCTCATGACCAGATGGTCAATACCGGCGTGAGGCAGGCCAGGGAGAAGGGGCATGCACACGAAGCGTCTATTCAGGGCTCCGGCGCCACCGCCGGCGCCACCGGTGACGCCCCGGCCGGGGGGACCCTGCCGGAGACGATCGTGTCGGGCATCGCCCGGCTGAACGGGCCCAGCGGCTGCGTCAAGCAGGCGTTCCGCGCGCGGGTCAGCGGTCGCAGCATCGAGGCGGTCGCGTTCTTCGTCGACGGCAAGCTGGCAGCGGTTCACCGATACGCGTGCGGGCTACTCGATCAAGGTCCAGCCGGCGCGGTTCGGCTTCGGCCGCCACAAGGTGTCGCGCGCGTGACGTTCGTCGAGGGCAGCGGCACGCAGGCGCGTGCGCTGCCGCTGACGTTCCCTCGCTGCGCGCAAGGGGCGGTCGCCCCGCGCTTCACCGGCTGATCGCCGGCGAACACCAACCAAGGCCAGGACTGGAGGCCCCGAGCGATCGGGGCCTCCGGTGTCTGCGGCGCGCGCGAGCAGGCGTCTCAGCGCCGGGCCGCGATGCCCGCCGCCTCGCGGCACTCGCGCACGAAGGCCCCGACCAGCCGGTCGGCCTCGTCCTCCTCGGGGTGCCAGAGCACTCCGAGCAGGAAGCGCCGGCGCGCGTCCTCGATCGCCTCTACGGTGCCGTCGCCCTCGGCGCGCGCGCTGACGCGGAGGCCATCACCGACGCGCGACACACCCTGATGGTGGTAGCTCTTGACCGCCACGTGCGTCGCGCCGGCTGCGAGCGCGGCGAGGCTGTCGGGCTCGACCTCCACGCGATGATCGGCGAACTCGCCGGCGTCGCCGCGGTGGATGTCGTGCTCGAGCCGATCGGGCAGATGCTGCTCGAGCGCGCCGCCGTAGGCCACGTTGAGCACCTGCATGCCGCGGCAGACGCCGAGGCACGGCAGGTCGCGCTCGACGGCCGCGCGCACGAGCGCGAGCTCGAATGCGTCGCGGTCGGCCGTCACCGGCTCGGTCTCCGCGTGCGACTGCTCGCCGTAGGCGGCGGGATCGATGTCCGCCCCGCCGGTGATCAGCACGCCGTCGAGCAGGTCGAGCAGCTCGGACGGGTCGACGAGATCAGCCGGGGTGGGCGCGATCAGCAGCGGCCGCCCGCCGGCCCGGGCGATCGCGCGCACATAGGTGAGCGGCACCATCGCGGCGGGCTCCGTCCAGAGGCCGTACTTGACGACCTCGACATTGCAGGTCACTCCGACGTTCGGCGTGCGCTCGCTCACGGCCCGCAGTATGGCCGAGCGCTCAGCGCGGCGCCCGCGCCCCGCGCGCCTTCAGGGCGAGCACCCGCGCGGCGGACTGCCGCACGCGGGAGCGGAACGGCGCCGAGCGCCGCGCGAGGGCGAGGAGGTGCGCGTAGACGGGCGCGTAGGAGCCCTGGCCGGTGAGCAGCACGAGATCCGCGCCGGCGCGCACGGCGCGCTCGGATGCGGTCTCAACAGTTCCGGTCGCGAGCGATGCCTGCGCCTCCATCGAGTCCGTGACGACCACGCCGCGGAAGCCGAGCCGCTCGCGCAGCAGCCCTTCGACGATCGTGCTCGACTGCGATGCGATGCGCTCCCGATCCAGCGCGGGGTAACGGGCGTGGCCGACCATCACGAGCGGTACACCCGCCCGGATCGCGGCGACGAACGGTGGCAGGTCGGTCGCCGCGAGCCGGGTCCGCGAGCGCATGATCGTCGCCGGCCCGTCGTCCGTGTTGACGGTTGCACCGCCGAGGCCCGGGAAGTGCTTCGCCGTGGCTGCGACGCCGCCCGCACGCCAGCCGCTCACGGCGGCCGCCATGGCGTCGCCTGCAGCGCCCGGATCGGAGGAGAACTCGCGGCCCGCGAGCGCGGCGCCTGCCACGCTCGGCACGTCGCCGACCGGCGCAAGGCTCACCGTGATACCGGCGGCTCGCAACGCCCGCGCCGCCGCCTCGGCGTCCGAGCGGACCGATCCCGCGCGCGCCTGCTGCGGCGAGGACGCTACCGGTGGCGCCCACGGCAAGATCCGGATGGCGCCGCCCTCCTGGTCGACGGCCACCACGGGCCGCCCGCCCGCCCGTCGCAGCCGGCTCGTCAAAGCGCGCAGCTGCGCCGGCGCTCCGGCGTTGTCGCGGAACAGGATCACGCCGGCCGCGCGCCGCCCGCGCAGGGCGGCGCGCACGTACCCCGGCGGCGTCGTGCCGGCGAAGCGCAGCAGGATCAACTGCCCGACCTGCTCGCGCAGGGTCAGCCTGTCGACCGCTGCGGGCCGATCGCTGCCCGCCACCGGCGCCGGCGCGGGCGCGTCGTCGCGGGCCGCCGGTCGCGAGTCCTCGCCGCCCGACTTCGCCCCCGCGATGCCGCCGAGCACGAACGCGGCGAGCGCGCCGAGCAGCAGGTTGCGACGACGGCGCGAGCTGGGGGAGCGACGGGCGGGCATCGGCCGGGCCGCCCTCAGAGCGCGCGCTCGGCCTCGTCGGCGACGTCGCGGGCGATCGCCAGCGCGGCCGTTGCGGCGGGCGACGGCGCGTTGCGGACGTGCAGCGCGCGCTCGGTGTGCGAAAAGACGAAGTCGTCGACGAGCCGGCCGTCACGCGCGACCGCCTGCGCCCTCACGCCCGCCCATGCGGGCTCGGTGTCGCCGGGTCCGAGCTCGGGCACGTAGCGGGCCGCGGCGCGCGTGAGCGCAGCGGGGGAGAGCCGGTGGTGGAGCTCGGTCACGCCCGTGCGCCACCAGCGCCGCGCCAGCCGCCAGGTCCCCGGCCAACTCAGCGTCTCGAGCAGCCTGCGGGCGCTCGTCGGCGCGAGCAGCGCCGTCGGGCCGATCAGCACGTCGCCGCCGATGTGGCGCGTGAGGTGCACGCCCAGGAACGGCAGGCGCGGGTCGGGCACGGGATAGATCAACCCTCGAACGAGGCTGCTGCGCCGTGCGACGAGCTTCAGGTACGCGCCGCGGAACGGGACGATCCGCGGATCGGGCGCCGCCCCGGCCAGCACTGCCAGCCGATCCGACGTGGCGCCCGCGCAGAAGACGGCGAAGCGCGCGGCCAGCTCGCCGCGCGAGTGGCGCAGCACGATCCGCCGCCCGGCGGGCGACGCGCCGGCCGGTCCCGGCGGACGCTGCGCTCCGACGCCCTCGACAGCGGCGCCCGTGACGATCTCGCCGCCGGCGGCGCGCAGGTCATCGGCGAGCGCCCGCGCGACCGCGGCGAAGTCCACGATCGCCGTCGCGGGCGAGTGCAGAGCTGCGATCCCCGCCGCGTGCGGCTCGATCGCGCGCAACTCCTCCGCGTCAACGCGCCGGAGGCCGGGGACGCCGTTGGCCGCGCCACGACGCTTCAACTCGGCGAGCGCCGGCAGCTCGGCGCGGTCGAGCGCAACGATCAGCTTGCCGCAGCGCTCGTACGCCAGGCCGCGTGCCGCGCAGAACTCCGACAGCTCGCGCATCCCCTCGACGCAGAGCCTCGCCTTCAGCGAACCGGGCGGATAGTAGATCCCGGCGTGCGCGACGCCGGAGTTGTGGCTTGTCTGGTGCGCCGCGACCTGACTCTCGCGCTCGAGCACGACGACGCGCCGGTGCAGGTCGCGTCGCGCCAGCTCGCGTGCGACCGCCAGCCCGACGATACCGGCGCCGACGACCGCGATGTCCGGCCCGTCCATCAGCCCCGGAACACGACCTCGCCGTCGACGACCGTCAGGAGCACCGGCACGTCGGGCAACTCATCGGGCGGGTGCTCGAGCGGATCGCCGCCCAGCCCCGTGAAGTCGGCGCGCATGCCCGGCGCGATGCGGCCGTTGAGCCGCTCCTCGCCGACGGCCCGCGCTGCCTCGCTCGTGTAGCCCTCCAGCGCCTCGGTCGCCCTCAGCGCCTGATGGGAGGTGAACGGCGTCCGCTCCGCGTGGCCGGGCGCGCGGCGCAGCTGTGCCCACGCGAGACCCATGCGCGGGTCCGCGCTGACGACCGGCCAGTCCGAGCCGAGCGCGAGGATCGCGCCGCTGCGCCGGATGCCGGCCCAGGGAAAGCCGGCCGCGACCTGCTCGGGCTGCAGGTTGTCGCGCCAGCGGAAGGGCCCCGGCTCGTCGAGGTGCTCGGCGTGCAGCGGCTGCATCGAGGCGGCGACGCCCTCCGCCGCGAAGCGCGGCAGCTCTGCGTCGCGCAGCGTCTCGATGTGCTCGATCCGGTGCGGCGCGGCCCCGCGAGCACCGGCGTCGCGATAGGCATCCAGCGCCGTCGCGACGGCGCGGTCGCCGATCGCGTGCGTGATGCACTGCAAGCCTCCGCGCGCGCAGCTCGCGACGACCTCGGCGTAGCGGCCGGGATCGGGCCAGAACGGCTCTGTCCCCTCGCCGTGCGGCCCCGGCTCGAACAACCAGGCTGTGCCCGTGTCGATCACGCCGTCGATGAAGAACTTCGCCGCCCCGCCGCGCCAGCGCCGGCCCCCGCGGTCTCGCAGCGCGAGCAGCGCCTCGACCTCGTCGTCGCCCACCGCGGGCTCCATCAGCAGCGGCAACACGCAGCGCAGCGTCAGCTCGCCGCGCTCGTCGAGCTCCGCGACGTCCTCGAACAGGGCCGGGTTGCCGAGCATCACGTGCGCGCCGGTGAGCCCGAGCGCGTTGAACCGGCGCAGCGTCTGCGCATAGGCGTCGAGCCGCTGGGCGCGCGTGCGCTCGGGGATCTGCTCGATCACGAGCTCCATCGCCGGCGCCTCGCGCAGCTCGCCGGTCGGTGCGCCGCCCGCGTCGCAGACGACCGTGGCCCCCGCGGCGAACTCGCGCGGGCCGTCCACGCCGGCGAGCGCCAGCGCGGGCCGGCTTGCGAGCCCCGAGTGGTAGTCGAAGAACGAGAGGAAGGAGGGCGCATCGCCCGTCGCCTCCGCGATCGCGTCCGCTCCGATCCGCTCGCCGTGGAAGGCGTCGTAGGAGAGTCCCCAGCCGAGCACCCACTCGCCGGGCGCGCAGCGCGCACGCTCCGCCGCGAGCGCGCCGCGCACCTCGTCGAGCGTGCGCAGGCCGGTCAGCTCGGCGCCGCGTGTGCCGTCGGTGCCGTGGAAGGGGTGGATGTGGCTGTCGACCAGCCCCGGTACGAGCGTGATGCCGTCTCCGTCCACGAGCTCCGTCGCGGCGCCGGTGTGCTCGCGCACCTGCGCGTCGTCGCCGACCGCCATGATGATCCCGTCACGTACCGCGACCGCGCTCGCGCTCGGGCGGTCGGAGTCGAGCGTCCGGATCGACGCGTTCAGGATCGCCATGTCTGCCTGCGGCATCGGGGCGCGCAGCCTAGCGGTGGCGCCACACGTCGCCGTCGGCGGTCAGCACGCCGAGCCGGATCGAGCCCCCGCAGCGCGGGCATGTGGCGAGGCCGGCGCAGTCGAGGAAGCCCGGGTCCGCGAGCTCGGGATCCTGCTCGAGGTTCGCGCACGGCCGCCACCAGTCCTGGAAGTGGTCGCCGCACTCCGGGCACTCGACCGTGATCGGCTCGCCGGGGGTCATCGCCTCCTGACGGATGCTACGCCGAGCGCCCACCCAGCCGCTGCAGGTACATCCATGCGGGCCGGAAGCCGCGCCGCTCGTAGAGCCGGATCGCGTCGGTGTTGGAGACGAACGCGCCGACGAGTACGTCGTCGATCGCAGCCGACCGCAGCTCCTCGTCGACGTGATCCAGCAGCGCCGAGCCGATGCCCGTGCCGCGCGCGTCCGGCGCCACCGACAGCGTCTCGATCTCGGCTATCCGCTCGCCGGTCTGCCAGGTGTCGGGCATCTGCGTCTCAGAGACGGACATCACAGCGACCATCGCGTATCCGACCAGCTCGCCGCCGCGCTCCGCGAGGCAGGCGAAGCCGCCCCTGGCCAGGAAGCCGATGTAGAGCGCGCGACGGTAGCGACGCTACGCCGTCGCCCTGCGGCGATCTGAGGCGTCCGCCCGCTGGGTGTTGGCCACGATGGCGTCGACGATCCGGTCCCAGGCGCCGGGCGGCAGGTCGTGGCCGAGGCCCTTGATCGTCACGAGCTCCGCGCCCGCGATCGCCGCTGCGGTGGCGCGCCCGCCGGACGGCCTGACCAGCGGATCGTTCGTGCCGTGGATCACGACCGTCGGAGCGGTGATGCGGCGCAACTCGGAGGTGCGGTCGCCGGCGGCCAGGATCGCGGCGAGCTGGCGGGCGCTCCCGGCCGGGTTGTAGCCACGGTCGTAGCTGAGCTCGGCGGCCTTGCGGGTCGTCTCCTCGTCGAACGGGAAGCCGGGCGACCCGATCTGCCGGAAGACCGCTACCGCCGACGCGATCGCGCGCTCGCGATCGGGAGCGGGGCGCCGGACCAAGATCGGGTAGATGCGAAGGCCGGGCGTGCCCTTCCAGCGGTGCCCGGTGTTGGACATGATCGAGGCCAGCGAGAGGACCCGGTCGGGGTGTCGCGCGGCCATCAACTGAGCGATCATGCCGCCCATCGACGCGCCGGCGACATGCGCGCGCTCGATCCCGAGCTCGTCGAGCAGCCCGACTCCATCGGCGGCCATGTCCGCGAGCGAGTACTTCGCGGCGCGCTTGTCGCGCAGCAGCAGCTGCCGGATCGTGGGCGGCGGGTGCTCACTCAGGTGCGTCGAGCGGCCGATGTCGCGGTTGTCGTAGCGGATCACGAAGAAGCCGCGGTCGGCGAGCCGGCGGCAGAAGTCCTCGGGCCAGGCAACCATCTGGGTGCCGAGGCCCATGACGAGCAGCAATGCCGGGCCCTCCCGGCCCCCGAACGTCTCGAAGCAGATCTCGATCTCTCCGAGCTGGGCGAACTGCTCTGCCATGGGCAGCCGAGGCTAGCGGCTCCATGACTCCGCCCTGTGTGACGAATCAGGCGGCGCGACGTAGTACGAGCATGCGACGCCTCGCCCCGCTTCTGCCCGCCGTGCTCGCAGCCGTCGCGCTGGGCGCATGCGGCGCCGACGACGAGCAGCCCGCGGCGAGCGCTCCGGCCGACACCACGCGGCTGACCGTCGAGGTCACGGGCGCCGCGCCCGACGCGACGCGGGTCGAGCTGCGCTGTGGCGGCTCGCAGCCGTGCGAGCGGGCGCAGACCGACAAGCTCGCCGCGCTCGCCGAGCCGGACGACGCCACGGGGGCGTGCACCCAGCAGTACGGCGGACCCGAGCAGGCGCACATGACCGGCACGCTCGAGGGCGAGCCGGTGGACGTCACGGTGGCGCGCTCTGACGGCTGCGGGATCGCCGACTACGAGGCGCTGTTCGCGGCACTCGGGCGCGAGCCGCCGCTGCGCGCCCGTTGACGCGCGCAGTAGGTCGGTTCTACCAGCTTCTGGGAGGAAGCATCGTATGTCGCATCGATTCGGCGGGCGCACGCCGGCGGTCCTGGCCACGCTCGTGCTCGCCGCGGCGGTGGGCGCTGCGCCAGTACCTGCGGCGCAGAGCGGGCACAACGACTCGGACCTTGCGGCGTGCAACGCGCTGCTGACGGAGTCCGCGCTCGGGCTGGGCAGCCTCGACAGCGCTCGCGCGGCAGCCGGCCGCGGCGGCCCGATCAGGCACGAGCCCCTGATGCCCGTGACCGACATCGAGGTCCCCGCGGGCGCGGTCCCGGAAGTCCCTGGGAACTTCACGGCGACGATCCCGGTCTACTTCCACGTCATCAACAAGGGCCCGACGCTCGCGGACGGCAACGTTTCGCAAGCTCAGATCGAAGCTCAGATCGCGGCGCTCAACGAGACGTTCTCCGGCGCCCGGGGCGGCCCGGACACCGGCTTCAGGTTCGTGCTCCGCGAGGTCACGCGCACGACGAATCAGGAGTGGTTCGACATGACCAAGTCGCGGGTCGAGCGCGAGGCGAAGCGGGCGCTGCACCAGGGCGGGACGGACGCGCTCAACATCTATTCCAACAGCGGCGCCGGCTACCTCGGCTTCGCCTACTACCCGAAGGACGTCCGAGGACGGCCCTACATCGACGGCATCGTCATCGCGTTCGACTCGATGCCCGGCGGGGCGATCGAGAACTACGACGAGGGCTTCACCGCGACCCATGAGGTCGGCCACTGGCTCGGGCTCGCGCACACGTTCCAGAACGGCTGCTCGACGAAGGGCGACGGCGTCGACGACACCCCTGCGCAGCGCTTCCCCACCACGGGCTGCCCCGAGGGCCAGGACACGTGCCCCAAGGATCCGGGCCTCGATCCGATCCACAACTACATGGACTACTCCTACGACGACTGCTACACGGAGTTCACCGCCGGCCAGGCGCAGCGCATGGCCGAGCAGTGGTTGTACTTCCGCGCGCCCTGAGCGCGCTCAGGCGTCGGGCTCGCCCTCGTCCTCGCCCGCGAGCTGCTCGAGCAGCTCCAGGGCGGTGGCCTGGGCGGGTGTGGCCGCCACCTCGCCGCCGCCGAGGTCCTCGAGTTGCGGGTAGAAGCTCGCGTGCACGGTGATCTCGTCGCCGCCTGCGTCCTCGAGCACGATTGCGGCGCGCCCGCCGGGCTCACCGGCGCCGACGTCGGGACCTGCCGCGGCCGTGCGCGCCGCCGTCAGGACCGTCATCGCGAGCTCGCGCCAGTGCCCGACGGCGTCGGACCGCTCGACCTCGTTCATGTCCGCGAGATGGTGCTGGTTGCGCTCGGCGAGGGCCGCGACGGCCGCTTGCAGCGCGGCTTCGCTCAGAAGGTCGTCGGGCTGGAAGGCCATCCGGTGAGCGTACGGCCCGCGCGCATCGCGTGCATCCCGGGCGGTCGAGGTGCCATCCTGCGACTGATGGAGGCGGAACGCGTCGCGGAGGCCTTCGCGGCCGCGCGCACGGACGAGCGCCTCGTCCTGCTCGAGGGGTTCCACGCGCTCAAGCACGCGCTGCGGTTCGGCGCCGAGCTCGTGGCCGCGGCGGCCGCGGATCGCGCGCAGGTGGAGCGGCTGGCGCAGCGCCTCGCGCCCGACGTGTGCGCGCGCCTGGGCCCGCTGGTGGTCGAGCGACCGCTCGAAGGCCTCGTGGCGCGCGTCCCCCGCACGGGCGTCGTGGCGGTCGCGCGGCGCCCGCGGCTGCGCGCCGGGGCGCTGCTCGCGGCCGCGGCCGGGCCGCCGGTCGTGCTGCTTGAGGACCCGCGCCAGCTCGGCAACGTCGGCGCGGTCGTGCGCGTCGCCGCGGCCGCCGGGGCGGCCGCTGTGCTGACTACGGGGTCGTGCGACCCCTGGGACCCGGCTGCCCTGCGCGGCTCCGCGGGATTGCACTTCGCGCTCCCGGTCGGGCGCGTCGATCCGGCGGCGCTCGGCGAGCGGCCGCTGATTGTGCTCGATCCCGCCGGGGACGAGCTCGCCACGCTGCCCGACGGCGCGCTGCTCGCGTTCGGGACCGAGCGCGACGGTGTGAGCGAGCGGTTGGCCGCGCAGGCCGTCGCGCGCATCAGGATCCCGATGCGCGCGGGAGTCTCGAGCCTCAACGTCGCCACGGCGGTGGCCGTGGCGCTCTACTCGCTAGCGTGCCGGTCGTGCGCTTCGCGGTGATGATCGAGGGCCAGGAGGGCGTGACCTGGGACGACTGGGTCGCGGTCGCCCAGGCGTGCGAGCGGCTCGGCTTCGAGGCGCTGTTCCGCTCGGACCACTACTCGTCGCTCGACGAGGTCGGCGGACGTGGCTCGCTCGACGCCTGGGGGACGCTCTGCGCGCTGGCGGCGATCACGTCGAGGCTGCGTCTCGGGACGCTCGTCTCACCGGCGACGTTCCGCCATCCCTCCGTCCTCGCGCGCAACGCCGTCACGGCGGACCGGATCTCGGGCGGGCGGGTCGAGCTCGGGATCGGCACGGGTTGGCACGAGCGCGAGCACCGGGCGCACGGCTTCGAGTTCCGGGAGCTGCGAACGCGGATGGACCGGCTCGCCGAGCAGCTCGAGATCATCAACGGATCCTGGGCCGCGGGACCGTTCGACTTCGCCGGCGAGCACTGGTCGGTGGAGGGCCTGGACGCGCAGCCGAAGCCGGTGCAGGATCCGCTGCCCGTCGTGATGGGCGGCGAGGCGGGACCGCGCGGCGCCGCGCTCGCCGCGCGCTGGGCGGCCGAGTACAATGTGGTGCACGCGACACCTGCCGAGGCGGCCGCCGTCGGCGCGCGACTGGATGCCGTTTGCGCGCAGGCCGGCCGCGACCCTGCGACGCTCTGCCACTCGCTGATGCAGGCGGTCGTGATCGGCACCGACGAGGACGACCTGCGTGCCAGGGCAGGACGCCTGGCTGAGTGGGAGGGTGAGCCGCTGGACGTCGACGAGCTGCGCCGCGACGGGATCGCCGGCACGCCCGCCGAGGTCGTCGCGCGGCTGCGCGAGTATGAGGCCGCCGGCATCGAGCGAGTGATGCTTCAGCACCTGCTGCACCGCGACGTCGAGGCGCTCGAGCTGATCGCCGCCGAGGTCGTGCCGGCGTTCGCGTGAGCTTCGCCCACGCGTTCACCGGTGCCGGGCTGGACCGAGCGGCCGATGCGCGCCGGCGCGACGCGGCCTGGCTCGAGGCACAGCGTGGGGACCCGGCCGCGCGCGCGGTGCTCGCGGGCGACGACGGAATCGTGCTGGACGGTGATCGGCTCGCGCTGATCCCGCTGGGGGACGCGCTCGGGCGCGCCGGGACACCGATCACCGCCGAGCCGCTGCTGCTCGGGCTCGACGCCGCCGGCCCGCTGTTCGCGATCGACGTCGACCTGCGCCGCGGCGATCCGGAGCGACCCGCGCCGCTGATCGCCGCGGGCCCGCCGCGCGGGAGCCACGCGACGCGGCCGGTGCCCGCCGCCGGCCCCCGGCCCGTGGCGCTGCGAGCGGCCGTGACCGTGCTGGCGCAGGCCGAGGGCGGGTTGATCGCATACGTCGCGGCGCTCTGCAATTGGCACCGCCGCCACTGCTTCTGCGCCTCCTGCGGCAACCGGTCGGACCTGGGCGAGGGCGGGCTGATCCGCTCCTGCGCGCGCTGCGGCACCGATCACCATCCGCGCACCGATCCCGTGGTGATCATGCTCGTGACCGACTCAGACCGGGTGCTGCTCGGCCGCGCGCCGAGCTGGCCGCCGCGGCGCTATTCAGCGCTCGCCGGATTCGTCGAGCCGGGCGAGAGCCTCGAGGAGGCGGTCGCACGGGAGGTGGCCGAGGAGAGCGGCGTGCAGGTCGGCGAGCCGCGCTACCTCACGTCGCAGCCGTGGCCGTTCCCCTCGTCGCTGATGCTTGGCTTCGAGGTGCCATGGGTCGCCGGGGAGCCGCGCGCGCTCGAGGACGACGTCCAGGACGTGCGCTGGTTCAGCCGCGCGGAGGTCGCCGCCGCGGCCGCCGAAGATGTCGATGGCTGGGGCGGCGAGCCCGATCCGGCCCAGCCCGGCGCGACCGCTCTGTTGCTCCCGCCGCGCCTGGCGATCGCGCGGCGGCTCGTGCAGCTCTGGCTCGAGCGTTAGCGCGCCCAGGCCTCGGCGACGGCCGCGACGTGGCTCTGGTCGGTGCCGCAGCAACCTCCGAGCACGTTGACGTTGCGCAGGCTCTTGCGCAGCGCGACATAGCCGGCGCCCAGCGCGACAGGGTCGCCGGCGTCGAGCTCCTCGGCCTCGTCGAGCTGGGCGTGGCTCAGCGTCGAGGCGTTCGCGCGCAGCCCGGCGATGCGGCCGAGCCAGGCGCCGCCCTGCTCGACGACATGCTCGAAGTGCGAGGGGTGCGCGCAGTTGACCATGTAGTAGGCGACCGACGCGTCGGTCTCGAAGTCGACCTGGGCGATCGCGTCGCCGAGCGCCTGGCCGCTCGGCAGCTTGCCGTCGGTCTCGACCGTGAAAGAGATCACGACCGCGATCTCCGCCTTGCCGGCCGCGCGGGCGATGCCGATCGCCTCCTCGGCGTACGTCATGGTGATCGCAGAGACCATGTCGGCGCCCGCACCGGCGAACGAGCGCACCTGGGCGGCGTGATAGTCCTCCGCCTCCTGCGCCGACATCAACGCGTCGGCGACGTAGCCGTCGCCGCGCGGTCCGAGGACGCCGTTCACGAGCACGGGCGCATCCACGGTCGCCTGCTCGCCGCGAACCTGCTTCGCGAAAGCGACCGCTCCGCGGTTGACGCGGTCGAGCGCCGACACGTCATAACCGAGCAGCTCCGCCCAGTCGGGATTCGCACGCCAGGTGGGCGTGTCGAGAATGAAGCCGGCGCCACGCTCGCGCGCGAGCTCGAGGAAGCCCTCGAAGTACTCGCGCAGGGCGTCGCGGCCCTGCTCGTCCTCGAGCAGCGTGAACGATGCGAAGTGGGGCAGCTCGAGGCCCTTGTGGAAGATCAGCACGGTCTCCAGGCCGCCGTCGGTCAGGAACAGCCGGTCGCCTGAGAGCTGGGGAAGTGTCGTCTGCATATGGTGATGACGATCGCACCCCGCGGGGCATTCCCGCAAGGCCCCGGCGTGTACGGTGCGCCGCAATCGTGCGCGGAGCCACCGGATGGACCTGACCTTCTCCGAGCCGGAGATCGCGTTCCGCGACGAGCTGCGCGCCTGGTTCGCGGCCAACGACCCGGGCGCGGAGCCCCCGCATCACGAGGAGCGGCTCCACTTCGCCTGGCGACGCGACTTTCAGCGGCGCCTGTTCGACGGCGGCTGGGCGGCGCCGCACTGGCCCGTCGAGTACGGCGGGCGCGGGGCGACGCTGACACAGTCCGCGATCTTCTTCGAGGAGCTCGGACGCGCCCGCGCGCCGCTCCCGGCGAACGTGCTCGGCCTGCTGCTCGGCGGTCCGACGCTGATGGTCTGGGGCACTGAAGCGCAGCGGGACCGCCACCTCGGCCCGATCCTGTCGGCCGAGGAGATCTGGTGCCAGGGCTTCTCAGAGCCCGACGCCGGCTCCGATCTCGCCGCGCTGAAGACGCGCGCCGTCAAGGACGGCAGCGGCTGGCTCGTCACGGGCCAGAAGGTGTGGACCAGCGGCGCGCGCTACGCGAAGTGGTGCATGCTCGTCGCCCGCACGGACGCCGAAGCCGCCAGGCACAAGGGGCTGACGTACTACCTGATGGACATGGACCAATCCGGGGTTCAGGTGCGGCCGCTGCGGCAGATGACGGGCGAGTCGGAGTTCAGCGAGCTGTTCCTCGATGGCGCATGGATCGCGGATGAGCAGGTGATCGGCGGCGTGGGCAACGGCTGGAAGGTGGCGCTGACCACGCTGATGAACGAGCGTGCGGGCCTGGCCTTCTTCCTCCAGGTGCGCCTGCGCCGGCTCTTGGACGACCTGATCGACGCGGCCGCCGCGCGCGCGATGCTCGACGATGACGTCGTCGCAGACCGGCTCGGGGCGTTGCACATGAAGGTCGAGATCCTGCGGCTGACTGCGTACCGTGGCTTGGCGACGGTCGAGAAGCACGGCCAGCCGGGCCCGGAGGGGTCGTTGACGAAGTGGATGTGGTCCGAGGCGGCCCAGGAGCTCGCCCAACTCGCGGCGGACGTGCTCGGCTCCGAGGCGCTCGTGGCCGATTCGCCGTGGGGCTACGAGCTGCTGCGCGCGCGCGGCAACACGATCGAGGGCGGCACCACCGAGATCCTCAAGAACATCGTCGCCGAGCGCGTGCTCGGCCTCCCGCGGGCGCGCTGAGGTCGCGCTGCCGTGAAATTCGACCTCAGCGACGACCAGCGCACGATCGCCTCGACGGCACGCGAGCTGCTCGCCGCGCGCTCGCCGTTCGAGCGCGTCCGGTCGGTGGCCGGGGAGGGGCGCTACGACGACGCGCTGTGGCGCGAGCTGTGCGAGCTGGGCTGGCCCGGGATCGCGATCGCCGAGCGCTACGGCGGGCAGGGGCTGGGCGCGGTCGAGCTCGCCGTGCTGCTGGAGGAGCTCGGCTACGCAGTCGCCGCCGTGCCGCTGCTCGGCAGCGTGCTGGCCGCGTCGGCGATCGAGCACGCGGGCGACTCCGAGCAGCGCGCACGCTGGCTCCCGGGCCTCGCCTCCGGGGAGCTCACCGGGGCGTTCGGCGGCGTGCGCGACCTGATCGCCGACGCCCCCGGCGCGAGCGTGATCGTCCTCGTGGAGGCGGGCGCGCCGCGCGTCGTCGCGCGCGGGGATGCGGAGCTCGAGCCGGTCGACGCGATCGACCCCACGCGGCGCTACGCGCGGGTGAGCGGGGACGGCGCGGCGCTGACCGGCAACGTCGAAGCAGCACTCGGCCGAGCGGGCGCCGCGGTCGCTGCCGAGCTGGTCGGCGTCTGCCGGCGGGCGCTCGACATGACCGTCGCCTACGTCTCCGAGCGCCGGCAGTTCGGCGTGCCGGTCGGCTCGTTCCAGGCGGTCGCTCACCGCTGTGCGCGGATGCTG
>Ga0136618_10000383_pt1 | contig 14905 bp, 12 predicted proteins | sample AntDrymUQ3302106_2_FD_104805 | JGI IMG/M metagenome (GOLD analysis project Ga0136618, IMG submission 104805) | Polar desert sand microbial communities from Dry Valleys, Antarctica - metaG UQ330 (21.06) | ecosystem: Environmental > Terrestrial > Soil > Desert | place: Antarctica: Dry Valley... | reverse complement strand
GTTTAGAGACGTTTTGACCGCCAACAAGCAACAGCCCTCCCTAAGCAGTCCGAAGACCGCTTCTTAACGGTGATTTGCATTAGGTAGTTCGGATGTAGTACTTAATTACCAAACACAAAGTTTTGCCGTTTGAAACTTATCCGTTCTTGTCTTTTTTCTTTTACAAACCGGGAATTTTACGCCAAATGGCATACCATTTACGCTTCTTAACTTGACTGGCTTGCGAATTGTCTTCGGTGTCATCGTCTTCTTCGTCTTCTGCTTCAACGCCGACGATTTCGCCCGTTGTTGCATCAACTAAAACATCAAAAGTCTTGTTATCTTTATCCCGAATTTCGAATTCATAAACGACTTTTCCTTTTTCTTTGTCCAATTCGCTTTCAGTTACAGTTCCAGGAACCCGCGCTAAAGCTGTTTGACGTGCTTCTTCCAGAAAAATTTTAGCTTCTTTAGCCAACTCCTTCTGCATTTCGGGCGTATCATATTTATCATCGTCATCTTCATCATCTTTTTCTTTTTGAACCTCTTCATTCGGCTTTTGATTTTGAGCGTTGACTGCTCCGGCGTTCACCGCCGTTAGAATAATTAACGCTAAAAATACCATCAATAATCTGTCTAATGTCATATTTTTTTCTCCTTAATCCAACTTAGTTTTCAATGAGTCGGAGCGCGGACGGCTCGTCCGCCAACGGAGCGCGAGCGACGTTGCCTGCCTGCCTTGTCCGCACGCGACTTTGATTGGCAACGGCTTGTCTCGCGCTATCGCGCTCGATGCGGACAAGCCGTCCGCGCTCCGGCTTTTGCTAAAATTCGATGTCGAATTTCGCTTTTATCGCCGTGCCGAGACTGTTATAAAACTTTCTGAAGTTCAGGCTGGTCAAATTATTCTGCACATCACGCGGGTTAAAATGATTAGTCAAATTGAACAAAGCAACGCCGATGCGGGCTTTTTTGTTGTCGAAAAACGGCAATTTAAAACCTTTCGTGATTTGAAAATCCAGCGACATATACATCGGAAAACGTGCCGCCTGATTGCGTCCGCCGACAAAATTTAACGAAGCGTCAACCGCCGAATACGGAAACCCGGAGCGGATCTCCAGCAGCGGCGCGACACGAATGTCGTGCGGAAAATCAAGCTGTCCGTAAAGCAAAAACCGATGCCGTGCGTCAAACGGAAGCGGCGCGTATTCGTTCGGTCGCAAAACAAACGCGGGCGTGTCGCTATAAATTTTATCCGCCGTGTTGAGGTCGCCTTGGACGCGCGAAAAAACGTAAGAGGCGTTCCACTGCCCGAAATTCGGTTTGTTGTAGGTCGTCACAAATTGAAATTCGTCGTAACGCGAAGTGGCGCGACTGCTCAGAAAAATCGCGCCCGTGTTGCCCGCACCGATTGACGGCTCAAACAGCAAATCGTTTTTGACGGTGCGTTTCAGATAACCGAAGCGGACGGTCAATTCTTTGGTAATTCCTTGGTCGAGTTGGACGCTCCAGCGAAGGCTCTGCGGTGTGCGAAGCGGTTCGGCGAGTTGCGGCGTAAAAAGCCGCGCACCGTCAATAATCGTCGTTCCATTCGCCGCGTAATTGGTTACGATCCGAATCGGTATCTGCATAAAATTGGGCGAAACATTGCTGATTTCATCGCTGATTTCCTGTTCGGTAACGCCGCTCACACCCGAAGAACGGTCATAGAAAATGCCGATGCCGCCGCGAATAACCGTGCGCCCGTTTTTTGCCGGAGAATACAAAACGGAAAAGCGCGGTGAAAAATTATTGCGTCCGGTTACGCCGTCGCGGTCAAATCGGAAACCGAAATCTAAAGTAACTTTCGGATTTATCGTCCAGCGGTCTTGCACAAAAGCGGCGATTTCTTTATAGGAATAACCGAGCGGCAAACCTGACTGAAAATTAATTCGCTGGACAAGAGTTTCGTCGGTCCGCCGAATAAAAATCGGACTGTAATTCAAAACTCCTTTGACCCGCGAACTGAAAAGTTCAAAGCCGGTTTTAATCGAGTGCTGACCGTTGAATTTCAAAGGGCGCGAGAAATAAACTTCGCGCCACTGCCAACGGGAAGTTTTCCGCCGCGTGTCGGCGAAATAACCGCCGCGATTGACTTCCGGCGTAATCGTGAACGGTTGATTCGACTTGGCGAAAACATCCACGTCGAAGGTTTTGTAGCTGATTTCCGACGAAAGAAACGAGCCGTCTTTGAAAACGGATTGTTCGGAAACGGCAGCGAGAATTCCGCGCTGTTTGTAATTCGGGCTGGTTTCGGGCGGATTAAAAGTGTCGAGATTGAGATTGCGTATCTTGCTTGGAAAAACTGCAAAATTAAATCTCAAAGAATTGTTTTTGTTGACGTTCCAATCAATCTGCGAAAAGGAATTGAAGGCTTCGACGGTCGTGGTATTATCGGGTTTTGCCAGACTCGGCACGAGGTCGCGGCGAAAGCGGTATTCAAAAGATTGCAGATAAAAAAGCCGTCTCTCGATTAACGCGCCGCTGACAGTTATGCGCGGACGAAACGAGTCAATCTTGGTCGAAAAAACATTACGAAGCGTCGGGAAAAAACGAGCGGCGGAAACTTTAAATTTGTCGCCGCCGCCTTTGGTTTTCAGATTTGTCACGCCGCCCGTGAATTGTCCGAACTCGGCGGAGAACGGATTTTCTTCAACCTCGACGACGGCGGCGGCTTCGAGCGGTATTTCAAAAGCGAGTTCGCCGGTTATAGGGTCGGTAACGTCCACGCCGTTGACTTTGTAGCCGCTTTGTCCGCTTCGCGAGCCTTTCAGATAATCGTTGCCGCTGCCGTCGCGCACCACGCCGGGCGTGAGCGCAATCGAGTTTTGAAAATTATCGTTGCGAAACGGCTCGGTGTTCAAAGTCTCGGAACGAATAACATTAACGGTCGAAGTCTCCGAAGTGCTGAGCAGACCTTCTTCGACGCGCACTGTTACCGTTTCGCCGACCGTTACCGCCAAATCAACGTCTAAAGTCAGCACCGCGCCGGAATCGAGTTTGATTTCCCGCGTCACGCTCGAAAGTCCGGCGGCTTCGACGATCAAAATATAATCGCCCGACGGAAGATTGCCGAAAATGAATTCGCCCGCTTCGTTACTCACGGCTCTCAATGGTTGTGCCGAAGTCGCTTTGTTGGTCAGCATTAGTTTTGCTCCGGCGATAAATGTTGATTGACCGCTTGCCGTTGCCCGCACCGTGCCTTTGATAGTTCCCGCGTCGGAGGCGAAGACGTTTTGCCCAAAACTTACCGCCATCAATGCGGTGAGTGAACAGATAAAGCAGTTAAAGAAAAAAGTTTGGAAAATAAATTTTTGTTGCAGGACTTTTGCAATCCGCGCTTTGGCTTTCATAAAAATGCTTCCACGGCAAACGTCGTGCCTTGTGGAAAAGCCTTATTTTTCGCGGGTTTTGGGCATTTTGGGAGTTTAAGTGCCGTGGCAGTGCGCCGCCTTTGATTAACTGACAGGCGGCAAATTGTCGCCGTTCGTTTTCGAGCTAGGATAGAGCGGTTTCGGATTGAATGTATGGTTCTGACCCGTATAACTTGAACCGCTCTATTTTCGCTGAAAATCGAAAGTGTAGCGGAGAAGAAAAGTATGGCGCGGCGCGGTTTTTCCATAATCGGTCGTCAAAACATAATGGACGATGAAGTTCGGTTTGAAACGCCAGCCGATGCCGTAATTCGAGTAGTAATCGGTGAAAAAATCTTTCGTACGTTCGTTTGGCACAAAAACGCCTTCGCTGTTTAAGAGTCGTCCGAAACGGTCTGGAAAAAGTGCGGTGTCGGTCGTGCGCGATTGCGTGATTGAAAGAAGCGACGCGCTGACGAAAAGGTTGCGCCAAACGTCTGTCTGCACGGCGGCATGAAGCGATAAAAAACGGGCGCGTTGGCGTTCGCTTTCCAATAAATTTCCCGTCAGATTTTCGGTGCGCGGCTCTTTGGAGCGGATTAAACCACCCGCGATGTCAAAGCTGAAAATCGTGCGCGGGCGCAAAACGTAACCGATGCCGAAACCGAGCGTGGCGCGGGTAATCGTGGCATTTTCCGTCGAATCAACAATCGTGCTGCGCTGAATGTTCACTCTGCTTCGTCCGAACAGCAGCATTCCTTCCGAGCCATAGAATAAACGACGCGAAAATGTTCCGCGGAGACGAAAACCAATTTCCGTCGAACTTCCTTTTGCCCGAATACCATTATTCGGCTGAGTCGCGCCGTCGAGCAGGCGAAATCGGTCAACATCGCTTCCCGCAATCAGACTGCGACGGAAAAAAGCACCGAATTTGGCGTTGCCGAAATCGTGTTTCACCCCGAAAGTAAAGCGCGTTCGATTAACCGATGATCGTGACGCGCTCTGTTCATTTAAGGTAAGTCCGTCTTCGTCGGTCTGCGTCGTCTTTTCGTTTAAGGTTCCGCGTGAAGTCAGGCGTTCGACGCTAAAACCTATGCTCGTCTTGTCGCGGCTTCCGAAACGACGGGCGAAAATGAGCGAGCCGTTGAAAAAATTGTTCGTCGCCGCGCCGTTTTGGACGCGCACGCCGTCTGTGTCAACGGGAAACGGCGGACTCGTTAATGTCGAATTTTCATTGACCGTTAAAGATTGCGAACTGTTACGGACATAAGCCGCGCTGCCGCCGACAACGGCACGAAAACGCTTGACCGGCACGAAAACCGCCGCTTCGGGAACAAGACTATAATCCAACAGATGCGGTTTTCTTAAACCTAAGCGGTCGCGGATGGCATCAGTGCTGTTGCTGACACCGCCGAGCGAAGGCAGAGAATAAAAGCGTCCTTCGGCGCGGGTAAAAGCGTCGGCATACGCCGGATTTTCCAAGCTGTCCAAATACGGGTCGGGAAAAGCCGTATAGCGCGACGGGACGGACGTTTCGCCGCTTTCGAGAACGCTTTCGATTGAACGCTCGTAAATGTTTGACGCAGTGCGGCTCGAACTGTTTTCGGCATCCGCATTATTTGCACCGTTCGCCGCGCCCGTCCGTTCGTCGCGGTCGCCCATTTCCTTCGTCATCAGGTCGGAAACAAAAAAATCAATCGTCGAATCCGGGCGAACGACGACACCGCGTTTCGGTTCGGCGATTAACGGATTCGTGGGGTCGCGCAGGCTGGCGACTTCAACCGAACCCTCCAAAACAATCACCCGTGTTTCGCCTGTAGGTTCGACAATCACATCAAATTCAGTTCCGCGAACGGCGATCGAAGCCGTGGGACTTTTGATGCGATACGGATTTGGTTTCCCTTTGAAATTATTTATTTTAACTCTGATGCGTCCGAGCGTGATTTGCAGTAATTCACGAAGCGATGCGGCATTGCGGTAATTACCGATGACCACCCGCGAACCCGACAACACGACTACCTGACTGCCGTCGGACAAATCAATCACGACGCGCCCGCCGCCCGTCGTATTAACTTCATCGCCTGGCGCGAGAACCGTGCCGCGAGCCAATCGCGCATTGCTTCGTCCGTTACCGGAAATTGCCGCCCTGCCACTGACGCTCGTCACGCGAGCCTCAAATGCCTGCGCGTAAATCGTCAAAGATTTTTCAGAAGCGACGAAAACCAACAAGCCCGTCAGCCACAGCGCGAAGAGAAATTGAATTTTTCTTAAATTAGTCGCTTTCATCTGCATTGAAATTACTTAATTTTTGGACGGTTAACTAACCAAAATATTTTCAAATTTTTTAATTTGCACAGCTTTCAACTAGCCCAAGTTGTCAGATTGTGTTGACATTTCATAAATTGCCACTAGCTAAAGCTAGTGGACTTTTAATGTCTCAACCGGCTTTAGCCAAATTCCAAAAAAATAATTTTCCTTTTGGCTTTAGCCTAACTTTCTTCGTCCTTGAATCTTTCAAATCCTGCTCGCTTCAAAAAATCTTCAAACTCATCATCAAAACTTCTCGTCCGATGATGTTCTTCCTGATTGGCAATATACTTTCTCGCATTCTCAAGCATTGACTCGCAAACTCCGACTGCAAAATACTCATCCTGCCATTCAAATTTTGTCTTGCACAGATGATTTTTGTTTATCCAAAACGATGATTCGCCTTTGATAAGCTGCATCAACTTTTCCATCGTTTGGTCTGTGCCGAGCGAAATCAAACAATGAACGTGGTCTGTATAGCCGTTGATAAAATCGAGATGAATATCTTTTCCCCGCGCATTTTCTCGAATGTGCCGGAAAACTTTCTGCCTGATTTCGTCCGTCAAGTAAGGCTCGCGGTTTTTGGTTGACCAGACGAAATGTATCCAAACTTTGACGAACGGCATAGGTTTTCATTTAGGCTAAAGCCAAAGGGAAAATCATTTTTCTTTTAAATTTGGCTAAAGCCTTGTCTTTCATTCCAACTGTCCACTAGCTTCAGCTAGTGGCAACTTATAAGTCTTGTTAAAGCTGGCGGCAATTTATAAAATATCAACGCAACCAAGCCACAAATTATCACTAGCCGAAGATAGCAGCAATTCAAAAATCCTTTCAAAATATCCAAAATAGCAGCTTGGGTTAATTACTCTGATGCGCTCATTTCAACATCCGTTTTATCCATTTCTTCATCAGGCGGAGCAAACAAATTATACTTGGCAATCAGGCGTTGAATCGTTCGGCGGTCAAGTCCCAGTTTTTCCGCCGCCCGCCGACGGTTACCGCCGACTTCCGTTAAAATCAAACTTAAATATCGCCGCTGCAATTCTTCCATCGGCGGACGGTCGCCCGCGAGTTCGCGTAAAGTTTCCGCATCCGTCGAACATTCCTTTTTGTTCTTGCTCGCCTCGTTAATCGCCGACGGCAGACAATCGAGCGTAATAATTTTTCCCGTCGAAAGCGCAATGCCGCGAACAAGGGCGTTTTCGAGTTCGCGGACATTGCCGGGAAAATGATAACCGCCGAGCGCATCCCAAACTTCCTGCGTCAAATGCGGAACAGTGGCGTTTTGCATAATCTTCCGCAAAAAATGTTGGATGAGTAGCGGCAGGTCGCCGTTGCGTTCACGGAGCGGCGGAAGCTCGATTGTTAAAACGCTCAAACGATAATAAAGGTCGGCGCGAAAGCGTTCGATTTCGGACAATTGTTGAAGATTTTCATTACTTGCACCTATGACGCGGACATCGACCCGGCGCGTGTCGGTTGCGCCGACGCGCCGAATTTCGCCCGATTGCAAAACGCGCAAGAGACTCGCTTGAAAGCCAGCACTCGTCGAAGCCAATTCATCGAGAAAAATCGTTCCGCCGTCAGCCGCTTCAAACAATCCGGCGCGGTTCGCGTTTGCACCAGTGAACGCGCCTTTTTCGTAACCGAAAAGTTCGGCTTCCAATAAAGTTTCGGTCAAACCCGAACAATTTACCGAAACGAATTTTTGCCGGGCGCGATTGCTCAAATCGTGAACCGCGCGGGCGACGAGTTCCTTGCCCGTTCCCGATTCGCCCGTTACCAAAACGGTTGCGTCGGTGCGGGCGGCAAAAGCGACGAGTTTATAAACGGCGACCATCGCCGGACTGCGCCCGATAAGACCGGATTTGGAGAACTCTTCAAGCAGATTTTCCCGCGCCGGGATTGCTTGTATTTCCTTCTCGCGCCGCGCGTCGAGATGACGACGGACAAGCGCGGCGAGCGCAGCTACTTCAAACGGTTTGGCGATAAAATCACTCGCACCCATCCCGAGCGAGGCAAACGCCGTTTCGACCGAGCCTTGCGCCGTCATCAAAATTATCGGCAAATCCTTATCGAATTCACGCAAGCCGCGCACGACCGACAAACCATCACCGTCCGGCATCACGACATCGCAAATTACCGCGTCGAATTTTTCGGTTTTAAGCCGTGCAACAGCTTCGCGCCCGTTTGAAGCACTAGAAATGCGAAAGCCTTTCAACGACAAACCGGTTTCAAGTGTCAGCCGAATCGAAGGTTCGTCGTCAACGATTAATATGTGCGGTTTTTCCATCATCAAAATAGTAGGCAGTTGGCAAAAGGCAGTCAGATGAGTCTAGCGAGCCAACTGCCGCCTGCCTACTGCCAACTTCTTCAAACATCCGGCGCAAGCGGTAAATAAATCGTAAAAATCGAACCTTTATTTGGTTCACTTGCCGCCGTGATGTGTCCGCCGTGTAGTTCGGCAATCTGCTGCGCCAACGCTAAACCTAAACCCGTGCCGGAAACTTCCGCATTCTGGCGGCGCGGAACGCGGTAAAATTTTTCAAAAATGCGCGGTAATTGCTCGGCGGAAATCCCGTAATCTTCGTCGGCGACCGAAATCTGAAGCATTTCACCGGCGAGCCGTGTTTCAACCGTAATTGTCGTTTTCGGCGGGCTGTATTTGATGGCGTTGGCGACGATGTTCGTCAACGCTTGCGCCAACAATTCGGTATCGGCGGAGATTGTCGTTTGATTCGATACCGAAGGGCGCACGATTTTTATCTCGCGCTTCGCCGCGAGCGGTTCAAGCAGAAGAAGCGTCCGTTCAATCAGCGATTCTACATTAACTAATGTGAAATTAGCTTTTTGCGCTCCCGATTCGAGCCGCGTGATGTCGAGATACTCGTTTATCATATTCGCCAACCGCTTGGCTTCCGTGTTGATGGTCAAAAGCATTTTGCGCCGCGGTTCGGCTTCGACTTCGTGTTCGGTCAAAACTTCGCTCATTCCCTGAATCGCCGTCAACGGAGTGCGAAGTTCGTGCGTAACAAGGGCGATAACGTCGTTTTTAGTTTTCTGCAATTCACGGTGCTGCGTGATGTCGGAGAGCGTGGCGATGATGCCGAGCGTTTCATTGCCTTCATCACGACCCGCGACCGCCGACAAACGCAAAACAAAGTAGCGCGAATCTGTTTTTCCGACGATGATTTCGCGTTCGATTGTGTCGCGGTCAATTAACAAACGGGCGAGCGTTTCTTCCATCGTTTCGGTTGACGCGGCAGTTTTGTTTTCGGCTTCGGTGAGCCGCTCGAAAAGATTGCTCCCGATTAATCTTCGTTCGGGAAGACCAAAAATCTGCAACGCGCTTTGATTGGCAAAGGTGATCTGTCCGTCATAATCAGAAATCAATAAACCGTCTTCAATCGACCGCATTGCGCGGTCAATAAAAAGCGCACGGGCAATCAAATCGCGCGACAAAAATCCCAAAGCCTGCGATTTCCATTCGAGTCCGCGGGGCAGATAAAATTTGTCGGCAGTCAAATGAAGTTGCGAATCGTAATCTTCAGTCGCTTTAAAGTATTGATTATTCAAATGCGGCGAAGATTGTCTGCGTCCATTTGTAAAAAGCCGATTTTCGGCGGCGAGCAGTTCCGTGATGCGCTCGTCTAAATTGACGCTTGCCGCAAGCTGCCGTCTGAGAAGCGCAAGCGGCGTTGCCACCGCAAAGGAAGCCAGTGTCGGCACCAGCGGCGGAATGACAAGCGCATGAACGAATGCCAGATATGAACCCAAAAGAATAAACGCCAAAAATCCGACTAAAACGCCGATTTGCTTTAACGCCTCGAATTTTCCCTGCGCGAAACCCAGTACAATCAGCACCGCGAGTGCCGTCAGCGCGGCACACAAAGCGGCTGCCGAATCGGAAACCGGTTGATAAAAGCGATTCCGCAAAACCGTATTGACCGAGTTCGCCAGAATTTCCACGCCCGGCATTAAATCGCCGTGCTGGTCGCCGTCCGCATCTTCCGCGTTCACGAAAGGAGTGGCGATTCGGTCGCCCAAAGTCGCCGCCGTCGCTCCGATTAAAACGTATTTGCCGCGAAATTTTTCCGGCGCAACGCGATTTTCCAGAACGTCCGCAAAACTGTAAGTCTGCCCCGCAAACGCGCCGCTCGGTCCGATATAATCAATCGTCATCCGCAGCGGCTGAACGGCGGTCAGACGGCTGTCGGCATCTTTCTTGTTGATAAACAAATTACGCTCGACCGGATTAAAAGGTATCTTGCGCGTACCGATTCGGACAAAGCGATTGGTTTCATTCACTTCATCAGAATTTAATCCGTCGCCGACGCGCACTGTTTCAAGTGCTAACGCCCAACGCGAATCGCCGTCGTCGTCCGCCAGACGGAGAAGCAACTCACGAGCCGCGCCGTCTTGTTTGGCTTCGACGTTGACGTGACCGATGCCCGCCGCCGAAGCTTCAATCGCGGAAAGTGACCGCAGCCAAACCGAACGGCTCAGCTCCGATGTTTCGCGGTCTTCAATCAATTGCTCGGCGATAACGACATTTCCGGCTTTTTTAATCGCGTCGGACAAGGCTTCATCGGCGGTTTCATCGGTCGGCTCGCTGTATAAAACGTCAAGCGCAATCACTTTCGGTTGCGCAGCGGAAAGTGATTTGACGACCCGCGCCGTATATTCCCTCGACCACGGAAAACGTCCCAATTTAGCAATGCTCGACTCGTCAATCGCCACGATAACAATATCGTCCGGTTCAGGCAAAATTCCACGCGAGCGCATCAGCCAATCCTGCGCGGAAGAGTTCAAAGCGGGCGCACGCCACGCGCAAAACATTCCCGCTGTCGTTGCTAAGGCGACAATCAAAATAAACCACGTCGCTTTTATCCGGCGCGTGTTCGGCGTTGATTTGCCCGTTCCCATTATTTTGTTAAATTAGTGTGAACCGCTTACCTCTGCTGATTAAAAATCATTTTTTCGGCAAAATCAATTTTTTTCGCTTGCGGTTCATAGACGTGAAGTTAGTGGCGGGAAAAATCCATATACAACCAATCGTAAAGCGCGAAAAGTTTATCGGTTGAGTTTTCCCAAGTGTAGCTTCGCGCCGTTTCAATCGCGTTTTGGATTTTAATTTCGCGCTTTTCAGCATCATTAAAAATATCACAGATAAATTCCGCCCCATATTCGAAAAACAAACAAGTCCATAGCAATTATCACTCCGTTCGGATAAGCCTTTATTTTCGGGACGATTCGTTAAATTGCCGGTTGTTTCGCCGTGGCAGTGCGCCGCCGCTGATTATCAGAAGGGCGGCAAATTGTCGCATTTTGTTCCATACCGAAACTTAAGCTGTCGCCGACTCCGGCAGCTGTTCTTTAAAATTCCTTCGTTCAAAGGTTGACGAGCAGACCTGTTTTCCATCAAAATCACATGCAAAATGAACTTCAATTATTCAGAAAAAACACGCGCTCTGCAAAATCGTCTGCAAGAATTTATGCAGGAAAATATTTACCTGAACGAAAAAGCGTTTCACGCCGAAATAAATTCGGGCGACAGATGGAAATCTTTGCGCCTTATTGAAGATTTGAAAGCGAAGGCGCGGGCGGAAAATTTGTGGAATTTATTTTTGCCGGAAGTTTCGGGGCTGTCGAATCTTGAATACGCGCCGCTTGCCGAAGAAATGGGCAGAGTCGTTTGGTCGTCGGAAGTTTTTAATTGCTCCGCGCCGGACACGGGCAATATGGAAGTTTTGGAGCGATACGGAACCGATGGGCAGAAAGACGAATGGTTAAAGCCTTTGCTCGACGGGAAAATCCGTTCGTGCTTTGCAATGACCGAGCCTGACGTTGCTTCGTCGGATGCGACGAATATTCGCTCGTCAATTAAACGCCACGGTGACGATTACGTTTTGAACGGTCGTAAGTGGTGGTCAACCGGCGCGGGCGATGCGCGTTGCAGACTCGCTATCTTTATGGGCAAGACCGACGAAACCGCGGCAAAACATTTACAGCAATCAATGATTCTCGTTCCGATGGAAGCGGACGGCGTAAAAGTCGAAAGAGTTTTAAATGTTTTCGGTTACGACGACGCACCGAACGGACACGCGGAAATTTCTTTTACCAATGTGCGAGTTCCCGCGTCAAATCTTCTGCTCGGCGAAGGTCGCGGTTTTGAAATCGCGCAAGGTCGCTTAGGTCCCGGCAGAGTTCATCATTGTATGCGCCTGATCGGTGTCGCCGAACGTGCTTTGGAATTAATGATTGAACGAACGAGCGAGCGAACGGCTTTCGGCAAAAAAATCTCCGAACAAGGTGTGGTGCGCCAATGGATTGCCGAGGCGCGTTTAGCGATTGACCAAGCGCGTCTGCTTGTTTTGAAATGTGCATGGATGATGGACACGGTTGGCAACAAAGAAGCCCGAAAAGAAATTGCAATGATAAAAGCCGTCGTGCCGCAAATGACTTTAAAAATCATTGACCGCGCCATTCAAGCGTACGGCGGCGGCGGCGTTTGTCAAGATTTTCCGCTCGCCAATTTTTGGATCTATGCCAGAACTCTGCGGCTCGCCGACGGACCCGACGAAGTGCATCTTGAATCGGTAGCGAAAATGGAACTGAAAAATCTTAGGTAAAAATTGCTGTTTATGAGATTAAAGCTAAAGTGAATATTAACGCCAAAATCGAGAATTTATGTCGGCAAATCGTCGAAAACTTCAAGCCGCAAAAAATTATCCTTTTCGGCTCGCACGCTTACGGCAAGCCGACGGTGGATTCGGATGTTGATTTGTTGGTTGTGATGCCGTTTGAAGGACGAGATTCACAAAAGGCTATCGAAATCAGAACAAAGATTCAGACGACTGTGCCGCTTGATTTGTTAGTCAGAACGTCGGAACAAGTTCGGGCGAGAATTGAGATGGAAGACTTCTTTATGCGGGAGATTAACGAAAAGGGAAAAGTTCTATATGAAGCCGATAACGCTGGAATAGATTGAGAAAGCCGAAGGCGATTGGTCAACTTTGATGCGTGAATTTCGGGCGCGTAAAAATCTCAATTACGATGCCGTTTGTTTTCACGCGCAACAATGCGCCGAAAAATATCTCAAAGCCAGATTGCAAGAAGCAAGTATCTCTTTTAAGAAAACTCACGACCTCAAAATCTTACTGAACGATATTCTGCCGATTGAACCGACTTGGGTAAACTTGCAAAACAGCGCAGATTCTTTGACAATTTATGCGGTGAAGTTCCGTTATCCGGGAAACTCGTCCGACAAATCAGAAGCCAAAGAAGCTGTCAAATGCTGCAGTTTGATAAGAAACGCCGTCCGTCAATCTTTCAATCTGCCGATAAAATAAATGAACATCCGCCACGCCAAACCAGAAGATGCCGGGCAAATTGCCGAAATTTATAATTATTACATTTTAAATACGCATCACACTTTTGAAACCGAGCCTTTGAGCGCAGAAGAAATGCTGGAGCGCGTCGTAGAAATTTGCGAAAGTTATCCGTATCTGGTCGCCGAAGAAAACGGCGAGATTTTAGGTTACGTTTATGCGACGCAATTCAAATTGCGTCAAGCCTACAAGCATTCGGTTGAGGCTTCGATTTACGTTAAAAATCAGGCGAAGCAGAAGGGAATCGGTTCGCAGCTCTACGAAAAATTACTCGCGGAACTCGCCGAAACCGATGTTCACGCAATAATGGCGGGAATTTCTCTGCCGAATGAAGCGAGCGTTAAATTTCACGAAAAATTAGGTTATGAAAAAGTCGCGCATTTCAAAGAAGTCGGCTATAAATTGGGCAGATGGGTTGACGTAGGTTTTTGGGAAATGCTTAATAGATTTTGATGTCCAAACAGATTATTCACTTTGCTCATGCCAACGGTTTTCCAGCTAAAACTTACAACAAACTTTTCTCAAACCTCGAAGACGATTTTGAAATCGGTTATCTTGAACGTCACGCGCACAATCCGAAGTTTCCCGTGACCGACGGCTGGGAACGACTTCGCGATGAACTGCGTGAAGAACTTCAAAAACGCTACGCGCAAAAGATTATCGGTGTCGGGCATTCGCTCGGGGGAGTTCTTCATCTGCTGGTGGCGGTCGAAAATCCTAAAATTTATAAAGCGATTATTCTGCTCGACGCTCCCGTAATCAGCCGTCTGAGCAGCGCGGGAATCAAAGTTTTGAAACGAATGAATTTGATGGAGAAATTTTCGCCTTCGCAAATCACACGTTTTCGCCGCGCTGTTTGGGAAACAAAAATTGAAGCTTTGGAACATTTTCAGCGAAAGGAAAAGTTTGCCAATTTTGATGCCGGCGTTTTACGGGATTACATTGAATACGGAACAACGGAGACGCAAAGCGGCGTGAAATTATTTTTTGAACCGAAAATAGAAGCGAAAATCTACCGAACAATTCCACATAATCTTCCGAAACTTCGAGGAAAATTAAGCATTCCCGTGGCTTATATCGGCGGCACACATTCACGCGAAGCGAAGTTAGCTAGAATTTCGTTTATGCAAAAACATTTTCCTTTTGAGTTTAAGTTTATCGAAGGCTCACATCTTTTCCCGCTCGAAAATCCCAAAGGAACTGCTGAAACAATCAAAGAAATCACGAAAAAATTATTAAATAAAAAAGGATGAGTAAAGCAGATTGCTATTCACTCATCCTTTTTTTATTTGCTCACGCGACTTTCTTGCTTATTTCTTATTCTTCGTTCGGCATTATTTCTTCATTGCGTAATATAACCGCTTGGAACGGGAATGTCTCCACTTATTCCAAAATTGACAGCCGAGAATGAACCGTCGGAACTCCGCAGAATATACCAAAAGCCGTCTCGAAAAACGGCTACATCCGATTTGCCGTCGCCGTCGTAGTCTGCCGGAACAGGCTTATCTATAGAAATTCCGAACGACACGCCGGAAAAACCATCACGGCTTTTTTGCAAATACCAGCCGCCGTTTGAAGGACGAAAAACCGCAATGTCAGTTTTGCCATCGCCGTCATAATCAGCCGTCACAGGCATATCATTGGAGGCACCAAACTGAAACCCAATAAAACCGTCGCGGCTTCTGTTTATATACCAGCTGCTTACGCTCGGGCGAAAAATGGCGATGTCGGTTTTACCGTCGCCATCATAATCACCTTGCGCGGTTTTATCGTTAGTTGTGCCGAATTGAGTAAAGACGAACGCGCCGTCGGAGCTTTTTAAGTAATACCAAAAAT